>Ga0207640_10002515_pt1 | contig 9831 bp, 11 predicted proteins | sample KBSCornC42_FD_184300 | JGI IMG/M metagenome (GOLD analysis project Ga0207640, IMG submission 184300) | Corn rhizosphere microbial communities from Kellogg Biological Station, Michigan, USA - KBS Corn C4-2 (SPAdes) (version 2) | ecosystem: Host-associated > Plants > Roots > Rhizosphere > Soil ... | reverse complement strand
GATCCTGATGGCGCCGAACGAAGCGCGCGAGCGCCTTGGCGAATGGGCTTACCTGACGCCGAACGCGAACAACGTGATCGGCCGCATGAACGCGCTGCTGCCCGACGTCATCGCCGCCGAGCCGATCGAACGCAAGTTCGCCAAGGCACGCGGTCAGCTCGCGAGTCTCGATGCCGCTGCGCAACTCGTCGAAGCCGAGCAGCTCGGCGCGATCACCGCAGACGAGCGCAAGCTGCTCGAGCGCGTCCGCGCAGCCACAGCCGAGTTCATTGCGGTGGACGACTTCGATCCGGCCGAGCTGCAGTCGGCGGTGAAGCACTCCAGGCCACCGACGCTGCGCAGCGTGGCGTAGAACTTTTGGCGCGTCATCCCGCAACGGCGGGAATGATGCGTGGAAAAACTCATGCCCGCGTCGCCTCTCAAACTCTTCCGCCTGCTCGGTCGCACCGCGGCCGGGCGCTGGACGTTCAGCCGCATCATTTGCGCTAAGGCGCCTTACTTCGCTTCGATCGCGCCGCTGATCGAGGAGCTCGCGCCGGGCCGCTGCGTCGTCACGCTGCGCGACCGTCGCCGCGTGCGCAACCACATCGGCACGGTGCACGCGATCGCGATGTGCAACGCCGCCGAACTTGCCGGCGGCCTCGCCACCGACGTGACGATCGCGCCGGACCAACGCTGGATTCCAAAGGGCATGAGCGTGCGCTACCTGAAAAAAGCGCGCGGCACGCTGACCGCGACAGCGCGCGTCGAAGCCCCACCGGCCGATGCGCCGGCGCAGGAAGCGCACGCGCTCGTCGAAGTGCGTGATGCGGCGAACGAAATCGTTTTCGACGCCAACATCACGATGTGGGTTTCGCCGCGTCGCGAATGATCAGCCTGCGATTTCAGAACGCCCAGGCAGCGCTCAGCAGCCAGCGCTGCCGCTGTTCGGGCGAAAGGCTCGGATAAGTGTAGTTGGCGCGATTGACCGCGACGCGCAGCAACTGCACGTCGACGCGATCGAACTTCGCGCCGACGCCAAGGCTGGCATCGAGCGTGCGATCGCGGTCACTATTGCGCGTGGAGTCGGTCTGCTGCACGCCGAAGTGGCCGAGCAGGCGCCAGCGCTCGTCCAGCGCATGCGCATAGTTGAATTCTAGATAAGTCGAACGTCGATGCCGGCCGAAATAGTTCGGCGCGCGGTACAGGCGCAGGTTCCAGTCCAGTGCGGAAAGGCCGACGAAGGTTTCGGCATAGTTCCAGAACGTGAAACCGCTGAAGATCGAATAGGTCGCACCGATTTCCCAGCTCAATTGCGAAGTCAGCGCGTGCGCGTAACCCGCATCGACGATCCACAACGGCTCCGCATGGCTTTCTCCGTACAGCCGTGTCTGTGCGACCTGGCCACCGAGATACCAGCCGCCGGCGCCATCGTAGTTGAACGCGGCCATGGCTGCGGGCCGGCCATCGTTTAGCGACACACCGCGGTAGATATAGTCGCTCGCCGCACCGACCTGTGCCGACCACTGTGCGTGCGCCGTACCGGCCAGCAGCAGGCTGCACGCACCGAGACGGCAGCGCAGGCGGCCGCTTTCCCTCAACGCGACACGCGCGCCGTTCCTTCGCGGGACGAAAAGCAGTTCAGCGCCGGCGCGGCACGACGCAAGGTCGCACAGGCGTCGACGTAGCCTGCCGCACCATCGGGAGAATTCGCCGGAAATCGCGCCCATGCCGAGGATTGTCGCATGTCCGGCGTGCGCTCCAGCTGGCCTGCGAGCGCGAGCATGCCGGCGACCTGGGCCGCGGCGAACGAGGAGCCGGAAACGAAGTTCCAGCGCGCACCGGGCGCAGGCGCTGGCACGTCGTCGCCCGGTGCAGACAGGATGGCAGCGCCCGCGCCGACGCGATCGGACACGGCTAGCACGCCCGCATGCGAGGCCGGGAAGCCGCCACCCGGAGCGCGTGCATCGACCGCGCCGACGATGATCGCACCGCGTTCGCCCGCCGCGTCGATCAGGCGCGCGAGCAGGCGATCATCCGGACCGGAAAGGCTCAGATTGATCACTTGCGCATCCGCCGCGATCGCGGCCTGCAATGCCTGGGCAAGAGTGAAGCTACTGCACAGCGTCGCCGCTGCCGATTCCTCCCAGCAGGCGCGCAGTGCAAGCAGTTTCGCCTGCGGCGCGATGCCGACTACGCCCGCGCCGCGGTCCGCGTGCGCACCGATGATGCCGGCCACGGCGGTGCCGTGCGCCTCGGCGACGTGCTCGCGCGCATCGACGAAGTTACGCTCGATCTCGATACGCCCGGCGAGATCCGGATGCGTGGCATCGACGCCGCTGTCGATCACCGCGACGCGCACGCCGCGACCGGTGCTGACTTTGTGCAAGTCGTCGAGCTGCCAAAGCCGCGCGCTCGGCTGCAGCGAGTACAGCGAGGCCTTCGCCGCCGTGGGCGGTTCGATGGAGGTACCGAGTGCGCGGAAGCGTTGCACCGGCTGCGCCCATTCGACGCGACTGTCGTTCGCTAGACGTTTGACGACCTCGTCGAGGTCGGCGCCGGCCGGCACGCGCAGCACATAGCAGTCCACGCCAATCGCCGGCATCGGCCAGCCCGACAGCACGGCCAGGCCCTGTGCGCGCGCGACGCCGTCGGCGATGCGTCGGCGCGCCGCGCGGCCCGCATCGTCGGCGTAACCGCCGCCGTAGTTCGCGCCGGAGCGATAGTGCGGCGGCGGCAGACGCAGCATCACGAGGATCTCGCGCGACGCGTCGGCCGGCGCAGGTGTCTCGTCCGCCGCGGCGACCATGCCCGCGAAGACCAGCGCGAACAGCAGAGCGACTCTGGCCAGACAGCGTTTCAATGCACTGCCTTCGCTTCGAGCGACTGCACGAGCAGCACCGATTTCTCCGCACGCAGCTGCTGCATGGCGGCCTCAAGTTTTTCCGGGGCGACGGCGAGGATATAGGCGTCGGCCGCCGTCGGTCCATCGACGATGCGCGCACCGCTGGCGAGCAGCACGCGACGCAGTTCAGCCACCTCGGTGTGCGGCGCGAACGCGACGACGAGGCGCGCCGGCTCCGCCGCCGCAGGGCGCGACAGCGCGCGATACGTATGCGCTTCGTCCGCGGTCTGTACGCGCGTCGACGCGAGCACCACGACAAGAATAGAGATGGCGGCGGTCTGTGCCGCCAGCGCCCAACCGAGCCACGGCCGCGGCAATACATTCTCGCGCCAGGCCTGCAGCCGCGCGCGCCAGGACGGCGTGGCCCGCGCATGCGCAGGCAGGCGTGCACGCAGCGCGGCGAATGCGCGGTCGATATCGCGGCCGGGCAGCCCGACGTTGTTTGCTTCGCGCAACTGACGTTCCCACTCGAGTTCGCCTCGGCAGGCCGCGCAGGTCTGCAGATGTCCGTCGACGAGGCGGCTTTCGGCCTCATCCAGCGTTCCTGCGACAAACCAGGGCAGGAGGTCGCGCACCGCGAGGTGCGTGGAATCCAGATTGACGACTCGTGTGCTCACAGGATGTCCTCCAGGCGTTCGGGCAATAGCGCCTTCAGGCGCCGGCGCGCGTGGAACATGCGCGTCTTCACGGTATCGACCGGGCAACCCATGATCTGCGCGATTTCGTGATAGCCGATCTCGTGGAAGTAGGTCAGTTCGATTACCGCGCGATGATTGGGCGAGAGTGCATCCACCGCCTCGGACAGCACGCGGCGCAGCTGCGCGCGCATCACCTCGTGCCTGGGTTCCGCATCGTCGGCCACGGCTTCGATGCCTTCGTCGGCGTCGACCGGAACGTCGATGTCGCGCAATGCCTTGAGCGACTTGCGCCAGGCGATCGCGAAGATCCAGGTCGAGACCTTGGACGAGCCGTCGTATTTGTGCGCGCCCGTGGAGACAACGAACATCGTGTCGTTGAGGATCTCCTCGACCAGCTCCGGCCGCCGCGTCGTGCGTTCGATGAAACGCGCCAGGCGCGGGAAATAGCCGCGGTACAGGTCCTCGAACGCACGCGTATCGCCGCGCGCAACGCGGGCGACCAACTCTGCATCGCTCGAGCCGGCGTGCGCCCTCGACTGCACAATCGCGTTGGCGCCGGGCCTTGCAAACATGGATGCGTCTCTTGCCATTTCCGTCTATTCCCGGACCGGGCCGGGCGGTTCAATCTTGCGCTCCGCCGGCGTTTGCGCATCCACCGCCGCCATAGTGAACCTTTACGCCGGCGACGGGAATACACGCAGCACAACGGCGGATGCGGCTGGAAATCCGCGACCTTCGCCGATTGTCCTCTCGATGCGCCACCGGAGCCAGCCCATGCCCAAGTACTTTTCCATCCTCTTCCTCCTGCTGTTCACCGCCGCGTCGGCAAATGCCGCGGACCACGGCGTCAGCGTAGGCGGCGGCGGCTTGTCGTTCTCGCCTTCCAACCTGACGATCAACAAGGGCGACACCGTCACCTTCCACAACGCCGGCGGCTTCCACAATGCCGTTTCCGACACGGGACTGTTCACCAGCGGCTCGGCCAGCGACAGCGGATGGAGCTACACCACGCCTGCGTTCAACACCGCCGGCAGTTTTCGCTATTACTGCGAAATCCACGGCGCACCGGGCGGCGTCGGCATGGCGGGCATGATCACCGTGCAGGACAACAGTCCGCCGCCTGCGCCTGATTTCAGCCTTGCCGCACAGGCGAGCAGCCTCAGCGTCGTCCAGGGAAGTAGCGCCAGCGATACGATCACGATCACCCCGGCGAACGGCTTCTCGGGCAATGTCACATTCAGTGCGAGCGGTCTGCCGGATGGTGTCAGCGCGAGCTTCGCAGCCAGCGGAACCGCGGCCAGTGTGCTGACTCTGAATGCGAGCGCGACCGCGGCGACGGGAGCGGTTCCCATCACCGTCACCGGCACATCCGGCAGCCTGACTCATTCAGTGCCGCTGAATCTGACCGTGACGGCGGCTGCACCGACGTTTTCGATCGTGCCCGGCATCACCGGCTCCTGGTACCTGCCGGCGCAATCCGGCCACGGCTTCAACGTCGAGGTGATCGGAGGACCAGGCAATGCCAACGGCATGCTCGCGTTCTGGTACGTCTACGACAACGCCGGCAACAACCTCTGGCTGGTCGGCCAGGGCAGCTACGTCGGCGACACCGCGACGCTCAACGTCCAATCGGGCAGCGGCGGCATGTTCCCGCCGAACTTCGACAAGACCAGGATCGTGCGCACCAACTGGGGCACGCTGACCCTGAAATTCACCGACTGCAACAACGCCACGGCGCAATGGAATCCGGTCATCCCGGCCTACCCGAACGGCTCGATGGATCTGGTCCGTCTGAGCGGTGTCAGCGGACTGGCTTGCCCATGAGCAGCCACGCAAGCAACTCGCCCGCGGCGAAGCCGGTACCTCGGCCTCGCCGCGCGGCGGTCGCGATGCTCGCCGCGGCGATGTTGCTCGCGGCCGGCATCGGCCATGCGGTCGGCGTTGGCGAACGCGCCCCGGATTTTCGTCTGCCGCAGCTCGGCAAGGACGCGCCGCTCGGCCTTGCTGACCTGCACGGCAAGATCGTCTTCGTCGACTTCTGGGCCTCGTGGTGCAGCCCGTGTCGCGAGGCGATGCCGCAGTACGAAAAACTGCGCGCTTCGCTGCCGGGTGACGGATTCGCGATCCTCGCGGTCAACGTCGACGAAACGCGCGCCGATGCGGAGAAATTCCTCGCCGCGCATCCGGTCGGCTACGCGATCGTGCTCGATCCCGCGGGCGAAGTGCCAAAGGCCTACGGCCTCGTCGGCATGCCGACTTCCTACTTGATCGATCGCAACGGCGTCGTGCGCTGGCGCGGCCAGGGCTTCAAGTCCGTCGACATCGACACGCTGCGGCAGGAAATCGACAAACTCACCAAGGAACCTGTGCATGCGTCCTGATCTTTTGCTTCGCCTCACCTGCGCGCTCGCATGCGGCGCCGCGCTCGCCGCCTGCGCGACTAAACCCGTACAGCCCTGGGAACGCGCGCATCTCGCGCGCTGGGACATGCGTTGGGACCCGGACTCCGCACAAACCGCAATGAAGCAGCATGCGTATTTCAGCAAGGAAGGATCGAGCGGCACGATCGGCGCCGCCGGCGGCGGCTGCGGGTGCAACTGATGCTTCGCCCCTCCGCCTCACTCGCCGCCCTGCTCTCCGCCGCCGCGGCCTTGCTGCCGGCCACACCAGCGAATGCCGCCGACAGCGACGAAGCGAACACGCATGCGAGCTACCGTTTTTCCGAGTATGACGAAGGTGCGCTCCACGGCAGCGTGGTCGGCGATCCGCGCCGTTATCGCGTGCTCTCACAACAGCTCGACGTCGATACCAAGCTCGATGGCGGCGCCTGGGGCCTCAAGCTCGATGCGACGCACGAAGTGATGAGCGGTTCGTCGCCCTGGTTCGTCGCTCCCGATGCGCAGCTGCGCCCGGTACAGGTATTGAGTGGCGCGACGATACGCGACCATCGCAGCGCGCTGTCGGTCGCGCTGACGCAGAACCCTGGCACGAGCGCGAACACGACCTACACCGCCTCGTACTCGAGCGAGCGCGACTACCGCGCCGCCGCGATCGGCGTAGAGCGCAGCCAGCCGCTCGATGCCGCAACCACGCTCGGCTACGGCGGCAGTTTCTCGCACGACGTGATCGAGCCGACCGACGCGGCGCTGTACAACCGCATCACGCACGCGACAAAAAACACCGCGTCCACGTTTGCCAGCCTCGCCTGGGTGCTCGACCGCGACTCGGTGCTGCAGGCCGGCGTGCAGGTCAACCTCGGCCACGGTTACCTGACCGATCCGTACAAGTTGTTTACCTACGGCGCGGACATCCTCGCCGAGCGGCGCCCCGACCGCCGCGTCGAAGCCGCCGGCCTCGTTCGCTATCGCCGCTCGTACGCGCAGATCGATGCCGCGCTGCATCTCGACTACCGCTACGCGCAGGACAGCTGGGGCCTGACTTCGCATACGATCGAAGCATCCTGGTACCAGGGCCTCGGCCATGGCTGGCGCCTGGTGCCGACCCTGCGTTGGTACAGCCAGTCGGCTGCGCGCTTCTATGCACCGTTCCTTGCCGCGCCGGCGGGGCAGCGCTACTACTCGAGCGACTATCGCCTCGGCACGTACGGCGCATTTTCCACAAGTATAAATATCCGCAAGGCGATCGGCCGCTGGGAGGTCAGCCTCGGCGCGGAGCGCTACCACAGCGCCAAAGGCCTGGCGCTCGACGGTGGCGGCGCGGCGGTGCCGGCCTTGGTCGACTCCACGCGGGTCTGGGCAGGGCTCGATTTCGGCATCGACTGATGCGACAGTTGGGCAATGGACCTGCATCGCTACGCGTTCTCGAGCATGGGCTGCCCGTGCGAGATCCAACTCGAAACGGAATTTGAATCCGTCGCGCGCGACGCGGCAGCAAAGGCGCAAGCCGAAGTCGCGCGTCTCGACGAGAAATATTCGCACTACCGCGATGACAACTGGCTCGCGCGTCTTTGCGCGAGCGCCGGCAGCGGGCGTGCGATCGAACTCGACGAAGAAGCCGCCAACCTGATCGACTTCGCCGCCGCGCTGCACGTGCAGAGCGCTGGCCGCTTCGACATCACTGCCGGTGCGTTGACCAGGCTCTGGGATCTGCAAAGCGGGCGCGTTCCCACGCAAGCGCGGATCGACGAGGCCACCGCGCGCACCGGCTGGCATCGCGTCGAATGGCAACGCCCGCGCCTGCGCCTGCCTATCGCCGGCATGCGCATCGATTTCGGCGGCGTGGTCAAGGAATATGCTGCCGACCGCGCCGCGGAAATCTGCCGGCAGAACGGAATCAGGCACGGCATCGTCGATCTCGGCGGCGACCTCGCCGTCATCGGCGCGCATGCCGACGGCAGCGCCTGGCTGGCCGGGATCAAGGCGCCACGCAATCCGGCCAACGTGTACGCGAGCATCGAACTCGACCGCGGCGGCCTCGCCACGAGCGGCGACTACGAGCGCGTCATGATCGTCGACGGCAAGCGCTACTCGCACATCGTCGATCCGACAAACGGGCGACCCGTGGACAGCTTTGCGAGCGTCAGCGTGCTCGCCGCCAGTTGCCTCGTCGCCGGCGCGGCATCGACAGTGGCGATGCTGCTCGGTCTCGAGCAGGGCGCCGCCTATCTGCGCGAACTCGGCCTGCCTTGGCTCGCGGTCGATGCCGACGGCAGGACACGAGGAACGATCGAGGTCGCTGCGAAATGACCCGCCTCAACGACCCGCTTGTGTCGCCAGTTCACGCGTTCCGCGCAGTCGCCATGCAGTCCAGCAGGCGCCGCCTGCGGCGAACGTCGCGAGGCAGGCGAAGCCGGTTGTGGTCATACCGAGGCCACGCAGGCCGTTCATCGCCAGCGCAATGGTGAAGTCGCCGAGGCGCCATACGGCCGTATCGATGAAGCCCTTGGCCTTGTAGCGTTCTTCGCGATCGACGCGTGTGTACAGGCTGTCCGAACTCGGCTTTTCCATGCCATAGGCGAACGAGCGCGTGGCGACGAGCGCGACCGCGATCAAGGCCGGATTGCCGACCAGCACGAGCAGGAGCAGGCCCGCCACTTTGACCGCGTCGGCCGTGATCACGGCGATGACCGGCCCGCGCCGAGTCAGCACCCACGGAGTCAAGGTGAGTTGCAGTACCGTCTGCGTGACATTGATGGCGAGGTCGATGTGGGCGAAGAACTCGGTGCGCGCTATGCCGTCGGGAAAATGCGCCTTCGCGTAGTCCGCCTGCAGCGCGTAGAGCACCGTGCCGACGCCGTCGCCGAGCAGCAACAGCAAGGCCATGCTGCGCAGGAAAGGCGATGCGAACACCTGCTTCGCGCCTGCAAGCATGCCGCCGCCGATCACGACCTCGTTGCGGTCGACCCCCTTCTCGATCGGATTGCGCCGCGACCACACGACGAGACCCGCGATGCAGGCGATCGAACATCCGAGCAGGCCGGCCGATACCGCGAGCAGCTTGGCGATGCCGATATGGCCGACGAGACTGCCAGCGAGCAGCGAACCACCGATCGCGCCGAGCCCGCCGCCAATCGAAATCACGCTGAACAGCCGGTGCGACTGGTCGACGGTGAAGATGTCGGCCATGAAGCTCCAGAACACCGCAACGACGAACAGATTGAACACGCTGACCCAGACGAAGAACACGCCGCCGAGCACCTTCGGATTCAACTGCCCCTGGATTTCGAAGAACGGGATGAAGGCGATCAGGCAGAGGATGAAGAACGCATAGACGATCGGCACGAAACGCTTGCGCGGGAAGCGCGCGACGAGCGCGCCGTAGATCGGCGTCAGCGCGAGCGTGACGAGAAAGGTCGCGAGATAAAACGACGGCAGCGAAGTGGACCCGACCGCCGCGACCAGCTGCTCGCGCACCGGCCGCATCACGTAGTACGAGCCGAGCACGCAGAAGAAATACGCGAACGAGAGCAACAACGCGGGCCATTCCGCGGACTTGATGCGGAAGAAGCCGCGGCTCTGTTCGGTGCTGGATGTCGCCAAGGCGCTGTCGCCGATTGCCGGGGGCGTGAAGGGTAACATGCGTGACGCGGTTTGCCGCCGCTCTGTCGCCGGAAGAAGGCAGGAGATGCCATCTGCAATGCGCTTACCGTATCCTTTGCCGATGACCTTCGCGCTCGCCTCGATCCACATCTATCCGCTGAAATCCGGCGCGCCGCTGGCGCTCAAGTCCTCGGCGGTCGAGACGCGCGGACTCGCCCGCGACCGGCGTTGGATGGCGGTCGATGCCGACGGCAAATTCCTCACCGGGCGCGAGCATGCGCGCTTGACCCTGATCCGCGCGCTGCCGAAT
>Ga0207640_10002513_pt1 | contig 9835 bp, 3 predicted proteins | sample KBSCornC42_FD_184300 | JGI IMG/M metagenome (GOLD analysis project Ga0207640, IMG submission 184300) | Corn rhizosphere microbial communities from Kellogg Biological Station, Michigan, USA - KBS Corn C4-2 (SPAdes) (version 2) | ecosystem: Host-associated > Plants > Roots > Rhizosphere > Soil ... | reverse complement strand
ACTTCGCGCCGGTCGTCACCACGCTCGTGGCGGTGGCGCTCGTGTTCAAGTACCTCTACCACCCGCGCTTCGGCCTCATCAACATCGCGCTTGGCGCGCTGCATCTTCCGCGGCCGGACTGGCTCGGCGATCCGCATTACGCGATGCCGGCCATCATCCTGCTCGCGGTCTGGAAGGGCTTCGGCTACACGATGATCATCTTCATCGCCGGCCTCCAGAATGTCCCCGAGGAGTTGTATGAGGCGGCGAGGCTGGATGGGGCGGGGCATTGGGGACAGTTCCGGCACGTCACGCTGCCGATGCTCGGGCCGACCTTCCTCTTCGTCGGCATCGTCGTGGCCATCGGACAGTTGCAGATCTTCGCCGAGCCGTACGTCATGACGCAGGGCGGGCCGCTGAACAAGACGATGACGATCGTCATGATGATGTACCAGCAGGGCTTCAAATTCTGGCGGATGGGTTACGCCGCGTCGGTGGCCTTCATCCTCTTCCTCGTGATCGGCGCGGCCACGCTGGTGCAACTGCGGATGGGGGAGAAGCGATGACGCGCCGCGCCAACTCGGCAGTCGTGCATACGTTCCTTGTCGCCGGCGGGTTGCTGACGCTCTTTCCGCTGCTGTGGATGCTCTCCGCGTCGTTCATGTCCAGCGGCGAAGCGACCACGTTCCCGCCGCATCTGATTCCGCATGCGCCCACGCTCGCGCAATACCGGGCGCTGTTTCTGCGCCTGAATATCGTTCAAGCGTTTCTGAGCAGCAGCATCGTGGCCATCCTGGTGACTGGTTTCTCCGTCCTCTTCGGATCGATGGCCGGCTATGCCTTCGCCAAACTGCGTTTCGGGGGCCGCGAGCGGATGTTCGGCTTCCTGCTCACCGCCATCATCGTTCCGCCGCAGGTCGGGATGCTGCCGCTCTTCCTGCTGATGAAGAAGCTGCATCTTGTGAACACCTACTGGGGCGTGATCATCCCGTCGATGGTCACCGTGTTCGGCATCTTCCTGATCCGACAATTCATGCTGTCCGTGCCGCAGGAATTGCTCGAAGCAGCCCGCATCGACGGAGCGGGGGAGTTCCGCATCTACTGGTCGGTGGTCATGCCGCTGGCTCGGCCGATCCTGGCCACGCTGGCCACGTTCATGTTCATGTCCACCTGGAACGACTTCATGTGGCCGCTGATCATTCTCTCCAATCAGTCGCACCACACGCTGCCGGTCGCGCTGGCCAATCTTCTCGGCGAGCACGCGCTCGACGTCGAGCTGATGATGGCCGGCGCGGTCATCACCGTCCTGCCGGTTTTGATCGTCTTCCTGGTTCTGCAGCGCTACTACATCGCCGGGCTGATGGTCGGAAGTGTAAAGGGCTGAGGTAAATACAGACAGAGCGCCTGAATTGACCTTCGCCTCTCCGTGCTACGCTCGCCGGCAAATAACACCGACGTCTGCTGCCCAAGGAGTGTCTCCATGACGACTGTGGATCGCCTCAAACTTCGTACGATCCTCATTTCCTCCGCCGTCACGCTCGCCGCCATCGCGTTGCTCGGCACCGCCACGGCGTTTGCGATCTGCGTCCCGACGGTCTACAACGTCACTTCTTCCGCGCCGCCGCCGATCGGCAACTGGACCGACACGACCGGCGCCGTCTGGTTGCCGCCCGGAGGATTTCCAGGCTGCGCACCCGGCGACGCCGCCCAGGACCTGAATGCCACCCCCACGACGCTGATCATCAACAGCGCCATCCCCAATCCCCTCATCAGTCTCAACCTCGGCTGCAATGGCTGCGTGATCGACATTCAACCCGGCGGCTCGCTGACGCTGGCCGGCCCGGCCTCGATCGCCAGCGGTGCGACCATGAAGGTGAGCGGGGGCACGCTCACGATCGCAAACGCCGGCACCGTGAACCTGCAGCCCGGCTCGAATCTTCAGATCACCAGCGGCATGGTCGACATCCAGACCGGCGGACACGTCACCCTCAACAGCTTCAACACGTTGAGCGGCGGGACGCTCCAACTGAGCGGCGGCACGCTGACCGTTTCGGCGAACCTGACGTTGCAGAGCGCAGCCACTTTGTCGCTGACCGGTGGCACGATCGATGGCATCGCACCGGTCAACAGCGGCGGCGCGATCAACTCCACTGGGACCACCACGGTCAGCACGCAGCTCAACACGCTGGCCGGATCCGCCGGAGCTCATGTCCTCGCCGGAACACTCAACCTCACCGGCGGCGGCACCGGCGACGCCCCGTTCGTCATCGATTCTTTCAGCGTGCTCAGCTTCCCCTCGGGCTCCTACACCATGACTACCGGCGGCGTCGTCTCCGGCGACGGCACGCTTTCCATCAACGGCGGCACGCTCAATATCGGCGGCGTCACCTCGCCGGGAACGTTCTCGCTCAGCTCGGGCACCCTCGATGGGCCCGGCTTCCTCTCGATCCGCAACACCTTCTTCTGGGACGGCGGCACGATCACGGGCAGCGGTGGAACCGAGCTGGCTGGAGGCGGAACGGGAGTCATTTCCGGGACGGCCGGGCCAATGACGCTCACCAGCCGCACCTTCGAGGACTATGGCTACATCAACTACGCCGTCGATCCCAACTTTGGCAACAGTTCTCTGACCTTGGCCGGGAGCGGCGTCTTCAAGGTCTTTGGCACCTTCGACTTCACCGCGGACGGCATGATCTCGGGTGGACCGAGCAGCAGCTTCGGCGTCTTCCCCAACGGCGTCGTCGTGAAAAGCGGCGGCAGCGGCACGTCGACCATCAGCGCACCGACGACCAATGACAACGCCATCCAGTCGTTCGTCGGCACGATCGCGCTGGCCGGCAACGGCACGCATCACGGCGCGTTCATCCCCGACACCGGCGCGACGATTGCCTTCGCTGCGAGCAACACGACGCTCGTCAACGCCGCAGTATTCGGCGGCGGCAACATCGCCTTCCTCGGCGGGAGCAACTCGGATGTCGACGCCTTTTACGACATCGGCGGAACGACGTCGATCGCAGACGGGTCGGTCACGTTCGAGTCGGATGCCCAGACGAACGACTTTGCCTTCAATGGTGACGGCTCGCTCGGTCTCATCGGCAGTTTCTTCATGACCGGAACCGGCACCTGGTCGGCCGGCACCATCCAGTTCGATGACGGCGAGTTCGTCGTCGATGAAGGCGCCGTGCTGACCATCGACGCCGCCAACGGCAACCCCACGCTCGACACCGCGGTCATCGAAAACTTCGGCACCATCAACTACACCGCCGGCACGGTGCTGGCCGGCCGCGTCCGCAAGCCGGTCAAGGCGCTCTTCGCCTCGGGCAATTTCCTCCAGCTCATGAACAACTCCGCGATCTTCAACGACGGTCTGTTCGACATCCAGACCGATGCGCCGATCGTCAGTACGTCGTTCGTCATCGGCGATTCGTTGAAACCGGGCCGGAACCTCCGCCGCACCGCCAAGGCCACCGCGCTCCGCCCGATCACCACCGCGCGCGGCCGCGTCATCACCCATCGCGCCCGCACCACGGGCGTCCACGCCTCCGAATGCGTCTGCAGTTTCGGCAACGACATCGAGAACTTCGTCACGCTGCGGAAATCGGCCGGAACGGGCACCACCGACTTCGGTCCCGCCTTCTTCAATTTCGGGTCGTTCCAGCCGCAATCCGGAACGCTGCACTTTCTCGACGTTGCGGAGCAGGATGACCCCTCCGTTCCTTCCGCCCCGGTTCCCACAACGATCCTGGGTCCCGGCCAAATCAGCGCCGACGACGATTTCGTCGTGAACTTTGGAACGCTCACCGGCAACGGCACCATCACTGGCGACGTCTACAACTCCGGCGAGATCAAGCCGGGAACCGAATCGACGATCGGCACCATCAACATCACCGGCAATTACACGATGGGGGTGGCCACCACTCCCGGAACGCTGAGCATCAAGATCGCCGGATCGGGTGCCGGCCAGTTCGATCAGCTCAACGTCACCGGCACGGCCTCGCTCGACGGCACGTTCAACGGCTCGTACATCAACGGCTTCACGCCGTCGACCGGTACGATCGACTGGCCGGTCCTCACGTACGCCGATCACGGCACCAGCCAGTTCACCACGGTGAATCCGCCGGCGGCGAACGTCACGCACACCTACAACGCGACTTCGTTCGATCTCATCGCCGTCACCGCGCCGACCGCCGACGTCCAGATCACCAACAGCGGTCCGTCCAGCGCCAGCGCAGGAAACACGCTGACCTACACCGTCAACGTCTCCAACCTCGGGCCCGATCCGACCAGCGGCGCCATCACCGTCATCGATTCGTCGACCGGCGGCGCGACTCCGGTCGGAGGAACGGCTCCGAGTGGATGGACGTGCAGCATCGTCAGCGGCTCCATCCAGTGCACCACTACCTCGACCACGCTTGCGAATGGCGGTTCGCTGCCGCCGCTCACGTTCACCTGGACCGCGCCCGCGTCGACGGCAAGCGTCGTCAACACCGCCGCCGTCCAGCCGAACGCCGTTGCCGATCCGGTGGCATCGAACAACAGCGCCAGCGTCACCACCAACGTCGGTCCGCAGGCCAACCTCGCCATCACCAAGACCGTCGTTTCGCCGGTGCCGCCGAATCCGGTCAATCCCGGACAGAACATCACCTACTCGATCGTGGTCCAGAACAACGGGCCGTCGACCGCCAACGGAGTGACCGTTTCCGATCCGACGCCGACTGGCATCGCCTTCCTCTCCGTCACCGGCTCGACGTGCACCTCCTTCCCATGCTCGATCGGAACGCTCACAGCCGGCCAGTCAATCACGCTGACCTCGATGTACAACGTGCCGACGTCGTACTCCGGCGGTCCGATCGTCAACACCGCCAGCGTGTCGGCAGCCGAGGGCGATCCGAATATCGCGGACAACCAGTCGACGACGACTACCAATGTGGGCGCGGCCGCGGACGTCGCCATTTCCAAGACCGGCCCGCCGGCCGTCACGCTCGGACAGAACATCACCTACACGATTTCCGTCGCGAACTTCGGTCCCGCCGGCGCCACCGGCGTCACCCTTTCCGACACGACGCCCGCCGGTCTCACGCCGGTCTCCGTCACCGGCGGCGGTTGCACGGCGTTCCCGTGCACCATCGGCGCGCTCGCCGTCGGACCTCCGATCACCATCACCGCCACGTACAACGTGCCGGTCAACTTCAGCGGACCGTCGCCGATCCTAAACACCGCCACGGTCACCTCGGCCAGCGATCCGAATTCGAGCAACAACTCCGCCACCGCTTCGACCACCGTCGCCTCGCAGGCGGACCTCGGCATCACGAAAACCGGTCCCGCGTCCGTCGCTCTCGGATCGAACATCAGCTACACGATCAACGTCACCAACACGGGCGCGCTGGCAGCGGCGAACACCTTCGTCTCCGATCCGACGCCGGCCGGCCTCACGCCGGTCTCCGTCAGCGGCGGCGGTTGCAGCGCCTTCCCATGCGCCGTCGGCACGATCAATCCCGGCGGCTCCGTGAGCATCACCGCCGTCTTCAACGTACCGCCCGGCTTCGCGTCGCCGTCGGTCACGAACACGGCCACCGTCAGCACGTCGTCTAGCGAATCGAATCTCGCCAACAACAGCGCCACCGCCGTGACGCCTGTCTCCGGAACCGGCGTCGCCGATCTGAGCGTGCTCAAAGCCGGTCCCGCGCAGGCTGCGTTCAATGACGTCATCGACTTCGCCGTCATCGTCACCAACAACGGACCGGGCACCGCGACCAACGTCGTCATCTCCGATCCGACGCCGTCGAACCTCGTCTTCGTCAGCAACTCCGGCGGCTGCACGACGCCGTATCCGTGCGTCATCCCGTCGCTCGCGGCCAACTCGCAGGTCTCCGTGACCAGCCGCTACCGCGTCACTGCTGACACCGGCACGATCGTCAACACGTCGACGGTGAGCAGCTCGGCCAGCGATCCTGTGCCGGGCAACAACTCCTCGTCGTCGACGGTCAAGATCGTCAAGCCGGCAACGTGTCCGCAGGCGCCGACTCTCAACGCGCCAATTTCCGGAACCGTCGGCTCGCCGATCGCCTTCACCTGGACCAGCATTCCTGGCGCGACCTACATCGTCTCGATCACGAGCGGCAACACGACGCAGACCGTTTCGACGAACACCAACTCCACGACGCAGAACCTCCCGAACGGCGCCTACACGTGGAGCGTGCAGGCCAACGGTCCGAACGGCTGTCAGGCTACGAGCAGCTCGTCATCCTTCACTGTTTGCAACGCTCCCGGCACGCCCGTTCCGAGCGTCGTCGGCGTCACAACGACCGGCCAGACTTACAAAGTCGAGTGGACACCGATGGAAGGGACGACGCTGTACGAGCTGCAGGAAGCGGCGGATGCCGCGTTCACCAATCCGTTCGTGATCGCAGTGCCCGGCACCTTGCAGCCGTTCACGAAGAACGTGAATGCTCCGACCACGTTCTTCTACCGCGTTCGCGCCCTGGACGGCTGCAATCCGACCCCCGGCGCGTTCTCCAGCGCCGCTCCGATCGTCATCATCCCCACGCCGCCGCTCGGCACGCTCAACATCAACATCCCCGTGCCCGCCGGAAGCAAGACGCCGGTCTCGTTCCCGATTCACGTCCCCGGTCTGCCCAACATCACCACGTCGTTCATCGCCACGGTCGACAAGCCGTGGCTGAGCGTCACGCCGTCGAACGGGATCATGCCGCCCGAAGGCCTCAACTTCACCATCTCCGCCGATCCGAGCTCGCTGTCGGACGGCACCTGGACCGGCACGGTCATCATCGTCTACGGCTCCAGCGGCGTGAGCGGCAAGCAGGCGCTGGACGTCGCGCCGAAGACATCCATCCCGATCTCGATCAGCCTCACCTCGCCGGTCAGCCCCGGCACGCTCACCGGACCCGCGGCGACGGCGGTGGTCATCCCGTCCGTCGGCCATCTGCCCGGCTTCAGCTCGCAGTGGCAGAGCGACATCCGCATCGCCAACGTCGCGTCTGCATCGAAGAAGGTCCAGCTCACGTTCAGCTCCGGCAGCGCCACGTCGCTCGCGGTGAAGCAAACTACCGTCGGCATCGATGCCGGCGGAACGGTGGCCTTCGACGACATCGTCCGCAACTGGTTCGGCGTCGGCGCGATGAACGACTCCTCGAACGGCGTCCTCACCGTGCAGCCGCTCGACCCGACCGGCAAGCCTGACCTGAGCGTTTCCAAGGCCACGATCGCCTCGAGCCGCACCTTCAACGCCTCCGCCCTCGGCACGCTCGGCCAGTTCATCCCGGCCGTCCCGATCACGAGCTTCATCAGCAAGGCGCCTGGCGCGGCGTCGATCCTCGCGCTGCAGCAGATCGCGCAGACCGACACGTTCCACACGAACCTCGGCCTGGTCGAAGCGACCGGCAAGTCCGCCTCCGTCCTCGTCAGCGTCTTCAACGGCGCCGGCAACAAGGTCCTCGACGTCCCCGTCACGCTCGCCGCCGGCGAACAGCGCCAGCTCAACGGATTCCTCGGCAACGCCGGCCTGACGCTGACCAACGGCCACATCGAGGTCGCAGCCGTCAGCGGCGACGGCAAGGTCACCGCCTACGCCTCGGTCATCGACAACCGCACCACCGATCCGCTCCTCGTCTCCGGCGTCCCGCTCAACGGCCCCGGAGCCTCGCGTTTCGTCATCCCCGGCGTGGCCAGCCTCGACACCGGCGCGACCTGGCGCAGCGACGTCCGCATCTTCAACAGCAGCCCGTCGCCGCAGGCGACGACCCTGACTCTCTACCCGACCGGCAACCCCTCGGCCAGCGTTTCGCAAACGGCGACCATCCAACCCGGCGAAGTGAAAGCACTCGACGACGTCGTCCACTCCACGTTCAATCTAACCAACACCGGCGGCGCCCTGCACGTAACGACCGCCACGGCCGTCCCGCTCATCGTCACCGCCCGCACCTTCGACGACACCGCCGCCGGCACCCTCGGCCAGTTCCTGCAAGCCGTGACGCCCGCGGATGCCGTCGGCAACGGCGAGCGCTCCCTCCAACTCCTGCAACTGGAAGACTCCCCCCGCTACCGCACCAACCTCGGCCTCGCCGAGGTAACCGGCAAACCCGCCACCGCCGAGGTAACGGTGATCCTCCCGGATTCCAAGGTTGCCCCGAAGGTCAACATCCCGCTAGCCGCCTTCGAATACCGCCAGTTCTCCATCATCAGCAGCCTCGGCCTCGGCAACGTCTACAACGCCCGAATCAGCGTCCGTGTCATCGACGGACAAGGAAAAGTCACCGCATACGGATCAGTCATCGATCAGAAAACGCAAGACCCGACATTCGTGCCCGGGCAGTAATCATTCGACGAGGTTCGCGACGCTTTTATCAGGTCGCGAACATTTTCGATTAGGTCCGCTTTAATAAATTGAGGGTACCATTCGATGAGGGTCGGCGATTCCTTCCTCAGCTCTCGGTCGGCTAATGAACCGTTAACCTCAGCGGATCGATCCCACGCGGTGACCGCACCTAAGGGTGCAGGGGAGCGTGCCTAATTCCGCTGCATTTGAACCTTGCACAGCGAGAATTAGGGTCCCAACCTCACACAATGCGCAGACGTAGCTAAGCTGACAGCGACGTGCGATCAACAGGAGCGAGTGATTCGGCTTCATCTCGATGCGTATCGATGGGTCTGAAGGATTGCTCGATGCGTTCGCCTCTATTCAGGAGCAGTAAGAGCCCATACAAAGAGGGATAGGCCCCTAGAGCGATGCCTACTGAGGCATATAATGAAAAGATGCGGCCAGCAAAATGGACGAAAGCAGCGGTTGCTACTATATTGTAGATTATAAGGAGTACCGTCATGAGCGTATGGACGCTCAGCGACTCGAGCCTCCACCGCTTGGGATGGTGCGTAACATAGTGAGCAGCACTAGGCTTCTGGGGAAATGTGTCGTACTGCATATGCTTGACGCCAGACTCCGCCTCGATGGCCTCGATGTTTTCGCTGGCGAGATTTTCGAAGTAAACCTCTTTGCGATAGGCAATGAGGAGGAATAAGCATATGGGAATTGAAAAGCTCGAGAGAACAACCGACGTGACTAGAGTAGGACTGGCGAACGCGGCCACAAGTACGCCGGCCACAAGCGGATTGCCAAAACCGATCATTTGCCATTGTTGATGTGTACAGCGTGATCGTTCGGCGTGCGCTTGTTTGTACTGTTCAAGTTGAACTTGATCTTTCATCGCTGTACCTATCCTCTCGTCATCAGCTATGCAGCCCTTCACGCGTTTACGACATCCATCGCGAGGAAACGAAGGCGAAGGCGCGACGTCCAACTTGTTGCTGAACGCCCGGCCCGCCGATTCGGGAAAACGCTGCAATGACGCCATAACGGCTGAACGGGCTCGTAGCTCGTGGATCGTAACGCGTGGCAGGTAACCGGTCGGCTCATCGTGATTTGATCATGCCACGGTTATTCCTCAGGAGGTGACGGCGCAACGTCCTCTCAGCCACCGAAGGGCACTGAGTTGACTTTGAGACGACTGACGCGGCCAAGCCCAGGACGTGTGCTCATGGTGCATTGGCATCCAGGGCGAAGCCGGCGTAAGAGCCGTAGCCCACGGCTTTCAGCCGTGGGGAAACGGATCGCGTCGGATTTGTGAGCGCGCCTTAGCGCGTGAGAGAAAGCTTTCTTTCGCCCGCTATAACGGGCTCACGAGATGGCCGCGGATCGGAAACCTCCATCTGCAGATGGGGGTTACGGTTCTCAGGGCGGCTATGCCGCCGGACATCAGGCAAAAGCCTGACGTCGTCAGGCCTCGGCCTGTCGCGGTCAGGGCCCGACTTGTCGCCGTCAGGCTTTCCGCTGTTGTCGCTC
>Ga0207640_10002493_pt1 | contig 9864 bp, 14 predicted proteins | sample KBSCornC42_FD_184300 | JGI IMG/M metagenome (GOLD analysis project Ga0207640, IMG submission 184300) | Corn rhizosphere microbial communities from Kellogg Biological Station, Michigan, USA - KBS Corn C4-2 (SPAdes) (version 2) | ecosystem: Host-associated > Plants > Roots > Rhizosphere > Soil ... | reverse complement strand
TTCGGCGAACAATCGACCGACAAAGGCCAGACGTGGAAGCCGAACTTCGATTTCACCTACCGTCCGTCGGCGGCGAACTAGCACTCGCTTGACCCGCGCCGCCGCAATCGTAAACGGCGGCACATGCAGAAAATCTATCCCAATGCGGAAGCTGCGCTCGAAGGGGTATTGTTCGACGGCATGACCATTGCCGCGGGCGGGTTCGGCCTCTGCGGCATCCCGGAGCGGTTGATCGACGCGATCCAGGCCTCGGGGGTCAAGGACCTTACCATCGCATCGAACAATGCCGGCATCGACAATGAGGGGCTCGGCAAGCTTCTTCGAACGCGGCAGGTGAAGAAGATGATTTCGTCCTACGTCGGCGAGAACAAGGAGTTCGAGCGACAGTATCTGGCGAAGGAGCTGGAGGTCGAGTTCTGCCCGCAGGGCACGCTCGCCGAGCGGATGCGCGCGGGCGGTGCAGGGATTCCGGGCTTCTACACCAAGACCGGCTACGGGACGCAGGTCGCTGAAGGGAAAGAGGTCAAGGCGTTCGACGGCGAGGAATATATCCTGGAACGCGGCATCCGTGCCGATCTTAGCGTCATCAAGGGATGGAAGGCTGACGAGAGCGGCAACCTCATTTTTCGCAAGACGTCGCGTAACTTCAACCTGCCGGCTGCGACCTGCGGGAAGGTCTGCGTCGCCGAAGTCGAGGAGATCGTACCCGTTGGAAGTCTCGACCCCGACTGCATCCATCTACCATCGATCTACGTAAACCGGCTGATTGTAGGCGCGCCCTACGAAAAAAAGATCGAGTTTCGCACAGTGCGGGAGAGGGAAGCGGCATGAGCCATCCCAACGAAATCAAGCTCGGCGGCGTGGAGTTGACGGAGCAGTCATACGAGGTCGCGCGGGTCTGGGTGACTCACGAAGCGGGCAGCAGCGCCTGGATCGATGCCGGCGTGCTCGAGGACCCGAAAACCTTTGGCTACCTCATGGCGGATGTCGTTCGCCAGGCGGCGTTCGCTTATTCGCAAGTCTATAAGATCGACCAAGGCGAGGCGGCGAAAGCGATTACGGCCGGCCTAGTCGAGGATCTCGAGAAGCAGTTCGAGGAAGCTCCGTCCGCCAAGGGAGAACTGAACTGATGGCGACGCAAGTCGAAACCAAGGGTTGGACCCGCAATGACATGGCGGCGAGGGCCGCGAAGGAGCTGCAGGACGGCTTCTACGTGAACCTGGGCATCGGCATACCGACCCTGGTTGCCAACCATGTGCCGGCGGGAATGACCGTGACGCTGCAGAGCGAGAACGGGATGCTCGGGATAGGGCCGTTCCCTTATGACGACGAGGTCGATCCCGACCTTATCAACGCTGGCAAGCAGACGATCAGCCAGCTGCCGCAGTCGAGCTATTTCGACTCGGCGCAGAGCTTCGCCATGATCCGCGGCGGGCATATTGACCTCGCGGTGCTTGGCGGGATGGAGGTCAGTCAGAACGGCGACCTCGCCAACTGGATGGTCCCAGGCAAGATGATCAAGGGAATGGGCGGGGCAATGGATCTCGTCGCCGGGGTCAAGAAAATCATCGTCGTGATGGAGCATGTGTCGAAGGACGGCAGCCCGAAGTTCATCCCTGAGTGCACGCTGCCGCTGACTGGAAAGAACGTGGTCGACATGATCATCACCGACCTCGCCGTGTTCCAGCGTTCGACCCACATGAGCCCGTTCCGGCTGGTCGAGCTCGCGCCCGGCGTGACGCGCGAGGAAGTGCGTGAGAAGACGACGGCGGCTTACGAAGAATGACCTGGAAGCAGGCCCAGGAGACCGCGCTTTTCGCGACGCTCCTCGCTGTGCTTCTGCTGCTTTACGCGCAAATCGATTATTACATCCGGCACACGCCCGGCTGAGCACAATCCGATGAAGATACTCCTGACCGGCTCATCGGGCTGGCTTGGCCGCTTCCTTGCGCCGCGGCTGCGGCAAGAGGGACACGAAGTCGCGGGCCTGGACGTGGCGCCGGGCGTGGACACGGACATCGTCGGCTCGGTCGCCGACAAGACGCTGGTCGACCGCTCTTTTCGCGAATTCGGCATCGAGGCCGTCATTCACGCAGGCGCGCTCCATAAGCCGGACATCGAGCGCTACCCGAAGCAAAGGTTCATCGACGTCAATGTGACCGGCACGCTGAATCTGCTCGAAGCTGCGAGCGCGAACTCATGTGGTCGGTTCGTCTTCACGTCGACCACCTCGCTGATGATCTCAGAAGTGGTACGAGCCGGGAAGCCAGGCGGGGCGGCCAAGGCGGCCTGGCTCGACGAGTGTTTCGGACCGATCGAGCCGCGCAATATCTACGGGGTGACCAAGCTGGCCGCTGAGAAGTTATGTTCACTCCACCACCGTGAGCACGGCCTACCCATCGTTGTACTTCGGACCAGCCGATTTTTCCCTGAGGATGACGACACGCATCGCGATGTCGCAGGCGAGAACATCAAGGCGAACGAATTCCTCAATCGCCGTCTGACGGTTGAGGACTGTGCGGAGGCACATGTCACCGCGCTGGCGAAGGCTCCTGAGGTCGGATTTGGGTTGTATCTTGTCTCGGCCCCGCCTCCCTTCCACCGGGCGGACGCGGAGGAGCTGATGGAGGACGCGCCGGCCGTTGTCGGCCGTTATTTTCCGGAAGCAGCGGAGCTTTACGCGCGCGCTGGCTGGCAGCTGCCGCCGTCAATTGAGCGGGTCTACGACCCCTCGCGCGCCGAGCGTGAGCTAGGCTTTCGCTGCCGCACTGATTTTGGCGCCGTGCTCGATACGCTGCGAGATGGATCGCCGGTGCCATTCACGCACGATCCGACCTTCGTTTCGCCAAAGGAAAGGCTGGCCGGATGAAAGCGCTCCTATCTCGAGAGATTGGCGGGCCCGAGCTGCTCAGGCTGGAGGAGGTGCCGGAGCCGAGGCCGGGCCCGGGCGAGCTGTTGGTACGGGTTCGTGCCTGCTCAATGAACTACCCCGACGTGCTGATCATCGAGGACAAGTATCAGTTGAGGCCTCCGCGGCCCTTTGCGCCGGGCGGCGAAATCGCCGGTGAAGTCCTTACCGTGGGAGAAGGCGTGCCGGGCTGGTCGCCCGGTGATCGCATCATTGCTGCGCTGGGCTTTGGGGGGCTGGTCGAGCAGGTCGTCGTACCGGCTGACAGGGCGATCCCGCTGCCGGCCGAGCGAAGCTTCGAAGAAGGCTCAGCATTGCTGATGACTTATGCGACTGCGATCCATGCGCTCGTCGATCGCGGCAGGCTGCAGGCGGGCCAGAGCCTGCTGGTTCTCGGAGCTGCCGGTGGCGTCGGCATTGCAGCGGTCGAGATCGGCAAGGCGCTCGGCGCCAAGGTCATTGCCGCCGTTTCGTCGGAGGCAAAAGCCCTGGCCGCGAAAGAGGCGGGCGCTGATGCAACGCTGGTCTATCCGTCGGGTGAAGCCGATCCAAAGGCGCTAGCGCAGCTGTTCAAGGACGCGGTCGGACCAGCCGGCGCGGATGTGATCCTCGATCCAGTTGGCGGCGCTTATACAGAGGCCGCGCTCCGCAGCATCGGCTGGGAAGGGCGCTTCCTGGTCGTTGGCTTCCCGGCGGGCATCGCGAAGCTTCCGCTCAACCTGACCCTGCTCAAGAGCTGCGACGTTTGCGGGGTCTTCTGGGGCGCCTTCGTGGCGCGCGACCCGAAGCGCAACGCTCAGCATGTCGAGCAGCTGTTTCGCTGGTGGGGCGAGGGGAAGATCGCGCCGAAGATCAGCGGCACCTATCCACTGGAGCGCGCCGCCGAGGCGATCGAGGCGCTCCGCGACCGCAAGGCGGTCGGCAAGCTGGTCGTGACGCTTTGACGTTTGAGCGCTGGCGCGCAAGCCGGACCGCGCGCGCGATTTTCTGGGCCGCCGCCTGCTTCGCGTTCGTCATGGCGATCCTGCCGCATCCGCCCGAAGTGCCTGGCGAACCCAATGACAAGGTCCAGCACATCATTGCCTTTGCTACTCTCGCGGTCCTTGGCAGCTTCGCTTATCCGGCGACGGCCCTCGTCCAGTTGCTGCTCCGGCTGTCGCTGTTCGGGGCGATGATCGAGGTCGTGCAGGCTATCCCTGCATTGCACCGCGATAGCGACGTCCTCGATTGGCTGGCCGATACGGCCGCGGTGCTCGTCGTGCTGCTGATCGTCCGATGGTGGCGTAGCCGAGGCTAGCGTTGCTTCGAGCGGCGCCGCACCCTATCTGCGCCGCAACTGCACAAGGGGAACGCATGACCCAGTTCGACGACCGTGAGCGCGCCTTCGAAGCCAAGTTTGCCCACGATGAGGAGATGCAATTCCGCATCTCGGCTCGTCGTAACCGCCTGCTCGGTGAGTGGGCGGCGCGTCAGATGGGACTGACCGAGGCAGAAGCCGAATCTTATGCCAAGGACGTCGTGCGCTCCGACTTTGAGGAAGCCGGCGAACATGACGTCATCCGCAAGGTGCTCGGCGACCTTACGTCTGCCGGGGTCGATTGCGACGAGGATAAGGTGACGGAGGCGCTTCGCAACAAGGAGATCGAGGCGCGGCGGCAGATCATCGAGGCGTCGAACCAATAATGCCCATGCCAGCTCAAGAGATTGAGAAGCTAATCAAGGGGTCGATCCCTGATGCCGAAGTCACGATCCGTGACCTGGCCGGCGATGGGGACCATTATGCGGCGCGCGTCGTGAGCCGTAGCTTCGAGGGAATGAGCCGCATTAAGCAGCACCAGAAGGTCTATGCGGCGCTCGGGGGACGTGTTGGGGGTGAGCTTCACGCATTGCAGCTCGAAACCGCGGTGCTCAACGGAGAATGAGAAGTGAGTGACGCCCAAAACCGCATCGCCGAGCTAGTGAAACAAAATGACGTCGTGCTTTTCATGAAGGGCACGGCGCTGTTCCCGCAGTGCGGCTTTTCGAGCCGGGCGGTCGCGATCCTCGATCGCCTTGAGGCCAAATATGAGACGGTCGACGTCCTCCAGGACCAGGAGATCCGAGCGGGCATAAAAGAATATTCAGACTGGCCGACGATCCCGCAGCTTTATGTGAAGGGCGAGTTTGTCGGCGGATCGGACATCATGATGGAGATGTTCGAGAGCGGCGAGCTTCAGGAGCTGCTGAAAGCCGAAGCCTGAAAAGAGAGAAGGGGCGAAAACAGCTGGACCAGAGAACCGCTGCTTTCGCCCCTTCCTGGCGTGGAACCAAGTGGACGCGGATATAGTAGCAACCAGCGTGCCAATTCGAAAAAACGGCTGATTTCTGCAACTTTTCGTCGAATGACCAAAGCCCAAGGGGAACGGTGCGTAAAATATTCCGACAGAATCGGGCGCATCTAACCGCAGTTGGCACTTTGCGCCCACTTACCGGTTTGGTGAGACTGTGAGCCGTCACGACCCCGACATGGCCCGGCACCTTGGGCCGAAGCTGTTCTGCGACCTGACTCAAAGCTGGTCGGACGTAGGCGGCGGCGTGCGCACTTATTTGCTGCACAAGAGAAGGCACATCCTGGAATCAACGCCGCACCGCCACTTGTTGATCATCCCGGGTTCTCACGACGAGGTGATCGAGGAAAAACGGGGGATCACGGTCACGATCAGGTCGCCTCAGGTGCCGGGCAGCCCGCATTACCGGCTGATGCTACGTAATGGAGCGGTTCGCTCGGCGCTCGAACAATTCGAGCCAGACCTCGTCGAGTGCCAGGATGCGTATAACCTTCCTTGGGCTGCAGTTGGCTATCGGAAGCGACACCCGGATGCGGCGCTGATTGCGGCCTACATGACCGATTTTCCGACCGTCTACGTCGAGCGTCCATTCGCAAAGGTGATCGGGAACACGCTTGCGGGTGCCTGCGGTCGAATCTGTTACTCGTACTGCGGCGCTCTCTATCGTCGTTTCGACAGTGTTTTTGCCCTGAGCGAGAACGGTGGTGCTGCCAAGCTGCGGTCGCTCGGAATCGGCAATGTCGACGTCGTCCCATTAGGTGTCGAAGTCGGTGAATTTGGGCCCGGGCGGCGTGACTCGAAGCTTCGGGACCAGTTGGGTCTCAGCGACGAGCAGCCACTGATCATCTATGTGGGTCGCCTTGATGGCGAGAAGAAGCCCGACGTTGTCGTCGAGGCTTTTCGACGCCTCCCCGAGGGACTGGACGCGAAACTCGTTCTGCTCGGCGAAGGGCCACTCAGGGCGGACATTGAGGCGCTGGGCGACAAACGGATTATCTTGCCGGGCTACATGAAAAGCCGGGCCGAGCTCGCCCGCTGGTTGGCAAGCGCCGACATCTACGCATCGGGCATGGCCGACGAAACTTTCGGAATTTCGATCATCGAGGCCCAGGCCTCCGGGCTGCCGGTGGTAGGGGTAGCCGCCGGAGCCATGATCGACCGTGTGAGCAAGGCCACTGGCCGGCTTGGGCCAGTGGATGACGCCGAAGCAATGGCAGCCAACATCATGGCAGTGCTTTGCAGCGATCGGGATTCGATGGCTGCGGCCGCCCGCGCTCACGCCTTGCAGTTCAGCTGGGACAGCAGCATGGAAGCCCTGTTCGGGCGGGTTTATCCCGAGGCGTTCGAGCGGCGGCGACAACGCCAGATGGCGCTCGCGGGAACTGCCGCCCTCGCGGCCTGACGGTTCAAAGCGGGTTCATTCGGGTGGGACGACAGTTGAGGGCATGAGGGGCAGCTTCAAAATCGTGGGCGGCATGGTGCTGCTCGTTTCATCAGCACTGGCGAGCGGGGCCGCTCCCCGGTCTAGCACACCCACTGCAGCGGCCGGGGCGGGCAGCTTGGCCCAAGACTGTGAAGCCCACAGTTTCGAGACGACGATCCACCTGACCGGACCTGACGGGAAACCGCACGAATCCAAGGTCCACATGTGCGGGACCAAGGGGCAGAGCGACGCGGATTGGGTAAGAACCCTGCAGGATGCGGTAAAGAAGACGGCGCTCAGCCCGCAGATGCCGGCAGCAGCCAAGGAGCAAATCATTGCCGCCGTGAATGCCGAGATTACGCGGCTCAGCATTCCGACGCTCTCGCTGCCTGCGGGTACCGACATTACGAAACTGCCGAAAGCCAATACTCCGGCTGAATCCGTGCCGCTGTCCCGCGAATACGGCTCGCTAGGGGCGCTTCCAACGGCGACCAACGTTGAGCCGCCGCACGTGCTCGGGCCTGGTGGCATGGTCGCTCCACCTGCGCGGGTGACGATGCGCTGCGCGGCTGCTGGCGACGAGGACCGACCGGGCGTTTGCGACACCATCGACCGTGATACGGTGATGGTGCTTCGTGCTGATGATGCCTATCCCCGCGGGCTCGAAGTCAGGTTCGTGCGCCACGGCGATTCCCGCGCAGAGCTCGACCTGCCGGCGCTCAAGCAGGGACAGACCGCGAGCCTTCGTCTGCCGGCCGCGGTGTGCCGGGGAGTTGTGCGCAGTAAGGTTGAGGTACAGGCGCTCGGCGCCAACTCTCCGAGCGGGACTGTGGCCGGAACGGTCGGCGAGTACGACCTCCGCTGCTAGCGCCCACAGCGCCGGCGTGGCAGACGCTCTTTAGTGGACGCGCCCTACGCCAAACTGGAGCAACTCGAACCGGGTATCGCCCGGGTGCTCGCGCATAATCCGTCTGCCTTCACTTACTATGGGACTCAGACTTATTTGATCGGGGCGGATGAGGTCGCGGTGATCGATCCCGGTCCCGATCTTCCCGAACATGTGGATGCGCTGGACGAAGCGATCGGCGGGCGGAGAGTGGTCGCGATCATGTGTACGCATACCCATCGCGACCATAGCCCGGCGGCCAAGCCGCTAGCCGATCGAACTGCGGCGCCGATCATCGGCTGTGCGCCACTCGCGCTTGAGACGGTCGGTCCGCGCGCCGACGCCTCGTTCGACGGCGATTATGCGCCGGATCGAATGCTTTCGGATGGTGAAGAGCTTGTCGTCGACGGGGAGCCGGTGAGGGCGGTTGCGACCCCCGGCCATACCTCCAACCATCTCTGCTTTGCTTATCGCGGTGCGCTATTCAGCGGCGATCATGTGATGGGCTGGTCGACCACCGTTGTGGTGCCGCCCGACGGCGACATGGCTGCTTATATGAAAAGCCTTGAAAAGCTGCGGCAGCGCGACGACCGGATCTATTACCCGGCACACGGGCCGGCCGTGACCAACCCGCAGCAATATGTTCGCCATCTCGTGGGCCACAGGATGCAGCGGGAGAAACAGATCCTAGCGTTGGTAGGCGCCCAGCCCATGACCATCGCTGCGATCGTCAACGGGGCTTATCCCGCCCTGGACTTTCGACTGGTGGCGGCAGCCGGAGGTTCGGTATGCGCGCATCTGCTGGACCTTGAGCGCCGCGGGCTCGTTGAAAGAGCGGGAGACGAGCCATCGCCAAAAGGGGCATTTCCGAAGAGCAGCGACCAATGGACCGCGATCGTTTGAACAAGCCTCTGGTGCTTGCGATGATTGCCATCGCGCTGGTGCTGGGCCTGTTGCTCGGTGTCACCACCGGCGTCGCCGATCGGATTTTCGGGGGGCCCAACCCCAAGACGATAGCCAGCGCGAGCCTGCAATCGATGCGAGCGGAGAACCGCCTGATCGCCTTCGTTGCTCGCTACGTCTCCGTAACTACCAGCGAGACGAGCCGATTTGGTTTTTCATCGAAACGAACTTTGATCCTTCCTGGTGATGTCCGATATGAACTCGACCTGTCGAAACTGCAGCCCAACGACGTCAGTTGGGATCCCTCCACAAAGACGCTGAGCGTCAAGCTGCCAGAAGTCGAAATTGCCGGCCCCGACGTCGACCTTGCCAGCGCGCAGGAATATGGCGAAGGCGGAGTGCTGTCTGCACTGACCAACGCCAGCGAGCAGCTCGATTCCGCCAACCGGGCGAAGGCCGTCGCGGACCTCAGGAAACAGGCCCAGGCCCAGGTTCCGATGCGGCTCGCTCACCAGGCCGCCCGCCTTGCGGTCGAGCGCAGCTTCGCGATGCCGCTAATCGCCGCCGGCTTCAAGGATGCGAAGGTGGTCGCGCGCTTCCCCACTGAAGGGGCGGACGATGCTTCCTATCTCGACCTCTCAACCCCATATGAAGAGGCAATCAAGGAAGCCGAGCGCAGGAGCGCTGTCGGGGGAACGAAGTGACGGTTCAGACCAACAGCCTCAAAGGACTAGACCTGCTCAGCGAGATCGAGCGGCTGAAGCGCGAGCGCAACGCGGTGATCCTCGCGCATTATTACCAGAAGCCGGAGATCCAGGACCTGGCGGACTTCGTCGGCGACAGCCTCGATCTGTCGCGCAAGGCCGCGGAGACCGACGCCGACGTGATCGCCTTCTGCGGCGTCCGGTTCATGGCCGAGACGGCGAAAATACTGTCGCCCGAGAAGATCGTGGTCCTTCCGGACATGGACGCCGGCTGCTCCCTGGAGGACAGCTGCCCGCCCGACCAGTTCGCCGCCTTCCGCGCCGCGCATCCGGACCATATCGCGCTGACCTACATCAACTGCTCGGCGGCGGTGAAAGCGCTCTCCGATATTATCGTCACGAGCTCATCCGCCGACATCATCCTCAAGCAGATTCCGAAGGACCAGAAGATCATCTTCGGTCCCGACCGGCATCTCGGCGGCTATCTGGCCAGGAAGACGGGCCGTGACATGCTGCTGTGGCCCGGCATCTGCATCGTCCACCAGGCTTTCAGCGAGACTGAGCTCCTGAAGCTCAAGGCCGAGCATCCCGGCGCTCCAGTGGCGGCGCACCCCGAATGTCCGCCGCACATCATCGACCATGCCGACCACGTGGGGAGTACGAAGTCGATACTTGATTTCGCGCTGAACTCGCCAGCCGAGATGTTCCTCGTG
>Ga0207640_10002492_pt1 | contig 9864 bp, 6 predicted proteins | sample KBSCornC42_FD_184300 | JGI IMG/M metagenome (GOLD analysis project Ga0207640, IMG submission 184300) | Corn rhizosphere microbial communities from Kellogg Biological Station, Michigan, USA - KBS Corn C4-2 (SPAdes) (version 2) | ecosystem: Host-associated > Plants > Roots > Rhizosphere > Soil ... | reverse complement strand
GTAGTCCGCCTCACCGGGGGTGTCGATGCGCACCACCGCGTCGAACTCCACCTTGGAGCCGTCCTCCTTCGTCGCGGTGACGTGGACGGTCTTCGGTGTCTTGCCGCTGTTGAGCGCCTCGATGCCTGCGATGTCGAACGTCTCGGTGCCGTCCAATTTCAGACTCGACGCAGATTCCCCTTCGGGGAACTGCAACGGGATCACGCCCATGCCGATCAGGTTCGAGCGGTGAATGCGCTCGAACGACTCGGTGATGACCGCGCGCACCCCGAGCAGGCTGGTGCCCTTGGCCGCCCAGTCGCGCGACGAACCTGAGCCGTACTCCTTGCCACCGAGAACAACCAGCGGAATGTTCTGCGCCGCATAGTTTTGCGCGGCGTCGTAGATGAACGCCTGCTCGCCGCCGTTGGTGAAGTCGCGTGTGTAGCCACCCGACACGTCCTCGAGCAACTGGTTGCGCAACCGGATGTTGGCGAACGTGCCGCGGATCATCACCTCGTGGTTGCCGCGCCGCGAGCCGTAGGAGTTGTAGTCCTTCTTATCGACACCGTGCGAGTCGAGATACTGCGCGGCCGGGGTGCCACCCTTGATGCTGCCTGCCGGGGAGATGTGGTCGGTGGTCACCGAATCACCCAGCAGCGCCAGCACTCTGGCGCCGGAGATGTCGGTCACCGGCTCCGGCTCGGCGGGCATCCCGTCGAAGTACGGCGGCTTGCGCACGTACGTCGAGTTCGCGTCCCATTCGAAGGTGTTGCCGGACGGTGTCGGCAGGTTGCGCCAGCGATCGTCTCCCTTGAACACGTCGGCGTAGTTCTTGACGAACATCTCCTGGTTGATCGCCGAGGCGATGGTGTCGTTGATGTCCTTCTGCGACGGCCAGATGTCGCGTAAGAAGACGTCCGTGCCTTCTTTGTCGCTACCCAGCGGCTCCGACTCGAAGTCGAAGTCCATCGTGCCCGCCAACGCGTAGGCGATCACCAACGGCGGCGACGCCAGGTAGTTCATCTTCACGTCCGGGTTGATGCGGCCCTCGAAGTTGCGGTTGCCGGACAGCACCGCGGCGACCGACAAGTCGCAGTCGTTGACCGCCTTGCTGATCTCCTCCGGCAGCGGTCCCGAGTTACCGATGCACGTGGTGCAGCCGTAGCCGACGAGGTAGAAGCCCAGCTTCTCCAGGTACGGCCACAGGCCGGCCTTGTTGTAGTAGTCGGTGACGACCTGCGAGCCCGGCGCCATCGTGGTCTTCACCCACGGCTTGGACGTCAGTCCCTTCTCAACGGCGCTGCGGGCGAGCAGCGCCGCGCCGAGCATCACCTCGGGGTTGGAGGTATTGGTGCACGAGGTGATGGCGGCGATCACGACCGCGCCGTGGTCGAGGATGAACTCGCCGCGGTCCTCGCACTTGACCTCCACCGGATCGCTCGGCCTGCCGTTCGAGTTGACGGCCGCCGAGGGCACCGGGGTGTCGTTGTCGTCGAACGAGAGCACCGCCGGGTCGCTGGCCGGGAACGATTCCTCGACCGCCTCATCGAGCTTGGTGTGCTCGGTGGGCAGGTTTTCCTCGACGTAGTTGTGAATGTCCTTGCGGAACGCCGTCTTTGCGTCGCTCAGCGCGATGCGGTCCTGCGGCCGCTTGGGACCCGCGATCGACGGCACCACATCGGACAGGTTCAGTTCGATGTACTCGGAGTACTTCGGCTCTCGCTTCGAGTCGTGCCACAGGCCCTGTTCCTTGGCGTAGGCCTCGACCAATGCCAGTTGCTCATCGGTGCGCCCCGTCATGCGCAGGTAGTCGACCGTCACCTCGTCGATCGGGAAAATCGCTGCGGTGGAGCCGAATTCGGGGCTCATGTTGCCAAGCGTCGCGCGGTTCGCCAGTGGCACCTCGGCGACGCCCTCACCGTAGAACTCGACGAACTTGCCGACCACACCGTGTTTGCGCAGCATCTCGGTGACCGTCAGCACGATGTCGGTGGCGGTGACACCCGCAGGCCGCTCGCCGCTCAGCTTGAAGCCGACGACGCGGGGGATCAGCATCGACACGGGCTGGCCCAGCATCGCCGCCTCGGCCTCGATGCCGCCGACGCCCCAGCCCAGCACGCCGAGCCCGTTCTCCATCGTGGTGTGGGAGTCGGTCCCCACGCAGGTGTCGGGGTAGGCTACCCCGTCTCGATCCATCACGACGCTGGCCAGGTATTCGATGTTGACCTGGTGCACGATGCCGGTGCCCGGCGGCACCACCTTGAAGTCGTTGAACGCGCCCTGACCCCAGCGCAGGAACTGGTAGCGCTCGCCGTTGCGCTCGTACTCGATCTCGACGTTGCGCTCGAAGGCGTCCTCACGGCCGAAGAGATCGGCGATCACGGAGTGGTCGATGACCAGATCGGCGGGCGCCAGCGGGTTGACCTTCTCCGGGTCGCCGCCGAGGTCGCCGACGGCCTCGCGCATGGTGGCCAGGTCGACGATGCAGGGCACTCCGGTGAAGTCCTGCATGATCACCCGGGCGGGCGTGAACTGGATCTCGACGCTCGGTTCGGCCGACGGATCCCAGCTGGCGATGGCCTCGATGTGGTCCTTCCTGATGTTGGCGCCGTCCTCGGTGCGCAGGAGATTCTCGGCCAACACCTTGAGGCTGTAGGGAAGTTTCTCGGTGCCGGGCACCGCGTCGAGACGGTAGATCTCGTAGCTCTTATCCCCGACCTTCAGGGTGTCGCGGGCTCCAAACGAATTGACCGAATCTTTGCTGCTCACATCAACTCCCGGCTAGATACCGCCGCGACGGGCTGTGTCGTCGGCGCTCATGAACTCTAACAGTACGCTTGTCCTGCAATACACCCCAGGGCTGCTTTTAGTCTTGTCCCCGCAGGCGCGTGGTGCCACCCACATACCCACTAATCGCGTACCGTGCCCGTGTGACCGGACCGCACGTGATCCCGTTCCTGCCGTCGTACATCCCGCCGGATGTCGACATGAATCAGGTGAAGGCCGACGTGGCCGACCACGGGGTGAGCGTGCCGCCTGCGGACGCCGCCGACGTGCCGGCACTGCGTCAGGTCGTGGCCGAGGCCAAGCAGAAGGGCATCGATCTCAAGATCGTCGTGATCCAGGGCAACCCGCCGATCGACACGCCATTGCGGGATATCGCCAGCGAGGTCGGCAAGGACCACCCGGGGTCCACGGTGTTGGCGATCAGTCCGTCCTGGGCGGGCACGTACAGCACGAAGTTCGACCGCGTGACGCTGGAAGCCGGCCAAGACCTCGCCAAGACGGGCGATCCGGTGCAGTCGTCGAAGAATTTCGTCAGTGAGTTGACGACGCCGCACTTTCCATGGACGCCATTCACGATTGTGCTTGTGCTCGCGGTGATTGCAGCGGTCGTCGCCACTCGTGTGCTGCAAGTTCGTGGCAAACGCGCGGCCGCGGCAGAGGTCACCTCCGACTCCGTCGACTGAGCGATTTACGCCATTTGGCAAATTCATACATCACCATTCGATAACGCTACATTCAATTACAATCTTGTAATTTGTGACTAAAGTTTCCTTAGCGTCAGATGTGACGTACCGTGCAATCGGTGGCTGATGTTGCAGTTGTGATTTTTGTGACTGCACACAGGTACCCACGAATGTGCCGGCACGTTCGCGTGTGAGCCATAGGAGACACGAGTCGAATGAGACGCACCCCTCGGGTCCGCGCGGTGACGCTTGCGATCGGCGTGCTGCTCGCGACTCCCGGCCTGGCCGTCGCTGAGCCCGCCAGTCCGGACACCCTCGGCGAACTTGTCGCGGCCGTGGCCAACACCAACCAGAAACTGCAAGACCTCGGGGCCGCGATCCAGGCGCAACAGGAAAGCGTGAACAAAGCGATCGTCGACGTGCAGACGGCGCGCGACAACGCGGCCGCCGCGCAGCAGGAAGTGGACGCCAGCGCGCAGCGAGTCACCGATGCGAATGCCGCGATCGCCGCGGCGCAGCGGCGCTTCGACACCTTCGCTGCCGCAACGTATGTCAACGGCCCGTCGAATTCCTACCTGACCGCCGCCGACCCTGCGGACATCCTGTCCACCGCGGCCGCTGGTCAGACCCTGGCGGCGAGTTCGCAACAAGTCATCACCAATCTTCAGCGCGCTCGCACCGAGCAGGTGAACAAGGAATCGGCCGCGCGATTGGCGAAGCAGAACGCCGACAAGGCGGTTACCGACGCGGAAGCCAGCCAGCAGAACGCGGTTTCGGCGCTGACGCAGGCGCAGCAGACGTTCAAGTCGCAGCAGTCGCAACTGGATCAGCTGACAGCCGAACGGGCCGCCGCGCAGGCCAAGCTCGATGCTGCACGCAACTGGTCAGCACCCGCAGGCGGCCAGCCTGCCGCCCCTCCCGCCGCGGCTGCTGCCGGCGGTCCGGCGGCGAACTGGGATCGCGCACCGGGTGCCCGCGACTCGGGCACCCGGAATTGGGACACCGCATGGGATACCACGCTGCCCGCGATACCGAGCGCGTTCGTCAGCGGCGACCCGATCGCGATCATCAACGCGGTCCTTGGGATCGCACAGACCTCGGCGCAGGTCACCCAGCAGATGGGGCACAACTTCCTGCAGAAGCTCGGCCTCATCCCGACGCCCTCCGGATACACCAACGGCGCGATTCCCCGTGTGTACGGGCGTCAAGCCACCGAATACGTGATCAATCGCGGCCTCGCCGTGCGGGGCACGCCGTATTCCTGGGGCGGCGGCAACGCGGCAGGCGCGAGCTTTGGCATCGATTCCGGCTCGGGCACAAAGGGTTTCGACTGCTCCGGGCTGATGCTGTACATGTTCGCAGGCGTGGGAATCAAACTGGATCACTACTCGGGCTCCCAGTACAACGCGGGCCGCAAGGTCCCGTCGTCGCAGATGCGCCGCGGCGACATGATCTTCTACGGACCCAACGCCAGCCAGCACGTCGCGATGTACCTCGGCGACGGCCAGATGCTCGAGGCTCCGTACACGGGGTCCGTGGTGAAGGTCTCGCCGGTGCGCACCAGCGGCATGACGCCCTATGTGACCCGAATGATCGAATGGTGATTCTTCTGCGCCGCATCGCATTTGCCCTACTTGTGTCCGTTGGTCTGTTGCTTGGCCTTGGCACGCCCGCGCTCGCCGCTCCCGACGACGGGCAATGGGATCCCACGTTGCCCAAGATCATCAGCTCCGGCGCGCCTGGTGATCCCGTCGCGATCGCGAACGCGTCCTTCCAGGCGACCCAGCTGGCCATTCAAACCACCCAGAATCTCGGCCAGCAATTCCTCTCCAGTCTTGGCCTCGGTGGCACACCGGCCACCGGCAGCGTCGCTCCCGGTGCGCGCGTGCGCGGGCCCCAAGCGATCGAATACGTGATCCGGCGTGGCGGTTCGCAGATGGGCGTGCCGTATTCATGGGGCGGCGGCCTACCGAATGGTCCGAGCGCGGGCGTCGACTCCGACGCGGGGAAGATCGGTTTCGACTGCTCGGGTCTGACGCGCTACGCCTTTGCCGGGGTTGGCGTGCTGATCCCGAAGTACTCGGGCGACCAGTACAACACGGGGCGCAAGGTGCCGGTGTCGCAGGGCAAGCGAGGCGATCTGTTGTTCTGGGGCCCCGGGGGCAGCCAGCACGTCGCGCTGTATCTGGGCGGCGGGCAGATGCTGGAGGCCTCGGGGAGTGCGGGCAAGGTCACGGTCAGCCCGGTGCGGCGCGCCGGCATGCAGCCGTACGCCGCCCGAATTATCGAAACCTGAGCGGTGCCTGAGTTAACCCTGAGCACTGCTGATGAATGCCGTTCGACCGGCCGACACTTCGCTGGGCAACGTCGACGGATTCCGGACTGCCTGGAATAGTTGACGGCGAGCGTGTGGCCAACATGGGCCGACGCCGTTACGACCAGCGTCTTAGTTGATGTGGAAGGACCGTTGATGACGTCACCGAGTGGGCCGCCGCAGGGCGCTGGAGGATATTCCGGACAGGCCCCAACCCAGGCCTACAACCCCGGTAGCGCTGGCCCCGGCTCCCACGGCGCGCCGCCGAACAACGGAGGTCTGCAGCAGGAGGTGCACACCCTCGAGCGCGCCATCTTCGAGGTCAAGCGCATCATCGTCGGCCAGGACCAGCTGGTCGAGCGGATGCTCGTCGGCTTGCTCGCAAAGGGCCACGTGCTGCTCGAAGGTGTGCCAGGTGTGGCCAAGACCCTGGCGGTCGAGACCTTCGCCAAAGTGGTCGGCGGCACGTTCGCCCGCATCCAGTTCACGCCCGACCTGGTGCCCACCGACATCGTCGGCACCCGGATCTACCGCCAGGGCAAGGAGGAGTTCGACATCGAGCTCGGCCCGGTGGTTGTCAACTTCCTGCTCGCCGACGAGATCAACCGTGCGCCCGCCAAGGTGCAGTCCGCACTGCTGGAGGTCATGGCCGAACGCAAGATCTCAATCGGCGGCAAGACGTTCCCGCTGCCCGCCCCGTTCCTGGTGATGGCCACGCAGAACCCGATCGAGCAGGAAGGCGTCTACGCGCTGCCTGAAGCCCAGCGCGACCGCTTCCTGTTCAAGCTCAACATCGACTACCCGACTCCGGAGGAGGAGCGGGAGATCGTCTACCGGATGGGCGTCAAGCCGCCCGAGCCGAAGCAGATCCTCAACCCGGGTGACCTGCTGCGGCTGCAAGATGTGGCTTCCAACAACTTCGTGCACCACGCGCTGGTCGATTACGTGGTGCGCATCGTCACCGCCACCAGGCATCCCGAGAAGTTCGGCATGCCCGACGCAAAGGCGTGGATCGCATACGGCGCATCGCCGCGTGCTTCGCTGGGCATCATCGCGGCGTCGCGCGCGCTCGCGCTGGTGCGTGGTCGTGACTACGTGATCCCGCAGGATGTCGTCGAGGTCATTCCGGATGTGCTGCGGCACCGGCTCGTGCTGACCTATGACGCGCTTGCCGACGAGATCTCGTCGGAGACCGTCATCAACCGGATTTTGCAGACGGTTGCGCTGCCGCAGGTGAATGCGATTCCGCAGCAAGGGCATTCGGTGCCGCCCGTGGTTCCCGCCGCAGCCGCCGCCGCCGGTAATCGGTGACTACGTCCAGACGCACGGTTGACCTGCCGTCACTGAAGCGCGGGGAGATCCGTGATCCCGCACTGACGGCCGCCCTTCGAAAGCTGGAGTTGACGGTTCGCCGCAAGCTCGACGGTGTGCTGCACGGCGACCACCTCGGGCTGCTGCCCGGCCCAGGCTCCGAGCCAGGGGAGTCGCGGATCTACCAGCCGGGCGACGACGTGCGCCGGATGGACTGGTCGGTCACCGCGCGGACGACCCACCCGCATGTGCGGCAGATGATTGCCGACCGCGAGCTGGAGACCTGGCTGGTGGTCGACATGTCGGCCAGCCTCGACTTCGGCACGACCGGTTGCGAGAAGCGCGACCTGGCGGTGGCGGCCGCAGCCGCGATCACATTCCTCAACAGCGGCGGCGGCAACCGCATCGGCGCGATCATCGCCAACGGCGACTCCGTGCGGCGTGTTCCGGCGCTGTCGGGCCGCATACACGAGCAGGAAATGCTGCGCACGATCGCCACCATGCCCAAGGCGCCGACGGGCGTGCGGGGCGACCTGGCCGCCGCCATCGACGCGCTTCGCCGTCCCGAGCGCCGCCGAGGCATGGCGGTGATCATCAGCGACTTCCTCGGGCCCATCAACTGGATGCGTCAGCTGCGGGCCATCGCCGGGCGGCACGAGGTGCTCGGCATCGAGATTCTCGACCCCCGCGATGTCGAGTTGCCGCCCGTGGGGGATGTCATCCTGCAGGACACCGAAACCGGCGTCACCCGGGAGTTCACCATCGACGAACAGCTGCGCGACGACTTCGAGAAGGCCGCGGCGGCCCACCGCGCCGAGGTAGCCCGCACCCTGCGCCGCTGCGATGCGCCGCTGCTCTCCCTGCGCACCGACCGGGACTGGATCGCCGACGTCGTCCGCTTTGTCGCCAGCCGCCGACGTGGAGCGCTTGCCGGTCGATGAGCGCTTGCGCGAAGAGCACGACCGGGGCGCCTGATCCGACGAAATGACAACTGGCACATGACAATACCGTTGCTCGGACCGATGACGTTGTCGGGCTTCGAACACGCGTGGTTCTTTCTCTTCCTCTTCGTGGTCCTCGGGATCGTCGCGCTGTACATCGTCGTGCAGTTGGCCAGGCACCGGCGGATGCTGCGTTTCGCGAACATGGAGCTGCTGGAAAGCGTTGCGCCCAAGCGGCCGTCGCGGTGGCGGCACCTGCCCGCGATCCTGTTGGTGTTGTCGCTGCTGCTGTTCACGGTCGCGATGGCGGGGCCGACGCATGATGTGCGTATTCCGCGCAACCGTGCGGTGGTGATGCTGGTCATCGACGTGTCGCAATCCATGCGGGCCACGGACGTGTCCCCAAACCGCCTCGCCGCGGCGCAGGAGGCCGCCAAGCAGTTCGCCGACCAGCTGACACCCGGCATCAACCTCGGGCTGATCGCTTACGCGGGCACTGCGAGCGTGCTGGTCTCGCCGTCCACCAATCGCGACGCCACCAAGAGCGCGATCGACAAGCTGCAACTCGCCGACCGCACCGCGACCGGTGAGGGCATCTTCACTGCGCTGCAAGCGATCGCCACCGTCGGCGCCGTGATCGGCGGTGGCGACCAGCCGCCGCCTGCCCGCATCGTGTTGATGTCCGACGGCAAGGAGACGGTGCCGTCGAACCCGGACAACCCGAAGGGCGCCTACACCGCCGCGCGCACGGCCAAGGACCAGGGCGTGCCGATCTCCACCGTCTCATTCGGCACCCCATACGGGTACGTCGAGATCAACGACCAGCGCCAGCCCGTCCCGGTCGACGACGAGATGCTCAAGAAGATCGCCGAGCTGTCCGGCGGTCAGGCCTACACCGCATCGAGCCTGGAGCAGCTCAAGGAAGTCTTCACCAACCTGCAGGAGCAGATCGGCTACGAGACCCGCAAGGGCGACGCCAGCGCCGGCTGGCTGCGGCTCGGTGCTTTGGTGCTGGCGTTGGCGGCGCTGGCGGCCATGCTGCTCAACCGCCGCCTACCCAACTGACGCGATGACGCTGAAACGCACCTGAAATGACAACTGGCACATGACTTTACCGTTGCTCGGACCGATGACGCTGTCGGGATTCGACCATGCGTGGTTCTTCCTGTTCCTCATTGTCGTGCTGGGACTGGTCGGGCTGTACGTGGCCGTGCAGGCAGCCCGGCGCAAGCGGATGCTGCGGTTCGCGAACACCGAGCTGCTGGAAAGCGTTGCGCCCAAGCGGCCGTCGCGGTGGCGGCACCTGCCGACGATCCTGCTGATCTTGTCGCTCGTGCTGTTCACCGTCGCGATGGCGGGGCCGACGCATGATGTGCGTATTCCGCGCAACCGTGCGGTGGTGATGCTGGTGATCGACGTGTCGCAGTCGATGCGTGCGACCGACGTGTCGCCAAATCGGATGGCTGCGGCGCAGGAGGCCGCCAAGCAGTTCGTCGATCAGCTGACACCGGGCATCAACCTGGGGCTGATCTCGTATGCGGGCACTGCGACCGTGCTGGTCTCGCCGACGACCAACCGTGACGCGACCAAGAATGCGATCGACAAGCTGCAGGTGGCCGACCGCACCGCGACCGGTGAGGGCATCTTCACCGCGCTGCAGGCCATCTCCACCGTCGGCGCGGTGATCGGTGGTGGTGACACGCCGCCACCGGCGAAGATCGTGCTGATGTCCGACGGCAAGGAGACGGTGCCGTCGAACCCGGACAACCCGAAGGGCGCGTACACCGCCGCGCGCACCGCAAAGGACCAGGGCGTGCCGGTCTCGACGGTCGCGTTCGGCACTCCC
>Ga0207640_10002491_pt1 | contig 9864 bp, 8 predicted proteins | sample KBSCornC42_FD_184300 | JGI IMG/M metagenome (GOLD analysis project Ga0207640, IMG submission 184300) | Corn rhizosphere microbial communities from Kellogg Biological Station, Michigan, USA - KBS Corn C4-2 (SPAdes) (version 2) | ecosystem: Host-associated > Plants > Roots > Rhizosphere > Soil ... | reverse complement strand
CAGGTAATCGGTGATCATCAGATCGGCCGGCTCTCCGGTTCGAAGGAGGCGCAAAGCCTCCGCACCCGAGCTTGCCTCGAGGACGCTGTATCCCAAGTCTGACAGCATCTCCGACGTACCGCTGCGAACCAGGTCCTCGTCATCGACGAGCAGTATTCGCGCGTCGCGGGGCGCGTTGACCGCCTGGAGATTCTCGACCTCCTCTGCGCTCGGTTGCTCGGCCGCTCTTGGAAGCCAAATCTCTGCCGTGGTTCCTTCCCCCGGGCGGCTGACGAGGTTGAGGGCGCCCCCAAGCTGTGCCGCAAGCCCGTGCACCATCGAAAGCCCAAGACCCGTCCCCTTGCCGAGGCCCTTCGTGGAGAAGAACGGTTCGACAGCTCTCGCGAGTGTTTGCTCGTCCATGCCCGTCCCGTTGTCCCGAACCGCAATTCGAACATAGTCTCCCGGCTTCAACGAGCCGACACCCTCAGAGGAACCGGCATTCGCCTCTATGGACAGCGCTCCTCCGCGCGGCATCGCGTCACGCGCATTGATTGCCAGATTGAGGATGGCGAGCTCGAGTTGATTGGGATCGACCCGGGCAGGCGGAAGATCGGGTGCGTGGCTTATCTTGATTTCGATCGAGGGGCCCAAAGAGCGCCGGATCATGTCCGTCATTCCATCCAGCAGCTTTGCCACGTCGACTGACCGAACGTTCAGATCCTGTCTGCGAGCAAATGCGAGCAAACGCTGGACCAGAGTCGCAGCACGGCTGGCGGCCTGAAGCGCTGAATCGATCAGCCGGTGAGACGAGTCTCCCGGTTGCAACCGGCGGCGCAACAGATCGAGGTTGCCGATGACGGGGGTAAGGAGGTTGTTGAAATCATGGGCGACGCCCCCCGTCAGCTGGCCGAGTGTTTCAAGCTTTTGCGCCTCGTGGAGCTTGGCGAGGGCAAGTTCGTGCTCGCGGGTGCGCTGTTCGACGCGCGCTTCGAGCGTCTCGTTCGCCATCTGCAGCTGCCGCTGACTGTGCTGAAGCTCATGCAGGCGCTCGCGTGCGTCATATTGGCGGCCGCGCGCGCGAAGGGCAGACCGCGCCAGGCTGACGAGCGTCGTCGGATGAAACGGGCGTTCCAGGAATGTGACATTCCCCAGCATTTCCAGGAGGCGCCCGGCGTCCGGATTGCGCTCGAGACCGCCCCCGCGGAAGGTCAGCAGCACGAACGGCAGGTCCGACCACTCGGGCTGCTCGTTGATCCAGCTTGACAGGCCGCGCAAATCGCGACCGAGAAGGGCCTCTTCCGTAACCAGCACGAACCCGACTTCCCGGTCCAGCTCTCTCACGAGACAATCGAGATCGGGACAGATCACGCCCAGAATTCCGGCTTCGCGCAACATGTCGGCCGCAATGTTGGCATCGCGACCGACAGGAGCGAGAATCAGCGCAAGGTCGGAACGATCTTGAACTTTCACGCCGACTCGAGATCCATCAACGCTTCACCCGTCCCGATCATTTCCGGCACCCCGCGAAGGACTCCTTGGAACTTCGTTAGCGTCGGTCCCACCGTGATCCCGCCTCTGCCAATTCGATATTCGCGGATCGTGTCCTCGTGAGCGCTGGTGCGCTTCTTGATAACCGAAATCGCACGCCGGACCCGACCCATCGCCTCGAAATAGCGAAGCAGGATCACGGTGTCTGCCAGATAGGTGACATCCACCGGGGCCTTCATATCACCCACCAGGCCGTGCTGCGCCACGGTCAAGAATGTGTTCGCCCCCTGCCGATTCAGGAATTGCAGCAGCTCGTGCATGTGAAGAATGAGCTGTTTTTCCTCCGGCATTGCTGCCTGGTAGCCATTGAGGCTGTCGATCACGACAGTCCGCGCATTATGTTCCTGTACGCAAGTGCGGACTCGTTGCGCGAATTCTCCCGGCGCGAGTTCCGCCGCGTCGACCTGCTCGACGATAAGCTTCCCGCTTTCGCGGAGCGGCGCGAGATCCAGGCCTAATCCCTTGGCGCGTTCGAACAGCAGGCCGAGCTCCTCGTCGAAGATGAAGATCGCGGCCGATTCGCCGCGCTCGATCGCCTGCAGCGCAAAGCTCAAGGTCAGCAGAGATTTCCCGGTTCCTGCAGGCCCGAGGACCAGAGTGCTCGACCCGCGTTCGATTCCGCCGCCCAGAAGCGCATTCAGTTCAGGAGAGTTGCTGGGCAACGGGTCGCGACTGAATTCGCTCCGGTGTTCCGCTGAAACCAGCCGCGGGAACACGGTTACGCCGCCGGTTTCAATGATCATGTCGTGGAAGCCGCCACGATAGATTTGGCCGCGATATTTGATGACGCGAAGACGCCGCCGGTCGGAGCCGTAGTCAGGGGCGAGCTCTTCCAGACGGATTACTCCGTGTGCAACGCTATGGACCGTCTTGTCATGCGTTTCGCTGGTGAGATCGTCCAGCATCACCACGGTCGCCCCATTGCGTGCAAAATAATGCTTCAGCGCCAGCACTTGCCGGCGGTAGCGCAATGAGCTTTGCGCCAGCAGCCGGATTTCCGACAGGCTGTCGAGCACGATCCGCTGTGGCTTGTGTTGCTCGATCACCTCGAAAATGCGCTTGGTCGTCTCCCCAAGCTCAAGGTCCGACGAATAGAGCAGGCTCTGCTGCTGCTCCTCGTCGAGCAGGCTTTCCGGAGGGATCAGTTCATAAACGGAAAGCGGATCATCGAGCCTCCAGCCATGGGACGCGGCGCTCTCCCGAAGCTCATCCTCGGTTTCTGACAGCGTGATGTAGAGCCCCCGCTCACCGGCTGCTGCGCCAGCGAGCAGAAATTGGGTTGCTATAGTTGTCTTGCCGGTGCCCGGGCTTCCTTCGATTAGGTAGACGCGGCCCCGATGGAGCCCTCCAGCGAGAATGTCATCGAGCCCTTCTACGCCAGTCGCTGCCTTGCTTAGTATTTCTTCCATTCGTGCCCGCTGGTCCTGTGCGGCGAGCAGCCGCGGTTATCCGAGAGGAGCCAACGTTGACGAAGTGAAACGGTTGCACGGCTGCTTCCGGAATTGCGCGTTCAGCAGCGCGGCCGTTGTCCCATTCCAAAATGCCGCAGCGATGGTGCCCAGGAGAGGACTCGAACCTCCACGCCCTTGCGAGCGCCAGCACCTGAAGCTGGTGCGTCTACCAATTCCGCCACCTGGGCACGGAGCTCATCGATGAGTGGTAGGGCGCGCCATGTGGAGCGCTCCTTTCGCCTTGTCAACCGAGCCCGAAACGCTAGTGGCGAAGCCATGATCAATCGCGACAATCGCATCGTCACCGTCTTCGGCGGCGGCGGATTCATCGGCCGATACCTGTGCGAGGAATTGTTCGAGCGCGAGGTTCGGGTTCGGGTCGCGTGCCGGAACCCACGCACTGCGCATTTCATCCAGCCGCTTGCCACGGTCGGCCAGTGGGGCCTGGAAAAGGCGGACGTGACGAACATCGCTTCGGTTCGCCGGGCGGTGAAGGATGCGAGCGCGGTCATCAACCTAACCGGCGCCTTCGGCCGCGCGATGCGATCGGTGCATGTCGAAGGCGCGCACAACATCGCCGAGGCCGCCCGCGACGCGGGAGCGGAGTCGTTGGTCCACATTTCGGCGATCGGCGCTGACCCACGTGCCGAGGCAGTCTACGGCCGCACGAAGGGGGAGGGCGAGCAGGCGGTCCGCGATGCTTTTCCCGGCGCGACCATCATCCGCCCGTCGCTGGTCTTCGGACCGGAAGACGATCTGACCAACCGGCTGGCAGCACTCTCCAGCCTGCCGGTTCTTCCGGTGATCGCATCAAAGCGGCAGTTCCAGCCCGTCTTTGTGGAGGATCTCGCCAAGGCGATCGCCATAGCCGCGCTCGACCCCGCCACTTATGGCGGTCAGACGTTCGAGATCGGCGGCCCGCAGGCGATGTCGATGGAAGATATCTACCGGGTTTGCGCCCGTTCTGCTGGCCGCGAGCCCGAGCTTCTCGACATGCCGAACGCCGCTTCCGCCTTCCTCTCGTGGTTCGGCTTCCTTCCCGGAGCGCCGCTCAGCCGCGACCAATGGAAGATGCTCCAGGGGGACAATATGCCGGGCGCCGGAATGAAGGGGCTTGAGGCGTTCGGGATCGAGCCGACGGCGCTCGGGTCGGTAGCGCCGCAATGGCTGGTCCGCTTCCGCCCCGGCGGCCGCTGGGCGGCGCGCGCAGTCCAGCAGGGCGCGTAAGGCGTGCCGGCAATCCTCGTCGCGATCATCCTCGGCATCGTCGAGGGTGTCACCGAATTCCTGCCCGTGTCTTCAACCGGGCATTTGATGCTTGCGACGGCGCTGCTGGGTGAAGATCCCGACAAATGGGCGGCCTTCAACGTCGTCATCCAGCTCGGCGCGATCCTGGCAATCGTGGTGCTCTATTGGCGCACCTTCTGGGCGGTGCTTGTCGGGCTGTTCGAGCGGAATGCGATGTCGTGGCGTTTCGTTCGCAATGTAGTGATCGCCTTTCTGCCCGCAGGCGTCATCGGATTCCTCCTCATCAAGGAAATCGACAGGCTGCTCGGCGATCCGTTGATCGTTCCGGTGACCCTGATCCTCGGCGGCATCGCGATCCTCGTCATCGAGCGGCTCGTAAAGCGGACGTCGATCGTCGGAGTCGCCGAAATGCCTGCCAAGACAGCGGTTGGAATCGGCTTCGCGCAGTGCGTGTCGATGATCCCGGGCGTCAGCCGATCTGCGGCGACGATCATGGGGGCGCTGTCACTCGGGGTGGAACGGCGCACCGCGGCCGAGTTCAGCTTCTTCCTGGCGGTCCCGACGATGCTGGGGGCGACCACCCTTGAGGGTTTCAAACATCGGCATGAGATCATGTCGGGAGCCGGTGTCGGTCTCGCTGCCGTAGCCGTCGGCTTCGTCGTCAGCTTCGTCGTTGCAATCGTCGTGGTGCGCGCCTTCGTCCACTATATTTCCAAGCACAATTTCGCCCCCTTCGCCTGGTACCGGATCGTGGTCGGCGCTGCGGCGCTGGTGTGGTTGCTGGAGCGCTAGCTCGTCATTGCGAGGAGCCGAAGGCGACGCGGCAATCCACTCTCTGGATTGCTTCCCCCCCGAACGAGTTGGGGGTCGCAATGACGGTTTACCTTGCCGTTAACCCCGCTAAAGCTGCCCGCCTTCCATGTGGCAGCTCTTCCAATTCCCGCTCTGTCCCTTTTCGCGCAAGGTCCGGCTCGTGCTCGGCGAGAAGGGCGTGGCGCATGAGCTGGTGCGCGAAAATCCGTGGGAGAAGCGCGACGAGTTTGTCGATCTGAACCCAGCGGGGGAAACGCCGGTGATGGTCGATACGGACGCGGGGGTGACCCTGATCGGATCGCAGCCGATCGTGGAATATTTCGATGAGACGGTGGACCGGATGCCGATGATCCACGGCAATGCGCAGCTCCGCGCTGAGATCCGGCGGCTGACCGAATGGTTCGACCAGAAGCTCTACCATGAGGCCGTCGAGCCGCTGATGCACGAGCGAATGAGGAAGCGCCTGGTCAGCCGCGAATCGCCCGATACGCGCGTGCTCCGCGAGGCGATGCGCGTTGCCAACAGCCACTTGGATTATGTCGATTATCTGCTCGATCACCGCCGCTGGCTGGCCGGGCCAGGGCTAAGCCTCGCCGACTTCACCGCGGCGGCGCATCTCTCCGTAATCGATTATCTGGGCGGGCTCGACTGGCGCGGGCACCAGCAGAGCAAGGACTGGTATTCGGTGATGAAGTCGCGGCCCTGCTTCCGGCCGCTGCTCGGCGAGCGAATGGAGGTAATCGTTCCCCCGCAGCATTATGACCGGGTGGATTTTTAGCAGGAGCCGCCGAGCGCAGGAGAGGCTTTGCGAAGCAAAGGCGATCCTGTGCGGAGAGACGGCGAATGCCGGACGGCCTGCGCGCTGGCGCGACAGGACCGACGGCGCCGATTTACTCCGCGCCGGAACGCATTAGACGAGTGATTTCTTGGCCGCGTGAGCCCGGGCTATGAGGAAGAGCCCCGCTGCATTTGCAACGACGCCTATGATCGCAATCCGTTCAGCGATGAGCGACGCACCCTGGGCGGAAAGGCAGTTGCCACAATCACCGATGGCGCCGAGGAGCGCGATGGCTGCCACCATCCAAGTGGATATTGTGAACAGAATAGCGCTCGAAGCGAAGCTGGGTCGAGCTCGTGGAGTGACACCATCTAGTTGTTCGCGCTTCCTTAGCGTCAGATAAGAAATCACAAACGCCACCAACACAATGAGCAGCACTGCCGTGTTGATGATCTGGTTTAACGGATGACCAATCGACGCGGGTACCCAGATGTGCAAGCCGAAGATCAAGGCCCAGATGCTGAGGAAGCCCATTGTAACTGCAGTAGAAATCTGCAGCCAATTCGGCGCGCCGAAAGTTCGCCCCGAAAAATAGAGCGCGAGCAGAAGTTCCATCGGTAGGAACCCAAGATCCGTCATGCCCATCCTTTCGCTCGATAAGGAACTCAGGTCAAATTCGCCGAATCGTCGGCTCAACCCCTCACCGCACTCACCAAATAATTCAGTCGCAAATCCTCGGTGAGGTGCAGCCCGCGCGTCAGCGACCAGGCGATGCCTTCGACATCGAGACATTTGAGGCCGACCCCGCAAAGCAATTGCATCATCCGATCGGGCGCGATGAACTTGTCGAAATCGTGTGTCCCCTTCGGGACCGCACCCAGCGCCTCGGCGGCGCCGACCATCAGCAGTTTCGACAGCGCCGTCTTGTTCGGAGTCGAGAGGATCAGAAGCCCGTCCGGCGCCAGCCGCGCCGCGATCGCGCCAAGGAAGCTCGCCGGGTCCGCGACATGCTCGATCACCTCCATCGCGGTGATGAGGTCGAACTGCCCCTCGATCTGCTCGACCGCGGCGGCGCGATAGTCGATCTCGAGCCGCTGGCCGGCGGAATGCGCGCGGGCGGCCTCGATCAGCTCGGGCGCTGCATCCACCGCTGTCACCTTGGCCCCGAGCCTCGCCAGCGGCTCCGCCAGCAGCCCCGCGCCGCAACCGACATCGAGCGCCGCCTTGCCCTCCAGCGGCTTCAGCGATGTCTCGTCCAGCGCCCAGTGCTGGTCGACCTGATCGCGGATGTACTTCAGCCGCACCGGATTGAGCTTGTGAAGCATCCCCTCGGAGCCGTCCGGATCCCACCAGTCGCCCGCGTGGCTCGCGAACTGGCGGACTTCCTCCGGCACAATACTTGTCTGGACCATCCGCTCACCCTAACAGGGCGCCGCTTTCAACCCAAGGACACGCTCACTCCCAATGGCCCGAATCGTGATGAAATTCGGCGGCACGTCGATGGCTGGCATCGAGCGCATCCGTCACGTCGCTTCGCTGGTGAAGCGCGAGGCGGATCGCGGCAACCAGGTAGCGGTCGTCGTCTCGGCGATGGCGGGGGAAACCGACCGGCTGGTGCAGCTGTGCCGCGAGGCGGCCGCCCTCTACGACCCCCGCGAATATGACGTGGTCGTCGCGAGTGGTGAGCAGGTGACCTCCGGGCTACTGGCGATCACGCTTCAGGGAATGGGTGCGAACGCGAAGTCCTACATGGGCTGGCAGCTGCCGATCCGGGCCAGCGGGCACAGCGCAGGGCTGATCGACCACATCGAGGCCGATGTCCTGGAACGTGTCTTCCAGCAGGGTGGGATCGCCGTCATTCCGGGCTTTCAGGGCGTCACCGAGCAGGGCGACGTCGCGACTCTCGGCCGGGGCGGGTCTGATACGTCGGCGGTAGCGCTGGCGGTCGCGGCCAAGGCGGACCGCTGCGACATCTACACCGACGTCGAAGGCGTGTTCACCACCGACCCGCGAATCGTCCCGCGCGCCCGCAAGCTCGACGCAATCACCTACGAGGAAATGCTGGAGCTGGCGTCGGTCGGCGCCAAGGTGCTGCAGACCCGCTCGGTCGGGCTCGCCATGCGCTACAACATGCCGCTGCAGGTTCTCTCCTCGTTCGAGGACAAGCCCGGGACCCTGATCGTCAGTGATACGCAAATCGAGGAATTCAATATGGAACGCCAGCTGATCACCGGCATCGCCCACGACAAGAATGAGGCGCTCGTCACGCTGACGGGACTGCCGGATAAACCGGGGACGGTGGCGGCGATCTTCAGCCCGCTCGCTGACGCCAACATCAACGTCGACATGATCATCCAGATCGCGCCGCGCGCAGGCGAGGAGAGCGAGCTGACCTTCACTGTGCCCAAAGCCTCGCTCGATCACGCGGTCGCGGAGCTGGAGAAGGTGAAGGGAGCGATCGGCTTCGGCACTATCAGTACAGACACCGAAGTGGTGAAGGTGAGCGCGGTCGGGATAGGCATGCGCTCGAATGCCGGGATCGCCGCGCAGATGTTCCGGACGCTTGCCGAGCGCGGCATCAACATCCGGGCGATCTCGACGTCGGAAATCAAGGTCTCGGTTCTGATTCCAGAAGATTATACCGAGCTCGCAGTGCGCGTGCTTCACAGTGCGTTTGGCCTCGACGGAGAGGTTGAGCAGGCCGGGGCTGCGGCGTGAGCGGAGAGGGCCTGATCTCGGACCCGCGTCCCGTGCATCCGGGCGCGGGCCACGCTCGCCTTCGAGAGCTGATGCACCGCGGCACGGAATTTCTCGGCTGCGAATGGGCGATCATGGGCGGCGCGATGAGCTGGATCAGCGAACGCAACCTCGTCTCCGCCATCTCCAACGCCGGAGGTTTTGGGGTGATCGCCTGCGGGGCGATGGGCCCTGAGCTTCTCGACACCGAAATCGCCGAGACAAAGAAGCGGACGCAGCGGCCCTTCGGGGTCAACCTAATCACGATGCATCCGCAGCTGAGCGAGCTGATCGACGTCTGCGCTCAGCATAGTGTCGGCCATGTGGTGCTTGCGGGCGGGCTTCCGCCGGCGGGTGCGATCGACCGGATCAAGGCGAGCGGGGCCAAGCTAATGGCCTTCGCTCCGGCGCTCGCGCTGGCGAAGAAGCTGATGCGCTCGCAAGTGGATGCGCTGGTCATCGAGGGGATGGAAGCCGGCGGCCATATCGGCCCAGTCTCAACGTCCGTACTGGCGCAGGAAATCCTGCCGCATGTCTCCGGCGAGATTCCGGTGTTCGTCGCCGGGGGCATCGGCCGCGGCGAAGCGATCGCCGCCTATCTCGAAATGGGCGCCGTCGGGGTCCAGCTCGGGACCCGCTTCGTCTGCGCGACCGAGTGCATCGCTCACGAGAATTTCAAGAAGGCTTTCATCCGCGGCTCGGCTCGCGACGCCATCCCTTCCGTCCAGATCGATCCGCGCCTTCCGGTCATTCCGGTGCGAGCGCTCAAGAACCGCGAGATGGAGAAGTTCGCGGCCAAGCAGCGCGAAGTCGCCGACCTGCTCGACAAGGGCTCAATCGAAATGGCCGAAGCGCAGCTGCAGATAGAGCATTATTGGGCGGGTGCGCTGCGCCGCGCGGTGATCGACGGCGACGTCGAGACCGGATCGGTGATGGCCGGCCAGTCTGTCGGCATGGTGTCGCGCGAGGAGCCGGTCGCGGAAATCATCCGCGAGCTGGTCGACGAGGCCGCGGCGGCGCTCGAGAGCCGCGGCTAAAAAATCAGCCCGGTGGCCGACAGGGATCGCGACCACCGGGCTGCCGAGCAAGGTTTAGCCAGGCTCAGAAGTTTCCGCGGATGCCGACCAGGAAGAGACGGCCGGGCTTGTAGTAGGTGAATGCCGCGTTACTGAACTGGAAGTGCGAGCGTTGTTTCGCATCGGTTATGTTCTGAACGTCGAAAGTCAGTTCCGGCATGTGATTGCCACCGATGAAGTTCCCAAGCTTCACCGAGCTTGCAAAGTCCCACTGGCCGTAGCTGTCGCTATA
>Ga0207640_10002489_pt1 | contig 9868 bp, 10 predicted proteins | sample KBSCornC42_FD_184300 | JGI IMG/M metagenome (GOLD analysis project Ga0207640, IMG submission 184300) | Corn rhizosphere microbial communities from Kellogg Biological Station, Michigan, USA - KBS Corn C4-2 (SPAdes) (version 2) | ecosystem: Host-associated > Plants > Roots > Rhizosphere > Soil ... | reverse complement strand
GCGATTTTGTCGGGCCGTTACGAATTTGCATTGGTGGTCGCGGGCCTCGCGGGCGTCTCCGACGGCGTGGACGGCTGGCTGGCACGGCGGTTCCACTGGCAAAGCCGGCTGGGTTCGATCCTCGATCCGGTCGCGGACAAGTTGATGCTGGTCGGATGCATGGTGGCGCTCGGCTGGTTGCATGAAGCGCCACGCTGGATGGTGGTGCTGGTGGTGGTGCGGGATGCGGTAATCACGCTGGGTGCGCTGGCATGGCATCGCGTGCTGCGCAATTTCCAGGCGCGACCAAGCTGGCTGTCGAAAGCCACCACGGTGGCGCAGATCGGCTTCGTGCTGCTGGTACTGGCCACGCAGACATTCGGCTGGCGGGTGCCGATGGTGCTTCCGGTGTGGATCGTCGCGATCCTCACCGTCGCCAGCGGCATCGATTACGTGGTGCGCTGGGGCCTGCTGGCGCGGCGTGAACTGAAGGGCAGGGGAGCATCAACATGACCAACGCACAACGCTGGCAGTGGCTGCTGATCGTGGCGGTGATCGGCTGGCTGATCTGGCTGCTGTCGCCGATCCTGATGCCATTCATGCTGGCCGCCGTGTTCGCCTATCTCGGCGATCCGCTGGTCGACCGGTTGGAACGCCTGCGAATGAGTCGCGGGTTGGCGGCCGCCATCGTGTTCCTGGTGATGCTGCTGATCGTGGCGCTGGCACTGATGCTGCTGGTGCCCTTGATCCAGCGGCAGATCGCGCGCTTCATCGCCGCGCTGCCCGCGTATGCGGCGTGGTTTGCGCACGATGCCGTGCCGTGGCTGGAGCAAAAGCTCAACATCCCGCCCAGCGAGTTCGACCCCTCCACCCTGATCGCGCGGGTGCGCGAACATCTCGGCACGGTCGGTGGCATCGCTGCGGCCGCGCTCGGTTATGCAACGCGTTCGGGCCTGGCGCTGATCGGCTTCGGCGTCGCGGTAGTGCTGGTGCCGGTGGTGACGTTCTATCTGCTGCGCGATTGGGACAAGCTGGTCGCGCACGTCGATGCATTGCTGCCGCGCGAGGCGCAGCCGACGATCCGTCGGCTGGCGCACGAAACCGACAGCGTGCTCGGCGCGTTCGTGCGCGGGCAGTTGCTGGTGATGCTGGGTCTCGCGATCTACTACGCGATCACGTTGAAACTGGTCGGACTGGATGTCGGGCCGCTGATCGGCATGATCGCGGGATTGGTGAGTTTCGTGCCGTATCTCGGCTTCATCATCGGCATCGTCGCCAGCCTGATCGCAGTGCTGGTGCAATTCCACGATGTGTATCACCTGATTTTGGTGCTGGTGGTGTTCGGGGTCGGCAATCTGCTGGAAAGCTACGTACTGGTGCCGAAGCTGGTCGGCGACCGCATCGGCCTGCATCCGGTTGCGGTGATCTTTGCGGTGCTGGCGTTCGGCGAACTGTTCGGCTTCATCGGCGTGCTGCTGGCGTTGCCGATGGCCTCGATTGCGATGGTGTTGCTGCGCTTCCTGCGCGGCCGCTACGAAGCAAGCACGCTGTTCGGGGGGCGCGAGCCGCCAAAGATCGTGTCGGCATCGGGTACGCCTGTGGAAGAGGCGAACAAGGCGCCGCCACCCGTACCTCCGGAAACGCCGCCACCCGCATGATCCGGCAGTTCCCGCTCGACCTGCGCTGGCCGCCACACCAGCGGCTCGACGCATTCTGGCCTGGGGCCAACGTACCCGCGCTGCAGGGTGTCGCCGACATCGCGAACGGCGGCGTTGGTTGGCTGTACCTGCACGGCGCATCCGGCACTGGCAAGAGTCATCTGCTGATCGGCGCATGCCGCGCAGCGATCGAGACGAATCGTGCTGCGCGCTACGTGTCGCTGGCGCAGTTTCCGGTACCGCGCGTCGATGCGATCGCGGCCATCGATGCGGAAGGATTGCTCGCGATCGACGATGTGCAGGCGATCGCCGGTGATCGCGAGGCCGAACGCGCGCTGTTCGATCTCTACAATCGCGCGAAAGCCGCAGGCGCGCGGATGGTGTTCGCCGCCAACGCAGCGCCCTCGGAAATCGGCATCACGCTGCCTGACCTGGTTTCGCGTCTGGCGATGTGCACGCAGTACGCGCTGCGTTCCCTGGACGATGCCGGCCGTCGCGCGATGCTGCGCGTGCTGGCCGGCCGTCTCGGCCTGCGATTGGACGACGAAGTGCTGGATTGGTGGTTTGCGCGCCAACCGCGCGATCCCGCTTCGCTGGTGGCGTTGCTGCAGCGCGTGGATCGCGCGTCGCTGGCAGCGCAGCGGCGGATCACCATTCCATTCCTGCGGGAGCTGCTGGGCCAGCAATGAACTGCTTGCGACATGGCACGGCAGCATGGCAACCATGCATGGGCTGATTGCGGCGTCATCCCTTCGCTTCAGGTCCAATCCGCTATCCTTGTACACTTTCGCCGGCCACAATCCGCGGATCAAGGACATGAACGTCGCCCGCCTGCATACCCATCTCGATCGGCTCGAAGCCGATTCCATGCGCATCCTGCGTGAAACGGTGGCGGAATGCAGGAAGCCGGTGCTGCTGTATTCGATCGGCAAGGATTCCTCCGTCCTGCTGCACCTGCTGCTGAAGGCGTTTTATCCGGCCCAGCCGCCGCTGCCAATGCTGCACGTCAACACGACGTGGAAATTCCGCGAAATGATCGAGTTTCGCGACCGCATCGCGCGCGAGAAGAATGTCACCCTGATCGAGTACATCAATCAGGAAGGCGTAGGCCATACAGACCCGGTCGGCGATGCATCCCGGCACACCTATGTCATGAAGACGCAGGCATTGCGCGCGGCGTTGGCCCAACATGGTTTCGATGCGGCGATTGGCGGCGCGCGCCGCGACGAGGATCCCGCGCGCGCCAAGGAGCGCGTGTTCTCGCTGCGCGGCGCCGGCCAGCGCTGGGAACCGCGCAAGCAGCGCCCGGAACCGTGGGGCCTGTACAACACTCGCCTCGCGCCGGACGAAACGCTGCGCGTATTCCCGCTGTCGGACTGGACCGAACTGGACGTGTGGTTGTACATCCGCCGCGAAAACATTGAGGTGGTACCGCTGTATTTCGCGAAGGAACGTCCGACCTTCGTGCGCAACGGCGCGCTGCTGGTGCGCGATGACGACCGCGTGCCGCTGGAGCCGGGCGAGAAACTGGTTCCGAAGATGGTGCGTTTCCGCACGCTCGGCTGTTGGCCCTTGACCGCAGCGGTCGAGTCCGAGGCCGCCGACCTCGACGGCATCATCGGCGAGATGCTGGACACCCGCGAGTCCGAACGCGCGGGCCGCGTCATCGATCGCGATCCTTCCGATTCCATGGAGCGCAAGAAGCGTGAAGGCTATTTCTGACGAAGCCGCGAGCATAGCCGTCGCGGCGCCGGCATTGGCGGCGCGCCTGGCCGCACTGGAAAATCGCGACACCCTGCGCCTCGCGATGTGCGGCAGCGTGGACGACGGCAAGAGCACGCTGCTCGGCCGCCTGCTGGCCGAAGCCGGGATGGTTCCCGACGATCGCCTCGCGCAGATGATCCGCGACAGCAAGACCCACGGCACCCAAGGCGGCAAGCCCGACTATTCATTGCTGCTCGACGGACTGGAAGCCGAGCGCGAGCAAGGCATCACCATCGACGTCGCGTGGCGTTATTTCGGGACCGACAAGCGCGCCTTCATCGTCGCGGACTGTCCCGGCCACGCGCAGTACACCCGCAACATGGCCAGCGGCGCTTCGAGCGCGGAACTCGGAATCGTACTGGTCGATGCACGCGCGGGTGTCCAGACCCAGACCCGTCGGCACACCGCGATCCTCGCGATGTTCGGCGTGCAGCACGTGCTGTTCGCGGTCAACAAGCTGGACCTGATCGACTACAACCACGCGCGCTATCACGCGATCGAGCAGGAATGCGTGAAGCTTGCGCGCGACCTCGGCATCGAACACGCGGATGCGATTCCGGTTTCCGCCATCAATGCGGACAACCTGGTTGTCGCCTCGCCCAAGACGCCGTGGTACACCGGCAAATCGTTGCTGGAATACCTGGAAACCGTGGAAGTCGAGCGTCAGACCGACGCCGCGTTCGCGCTGCCGGTGCAATGGGTGAACCGTCCCGACCACAACTTCCGTGGTTACGTCGGCACGGTCGTCGGCGGCCGCGTCACGCCGGGCGACGAAGTGGTGGTGCTGCCGTCGGGCCGTCTTTCGCGCGTGCAGCGCGTGGTCGGTGGCGATGGCGACCTCGACGTTGGCGAAGCGGGGCAGGCCGTCACGCTTACCCTGACCGACCAGATCGATGTCTCGCGCGGCGACGTGATCGCCGACCCCACGCTGCCGCCCGAAGTCGCTGCGCAGTTCGCCTGCCATCTCTTGTGGCTGGATGATGCGGCGCTGCTGCCAGGTCGGCGCTACCTGATGAAGCGCGCGAGCGGCACCATCGGCGCGCAGGTCACCGAGATCAAACACCGCATCGATCCCGATACCCAGGCGCATCTCGCGGCGACGCGCCTTACCGCCAATGAAATCGGCGTGTGCAACCTGTCGCTCGATTCCGACATTGCCTATCGACCGTACAAGGACGATCGTCGCCTCGGCGGCTTCATCCTGATCGATCGGGAAACCAACGCCACGGTCGGCTGCGGCACCCTGGACTTCGGCCTGCGCCGCGACCGCAACGTGCATTGGCAGCAACTGGACGTCGATCGCCTCGCGCGTTCCCGGATCAAGGGCCAGACCCCGCGCTGCCTGTGGTTCACGGGTCTCTCGGGTGCGGGCAAATCCACCATCGCGAACTTGGTGGAACGGCGATTGCTGGCCGACGGGTTCCACACCATCCTGCTGGATGGCGACAACGTGCGGCATGGCTTGAACCGCGACCTCGGCTTCACCGACGCCGACCGCGTCGAGAACATCCGGCGCGTCGCCGAAGTCGCCAAACTGATGATGGACGCGGGCTTGATCGTGCTGGTGTCGTTCATCAGCCCGTTCCGCGCCGAGCGGCAACTGGCGCGCGAGCTGATCGGCGAGACCGGGTTCATGGAAGTGTTCGTGGACGCGCCGTTGACGGTGTGCGAAGAACGTGACGTCAAGGGCCTGTACGCGAAGGCGCGCGCCGGCAAGATCGCCAACTTCACCGGCATCGGTTCGCCGTACGAAGCACCGGAGTCGGCTGAAATCCACCTGCGTTCGGATCAGGAGTCTGCCGCTGATTCCGCGGCGCGCGTGGTGAAGGTTCTGGCCTCGTAGGGCGGGTCTCGACCCGCTCGAGGCGGCGTCAATCGCGCACGCGGAAATGTTTCGCGCGGCGCGCGACAAGTCCGAGCGCGACGCGATCCGGCAGCACGTCCATCAACGCCTTGATGGCGCGATTGGCGCGTCCGGGCACGCACACCACTTGGCCGCGCTCGACCGCATCCAGACCTTGCCGAACCACGTCGTCGACGTCGGACCACATCCAGCCCGGCAGTTTCGAAACCAGTTTGCGCGCGCGGCTGACGTCGTGGAATTCCGAATGCGTGAAGCCGGGGCACAGCGCGCAGACGTGGATGCCGTATGCGCGATTTTCCATTGCAAGTGCCTGCGAGACGTGCATCAGGAATGCCTTGGCCGGCCCGTAAAGCGTATTGCCGGGCGTCGAAGGCACCAGGCCGGCCAGCGAAGCCACGTTGAGGATGCGTCCATAACCACGCTCGCGCATCGCGGGCAGCAGCAGATGGCAAAGTTGCAGCGGCGCGCTCATCAGCACCTGCATGAAGCGCGCGTGGGTTACCCAATCCACCTTGTCGTAGCGGCCCGGCACGCCGTAACCCGCGTTGTTGATGAGGATGTCGATGGCGCGTCCATCGCGCGTGGCGGCCGCCGCGATGCGCTCCGACGCGGACGGATCGGAAAGATCGTCGGCGATCACATCCACCTCGATGCCGTGCGCGTCGCGCAATTCGGATGCCAGCGACTGCAGCCGGTCCTCGCGGCGTGCGGTCAGCACCAGGTCGCAGTCGCGCGCGGCGAGCTGTCGGGCGAATTCGGCGCCGATGCCAGCGGAGGCGCCGGTGACGAGGGCGCAATGACGCGCGGGAGTTCCCATTTCGAAGCGTCTGTCTTGAAAGTCAGGCCATGGAAGGCCGTTCCGGCAATTGTGGATTGGAGGCATCATGTCAAACAAGCCACGCTCGTGCAGGAGCGATCATGGACGATCGCATCGATAACGGTTTGCGCGTGTCGCGTCCGGTTGGCTATCCTCGCGGACCTCAATGAAAAGGAGCACGCCATGCGCCGCAAATGGGTGGGTGGCAACTGGAAAATGCACGGTTCGCGGGCCATGGCTTCGGCGCTGGTCGGCGCGATTGCGGAGGCGAACACGGACACCGTCGATGTCGCGGTGTTTCCGCCGTTTCCCTACCTGCGCGAGGCCTGCGCGGCCGCCGCCGGATCGCGCATCGCGGTCGGCGGACAGGACGTCAGCGAACACGAATCCGGGGCGTTCACCGGCGAGGTGTCGGCGGCGATGCTGCGCGACATCGGCTGCGCGCTCGCGCTGGCCGGTCACTCGGAGCGCCGCCAGTACCATCGCGAGAGCGACGAACAGGTCGCGGCGAAGGTCGCCAAATCGCTCGAACATGACCTCGTGCCGGTGCTGTGCGTAGGCGAAACCCTCGACCAGCGCGAAGCGGGCCAGACGACCGACGTGGTGTCGCGCCAGCTCGGCGCAGTGATCGCCCATTGCGGCATCGCGGCGTTCGAACGCATCGTGGTGGCCTACGAACCGGTCTGGGCGATCGGCACCGGGCGCACCGCCAGCCCCGCCCAAGCCCAGGAGGTCCACGCATTGCTGCGTAGCCAGCTTGCTAGGGACGATGCTAGAATTGCCGGTTCGACCCGCATCGTTTACGGCGGCAGCGTCAAACCCGGCAATGCCGCCGAGTTGTTCGCCCAAACCGATATCGATGGCGGCCTGATCGGTGGCGCGGCCTTGCAGGCCACCGACTTTCTTTCGATTTGTGCGGCGGCGGGCTGAAGCCGGCTTCCGTACGGGAACGACCAGATGCTGTTCACGATTTTCAGCGTGTTCTATGTGCTCATCGCGGCGGCGATGATCGTGCTGATCCTGATGCAGCGCGGTGACGGTGCCAACGCCGGGGCCAGCTTCGGCGGCGGCTCGTCGGGCACGGTATTCGGTGCGCGCGGTTCGGCCAGTTTCCTCACCCGCACCACCGCGGTGCTGGCGGGATTGTTTTTCGTGCTGAGCCTCGCCATGGGCATTTATCTGAGTCATCACGGAGTCGTGCCGAACACGCAGCAGGCGCTCGGCGTGATGGCGGGGGCGGGCAACTCGGCGCCGGCGGCATCGTCATCGGCGGCGGCGCGCACCTCGCCGAAGATCAACCCGCTGGCCGCACCGCCGCTGGGCAGCGCGCCCGCAAGCAGCGCCGCGCAGTCCGGCGTACCGGCCCAGCCTTCGGAAGTGCCGACAGCGCCGGCGTCCGGGAACGCCGCCGCAGGCTCGGAAGTGCCGACCGCACCGGCCAAGCCTTCCGCGCCGGCCAGCAGCGCACCCCCTGCGTCACATTGATTCGGTTTTTGCTTTGGTGAATAGTCGCGCACACGGATGTGCGCGGTGTTTCCCAGGGATGGGTTTACGGTCCACGCCCAGGTGGCGGAATTGGTAGACGCACTACCTTGAGGTGGTAGCGCTTAACGGCGTAGGGGTTCGAGTCCCCTCTTGGGCACCAATCGACGAACGCGCGATCGCGAACATTTCGCATCGCGCGTTTTCGTTTGTGGATCGCGATGATCGTGGTGCGCCGCGCGATGCGATCCATTCGCGATTGCCGGTGCGCGATTGCGACATGCGCCGGTGCATGCGAAAATCCCGTAGCTAACGCGGACGGAATCGAATGCTCAACGGCTACTGGCCCATCCTGCTGTTCCTGATCGTCGCCGGCGGCATCGGCGTCGCGTTGATCGTGGTCGGCTTGCTGGCAGGTCCGCGCCGCCCGAGTGCCGAGAAATACTCGCCCTACGAGTGCGGCTTCGAAGCCTTCGAAGGCACGCGCATGAAGTTCGACGTGCGCTACTACCTCATCGCGATCCTGTTCATCCTCTTCGATCTCGAAATCGCGTTCCTGTTTCCGTGGGCGACGGTGTTTTCGAAGATCGGCATCGTCGCGCTGATCGAAATGTTCACGTTCCTGCTGCTGCTGGTCGTGGGCTACGTGTACGTCTGGAAAAAGGGTGCATTGGAATGGGACTGATTTCCGCCATCGACAAGTCGATGCACAACCCGGTGCCGATCGGGAGGGTGGACGACATTCTGCGCCCGCAAGCCGACAATCCCATCGTGCAGCGCGGTTTCGGCGTCACCACCGTGGATGCGCTGTTCAATTGGGCGCGCACCGGTTCGATGTGGCCGATGACGTTTGGCCTGGCTTGCTGCGCGGTGGAGATGATGCACGCAGGCGCATCGCGGCTCGATCTCGACCGCTACGGCGTGATCTTCCGGCCCAGCCCGCGCCAGAGCGATGTGATGATCGTCGCCGGCACGCTGGTGAACAAGATGGCGCCGGCGCTGCGCAAGGTGTACGACCAGATGCCCGATCCGAAGTGGGTGATTTCGATGGGCAGTTGCGCCAATGGCGGCGGCTACTACCACTATTCGTATTCGGTGGTGCGCGGCTGCGACCGCATCGTGCCGGTCGACGTGTACGTGCCGGGCTGTCCGCCGACTGCCGAGGCGCTGGTTTACGGGATTCTGCAATTGCAGAAGAAGATCCGCCGCACCAACACCATCGCGCGGTGACCTGACCCATGAGTCAGACGACCCCCGAACAACTGACCGAGCGCCTGCGTGCGCGCTTCGGCGACAAGATCGACAACGTCGGCGTTGCGCATGCGCAAGCGACCATGGAAGTCACGCCGGCGGATCTGGCCGAGGTCTGTACCGCGCTGCGCGACGAAGCGGATTTCCGCTTCGCGCAATTGACCGACCTGTGCGGCGTTGATTTCCTCTCGTTCGGCGAGGACGAGTGGGCGACGTCGCAGACCGCAACGAACCAGGGCTTCGGCCGGGGCGTGCAGGGCGACAACGTGCAAGGCCGCTTCGGTTGGGAAGATCGCCCGAAGCATCCGCAGTTCCTGCGCCGCTTCGCTTCGGTGGTGCACCTGCTTTCCTACGAGCACAACATCCGCTTGCGCGTGCGCTGCTTCGCGCCGGAAGATGACCTGCCGGTATTGCCGACGCTCACGGGCGTGTGGCCGGTCGCCGACTGGTACGAACGCGAGGCGTTCGATCTGTACGGCATCGTGTTCGAGGGCCATCCCGACCTGCGCCGCATCCTCACCGATTACGGTTTCGTCGGGCACCCGTTCCGCAAGGATTTTCCGCTGATCGGCAACGTGGAAGTGCGTTACGACCCCGAAGCCCGGCGCGTGGTGTACGAGCCGGTGACCTCGGTGACGCCGCGCGTGACCGTGGCGCGCGTGGTGCGCGAGGACTCGCGCTGGCCGACTTCGCGTGCGGAAGCCGCCGACGAATGGAAGGACAACTGACGTGGCTGATGCAACCGACACAACCGGCGAAATCCGCAGCTACACGATGAACTTCGGCCCGCAGCACCCGGCTGCACACGGCGTGCTGCGCCTGGTGATGGAGATGGAAGGCGAGACCATCATCCGGATCGACCCGCACATCGGGCTGCTGCATCGCGGCACCGAGAAGCTGGCCGAATCCAAGCCGTTCAATCATTCGATCGGCTACATGGATCGGCTCGACTACGTGTCGATGATGTGCAACGAGCACGCCTACGTGCGCGCGATCGAGCAATTGATGGGGATCGAGCCGCCCGAGCGCGCGTTGTGGATCCGCACGCTGTTC
>Ga0207640_10002469_pt1 | contig 9902 bp, 13 predicted proteins | sample KBSCornC42_FD_184300 | JGI IMG/M metagenome (GOLD analysis project Ga0207640, IMG submission 184300) | Corn rhizosphere microbial communities from Kellogg Biological Station, Michigan, USA - KBS Corn C4-2 (SPAdes) (version 2) | ecosystem: Host-associated > Plants > Roots > Rhizosphere > Soil ... | reverse complement strand
TGACTGACTTTAAATACCCGTCCAACCGACCACTGCTTTTGTGCATGTCGTACTCATGCATATTCATGGTACTTAGCAATTCAATTGGTTCAACAAATGCTTTTTGGTGATGTACGGTAAAATTATCATTCCACAGGCCGGATGTTAATCCTATTTCTTTTTGCTGCTCTTGAATGATGCGCGCTTTATTTATCAACTCTTCTTTTAATTCATCCTGCCGCCTTACATGGCGTGCCAAGTCCTTGTAATGGTATTCGGCCTGTTTGGCTATTGCAAGAGCCTGATTTGTTTTACATTCAGCTTTAACGTCTGCAACAACGCGGTTGATAGCGTGCAGCGATATGCTGCCAAAGTAGATGGCAAGGCAATAGTAAAGGATTGTTAGCATGGTTGTTTAATATTTATAGGCATTTCATTGCCGGTGAAGAAACGGTAAAAATTTTGCAGTTCGTGCAGGTGTTTTATAGGTAGTTCTCTATACGCATCCAAATACGCAAGATTAATATTTAGATCGTCGTTTTCATTGCGTATAAATAGACGACAATGAAAATCGCTTATTGTGGTAAATGTGAAAATAATCGAGGCATTACCATCTATTTGTAAAACATACTCTGTTTTCCATAAGCCGGGAATATCAAGAAAGTAACAGCATTTTAAAACACTAATACTTATAGGTACAGCATTTAACTCTGGAAGATTGTCAAGGTAATCGTTTTTAATACCTTTTTCTTTCAGGTAAATATCATTGTACATAAGCGGGCTTAATATAAACGGGGAACTACTGTCAGGCGTAGTTACGTAATTACCGTTCCTTAACTCGGTTGACTTTATCATGGTGCTGTAAATTTATTTGCCTCTGTATTATTAACAAAAAACGTATACACCGCCTGGTGTTTATAATGGGCATCCATTTTGGTGTAGCTACCCGGCATTACCTCAACACCAGTATACATATCTATACCGTCATCGCGGGTAATGTGCAGTGAATGAATCGGTTTAGCTACTGTATAGTCGATATACAAAGCTTGTTCACCACCTGGCAAGTTAACTACCCTGGCAGATACGCTGGTTATATATGCTGTCACGGGTGGCGTAACAATTGGCTCAACGTGCTTTGTGCAGCTTGTGGCGAGAGCTAATGCGAGGATGACAATTAGTAGTTTCATGATGTTGCCGGTTACAGGCGGTGCTGGTTTTTAATGTTTATAGATTTCCCCCAATGAATGAAAACAAACAGGACAATCAATCATATAAGAGTTTGAATAATTGTAAGACGCATCGGATGAGGTATGTTCAAAAACGGTATCACAATACCTGCATGTTGTTTTTGTTGCAGCCTGTTCGTAATCCTTTTTATTCTGTTCTATTATTTCGGGCTTTAATTTTCCTTTATGGATTATGTTAATAGTAGGCCCTTGCCAAGGGTAGTATTTGGTTGTTACTATGGTAGATATGGCCCCGTTAAATGACACAGCGTTTATTGTGTGTCTTTCGTTGATAAGTGAATTTATAAACTCACTTAGGCTAACTCCTGACGGAGAATCATGAGGGTGCTCGAAAGCATGTTGTTTTTGTGTTAGTTCTCTCATTTTACTGTGGTTTTATAGTTGTCAATATCGCCGCCGTCAAGCTGTCGTGCTTATCAAGTACCTTTTTCTTCTCCGCATCAGTAAGGTACACGTTGCGGGCTTTCTTTTTTTGGTCGTCGGGTATGGGCTTGCGGCCTGGTTTACGTTTTTGCATTGGGTAATTTTAATATTTTTAATGCCTAAACTTAGATTCCTGTATTTTTATTTTTCTACTAATCTGTTTTGCGCGTAATTCAAAATACTCTTTTTCTTCGATAGCATTGCCGAAAGCGGCATAAATAGCAGCAGTAGAAAATACTGCGAATTGCAAATACAATCCTTCGTATCCCTTTTTAGAAAACATTTTTGTTAATTCTTGCAACATATACCTCTTTGTTTTTGTTCTCACAAACCTAAAATTAAATAACTTATAAAACAAATTATTTTTTCAAAAAGTGCAAAATATTTTCACTTGGAACGTTTGTAACCCCGTTACGTACCCGTTGCAATCATCCTCGCACCACCACCCAAACCGCACACTTACCCATTTCCGCTATTTACCATTATATGGACTTGAAAGTTTACAAGTGTATTATAGGCGATGAAGTAGATAGCCCGCTGGAGGTACAGGCCGTTGCATTGGTTGATAAGCCCGCTATCATGCGGGACTTTATGGCCTTTCGTGATACGCCTGATGCAAAGCATGTACCCGCTAACTTCAAAATTACAGACGAAGCGCGCCGTATAATATCCGGCCCTGCTATGCTGGCCAACGTTGCCATGTATCGCAGCGCTGAGCAGCTGGGTGAAAAAGAACCTGGTTATGTTTATTTTGATGTGCCAACGATTGAGGCTATTGCCCAGAAGTTCTTTGCTAAGGGCTTTAACAGTAACTTCAATATAATGCACGACCCTAAGCAGCCAGTGCAGAACGTCTGTGTGTTTGAAAGCTTTATCACCGATACTACCAGAGGCATACAGCCTATGAAGGGTTACGAAGATGCGCCGGAGGGCAGCTGGTTTATATCAGCTAAGGTAAACGACGAGGCAACCTGGCAGAAGATTGTTGCAGGTGAAGTAAAGGGATTTAGCGTTGAAGGGCTATTCAGGATTGTACCGGACACCACTCCGCAGCAGATGCGGGCAGAGGATGTGCTGGCCATTAAATGGAGCGATGAGGACAGGCTGAAATTGATACAGGGGCTGGTAGGTGTTGAATAGATGCGCTAAACCGCACACCTAAACGAAAAATATATTTAAAGTATATATAACATTGTTTTTTATGACGATTAAGGAAAAATTAGCGCAAATAAAGGGGCTGTTTGTTAAGGCACAGCAATTCGACACTCCTACACCGCCAGTTCCGCCAGTTCCAACACCTCCCGCACCGCCTGCGCCTCCAGCAACACAGGATTACACCCTGCTTGATGGCAGTACGATAACGGTAAGCCAATTAGCGGTAGGTGGTGATGTTCTGGTTAATGGCGTGCCGGCCCCAGCAGGCGTGTATATCATGGCTGACAATAGTAGCATAACCGTTGGCGACGACGGGAAGATAACAGCGCTTACTCCCGCACCCGCTGCGCCTGCACCTACTGTTGACATGAGTACGCCGCAAACAATGGCCGAGGCGGTGCAAAAATTTGCTACCGGCACGCCAGAGGAACAACTCGCTAATTTATGGGTGGTTGTTACCGCGCTATTTAATAACTCATTTGGCTGGGAACTGCGCCGCGCACAGGAGCAGGCTAATGTTACACAGGCCGTTTCCGTTATGCAGCAAAGCATGGCCGCAGCTGATATTACAGGCATTAAAGCGTCATTAACCGCACAGGTGGAAGCTGGCAAGTTAATACTTGAACTGCTTGACAAAGACTTTAAAGAACCAACTGGCGACGTACCTGAGAAAAAGCAAAGCTTTGCGCACCTGCGTAAGGATACGCCGATGAGCGCTAAGGACAGGATTTTACAGATGCAGCAAAAAGCGAAAGCGCAAAAGCAAAACGCGTAAACCGGAACAAATAAAAATTTATAAACTTTTTAATATTTAACTACTATGGCCTTTGACGTTTCACTACTGCCGAATTATACCATACAGGATCCCGATATCCTGATTCACCGCTCACTGTTTGGCGGTCGTACCCAGTCCATCATGGAGTCTGAGGGTAACGTTATGACAGGCGTTAAATCTTCCGAACAGATTAACCGCCTCGCAACAGATGCTCTTTTCCAATCTGGTGGCGTGTGCGGGTGGTCACCTTCAGGTAACACATCATTCAGCCAGCGCCAGGTGACAGTGGGTAAGATCAGGATAATGGAAGCATTATGCCCTGAAGATCTGGAACCTAAATATACGCAGCAGGCTTTAAAGAAAGGTGCCAGCTACGATACTATCGCCTTTATGGATGACTTTAGCAACCTTAAAGCCGATACTGTTGCGGAGCAACTGGAAACTGCTATTTGGCAGGGTGACACAAGTTTAGGTAACAACCGTCCGAACCTCAACAAGTTTGATGGGTTTATTAAAATAATTGATGCCGACGGCGGTGCTGTTAACGGCAACACAGGCGGCATAACAACTGGTACAGGTGTTACTATAAGCAATGCTTTTGCCATTGTTAACGGCATGATTGTTTCAATGCCGGCAACAATCCAGGGTAAGGATGATATACGCATTTTCTGCGGCTGGGATTTTTTCAGCAAGTACATTACCAACCTTGTTAACCTTAACTTATTTGCTTACGCACCTTCAGGTCAGGAGCAAAGCAAAGAGACAATAGGCGAAATAACTATACCTGGCACCCAATACAAGCTTACTGCAGTGCACGGCCTTGACGGTACTAACCGCCTATTTGGCATGCGCACATCTAACATGTGGCTTGGCGTAGATCTTGAAAATGATTACGAGCAGTTTGAAATGTGGTACAGCAAGGACAATCAGGAGGTGCGCTTTGCGGTTAAATTCAAAGAGGGCGTGCAGGTTGGCTTCCCTAACGAAATTGTGCAGTTTAAATTAGTTTAATAACATGGGCGGTGTAACAGCCGCCTATTTAAATAACAGAGTATGGCTTGCGCCCTCACACAAGATTTTAACCTCGATTGCCGGGACGGTGTAGGCGGCATAAAAGAGGTGCATGTTATTGAGCTGAGCAATGTAACCACAATAACAGAAGCCAGCGGCGTAGTTACCGGCATCACCAAAGCAACTGGTAAAAGGTTCTATAAATACACGCTTATCCGAGAAACGTCAAACGCTGAAGAAACTATTACTGGAAACGAGCAGAATGGTACTATTTTCTACGCCCAGACCGTTAACGTTATATTTAACAAGCATGATGTAAACAAGCGCAATGAAGTCAAGTTATTGGCGCAGCAGCATATTATTGCAGTTGTTGTTGAGAATAATGGCAGCGCTTGGCTATATGGTAAAATTAACGGCCTTAGCCTTAATGGTGGCACGATAAGCACTGGCACAGCATGGGGTGATCGTAACGGGTTTACGTTGCCTTTTACAGGGCAGGAAATAAACCCAGCACCGCAGGTTGATGCAGCTACTTTGCTCACACTTGAAACCCCTGGTTAAAAATATGGTTAGTTTGTTTTTGGAGCCTCGGGAGACCGGGGCTTTTTCATCCCTCTTACCCCCACCTCCCCATTCCCGCACACTTTAGCCCGTTTTATATTTATATATAAAAGGCTGCATGATAGCATTAACGCAGGGCCAAACTGCTGAAAATATTGTAGTTACACTTACTGAGCTTGCTACCATACCGGAGCCTTATTTTTTATTTATATTTACCCATAGCACCACGCGGGAACAGGTGGCAGTTGTGTATAGCAGTACGGATGATAACAGCGATTACCCTGAAAGGTATAACGAGTTTGTCATTAACACGCAGGCTGTATTTGGAGCGTATATCCCCGGCGAATGGCATTATATGGTGTACCAAAATACAACCAACAGTACTAACCCGGCAGGGCTGATAATATTAGAATACGGTAAGATGTGGCTTTACCCTGCATCCCCCTTTGAATATAAAAAATATTCATCACCAACAACGTATAAAGCATACGCAGGATAAATGGAAGAGCAAAAACCAATAGTACCAGAAAAGGAACACCCGCAACAAAAAATCATGGTGATTGATTTTTGTGCTACCGACCCCGGCTCTAACGAGAAAGAGGTTAAAACTGGGGACTACATCTCTAAAGGCCAGAATGATGGGTATTTCGATTTCCTTATATATCTATATAAAAAATCGCCAAAACACCGGGCCATAACCGATAGCAAACGCGATTATCTTACCGGGGGTGGCCTTAAGAAGAAAAGCCCGGTTTATGGGGAGCGTACTTTAGTTGATGGCGTTGAACCTGGGACATCGGAAAAGGTGCCTGCATTAAATGTTAACGGTGTTGGTGAAACGATGCAGGACGTGATGGATAAATGCGGGCTGGACTATATTATATACAATGGTTATATAATCATGGTGGTATGGGCGAAGGATGGAGAACGGTTTGAAATGTTCCACCAATCGTTTAACAAATTCCGCATAAGCAAAGACGGTAAAAAATTCTACTATAAAGAGGACTGGAAAAATCGCCGCGAAGAGGCTAAGGAATACCCTGAATTTAACTTAAATAACCGTGAAGGCGCGCAGGTGTTTTACTACTGCGAATATACCATAGGCGGTGACAAATATCCTGACCCGGAATATGCTGCAGCCACTGACTATATCCAGGCTGATATTGAAGTAGCAGGCCATACGTTAAGCAATGCGCAGGGTGGCTTTACTGCATCTAAAATGATAAGCTTTTTTAACGGTGAACCGGAAGAAGAAGGGAAACGTATTATTGAGCGCAGGTTAGGTGAGAAATTCACTGGCAAGCGTGGTAAAAAGTTCATGCTTACATTTAACCTGGACGCAGCTAAAAAGCCGCAAATTGACGACCTTGGTGCAAGCGACATGACTAAGGAGGACTTTACCGCGGTAGATACTCAAATTCAGCAAAACATATTTGCCGGCCACCGCATCACGAGCCCTATGTTATTTGGCATTAAAACAGAGGGGCAACTTGGCGGTAACACTGAGCTTAAAACGGCTTATGAGATATTCATCAACACCTACGCTAAGCCCAAACAGGCAAAGCTCGAAAAGGTTATTAACTTTTTTGGTAGCCTGATGGATGTGGGTGAGGATTACTATTTTGCACAGCTTGACCCCATAGGCCTGGCCATAGACGCTAAGGATGTGGTTAATAGCTTGCCTAAACGATTTGTATACGAAAAGCTTAATATACCACAAGAGTACTGGGATGATGAGACTATAGGCGGCACAACAGGCACTACACAGCCCGCAGGAATGGAGCAAGCTACCATTGGCGTTAACGATAATGTTAAAAATCTTACCGCTAAGCAACACCAACAGTTATTGAGGATCATAAGGCAATACAGCAAGGGGCAAATAACCAGGGCAACAGCTACTACTTTACTGAAAACAGGGCTTGGTTTATCACAGGATGACATAACTAGTATACTCGGGCCAGACAACGATACTCCCACTGCCATAACAGCCCGCGCTTTAGACTTCATCGATAATGATGTAGCTATGGTGTTCGAGGAGTATGGAGAACCCCGCCGCGACTTCAATATTATTAAAACAAAAAAAGTAAAACTATCCGATTGCGATGAAGAAAGTGAAGAGTATTTTGCATTGCACTTTGCGGATACGCTAACAAATACGGAGGCGCAGATAGTTGACCAGATTAAAAAAGACCCGTTAATAACGCCTGATGTATTGGGAGAACTTGTGCAGCAGCCCGTAAGCTGGGTTAATAAAAAGCTGGCTGATTTAGAAAAGCGAGGCGTTATTCAAACAACGGTTAAGAACGCCGGCAGCGATAGTGAGACTATTAGCCGGGATGTGACAGCGGATAAAGTAAACAAGCCTAAGACAATCATATCCGTTAAATACAGTTATGAAAAAAGGCCGGACGCAACCGGTGCAACTATCATCCCTGGCAGCAGGCCATTTTGCCGTAAACTGGTAGCACTTGACAGGTTGTACACCCGGAAGGATATTGAAAATATTTCGCAGCGCTTAGGCTACAGTGTGTTTGATCGGGCGGGCGGGTATTGGAATAACAACGGCGTTATTGAGTATCATTGCAGGCATTACTGGGCAAGCAATATCGTAACAACTAAAACCAGCGAGTAATGAGCCAAAACACTTTATTAATAGACGTTGAGATATTGCAGGCACGCACCAATATACATGGCAACATTGATGCAACATTAGTGGAGCCCGATATTAAGTTTGCGCAGGATGCTTATATTATGCCCATCATTGGTACGGGCATGATGAATGTTATACAGGGGTGCATATCCGCTGGTAGCTGGGCAGGTAAAGAGAATTACAAAGCACTACTCGATAACTACCTTATTGACGCCTTGGTTTATTATACATTGGCAGAAAGTGACCTCATGCTATCATATCAGTTAAGCAACAAAGGCCTTGTACGTAAAACCGGGGATAGTACGCAAACACCAAGCATGGAAGAGATTGCCAGCCTTATGGGAGTGCATAAGAAGAGGGCAGAGTTTTACGCCCGCCGGGCCAAAGATTACCTTATACAGCAGGCGCCGTTTATGTACCCTGAATATATAAACCCCGGCAGCACGGTTGATACGCAGTATCCGCAAAGGGTATTAGCCTCGTCTCCTGTTTACTTAGGGGTTGACAGGTGCGGCACCCATAGGCCATTAAGTGAAATATTTCAGGGCAACAGGGGCGATTGTGGTTGTGATTAAAAAATTGATAATTATGCCATTAAAACCGACAAAGAAAAACGAAGCTAAACTAATTGCTTATCTTGCTGCCCAAGGGCAACCAGTTCGCAATGACGTGCCAAAAATGAAAGCTAAAAAGAAATGCTAACGTATAACCAGGTCATACAACGGTTACAGGTGATTACAAACGCACACAAGCAGTTGCGTATGTTTTATAGGGATGATAAGGTTGATGCCCTGTTTAACGAAAAAACAACGGTGTACCCATGCTTATGTACCACCGATACACCCGGGGCGAGTATTATTGATCCTATAGGCAAAACGGCTACGTACGCATTCACTTTATTTATTGTAGACCTTGTGCATGCGGGCAAGGAACGAAATGCGAACCAGCAGGATGTGCAAAGTGATATGTTCCTTATTGCCGCGGATATTATTTCAGAGATTGATTATAGCGGATATAGTGATTGGAAAATAACTTCCGGAGTACCTGTTACGTTTGTTTATGACGAGTTGAATGAGGATGTTGTTGCGGGCGTGATGCTACAGATAAGTATTCAAACACCTTATAATAAAGATATTTGCGCGGTGCCTGCCAATTCATTCACATTTCCAATTATTGATACTAATATGAAATATGTTAATGACATTGTTTATTTAGCTACTGGTGATGAGGGCAGTACAATTACAATACCCGAAATTACTGGTAAAAACATTTTACTTCTGGTTAGAGAAACATTTACACAATTTGAAACTACGGCCTTTGATGGCTACCAAACAACACAATACTTATGGTCCGCATCGGATGATCCTTTAGTGAATATCAATTTAGGTAAGCCGGTAACCGCAGGAGAAAGATTTTTAATATTATACAGAAACTTTTAATTCATGCCAGATCAAACATACTTTGATTATCCTAATGTTTACGGCGTATCATACCCGCGTATATGGTTAACAAAAGTGCTTCGTGCGCCGAATACATCATCTACACCCGAGGACGGCGCTATTGGAGCTATTGCTACAAACCCGGAGGGAACTAACTTTTATATCTGGAATGGCACTCGATGGAACTCTTTGCCAGGTGCTATATATGGTATAGCAACGCCGTCAACAGTACCAATAGACACTACTAATTACTTTGTTAAATATTCCGTTGTTACAGCTGGTACGTATACTAATTTCCTTGATAATACCGGTGCTGCAATAATCGTTACAAGTGGTAATCTAAGCAGCGGTATAGTGGAGCTTTGGGGGCAAAACAATGTCTGGCAAAAGCAGTTGATACCACTGCCAGATTTAGCGCCGTTGCAAGCTCAACTGAATGTTGTTAGCTCAATGTTACAGATTGATGAAACAGGGAATATAAACTTCTGTGATAGCAACGGGGCTATTGTCGTAAGCATTAAAAAAGATGGTATGGTTAACCTTGCTTCTTTGCTAATGGGCAAAGCACAAATACAGGATGACGCCGATAATTTAATAGCCTTTGGGGATAAAAATAATGCTCAAGCCTTTGCGGTGAGAAGGTGGAGTGAATTAATAGTAGA
>Ga0207640_10002464_pt1 | contig 9910 bp, 14 predicted proteins | sample KBSCornC42_FD_184300 | JGI IMG/M metagenome (GOLD analysis project Ga0207640, IMG submission 184300) | Corn rhizosphere microbial communities from Kellogg Biological Station, Michigan, USA - KBS Corn C4-2 (SPAdes) (version 2) | ecosystem: Host-associated > Plants > Roots > Rhizosphere > Soil ... | reverse complement strand
AGGTTCGCCGACACCTTGGTGGACTGGTAGAGGGTGACGGCCTGGTCGTTGGGGCAGCACGCCCCGATGTCGTGCGCCAGGTGTTTGCGGAGCTGCGAGTCAGATGTGAGGTTGCGCCACTGCCCGGCCAGCGCGACGTCGATGTCGGTCCAGTCGACCTGTTCGAAGAAGTCGATGCGGGACGGGAAGCCTGTTCCGACGAACGCGAAGTCGGACACGGCGGCGGGGGTGACCGGCCCCGGGCGGTGAACGTCAGGGTCGTAGGCGTGGGGGATATACCAGCTCTTCGGGTTGACGGCCCGGAACAGTTCAAGGTTCGTCGGGTCGTTCAGGACGGCGACGTCGGCGACTTCAGCGAGGCGAAGTTCCCGTTCCGTCTCGTACGGCTCCTCGGAGCAGACCACGACGACGGTCGACCCTCGAGCCCGCATGAGCCGGTACAGGTCGTAGGCGATGAAGAACCCGGAGATGATGACGACAAGGTCAGGGGCGAACTCGTAGCACGCCGCCTCGAGCCCGTTGACAGCGAGGTGGATAGCAGCGTCCCGGTCGAATGCCCGCTCCCATGTGCCGTCCCGGTCCATGTGAGCGGCGGAGAAGAACACGAGCCGGTCAGCCAGGTTGAACTCGACCACCTCGCAGCCCGCCTGACGGAACCCTTTCGTCCACCCCGACGCCATGTCCATCGGGGAATAGTCGACCCCCGGTTCGACCACGAGGACCCTCACCGGAACACCGCTCCGAGGGTCTTCGTCAACGCAACCTGATTCGCTTTCCCGACAAGCGGCGCCGCGGTCACGACGCCTTTCGCCCACGGATGCTTGCCCTTGGTGCCCTTGACGTTGGCGAACGCTCGGACTCCGACCCCTGGGATAGAGATCACCCACGTCGAAGCCCGAGAATCCTTCGGGATGCGGTGCGCTCTGGTGTTCGATTCGAGGAGATGAACCGGACCGGTTGCCCGCACCAACACGGCCCGGCCGAGAGGATCAACCCGTACTCCGACCTTGGCGCCTTTCTTGCCGACGCCCCGCAGCCGGCCGCTTCCCGCCCCGGCAGCCACCAGTTGGGCTTGAACGGAACGCTTCACGATCAGCCCACCCTGAAGCAGCACCTCTTTCTCCAACCCGGCGAGTCCCTTGGCGAGCAGGCCGAACTTGCCGGCGGCGACGAGCGGGCTGTCAGCCCCGAAGCTCATGAGCGGACTGTCAGGTTGAGTGTGACGGTCCCGAACATGTTCTCCCCCGCGGTGACCGACCCGTATTCATCCCATGTGTCAACCGTCACCTCGGCTGCCCCGGCGGTCAGCTCGAGAGCGTCGACGATCGACCCGGTGACACCGACGCCCAGGTAGGTATCGAGGGCGTCCTGGGCTGATGACCAGTCAGCACATTGCACCAGCACCATGACCGCGACCTGGATGTCTCCCGATCCCCGATCAAACGCAGAGTGCACCAACCCCGACTTCGGCTGCACAATTGCGCACGGCACCTCCGGTTTGGCCGGCACAGTGTCGTAGGTGGTGAGGCCGCTGATGGTGGCGAGACGGGCTTTGAGGTCGTCGCGGATGGTGGCCAGGTTCATGCGACGGACACCGGCCGGTACGGGTCGAGGAGGAGGACCACGTCGGAGTCCTCACGGGATGTCAGGCGGACGGGGCCGAAGTCGCCAAACCCGGCGACGCCCTGCGGCGAATCCTTGCGGCTGACGAGCCGGGCCGCTTTGAGGCGGCAGGCGTAGGCGACCGAATCGGGGACGGCCGGCCAACCCCACTTCGCTGTGATCTGCACCCGATCAGACCGACCAGAGACTGTCGCCGCAGGAAAGACGAGGGTGCCGATGGAGCGGATCTCAGTCCACGGCTCAGCCTCGGGAAACGCGGCGGCGGCCGTCACGGGGCGCAGCTCGTAGTCGGTTGTCGCCCAGGTCGTCTCGAACGTGCCGTCGCCAGCCAGATCGGTCTTGACGATCAGGCCGGTGGTGGTCCCGATCCCGTCAGGCACCGTGAGCGACGTGGAGCTGGTCGCGACGAAGGTGCGGGCCGTCGCTGCCCCGTCGAGCCAGAACCGGCGGCCGCAATAGTTGTCGATCGACCGGGACGCGGCGTTGATCGCTGCTTCGAGGAGCTCGTCGGCTGGGGTGGTGGGGGCGCCCATGAACGTCCGCAGCAAGGCGAGGGTTGTGTAACCGTTGACGACACTCAAGGCTTCACCGCCAGTCCGTAGATATCCCCGCGATCGTCGTGAACTTCGATGTCGACGTCTTTCCAGCCGACCAGCCACGACGCCAACCGGTCCTCCTCGACGTTCAGGTACCATTCGCCGTCCCGCAGCGGCCCGCCATCCACAGCAGAGTGAGCGGCCCGAGGGGGGCAGGCCGCCGTCAGGATGAACAGGCCGCCGGGGCGGAGCGAACCCCAGGCGGTGGCCACGAACCCGTCAGGGTCCGGAACATGCTCGAGGGTTTCACAACAAACGCAACAGTCGAACCGCTCGTCAGGCCGATAGGTCGTGGCGTCGGCAACAACGTCAACTTCGAGACCAGGGCGAATGTCGACCGAGACATAGTGGGCACGGGGGAAGTAGGACCGCACCGAACCGTTCACGGCGCGGCCCCCAAGCTCGAGCACGCTGTCGAACGGGCCGAGACGAGCCGCGGTGACCGCCACGAACGATGCTGCGGCCAGGTGCATCAGCCACCCCACACTTCGCTGAACAGTTTCTCGTCGGCTTCGACCTGGGCGACCCGGGCCGGGTCTTCGACGGTGGAACGCAGCGGGTCGAGGTGGCGGGCGTGGCAGCCACCGACACAGACGGTGTGTTTCCCCGCGGCCCGCACCCGCCGCTCCAGGTCCGTGTCGCCGTACCACCACTGGTATCGCTCATCGAACCGCAGACCGGTTTCGCCTCGGAGCATGAACGCCCAGCCGCTCATCGTCTGCCCCGACTTCGCGTCGGTCGAGGTGGCCAACGTCTCACCCGGGCGTAGGGAATGGTTCCGCCAGTTCGGGTAGGCGATCCAGTTGTCATCGTCGGAGCGGAGACCGGCGGCGAGTTGGGCGCAGAACCCGGCGGGAACTTCGACGTCGTCGTTGATCACCAGCACGTTGTACGGGCCCCCCTCTGCGGCTTTCTCGGCCATGTCGAGGCCGGTGTTCCACATGCGGTGCAGCGGCCAACCATGCGCCTCGATCGACCCGACCGGCGGGGTGTCGTAGCCGTTGTCGAACACGAACAGCCCGGCGGCCTGGACGGCGAGATGGGCCCGCAGGTTGGCGAGCATCTCACCCCGGTCCTTGCTGGCAACAACGACGTAGGTCGGAACGGCCGTCCCCGTGGGCCCGGCAAACTGGGCGTCGAATGTTTCCCGGTCGAGAAAAATCCCGCCCTTGTCGTGGGTGGTGCCAACCCCGGTGTGGACATGCACGGGGATATCCACCGCCGCGAGACGAATACAAAACGAGAGGTCTTCGGAGAAAGTCGTGGGGCCAGTCGGATGGGTGACCGGATCGAACCAGTGGTCGCCATACTTCTTACGGACGGCGTCGAGGGCGTTGCGGTGAACCAGCATGCACGCCGCCCCGGTCGCCGACACTTCCAACAACGTGTCGTCGGGCAAGTCAAGGACCGACTGGAACCCCACCTCAACGTCGGTTTCCACCCACCGATACACCGCCGGGACCACTACGTACTTCTCGCCGTGGAACATCCCCTGCCGGTCCCGACGCAACGCGAAACACAGGCCGCCGACAACCGGGCGGGTGTCAGGATCAGCCGCCGCGATCAGGGCGTCGACCGTGGTCGGCCCGAACCCCATGTCGGAATCGACCATCCACAGCCACTCGCAATCGGTGGCGTCCAAAAACTTCTCTGCCACCTCGTTCCGGGCCGCGACCAACCCGCCCGCGGCGCAGAACTTCGGGAGCTGGGTGACAAGCCGGTGCTGGCCGACAGTGGCGTCGACTAGGTAGAGCTCGACGAGAGACATCCCGAAACACGAAGACCACTCCCCGCCGTGGAGGAACCCGACGGCGACCGTTCCCGGTTTCACCCCGCCGACCTCGACCTGCGGGCCCGTTTCTCACCCGGAGCGGCGGTGGCCTGCTCAATCTTCACCGATTCGACGATCCCGCCGCTGGTGTCCCGGGGGGCAAACGCCCACGGGTACGCCTTGACCAGCGGGTCGGCCGGGTCGTAGTCGACGCCGGGGTCGAGCGCGATCATCACGTCACCGTCGGGGTGGCGGACAATGACCGGGACAGTCGGATGCGGCATCAGATCTCCATTCCCATCTGCCCACGACTAGGGCGACGTTGGCGCAACCGCCGACGGGGCGTTCGATCCTGCTTGAAATTGGAGGGATTACGAAACGACTGCATGACGCACCTCCTAGATAGGCGCAGGAAAGCCGACGAGGCCCACGGCGATCTAGGCGCCGGGGCCTCGTCGACAGCTATTGCAACTACTCAGGCACTCGTCTTGTCCACGAGGAGCCGGAAGGCGTCGACGTTGGTAACGCCGCTGCCGTTGCGCCAAGTGGCGAACCAGCCGCGTCTCCCGTCGGGCAGGTTGCTGGTCGTGTTGAAGAGGTTCGGGATGTACTCGACCGACATGCCGGCCGGGCGATCCACAATGACGAATTGACTAAAGTCGCCAATCAGGATTTCCTGGTCGAGAGCGGTGGTGGTCTGGGCGGTGGGGGCGTCGTCGGATTCGTGGACGGGGTGGCCGAGGATCATTCCGGCGGTGCCGTCGCGGAGGTCGCCGGAGTAGCTGGCGGAAATGGCGGTGCCGAGCGCCTTGACTGCCAGGGAGTAGAGCGGGTTGGCGACCCACGCCGCCCCGTTGCGGTAGCGGAGCGGGACGGCCTTGTAGAGGGCGTGGATGTCGACGAGGCCGATGGTTGCGGCGGTGGTCGACACCACCCGACTGGCGGTGACCGCGGCGACGGCGGTGAACACACCCATGGGTTCCGTCGTTCCTGCCCCGGTGGCGTGGGCCGCGCCTTCCAGGCGGTCACGGGCGTCGGCGAACATCATGAGCAGGTCGCCGGCCAGGTTGGCGATGTCTTCGGCGGCGGAGAACGACGCCTGGACGAACGCCTGCGCCCTGATCGTGGCGATGGACGGGTTCCCGAACGTCGGGGAGTCATCCGAAACCTCGACGACTTCACCGTCCCAGGAGGCGGTGACGCCGGCGGAGGTGACGCCGTTCCAGGCCGCTTGGCCGTCGGTGAGGGTGACGACCCGGGAGATCTTGCGGATCTCGTCGGTTGACGCCGCCGACGTCAGGATGATCGTCGGGTCGAGGTGGGTTGGGAGGAGGAACTTGCCGTTGGCGTTGGTGGTCACGCCGAGGACGGTGCGTTCCTCGTTGGTGAGGGTGAAGTCGCGGCCGACGAAGATCTTCGCCCAGGCGTTGGTGTAGTCCTCGCCGGAGCGGAGAATGACACCACGGACCCAGTCGCGGTCGGAGCTGTGCCGCTTCAGGACTTGGCGGACATGGGCCATGTTGTCCGGGTCTTCGACCATGCCTTCGATGGCGCGGGTGGCGGCGTCGGCCAGTTGCTTCGACGTGGCGCTGCGGTCCTCCATGATTTCCATGGGGTCGCGGGTCACGTTGATGTTGGGGACGTTGCGGGCGCCGTCGCCGTGCTCGGCGCCACCCGGCCGGCTGAGAGAGTCGGCGACCGTGTTGCGGGCTTCCATGGCGACGATCTTGGAGCGGGTGTCTTCGAGGGTGACGGCCAGGCCGTCCCACTCTGTCTGCTCGGTGTCGTCGAGGGAGCGGGCTTCGGCGGCGGTGTGCATTTCGTGCATCCGGGCCTCGGTGGAGGCGAGGAGTTCGCGGAGTTGTTCGAGATTCATCAGGATGCCTTTCGGATCAGGAGTGAACGGAGGAACGCTGAGCGTTCTCCCGAGGTGGCTCCCGAGGTGCCCGGCTGGGCGGCGTCGGTGTTCGGTTCAGTCGAGGTGCCCGTGGGGGCGGCGTCGGCTGGTGGTTCGATTTCGGTGCGGAGATCGGCGATGAGTCGATGCCGGTCGTCGTCGGGAAGGTCGGCGAGGAGGGAGCGGACGCCGACGGTGGTGGCGGCGTAGGCGGGGAACACCACCGGGCCGAGCTCGAACAGTTCGACCTCGTTGATGGTGCGCACCGGGATATCCCCGGACTCGTCCCATTCCTCGCGGAGCACCCGGAACCGGAACGACATGCCGTCGATAGCGCCGGAGACGATGGCCTGGCGGATGGGTTCGACTCGGGCGTTGTCGTGCATGCGGGCCCGGACGAACAGGCCGTGCTTGTCTTCGCGGAGTTCTTCGACGGCGCCGATGGGGACGGAGCCGGTGGCGGCGTCGCGGCCATGGTCGAACTGAAGGACCGGCTTCCGTTCGCTGATCGTCTTGGCGAAGGCTCCCCGTTCGATCTTCTCGTCGAACTTCCCTTCCCACGAGTCGATCCGGGTGGTCTCCCCGAAGACGGCGCCGTACCCCTCGAGGGTGAACCCGTCGCCGGTGTCGGCGGTCCGGAAGGCGGCGGCGCGACAGACGTTGTTCTTGGGTGCCTTCATGGTGTGCTCCCGTGCTGTTCTGAGAGGAGGAAGGCGGCAGCGAGGACGAGTTGGTCGTCTTCTCTGGGGTCGCCTACGTGGGTGAGGATGGTGGTGCGGCTGAGTGTTCTGGCGTGGCCGTAACGGGTTTCGGCGGCGCCGCTGATGGTGGTGCGGGTCCTGGCGGTGCCTTCGCCGTGGGTGAGCAGAGCGGCGGCCATGGTGTGGCGGGTGCGCTGGGCGCCTTCGGTGCCCCAGGTGGCGACCGTGACCTTGAGGCGGAGAACGGACCGGCCTTCCCGGTGTGCTGGCCGGGCGGCCGGACGTGACGGGGACCAGACCGGAGCGGCGAAACCGCCGCCGACGGGCGGGGGTTCGATGACAACAACGGCGGCGTCGGCGAATCCGCCGGCGAACCCGAGGGCGAAGGCCACCGGGTTAGTGCTTCTCGGGGTGGCTTCCCGCCCCGGAGGAGAGGGCCTGTGCAGACCCTGCCGGGGCGGGAAGCGCCCCCACGGTACCGCTCCGTATCGGGGACTTGCCCGGCGAACTGTGCGGGGTCACGGCACCTTCACCGGGCTCGGCACATGCCCGTTACGCACCGGCTCAGGGGCCGGTTCGGGATCGGGAGCCTGAACGATCTGATACAGGTCGGCGATGAGCTTGAGCATGGCCAGCGCCTGGTCTTTGGTCATACGACCGCCACCGTCCCGATCTTCACCGTGCCGGCGGCGTACTTGACCTTCACCTTGAGGTTGTTGCCCGCCTCGTCCAGGTAGAACGAGATTTGCGAGGCGATCAGATCGGCGTCGGCCGGGGCGGTGGCCGGGCCGCCGAGGTGGAGACGGCTGGCCCCGATGTTCACTTGATTGGTCGTTGTCGTGGCTACGCCGACCCCAAGGGCGATGGCGTTCGAGTGCGCGGCGCTGGGCCCAGCCAGGGTCCCGTCGCTACCTCCGATGGCAACACCGTTCGCTGCCGTGACCTTCGGTCCAGCAACTCCGCCGCTTCCTCCGCCGATGGCAATACCGTTCGTTTGCGTGACGGCTGCGGCCTCAACGGCGGACCCATTGTTCCCTGAGCCGATCGCCACAGCCCCACTTTGGGACACCGCCGACCCTGCTCCGATCGCGACACCTCCCTGAGTCACAGCACTGGCAAGAGCGCCTATGGCAATAGACGATTGAGACGCGGTCGCCCCCGCTCCTGCCCCAACTCCCGAACCGATGGCGACAGCCGCTGCCCCCGATGCTCTCGCACCGGCAACCGTCGTCGAATTGCTCGCCCCGATGGCGATAGCACCCTGAGCGCTAGCGAACGGTGCGGCGGTGGTGCTGATGCCGCCACCTATGGCTATGGCTCCAACACCAGTGGTTGCCCGGGCATTGGCACCGATGGTGATGGCCTGGGTGAAACTGGCCAGAGCGCCTCGCCCCAGAGCGAGACCGTCGGCTGCCGTTGCTTGCGCCCCTGTCCCTTCGGCAATTGAGTTCTTCCCCGTAGCAACCGCCATCTCCCCAGCAAGGATGTTGCCCGCCTCGTCCACAAGGTTCTGCGGCTGACGACCGATCCCGTTCATCACGCCCAGGTTCGGCATTACAGGTCGGCTCCCAGGACGGTGGCCTTCAGGATCGAGGCGTTCGTCGTGTGGGACTGCGACATGCGAACCGACCAGCCAGTGGGGAGGAACAGGTTGGCGTAGCGGTTGGAGAGCCGGATGCCGGGGACGGTCGCCGAGGCGGTCACGGCCGTAACGGTCATGGTGTCGAAAAGGTGGTAGGTGGTCCCGTCGTGGAGGAAGATGTAGACGAGCCCAGCGACCGTGGTGGCCACCAGGGACGTGCCACCTTTGCTGGCTTGGACGACGATTTCCTCCACCTTCGACCCGGACGCCCCGGCGGTGAACACCGTCGAGGTGGTCGTCGGGACCTGAAGGTCGGTTTCGACCGCGCCGAGGAGAGCTGAGGCAGCCCTGGGGGTGGAAGCAAATGCGGGTGCGGTTGCCACGTCAACTCCTCATCGGAAAGCGAAGCGGGCGAAGGTCATGTCACCGGCGCTGGCTGGGGTGGCGTACTCCAGAGCGGTCGCCCCGGCATTGACGCGCAGCACCTGGAGCGCCGAACCCATCGCCAGCCGTCCGGGGGTGTCGTTGGCCGTCCCGACGTACAGGTCGCCTGCCGCGTCGATCAACGATTCCTGGACGTAGCCAGTGTGGGGATCGGCGGCGGCGGCGTGGGTGGCGACCGTCCCAGCCGGCTCGTAAGTGCCTGAGTGTGCGTGGTCCCCGGCGGCGGCGGTGGTGCTGCTGGTGCCGAGGCTGCGGAGGCTGGCTGTGCCGGCGGCGGCGTTGGCGGCCATGGCGTCGCCGCCGCCTGGTTCGTGCTCCGCGTGGTGGGCCTGGGCGTGGTGGTCGTTGGCCGACACGTCCGACAGCGAGTCATGGGACATAGCCAGCGCGTCGTGGGCGGCCTTGGTGTGGCTGGCCGACAGGTAGAGGGCGGCCGTGTCGGTGATCCCGTGGACCGAGGTGCTGTCGGCCTCGTGAGCCGCGACCTTCGCCGCCGACCCGATGGTCGTCTCCAGAGCCGACGTGTCCGTGATGCCATGGACGCTGGTGGAGTCCGCTTCGTGGGCGGCCACCTTGGCGGCGGACCCGGTCGTGGTCTCCAGGACCGTCGTGTCGGTGATGCCATGGACAGCCGTGGTGTCGGCGGCGTGACCGTCGAGCTCGTTGTGTTCCGCGGCCAGCGTGTTGTGGTCAGCGACGTGCTCCGCGACGGTGTTCGCCGCGGTGCGGTTGGTGGGGAGCTGCGTCACGCGGACGCCACCGCCACCAGCAGCTCGTGGGCCCACGACGTCCCCGGCGTCAACGACACCGGGCCCGACATCGCTACCCGTTCGACCAGGGTGTCCCCATCGAAGAGGAGAGCTTCGTCGAACGCTACGTTGGTGGTGAACGGGCCGAAGAATCCGCGGGCCAACGCCGAACCGTCAGACCTTGACCATCCACCATTCGTGACGGTGTGACGCCGGTAGCCGCTGGCAGCGGTGAGTTCGACGCCGCGGCGGGCCAGCCCGATCGACAGGGGTCGGCCGGCGACGAAGTAGGCGTCGATCAGGGCCTCAGGTAGCGCCATTGTGCGACCTCTCGATTCGGGTGGCACGCCCGAGCTGGTCGCGCACCACGGCGTATCCGGCTTCGCCGAGCTCGGCGTCCAAGTCCAGCGACTTCATCGGCATAGCCGGGACGGTTGGCTTGGCGGTGGCGGGCCCGGAACCCGGCGGTTGGAGCTGCACCGACACCAAACCAGTGTGTTTCAGCAGCCGGAAGTCATCGTTGTCGACGGCCTTGATCGCACTGTCG
>Ga0207640_10002459_pt1 | contig 9913 bp, 8 predicted proteins | sample KBSCornC42_FD_184300 | JGI IMG/M metagenome (GOLD analysis project Ga0207640, IMG submission 184300) | Corn rhizosphere microbial communities from Kellogg Biological Station, Michigan, USA - KBS Corn C4-2 (SPAdes) (version 2) | ecosystem: Host-associated > Plants > Roots > Rhizosphere > Soil ... | reverse complement strand
GACTTCCACAAAGGTCTCGATCTCTCCGCGCCGACCGGCACGCCGATCTATGCCACCGGCGACGGCGTGGTCAGCTTCGCCGGACGCTATCCGCTGCGCGACAGCGTGGCCTGGTGGCGCTTCGGAAACGTCGTCGTCGTCAATCACTCCGACCGCTTCATCACCATCTACGGCCACTGCGACACGGTGAAAGTTGCGGCCGGCCAGAAGATCAAGCAGGGAGAGGTCATCGCCACCGTTGGTTCTACCGGCTGGAGCACGAACTCGCACCTTCACTACGAAGTGCGCAGCGATCTCGAGCAGCCCGGCACCTACGTCCCCATCGATCCGCGCATTTACATCCTCAACTACCAGTGGAACAATGAAGCGGCCCTGCTGATGCGGTCGCGCACCAGCAAGGATTACAAAGACTTCGATCCTCTTCCATCGGCGTTTCTCGGGCGCAGGGGGGTGTGATGAGCAGCAACGCCAGTGCCGCGGACCAAGCCAATTTCCCGACGATGATCATCCCGCGCGGGACGGAGATCAAAGTCAACGCCAACGGCCAGCTTTCGATCAAGACGCCGGGCAATCTCGTCATCCAGAATTCGGGGACGTACTCCGACATCGAATCGACCAACGGCTCGATCCGCATCGAAGAGAACGTGACCGTGGAAGCGGTGAGCATCCGCGCCGGGCAGGCCTGCTTCATCCAGGGCACGCTCACGGCGTGGCGCGTGCACGCCAAGCGCATCTCGCTCGAAGAGCGCGCGCGGGCCTTCATCATGCTGCAGGAATCCGAGCATCTGGAGATGGCCAAGAACGCGCGGCTGGTCGGCAACTTCTCGAACGAGAAGGAGCTCTTCTTCATGATGGGGAAGTTCAGTCCGCAATTGAAAGAGCTCCCCGGCTCGGTCGACATGTCGTCGCCGGTCACGATGGAAACGCGTCCCATGACTGCGTGGATCCCGGCCTCATCGCAGTCCACTGGGCAGCAGCGCGATGACAGCGGCGAACATCTTCGCGTCGCGCAGTCGCTGCTCGAACGCGAGATCGGACGCACCGACCTCGCACCCGCCGAAGCGGAAGCGCTCCGCGAAGTGCTCTACGCGCTGCGCGAACGCAACGTCACGCGCGTCGGCGGCATCTACCGCGGTGCCTTCGCGGAATTGAAAACGCAAAGCGAAGGTGTGCGCCAGGCGTACGAGCATCTGGACAAGTACTTTCAGAAGTAGGTCTGTCATCCTGAGGCTGCCGGAGCCGGGAGCTGCGAAGCAGCGGAACGGCGGAGGGCGCCGAAGGATCTCAAGCTTCACAACCTGCATTGAATCCCAGCGGTTTCAGCCGGAGTTGCGCATCTTGAGATCCTTCGCCGTCCTGCGGCGCTTCGCCTTCGGCTACGACGCCTCCGGCGGCTCAGGATGACAGGTAAAATCGCCGCTTGCTTCCTCTCGCCGATCACAATCCGCGACGCTCGACGCCGGTCGTCAACATCCTCCTCGTCGTCGTCAACGTACTGATTTTTTTCTGGGAGGTCTCGCTCGGACCGCGGCTGGAGCCGGCGCTGTTCAACGTGGCCTTCGTGCCCGCGCGCTTCTGGAACCTCCCCGGCGCGCTGCTGCCGAACGTCATCACCATGTTCGTCTCCATGTTCCTGCACGGCGGATGGCTGCACCTCGGCGGGAACATGCTCTACCTCTGGATTTTCGGCGACAACATCGAAGACCGCCTCGGCCATGGGAAGTATCTTTTTTTCTATCTCGCCTGCGGACTGCTGGCGACGCTCGCGCACGCGGTGATGAATCCCGGCTCCGATGTGCCGTCCATCGGGGCATCAGGCGCCATCGCGGGCGTCCTCGGCGCGTACATCGTGCTTTTTCCGAAGCAGCGCGTGACGACGCTCATCCCGATCTTCATCTTCATCACCGTCCGCGAGATCCCGGCCGTCTTCCTCCTCGGCTTCTGGATCGTGATGCAGCTCTTCTTCGGCGCCGCGTCGATGAATGCCGGCGACCTGCAGAACGCCGGCGGCGTGGCCTACTTCGCGCACATCGGCGGTTTCATCGCCGGGATGGCGCTGATCACTCTTCTCGGCGGACGAAGAGCTCCACCGCGGCCGGTTTATCAGAACTACTGGCGGCGCTGAGCGTCTTCGCCGCGTCGATCGGAGCGATGGTGTTGATGAACGTCCCGGTGCCGAGCTCGTAGCCGGCGATCATGGCCATGCGCGGAAACAGCTCGACGTACCAGTGTCCGCGCGGCTGGTGCGGAAAGGTGATGAAGGCCCAGTTGAAGGAATCGCTGATGCCGCGCATCGCGCGCGCCGACGATTGAAGCAGCGACGCGAGCTCGCGCGGTTCGTTCAGGTCATGCTCGTGCGACTTCGGAACGATCCATTGCTGATAGGCGAGCCGCGATCCATGCGGCGCGACCCAGAAGTAGTTTTCCGTCTCGGCGATGAGCGGATGTTCACGGAGATCGCACAGCGGACAAGGCTTCGCGCGCGCAAACGCGTCGCCCTCGCGCGCCGGACGCAGCGGGATGAACGGCGTCCCGACGAGCTGCGAATGCAGGTGCGGAATCGAAGCTCCGGCCAGACGTCCGTGATTCTTGAAAATGGAAACGTAGCTCGCGTCGAGGGCGCGGTAGCGTTCGAAATACATCTCGACGACGCGCGCCGCATGATCGCCGCTCAGTCCATCGAACGAATCGTCGTGCTTCGCGCTCTCCACGATCACCTCGGCACGCTCCGTCGGCGGATAGCGATTGGGAAACACGCGGATGCGCCACGGCTCACCATCCCGCGCGATCGCCGGCGGCGTCTGATCCTCGGCACCGGGACAGAACGGACACGGCGCCCCTTCGAATACGTTCGGACGCTGCTCGCGATCGGGTGCGAGGATCACCGGATCGCCGGTGATCGGCGTCCGCTCCGTCACGAACGCTCCAGCCGCATGGCGACGCGGAATCGCTGGATCACGCCGAAGACCGCCGCCACGAGCAGCAGCGCGGCCAGCCACTCGGCGACGGTCAATCCCGCGAAGTGCATCGCGCTCCAGCCGTTCGTGAAAAGGATGTACGAGATGATCGGCAGCACGATGATGGCCAGGACGAATTCGCCGCGGCCGACCGACTCGTAGCTGCGCTCGCCGTACGTCGCCTCGATCTGCGTCCCGATGTAGCCGTTCAGCATGGTCATGATGATGCCAGCCATGGCCAATTCGATGCGCACGCCGTTGCTGGCCAGCCAGCAGGCCGCGAGCAGCGAGTCGCCGGCGCGGTCGGCGCAGTGATCGAGAAAGTCGCCGAAGCGCGAGCTCTTCTCCTGCACGCGCGCCACGATTCCGTCGAGCGCATCGGCCAGCCCGCCTAATGGCGATCAAACGATGGCCACCAGAAACAGGGCTGGCCGGCGCGCGCCGAAGCCGAGGCAGACGCCTCCGACGATGTTCAGAAAGAGTGCGATGAGCGTGATCGCGTTCGGCGAGAGCGGCATCCGCTTCGCCATCGGCGTAAACCAGCGAGCCAGCCGCTCGCGCCAGGGGTGCATGGGGCGATTATGCAGCGTGCGAACGGCAGAGCTTCACAATGCATGAGCTGGAAGAAATCGTCCGAGTCAGTTATTTTGATTTCCGTTAAATTCGCGATCACTCGACAAAGGCAAACTCCCGGCGACGGGAGGGCGCAAAGTTCCAGATCTGAAATCAGATGGCTGAGCTACCGAACGTGACCCGGGACAGGCTTTTTGTTGTCCCCTCCTTCCATGGCGGAAGGCGTTCCTTTGCGACCGCGATCGTACAAAGGAGCGCCCATTGCGCATTCGAGCCGCCGCCGTTGCTGCCGTCCTTCTGACCCTCGCCGGGCAGTCGTTCGCCGCGTACAAAGTCTCCGTCTGGATTCCGCCCTGGACCACCGCCGCGCTGACGTCGATCCAGACCAACGGCGGCTCGATTACCGAATCGAATCCGGTCTGGTATTCGTGGAACGCCGACTACACCATCGCCAAAGAGTGGAACGCCGAGAATCCGACGTGGCGCTCGTCGATGAGCGGATTGCTGATCCCGACCGTGCAGAACCTGGTCAACGGATCGTTTGACGGCAACGCCGCCGCGGCCATGCTCGCGAACGCCACCACGCGCGAAGCGCATGCAAACGCATTGGCGCAGCTCGCCATCATGAACGGTTACGACGGCATCGACGTCGACTACGAACGCGTCCCGACGACGTCGCGCGCGAACTTCACCACGTTCGTCAGCAGCCTCGCTGCGAAACTCCATGCAGCCAACAAGAAACTCTCCGTGACCGTCTACGCGAAAGCGAGCGACAAGGAAAACTGGAACGGACCGGGATCGCAGGATTGGATCGCCATCAACGGCGCCGCCGATTCCGTGAAGATCATGGCCTACGACTATCACTGGTCGACCAGCGCGCCGGGCGCCATCGCGCCGCTCGACTGGCTCGATCAGGTGGCCGCATACGCGGAATCGACGATCGCCGGCAGCAAGATCATGATGGGCTTGCCGTGGTACGGCTACGACTGGCCGTCGAGTGGTGCGGCCGCGACGGCGTCGTATGCGTACGCGCAGCAGACCGCGCTGACGAACAACGCCGCGATTCAGTACGAGACGGCGAGCGGCGAGCCGTTCTTCAGCTACGCGGGACACACCGTCTTCTTCCAGGACGCTAAGGCCTACGCGGCGAAAATCAACATGCTCAAGCAGAAGCACTCCGGCATCGGCGGCTTCGCGCACTGGGCAGCCGGCCAGGAAGACCCGGCCATCTGGACCGTGATCAGCGGCTCCTCCAGCTCCGGCGGCACGCCGCTGCCCGCGGCTGACTTCACCATCTCCGGTCCCACTTCGATGCAGATCGTGCAGGGCGGCAGCGCTTCCGCGAACTTCCAACTCGTTTCCATCAACGGTTTCACCGGCACGGCCTCGGTGAGCGTGCAGCTCGGTTTCGCCGGCAGCGCGGTCCCGTCGCCGTCGACGTTGGCCGCGGGCTCGACGTCGACGATCACGGTCACCGATGCCGCCGCGCCGGGCACGTACTCGATGATCGTCCACTTCGCCAGCGGCTCGCTCGTTCACGACCAGCTCGTGACGGTGACCGTCACCGCGCCGCCAACGAAGACGAAGCATCGCGCTGCGAAGGGATAAACGGATCGTCGGCGAAGCCGGCGTAAGGACCGTAGCCCCCATCTTCAGATGGGGGGAATCCGTGCGGCGACAAATTGGGAGCGCGCTTTAGCGCGCGAAAGAAAGCCGACAGGCAACGCGTGTTGTTGCGCGCTTAGTAGATGATCACCGTGTCGCCGCGGTTCGCGATCTGGTAGAGCTTTTCGATGTCGGCGTCGCCGAGGCGTACGCAACCGTGGGAGACGGACTGGCCGAGTTTGTCGGGTTCGTCGGTGCCGTGGATGCCGTAGCCGTTGCCCATCTCCAGGCGGAATTTGCCCAGGACCTTGTCGTAGTGGCGCTGTTTCGTGTTGACGGGCGGGATGACCACCGCGTCGCCGGCAACAATCGTTTTGCCCGGTTCCAGCTCGCGCTGGGTGCCGTCGGGATCGACCTCCACCACCGTATCGCCTTGCACCTTCAGCACGGGATTCGAAACCGCGTTGCTGCTGCCGCCGAACCATGACCAGACGCCCTGGCTCGGCGCGCTCGTAGGCGGCTGTCCGGTGCGTTTGTCGAGCGATTGCCCGGGATTCAAATGGACGACGCGCATGCCGTTCTTGCGTGCCTCTTCGACGTAGTGCCAGTCGGGCGGGACCCATTGCGGATTCTCGTCCTTCGAAATGATGTGCAGCTTGCCGATGGGCGTATCGAAGATGACCGTCTTGCCGTCGACCGCGAGCGTCGTCCCCTTGCCGGTCGAGCAAACGGCTTCGAACACCGTCTGGCCGCCGCGGCGGACGTACAACTTGTTCTCGGCGGTGGAGACGAGGATGGTCTGGCCGGTATCGGGAACGTCGTCGGTTTGTTTGGCCACGTCCTGCAGCTTGGCCTGCAGCGCGTTGACGCTGGCCGTTTTCTGCGCGGCAGTATCGCGCAAGGTTTCCGCTTTGCCGCCATTGCGCTCGGCGATCAGCTTGTCGATCTCCGCCACGCGGTCGAGGCGGCGCTCTTCGCGAATGTTGATCGTTTCGCCGGCGATGGCGAATGCGGCCAGTCCGAGTGCGAGCACGAGCAACGCCCAGGAGCCGAGAAATCCGAGGATGCGTTTCATTAGAAGATGTAGACCCTTGTCTGTGTCGTAATGCGTGGCCAGATCGCTGCGAGATCCGCCTCGGGGACCATGAACGATCCCGGCTTGGGCCCCTGCAGCGGACTTTCCGGCGGCGGCGGTGAGTGGATGACGTAGCTGTTCGGCAGGAAGATCACGTAGCGCCCGAGGCCGTTCGGCACGACGGCACGCTCCGCGGGCGGCCGTTCGTTGCGGAGCGCGTAGACCCACTCCGGAACCTCCCAGTCGTAACCGTCTTCTTTGCCCGTGACGCTGAACGCGCCTTTCAGCGGGAGGAACGTCCAGGTCTTGCCCGACGGCGATTGAATCGTCTTCGCCTCGCCGATCTGCACGTCCGCTTCGCGCACGACGGAGGGGCCGAAGCGAAACTGCATCTTCTTCCTCTGCGTGTCGATGGAGATGTAGAACTCCTCGCTCTGCAGGCTCTGCACGTACTTCATGCGCCCGTCAAGCTCGCGATTGAGCTGAGCCTGCGTCAGGTCCATCTGCGACAGCTCGTCGCGGATCCGGTTCAGCTCCGCCGGCGAGCTGGCGCTCGGCTTAAAGAGGATGGCGCTCTTGTGTTCGATGACGTCGCGCTCGTGCTTGGCGTAAGCAAACGTCGCCGCCGCGATGACGAGGAGAAGCAGATTGAGCCAGAGAGGCGGCCGCGGAAACGATCGTCGCTCCCGGCCGTAGGGTGCGTCGGACATTACCGGACACAAGAGCGAGCGGCGTGCCAGCGCCACGAAAGATCACGTACCCGACCGGCCCGTTTCGCGAGACTCTTCCATGGTCTCAAGGTGCTCTTCCCATTCCGGCTCGCGCCCTTGTTCGCGAAGATCGCAGGCTTTGAAGAACTCTTCGAGGTCAGCAGCCGAAGTGATTTTTGGAGTGGTCTTCGTCATTAGTCAGCGATTCTACGCACATTGACTACGCGATGGAGCGCTGGCGTCTCGCCGGCTGGCTCGGCGCGCGTCCTCGCCGCCGAACCGCCAAACCCTCGAATTTCGCTGGTAACGCAACGGCTGCGCAAGCCTCCCATTCGGCAGCGAGGACGCAGCCGAGCCAGCCGGCGAGACGCCAGCGCTCCGTTCGCGATGCCGCGGAAGTGCTTAGACCATTGCGCAAATTCGCTGAACCTTACACCTCCAGCTTGTCCTTGGGCCTGGCCACGATCGCGTAGAGGGCCGGCATCAGAAAGATGCTGATGAGGAGCCGGGAGAAAAGTCCTCCGACGATCACCAGGGCGAATGGTTTCTGCGTGTCGGAGCCGATTCCCGTCGATAGCGCGGCCGGCAGGAGTCCGACCGCGGCCACGAGCGCGGTCATCATGATCGGGCGCAATCGCAGGATGGCTGCTTCACGATTGGCTTCCGCGATTCCGAGTCCGTCGCGGCGCAACTCGTTTGCGTAGGAGATGAAGATGACTGCCGTCTGCACCGACACGCCGCACAACGCGATGAAGCCGATGCCGGACGAAACGGAGAACGGAGTTCCGGTCAGTTTCAGCGCCAGCAGACCGCCCACGGGCGCGGAGAGCAGCACCGCCACCACGGTGATCATCGGGAACTTGAAGTTCGAATAGAGCATGAAGAGCAGCATGAAGATCAGCAGGATGGTCACGGGAACGATGACCTGAAGCTGCTTGCGCGAGGCCGAGTAGTTCTCGTATTCGCCGCCCCAGACCATCTGGTAGCCGGTGGGGATGGAGACGGATTTCGTGACTTGGCGCTGCGCATCTTCCACCGCGCCGGCCAGATCGCGATTCTTGATGGAGAACTGCACGCCGATGTAGCGCTGATTGTTCTCGCGGTAGATGAACGAGGCGCCGCTGGCTTCGCGGATGTCGGCGAGCTCTTTGAGCGGAATCTGCTGGCCGCCGGGAGTGGCCACGAGGATGTTGCCGATTGCCTCCGGCGTCTCGCGGAACCGCGGCTCGAGCCGGACGACGAGATCGAACAGCCGCTCCCCCTGCACGACCTGTGTTGCGGCCGCGCCGCCGACTGCTGCTTCGATGAGACCGTTGATGTCGGCCACGTTCAGACCGTAGCGCGCGATCTTTTCCCGATCGGGCGTGACCGTCAGACTGGGCTGGCCGAGCTCGTGGACGACGGAGATTTCGTCGATGCCGGGAACTTTCTGCAGCACTGCCTTGATCGCATTGGCGCGTTGTTCGAGCACGTTCAGATCGGGGCCGAAGATCTTCACGGCCAGCGAGCTTTTCAGTCCCGTCTCGGCTTCGTCGACGGCGTCTTCCGCCGGCTGCGTGTAGTTGAAGACGATGCCGGGGAAGGCTTGCAGCTTTTTCGCGATCGCTTCGGTGAGCTCGGCTTTCGTGCGGATCGGTCCCGTCCATTGATCGTACGGTTTCAGGCCGACGAAGAATTCGCAGTTGAAGAATCCGGTCGGATCGGTTCCGTCGTCGGGGCGTCCCAGTTCCGAGGTCACGACCGTGACTTGCGGGAACGAGCGGAGAACCGCGCGAACCTGCGGCGCGATCTGTGATGCAGCCTCGAACGAGATCGTCGACGGCATCGTCGCGCGCACCCACAGCGAGCCTTCATCGAGATGCGGCATGAACTCGGCGCCGATCGACGGAACCAGGAGCAGCGATGCCGCGAAGATGATCACCGAGGCGATGGTCGTGACCCATGGATGCTTCAGCGCGGCATCGAGGCCGACGGTGTAGAGCTGGCGAACCTTGTCGAAAATCACGTTGCGCCGTTCGCGCACGCCGCGGCGCAGGATCCACGCGCAGAGCACCGGCAGCAGCGTCAGCGCGATCAGCAGCGAGCCGGCGAGTGCAAAGATGGTCGTGTCGGCCATCGGCTTGAACAGCTCACCCGAGGGGCCGCTGAGCGCGTAGATCGGAAGGAAGCCGGCCGCGATCACCGCCACTGCATAAAAAATCGGCCGATCGACCTCGGCGGCGGCAGAGATGATCACCTTCGTCACGCTCTGCGGCTCGTCGCTTTCGCCGTTCAGCGCCAGCCGCCGGAAAATGTTCTCGACCATCACCACTGCGCCGTCGACGAGGATCCCGAAGTCGATCGCGCCGATCGAGAGCAGGTTGGCCGGAACGTTTTTGAGGTCGAGACAGACGAAGGCGAACAGCAGCGCCAGCGGAATCGTCACGGCGACGATCAGGCCCGTGCGGATGTCGTAGAGAAAAAAGATCAGGATGACGATCACGAGCAGCATGCCGCGAAGGAGGTTGTCTTCGACGGTGCGCGTGGTGAGCGCGATCAGATCGCGGCGATCGTAGAAGGGACGGATCTTCACGTCCGGCGGCAGGACGGAGCGGTTCAGCTCCGCCGTCTTTTTCTCGAGTCGATCGAGGACGACCTGAGCCTGCTCGCCTTTGCGCAGCAGGATCACGCCTTCGACGGCTTCGTCGCGCTCGTTGAATCCGAATTGCCCGAGGCGCGGTGCCGAGCCGATGACCACTCTGCCGACGTCGCGGATCAGGACCGGCGTGCCGTTGTGCACGGCCACGACCACGTTGCCGATATCCTCGGGCGTCTGAATGCGTCCTAGTCCGCGCACGTAGTAAAACTGGCCGCCCTGCGAGTAGAAGCCGCCGCCGGCGTTGCCGTTGTTCGCGCTGAGGGAGCTGACGATCAGCGGCACGGATAGTCCGACCGCGGCCACCTTGGCGGGACCGAGCAGCACCTGATACTGCATCGTCGGCCCGCCGAGGCCG
>Ga0207640_10002455_pt1 | contig 9918 bp, 7 predicted proteins | sample KBSCornC42_FD_184300 | JGI IMG/M metagenome (GOLD analysis project Ga0207640, IMG submission 184300) | Corn rhizosphere microbial communities from Kellogg Biological Station, Michigan, USA - KBS Corn C4-2 (SPAdes) (version 2) | ecosystem: Host-associated > Plants > Roots > Rhizosphere > Soil ... | reverse complement strand
AGGAACCTGGCCGCGCTGAAGCTGGCCGTAAAAGCCCTTCGGCGCTTCCGACATGAAGATCGTCGTCGTCGAGCTGTCGGGGCAGCTCAGCACGTAATTCGAATGATATTTGAGCGCGAGCGCGTGCGCCTGATCGGCCGACCCCCGCCAGAAATTCATCACGTCGGCGATCTGATCGCCGTTGCGATGATAGGGCCCGGCGATGGCGTCGTGGTGTGTGACGGTGATCAGTCGCGGCCCAAGATCGACGAAGGTGAAGACGACGCCCTTTGGCTGAAGCGCAATCGGCCTCATCCCCCACATCGACCCGCACAGGCGGTTCGCCTTGCCGATCCTCAGATCATAGGCGCTGGGCTTGGGCTCGGGAATGAAATTGAGCGCAAAGGGGACCACAGCGCCGGCGCCGACAATGAACAGCAGGGCCGCGCCCGGTATTCGCATGAGCGGGCTTCGGCTGTTCCAGAAATAAGGAATTAGGAACCAGATGATTGCCGCACCACCGATGACCGCCATCATCTGCGATGCCGGTCCGGTCCGCGTCTGCCAGAACAATAACAAGGTCGCGACGATGCCCGGGACCGCCGCGCCGATTACGCGCCGGAGGAGTTCAGGATCGCGGCGATTCCACCACGCCATCATTCCCCACCCGACGGCACCGGTGACCGGAAGCGCGATGATAAGGGTCGCGATGCGCCAGCCGTGGCGATAGAAAGGCCGAGCTTCCTTCACATGGCTGAGCCACAAGCGCTCGACTTCCGGCGAGACGCCCTCGAGCCTTTGCAGGCAATGCGGCCAGGTGAGCGCGTGGAAGGCCGCAACAATCACGCCCGCTCCAGCCGCCAGCGCCAAGCGCCGCTTCCAGTCGCCCGGCGTGACCCACGCCATCGCAAACAGTAGAGCGCCTCCGGCGAGGGCGTCGGAGAGCCAGACCGGGGACAAGGCGTCGCAAACGTTGTTCCAATTGTCGTTCGACGCGAACACCAGGAACGCGAACGCAGTTCCGCCGCCCAGCGAGACGGCGTAGACGAAAAGACGCTCCCGCTCCTTGGGCTCGATCACCCAAAACAGCACCACGGCCGCGGCGAGCAGCGCCAAATAGATCATCATCTCGAGCCCGATCGCCAGGGACAAAGCCGTGGAGAGCCCGAGCACGAGCCCGCCGCGCACGCGTTTTGGATCGGCGATCGCCGAAATGCTGAGGGCGAGCAGCGCCAGCTGCCAGCCGTGGTGGTCGATCCGCTCCGGCATGAACATGCCGTTGGTCGATCCGGCGAAGAACAGCGTCAGGAACGCCAGCAGATAGGCCGACGGCCCGAGCAGCCGCCGCGCGGTCAAGGCCAGCGAGAACAGCAGCAGCAAATAGGGCAGCAGCGGTGCGATCGCCACCGCCCACCGCTCAGCCGCCGGGCCACCGAGGAATGGCCGCAAGCCCAGGATGAGCCCTGCGATCGGCAGGTCGACCAGCCGCGACCAATGGATGCTGGCGCCGATCGGCGGATTCAGGTGATGCTGGCGAAGGTCATACCAGCCCTGCCCATGCAGCAGGGCGCGGACCTGCATGATCCGCATGTTGTCGTCGGTGTCGCCGAGCCCGAACCAGCGGATCTGGTCCCATTTGCTGTAGATGAAGAAGGCGCAGAAACCGAGCCAGACGATGAGGACGACCCATTTCCACTGGCGCTCGATCAGCGCGAGCGCCCGGGCTTCCCAGTCCCCCTCCTTGCCTTGCGTCATTTTTCGGGCTGTAGCCAATCAACTCTAAACGGCAAGCAGCCGGGGCATGGCAACCAGATTAAACTTTCCTCACAAGACGTTCGGGCAGCTGGTGCGGTTCGCGATCGTCGGCTTCGGCCTCGCGGCGCTCTATTCGGCGATCTACTGGTACCTCGCGACCTATGTGATGGCTCCGGTCGCGGCCGTCGTGATCGCTTTCCTGGTCTCCGTCAGCATCGGCTTCGTGCTCCATAGCCGCTGGAGCTTTCGCGGCCACGGCGCCGAGGAGGACCATCGCCTCAAGGTCAAGTTCCTCTTGGTCCAGTTGTCGGGCTTCTTTTTGAACGAGGCATTCACCTGGGTGCTGACCGGCCCACTGGTCCACGGGCCGACTTGGTGGCCGCTGGTCCCGGCAATCTTCTTCACGCCGCTGGCCACTTTCGCGCTCAACCGCCAGCTGGTTTTCCGCTGATGGAGCGCGTCGTTTATCAGCAAATGGCCGAACTCGACGACCGGCACTGGTGGTACCGCGCGCGGCGCCGGATCATCGCCGACCTCATCCGGCGCGAAGTTCGCCCGCCTGCGAATGCCCAGATTCTCGAGCTCGGCTGCGGCACCGGCCACAATCTCGCGATGCTGGGCGGCTTCGGCCATGTCGATGGGCTCGAGCTCGACGAGGAAGCTCGCGAACTGTCCGAGAAACGGCTCGGCCGAAAGATCATGAGCTCGCCGCTGCCCGAGCTCGGCGAGGTTCCAGACCGCCATTACGACCTCATCGGCGCATTCGACGTGATCGAGCATATCGAGGACGATAGGGCAGCGTTGGCGTCGATCGCGACCAAGCTGAAGCCGGGTGGCAAGTTCGTGATGACCGTCCCCGCGCACCAGTGGATGTGGTCCGCGCACGACGTCGTGAACCATCACAAGCGCCGCTATTCGAAGAGCGGGTTGATAGCGCTGGTCGACAACTCGCCGATGAAGCTCGATCGCGTCGGCTATTTCAACAGCCTGCTGTTCCCGCTCGCGGTCGCCGAACGTGCGGCATCGAAAGTCCGGGGTAAGAATGATGGCGATGTGAAGCTGCCACCAGCGCCGATTAATGCCGTGTTCGAGAGGGTCTTCGAAGCCGAGCGCTATCTGGTCGGGCGCTTGCCCTTGCCGCCCGGTTTGTCGCTGTTCGCCGTCGCATCCGCGAGATAGCCGAGCCGCGACTTGCGCCGCTCGCCGCTCGGAAGCTTCTCGACGCCGGCGATCTCCTGCACGATGTAGAGCGGCCGCCGCTTCGCCTCATTGTAGAGGCGCCCGATATATTCGCCCTGCAACGCCAATACGAACATCTGGACGGCACCGAGCACGACCACGACCAGCATCAGCGAGGTCCAGCCCTGGATATTCTGACCCGTCAGCCAGGCATAAGCGATGTACATGATCAGCAGGATCGAGCCGAGCGACAGCCACAGACCGGCATGGCTCGCGAGCTTCAGCGGCGCCGATGAGAAGCCGGTCAGGGCGTCGAACGCGAAGCGCAGCATCTTCTTCAGCGGATATTTGGTCTCGCCGGCAAAGCGCTCCTGCCGGTCGTAGGCGAACGGCACTTGCCTGAACCCGATCCACGCGACCATCCCGCGGATGAAGCGCGCCTGCTCGGGCATCGCCAGCAATGCATCGAGCGCCCGCCGGCTCATCAGCCGGAAATCGCCGGCGTCGAGCGGGATGTCGACCTCCGTCGCGCGCGACAGAAGGCGGTAGAATCCGTGCGCGGTGGCGCGCTTGAACGCGGTTTCCCCGGCGCGGCTCTTGCGCACGCCATAGACGACGTCGGCCCGGGCCTCGCGCATCGCCTCGATCATTCCGCCAAGGAGCTCGGGGGGATCCTGCAGGTCGGCGTCGATGATGAGGATCGTGTTGCCGCGGCAGAGGTCGAGGCCGGCGGTCAGCGCGAGTTGGTGCCCATGATTGCGCGAGAGGTTGACGGCGACAAGGTGGGGATCCTCCGCGGTGAGGCGCTGCATGACCGCCCAGCTCGCGTCGCGCGAACCGTCATTGACCAGCACCAGCTCATAATCCTCGCCCGCTGCCGCGCGCGCGGCAGCGCCCAGCCGCTGGTGAAGCTCGGGAAGGCAGGCTTCCTCATTGAAGCACGGGACGACGATCGAGAGTGCGGTCATGGCCGTGTTTTGTAGAGAATAGAACCGGGTCCGCGCCAGACCGGCGTCATGTCTGCCGCCGTCGATGGGTCGTAAGGCGGCGGATCGATCAGCCAGACATAGTCGAAGTCGTTGCGCGGAAGGGTCGCCAGCGACTGGTCAATCTGGCGGTGAAGCGGCTCGATACAGTGGTTCGGCCGAACCAGCTGCGACGGGTCGGCAGCGAAATAGCCGGCTCTGTTGTACTTCAGATCCATCAGATTGACGCCCTCGATCACCCACTGATCGTTGCTAAACCCTTCACGGCGGACGATCACCATCGCGCCCAGATGACCATTGCGGAGCATGGGCCAATATTCCTGGCACGTCATGCCGACGAGACTGATCACGCGAGCGCCGCGCGGCACGAGATCGAGCGCCTTCAGCTTCGCTTCCTGATCGTTGGCGGCCATGCCCAGGCTTACGGTGTTGGCGACTGTGCGGGTCGCAAAGAAGAGCAGCCCGAGTACGGCAAGGACGTGGGCGGTCCTGCGATCGGGCGCCCCCCGGAAACGAATGGCGAGCAAGGCGACCGCCATCAGATATGGCACCAGCCGCATGTCTGCATAAGCCGAGCCGAAGACGATCCGGGGGATGATCGCGAAGGAAATAGCGAGCACGATCGCCGAGAAAGCGAGGTTGCGCGACAGCGTCAGCTTCCGGCTGACGATCGCGTAAAGGAAAGCCAGGGCAGCAGCGGCCAGCGAGCCGATGTCGAACCATTTCCATCGATCGCGCAGCGCGGAATAGATCCAGCGCCATTTCACCTTCCAGTTGAACCAGTCGATGGTCTGACCGCCGTGCGCTTCGCTTCGCCAGATCAGCATGACGAGGATCGGTAACGCCATCACGGACGTGTGCAGCGCTGCCTCGATCCCGGCACGCCACCACGTGCGGCCGCGGTCGTGCAGCCGCACTGCGTCGGCCGAGAAGCACATGAGACCGAGAAGTCCCCAGCCATAAGTGTGGCAGAAAAAAACGACGAGCGAGATCGGCGCGAACAGCCAGCTGCGAAGCGTCGTGTGATCGAGCCGGCCGAGCCTCAGCCACAGCCCGAAGGCAAGAAAGGCGAGCGCAACCGACAGGGCATAGTTCACGAAGCCGAAGAGGAATGGATAGCCGCAAATGAACGGCAAAGCGAAGAAGACCGTCGGCGGCACACGCCCGTGAACCTCGCGCGCGACCCACAGGAATCCGGCCGCGGTCATCGGCGGGATCAGCAGCACGATCAACTTTACAGCAGGCTCGAGCCCTAGGAGCTTGCCGAGCGGAATGACCAGGAGGTCGACGCCGAGGTTGCCGATGGCCGCCCAGTGATAGTCGTAATATTGCTGGAGCCACGGTGAGTGGTCGAGGTCAAGCTCGACGCGGTAGCGCCCCATGTGGCCGAGCAGATCGACGAGCGGGGGAACGGACGGATAAAGTAGCGGGATCGCCGTCGCGAAGACGACGAGCCCAATGAACCATGGCGCTTCCCACCAGGGAGACGCGTCCTGATCCTCCCGCACCGCCGGAGCGGCCTCAGCCCCCATCGTCATCCGCCTCGCATGACCGAACGGCGCCTCCTAGCGGCGCGCGCTGCATTGTCCATTAAATCCCCGCCAAACGTCACATGACAAAGCGTCAATGAGGAATGCGGTAGAGTGCGCTTCCCGGACCCTGCCACACCGGTTGCAGGCCATTCAGCAGCCGCTTGTCGTACGGAGGGACTTCAATCAGCCAGATGTAATCGAAGCTGTTCCGGGGCACTTGCGCCAAGGCTTCATCGATCGTTCGATAAACAGCGTCATGCTCCCCGTTCGGACGCACGACTTGCGACGGGTTGATCGCAAAGCCATCGGCCTGACGGTATTTCAGCTCCAGCATCGTCAGGTTCGCGGTAATCCACTGATCGTTGGCGAAGCCTTCGCGGCGGGCAATGACCAGTCCGCTCAAATGGCTGTCGCGCGGAAGCGCCCAAGGCTCTGCCGTCGGGAGGCCGTAGAAAGACGCCACACGGGCGCCGCGCGGGAGATGATCGATCGCCTGCAGCTTTGCGTCCTGATCCTTGGCCGCAATTGCAAAGCTCGCCGTCGTGCCGGCCAGGCGAACCGCGAAGAAGGCGAGGCCCAGGACCGCCAGGAAATTGCCGACACGACGATCGATCGGTTGCCTCAACCGGATCGAGAGCAAGGCGACCGCGAAGAGGTAGGGGAGAAGGCGGGCGTCGGCGTATGCTGAGTTGAGCACGTATCGCGGCAGGACCACGAACGACACCAGGAGCAGTGCCGCTGCCAGGACAAGGCTGCGTGAAAGGGCGAGCTTGGGGCTCGCTAGCGCGAACAGGAAGATGACAACGCCGAGCTCAACCGAGGAGACGTCGAACGGTCCCCACCGGTCGCGCAGGATGCTCATCAGCGCGATCCACTTGGCGTCCCAGTCGAACCAACCGAGCCCGAAGCCGCTCTTGTCTCCACCTGGCCAGGCAAGCGCGATGACGATCGGAAGCGCCATCCCGGCACAGTTCAGTGCAGACCCGAGAGCCGCAGGCAACCACCGCCGCTTCAGGTCGTGAAGGCGAACCGCCTCGGCCGAAAAGCACATCAGGCCGAGCAACGCCCAGCCGTAAACGTGACAGAAGAAGATGATCACCGAGATCGGGACGAACAGCGCATTCCGCACCCCGATTCGCCCGAGCCGGCTCAGCCGGAGCCAGAGGCCGAAGGCCAGGAAGGTGAGCGCGACCGCGAGCGAGTAATTGGCAAAGCCGAACAGGAACGGAAAATTGTAGACGAACGGCAGCGCGAAGAATGCGGTCGGCGGAACCCGGCCATGGACCTCCCGCGCGACCCTCAAGAAGCCCGCGGCGGTCATGGGCGGGATGAGCAGAACGATCAGCTTTACCGCGGGCTCAAGGCCGATGAGCGGCGCAAGCGGCAGGATGAGCAGATCAACCCCGAGGTTGCCCATCACCACCCAGTGGAAGCCGAAATATTCCTGCAGTGAAGGGGATTGATGGAGGTCGAGCTCCACCCGGTACCGGCCGATATGACCGGGCAGATCAACCAGCGGCGGCACCTCAGGGTAGATCAACGGGACGATTGTCAGGAGGACTAGAAGCGCATGAAGCCACCTGCGCTCCCACCAGCGCGGTGCTTCGACCTGATTTCCAGCCTCCATGAACGCACGCTAGCCGCGACGGAGCGGCGGTCAATTACAGGCTGTTAACCATATTCCGCTTACCCGTCTCAGCGATGGACGCCGCATCATCCCTGCGCACCCCTTTGACGGGCCTTCGCATCAATGTGCGCGTGACACCGTGGCGGCTCGTCGCCGCTTTGACGTTTCTCACCCTGGTCGTTCGACTGACGGGGCTGGCATCGCGGCCGATGTGGCTGGACGAAGCGTTCAGCGCCTGGTTCTCCGCGCAAAGCTTTCATTACCTGTGGCACGTCCTGCCGACCTACGAGGCCCACCCGCCACTCTACTATTCGCTCCTGAAATGCTGGCGGATGGTGTTCGGCGGCGACGCACTCGCGCTACGCTCAATCTCGGTGGTTCTCGGCATCGTCACCATTCCGGTCCTGATCGCAGTCGCCAATGAGCACGAACGGCTATCCCCTAGCGGACGGCCATTGCTTCGGGCCGGATTGGCCGCCTTCCTTGCCGCCTGCTCGCCGATGCTGGTCATCCTCGACCAGGAGCCGCGGCCCTACCCGCTACTGATCCTCGCCTACACTACCGCCATCCTCGGCCTCCTTCGCCTGTCCCGCCAGTTCAGCGCCGGCGGCGCGGGAGATTGGCGTTCATGGGTGCTGCTCGGCGCCGGCACCGAGCTGACTTTGTGGTCGCACAGCCTCGGCGTGCTTTACGCCGCCTGCCTGGGGCTGGCGCTGCTTCCAGCCTGGTTGAAACGCGCAACCAATCGCGTGCGATTTGTTCGCGGCGGCGCGGTCGGAATCGTCGTCGTGGCCGCGTACGTCCCTTGCTTGCTCCTTATCTCCGGCCGGGCGCAGGACTGGAGCACGAACTGGCTCGCCTGGTCGCCCGACATGCTACTGCAGCTGCTGGTGCTCTACACCGTCCCGGTCGAAGCCTTGACGGCCGGATCGGCGGTCGCGGCTCTGGCAATGGCCCTGCTGATCAAGCGCGCGATCGCTTCGACCTATGTTTCCCAAGGCTGGAACGCCGACCGTTCGATGCTCCTCCTGTGGCTCGGGCCGCCGCTGCTCGCAGCGCTGACTTCGGCTTTGTTCATTCCGGTGTTCCTGGCCCGGACTCTTTCTGCCACTTTGATCCCCGCCTATCTGATGATCGCCGGCGCGATCGCTCGTAGCGATGACGCGCGTGAGCGCCGGATGATCACGGCGGCGATCTGCATCACGCTTCTGCCTTGCGCCTTCGTCGTGGCGCTTCGGCCCTCGTCGGAACGATGGGACCTGCTCTCGGCCTATCTGGCGCGCAATGTTCACCCGGAGGACCAGATCTGGCTCTATCCAGCGGATAGTGCGCTTCCCCTCGACGCGACCGGCCGCAAAATCGCCGGCACCGCGCGACCAATCCCGGAGGCGTTCCCGACGCTCGGCTTCAAGGGCCCGATCCGCGCCGGCTGGCCGGCAACCGTCTCGCTGACGCCGCAGCAGGCGACGACTTTCGCCAACGATCCGAAGCTGAAGGACGTGCCTGTGATCTGGCTGGTGACGCGCCAGAGCGGCATCTTTGATCCCAAGGACGATATGCCCAAGGCGCTTGCGAAAGTCCGCCGCCCCGGCGAACTCACGGAGTGGGGCTACATCAACGCGCGTCCTTATTACCGCCGCTAGATCGTTTCGCCCGCGTTCAATTCCCAGCAAGCTTCGATGAATTAGCCCTTCCTCTATCTTGAGGAGGAGGCACTCAAATGACCAGGATCCTGTTTGGAAGCGCCATCGCCGCGCTTGTCGTCGCAATCGCACCAGCAATCGCACAGCCGGCACCCCCGCCGCCCCCGGGCGTCGCTCAGGGAACCGCGGTCGTGCCAGTCGCACCACCGGTCCCCATGCCTGAGATGCGGAAACAGGTTCGCGTCATGTACGACCGCGACATGACGCGCGACGAAGCAGTCAAGCATGTGCGGGAGATGTTCGCCAAGCTCGATACCAATCGCGATGGCGTCGTGACGCGAGAGGAAATCGACGCGCTCCACCAGAAGATGATGGGCGCGATGGGAATGGCCGGAGACATGGAAAGAAGGCTCGGCGAGCGCGGCATCATGATGGGCGACAAGAACGCGATCTTCGACCGGCTCGACACCAATCATGACGGCAGCATTAGCCGCCAGGAGTTCACGTCAGCAGCGCCTCAAGTCCGCCAGGAACGCGTGATGATCATCCGCAACGGTCCGGACGGCGGACCTCCGATGCCGGGCGGACCCGGCATGGAGGGCATGAAGATGCGCATGCACGGCGAGGGAATGGGTCATGGGTTCGGCGGCCATTTGTTCGACATGGCCGATGCCAATCACGACGGCCGGCTGACGCTTCAGGAAGCCGAGGCTGCGGCGCTTGCGCATTTCGACAAGGCCGACCTCAACCATGACGGGAAGATCACGCCCGACGAACGCGCGCAGATCCACGCCCTTCGGCACGAGCGTAAGCCCAGTTAGGCGGTTTCCAGCGTCTTCTTGCGACCGGCGCTGCGCGGCTTCTTCGCCGCCGGCGCCGGTTTCGCATCCAGCGCCCGATATTTGCGCTCGGTCTCCAGCATGTAGTCGCGCGTGATCGGCGTCGCGCGGCGATCGCGGACATATTGCACCTGGTAATTGCAGGCCGCACCGCTCTCGAACATCACGATCCCGCCGGCGAGGTAGAATTCCCACATGCGGAAGAAGCGCTCGTCATACATCTTCACGATTTTCGCGCGCGCCTTGATCGCCCGCTCGAGCCAATGGCGCAGCGTGTAAGCATAGTGAAGCCGCAGCGTCTCGACGTCGCTGACGATCATCTTCACCTTCTCGCTTGAACCGCACATCTGGCTCAGCGACGGGAGGTGATATCCCGGG
>Ga0207640_10002448_pt1 | contig 9933 bp, 11 predicted proteins | sample KBSCornC42_FD_184300 | JGI IMG/M metagenome (GOLD analysis project Ga0207640, IMG submission 184300) | Corn rhizosphere microbial communities from Kellogg Biological Station, Michigan, USA - KBS Corn C4-2 (SPAdes) (version 2) | ecosystem: Host-associated > Plants > Roots > Rhizosphere > Soil ... | reverse complement strand
CTGAATCCAACCATAGTTAGTAACAGATGCAGTGTTTGCCACCTGAACTACTGTAACACCTGCTGGGTTAGCTTGAGTAAGACTTGCGTTTACTGCTGAGAATGGGTTAGCTGTAAGGTTGACTGTATCTGTACCAGCGACAAGTGCTGCAGCGTTCATAAGGCCACCTGGAGCAAGTTGCAAGGTAATGTAGCCTGCACCAGCTGCTGCGGTATTGCCCTCGATGCGTACTGCGAATGGTCCACCTGACCACAATACTTCTAGGTATCCATCTGCAAATTGGTCTTGTGTGACTGCTGTAGCACCGTTGGTAACAACAAGGGTTCGTGAACCAAAGCTGAAGTTAGCTGTTACCTGACCACCTGTACCTGCTGCTGTAATAGCAAGTGCGTTTGAGTTAGCTGTCTTAGCTGCTGTTACAAGTAGAAGACCAGCGTTGATTGTCGCTGTACCACCAAATCCTGCATAGCGGAAGCGACGGCCATCGGCTGTCATACCAACTGCACCATACGTCTCTTGCTTCGCTGTGGTTAATACCTGAAGGTCATTAGCTGTTAATATTCTAATTCCTGATTCCATATGTTCTCCTTATTAGTTTCCGGTGATACCGATTAACTTACCGTTCCTTCGTGGTTGACGGTCAATCAAGTTACCGAGAAGGATAACGACACCGACTTCACCAAGTTGGTTGATTGAACTCATCATCTCACGGAACTGGAAAGCGCTTGGGAATGGAACATCTTCGTAGAAACCCTCCATGCTTTCAACTGTAGAACCAATTTCACGGAGTTCACCAGAACGTTGTACAGCAAAGTCAAGGTAGTTCTCGTTAACCCAGAAGAACGTACCACCAGTCGCTTTGTCATCGGCAACCATTGGGCGTCCTCTCCATGAGATAGATATGAATCCACCAGCTGCACCAAGTTGTGTGCTACCCATCGGTACGCTTGTACCCTTAGGAGTTTTACCATCTACACGGTCATAACCGCCAATTGCTGTTGAGTCATAACGAGCAGAAAGCATTGGTTGGATAAGTCCTTCAATGAATGTCCAGATGCTCTTAGTTGTAAGACCCATTGTTGGAGATTCACTTGTCGAACTCGCAGCACTTGCGTTATCGAACTCACTCGATAGGTAAGAAAGTGTAATTGTACCGTTAGTGACTGTCGTAACATCCGCTTTAAGGAATGGATAGGTTGTTCGAGATAGACCACCGTATGTACCAGCGTTTGTACCATCATCCACAATGTTACCAAGACCATCAAAGCTCTTACCAAGACCAAATCCATAGAAAGCCGTACCAATAGCGTCAGCCATTGAGATCTTAGCCTCGTCCATCTTAGCTGTGAGAAGCTTAATAACTTGAGATTCAGTGTTACCGTTGACTGCAGCTTCAATTCCAGGAATAACGATACTCTGGTATTGACCTGTTAGGTAGAACGTCATCTGACGAGTGTTGTTTGTTGCAGCGGTGCTGAATGTGTCCATTCCGTTAAATGCACCACCTGTAGTGCTAAATGCTGTCTGAATAGGTACGTTGTAAGTGATACCTTCCCAGTCAATCGTTTTTGATAGCACGCGTGAAGTAAACACGTTCGAGTTCGATACGTTGTCTACCAATGCAGGCAGAATGTACTGATAGGTGATATCAGTGACACGGTTAGTAAAAATCTGTCCAGCCATATTTCTCCTTAGCTTTAATTACGAAAAAAAACAGGGCCTTTCGGCTCTGTTTCCTTATACTCGCAATTATAGGATGTTCTACAAGTATCGTCAACTACTTCTTGAGAATCTTTACCCGTTCAATATTTAGGTCTGCAAGGGTTGTCTTAATCATCTTAGACACCTCATCATATGATCCCGGGACAGTCGAAGTGCGTAGCTTCTCAGCTAGTTTCTTTGCTTCATCTGCGGATAGATGTCCTAAGTGTTCAAGTGTTGCGATAAAGAGTGATACATAGTTTTCCATTAGATTCTCCCTGTTTTATATAGTCTGTAAATGTCTTGCGGTGTTGTCCCTGGTCTCACACCCTTGTAGCGCTTAGTAGGATCTGCATTCTGTGGTGCACTTACCTTTTCAGCAACTTTCTTTCTTTCCTCGACATGAGTATCCTTTGGAGCTGTGCGAGCCTTTGTGGCATAATACTTATCAGCCGCATCACGAAAACTAATTCTATAAGTACGATTACTGTTAGCGTATTTGTTATAGTATTCCTGATTTGTCTTAGTATATAACTCATAGATCTCTTCAGCTTCTTTTACAGCTGGGTCATCATTGAAGCGTGGATCGCTCTCTTTATATTTAAACTTAGGAAGAATCTTTTCTCTTTGAAGTGCACGGATGTCGTTCTGTACATCAATGGCTTCCTGGTTTTGGAACTCTTTTAGACTCTGTGCCTGTTCCTGCTGTTTATACTTGGCAAGGAGATCACGGGCATTTAACTCTTGGGAGGCAAGCGCTGAGGTAAACTGTAGTTCGGCTCGTTTAGAAGCAAATTCAAAGTCATCTGGTAGATCCTCAAGACGCTTTACATTGTATACCTTATCTTTCTTATCACCTTCGTGGCCCATTACTTGGATGTTTGGGAGGTTATCTAGGACATATTTCTGCCAATCTGGGAGAGGTTCAGGAGAATTCTCTTCCTCCATTGAATCAAGAACCTCATCGTCTTCATCTGGGAGTTCTTCCACCTCAGTAGTTTCCTCGACAGGTGTATCCACTGGTTTCTCTTCTTCCTTAGGAAGTGAAGCAATGAGTTTATCTGCCTGTTGGTGGAGAGGAAGACTAGGATCAATAAGAGGTTTGTTATCTTGAACTGGTTGATCCACTTGTTCTTGTGGAGTTTCTACTGGTGTTTCATCCATTAAGTATATCCTTCACATTAAATGTGAATACTAGTTTTAGTGACTATATTATAGCTAGAAAGGAGGCATCTGTCCAACATTGCCAGCGTTCACCTGAGGTTGAGTAGCTCCTAAGTTAGGTGCAGCTGCTCCAGGTGTTGGGAGTTGTGCCTGCATAATAGCTTGAATCGGTGATCCTTGTTGTGGTTGTGGCATTGCCTGAGGTGGCATGCCTTGTCCCATTGGTGCTTGACCAGGTGCTGGTTGTCCGAATGGCATCTGCATTACTGGAGGAAGACCAGTCGCTGCAACCTGTGGTGGAAGAGGAGGCTGTGGAGGGCTTTGTTCCTCTTGCTTGGATATGTTATCCATCTCTGTACGTACTTCAAGTGAATCAAGGGCTTTATTAACAAACTTAATAACAGAACTCTGGATTGGTTTCTTAGCGTTTAGGAACTCGTCTGAGATCATCTTCTTACGCATCTGTTCTACATACTCAAACGATGCATCTTCACGTTGTTCAGGTTGTTTACCAGCCATGAGTTCAGTCCAATCAACAAGTGCCTGGCGGTCTGCTTCATTGTTAGAGACATCCATTGCGAGTTGTTGTGGGTCTTGTTTCCATTTCATAAAGTTATCATAGAGTTTCTGTGGGTTGTCCATGTGGAGAAGCTTATAGACATCGTAAGGGCTAAGCAGTCCTTCTTTAACAAGATTCATAGCAACTGCTTCTTGGCGTGACTTATCAAATGGTAGGGTTGTACCACTCTGTACTCGTACTGTCATGCCAGCTTCAACCTTGTCTTTGTGCATTTCAATAAAGTCAAAGTTACCATCTCCACCATTCACTGTGGCGTAGTGAGTATCTGTATACCATACAGTAATCATTTGAGCGAGGAACTGGAAGTAGCGGTTCATCGCATAGTCCACAGAACGAACAATCTTATCCTGCCTGCCTGATGCTTGGTTCTTAATCATCAGGGCTTCACTGGCCGTCTTCGTCTCGTCCTCGCTACTGCCTGTAAATTGAGAAGGTGTACCCAATATACCATGGAGGACTTGTCGTACCTCCTGAGCGTAGGAAATGAGCTCTGAGGAGACAATCTGTGGTGGTAGTTGTTCTATGACATCTCGTACACTCTGGTTTGGCTTTGTCTTTACAATAAGAAGTTGGTTTGGATCACCTGTAAAGTTCTGTGCATCCTCTGAGCTCATTGCGTGAGAGTCAAGCACTTTAAATCCATTCGCTGTAGCGAGATTGTCTATAATCTGCCTACCAAGCTTGTTGAGAATGTCCTGCTGTGGAATTGCTTGCTCAAGAGCATTGTTCTTATCAATCCAGTTAGATCCATCGTTCGTAATGTTAAATGGAATAAATGGTTTCATTGGGGCATCTAGGAAGTTTGCACCCTCGTTGTCATACAAGTAGTTAGGGTCTTTACATTTGTGAAGGACTACATTGCTTGTATACCATGCAACAGCTTCTTGTGGTTTATTGTCTTCATCCCAGTACGTAAACCATACCTCACGGTACACAACCTCAGCCGTGACATTCTTCTTACCGCGTCTCTTAATATTAGCAAGTGCGAGAATTTCGTCTGATTTCTCTGGGAACTTAGCAACTAATCCTTCAATGGTGTCTTTGAGGACATGACAGATAAATCGTGGGTTTTCCCCTAATTTAGCGTTTTTATCCACAATAACAAAGTTAGGGTCTACAACCTCAGGTACAATCTCACCATTCTTCCCATAGAGTGGATCCCATCTCAGTTTAAGTAAGCCAATGTACTTACCCACCATGTTATATACAGCACCTTCCATCTTACGTGGAAGATCAAACTTGTCTGAATGAGCGTGCATGTATTGTTCAAGATCAGTTGCCATGACCTTAGATTCATCCTTGTCACTGGCAGGATAGACTTCAGCTCGTGGGGTCTGGGCTGTGACGTAGGCCATGATGGAATCTACCCCAACAAAGAGCTCTGAATCTATATAAGGCGTTTGGTGACGGTATAACTTATGTTCTTGGAGGTGCTTTCCCTCAAGCATCTGCTCATTCTTTAGTCTCTTGTTACGGAGATTGAATTTAGTGACGTTGTTATACCAGTCTTGACTGTCCTCAATAGCGTCATGCAGGTTTTTAATAATATACTCATCATCCAAGTTAAGAGAAAGAAATGGCAGTGTCTCAACAACACCATCCTTTGAGGTGAGTCCATCTAGGTTGTAGTCTGTGAGTGGCTGGCTAAAAAGCTGTGGATCCATTTATATAACATTCCTATAGTTTGTAAAGTTATTTTAAAAAAGAGCCGTAACTAATGCGGCTCTGTTTCCTTAATTGTAAGTATATGCTATTGAAAGTAAAACGAATAGAGCATATCACACGGTACAGTAACACCATTGCCTATCCTTCCACGACATTTAATCTCTACCCATCCCATTCCCCTAGGTATTTCCTTCTCAGGATACTCACCGCCGATGTACACGACCATGATAGGACGATTGATATAAAATAGAACTCTGGAGCAGCCCATGCAATAACAAGGACGTTTAGATGGAAAGTTCTCTTGTCCCAATATAACCATTGTTGCTTGGCTCACATGCTCCTCCAATCTCTGTCGTTGTTATTTAGTAGACTTCCTATGTCGAGTCCAGTTCCCTCTATAATCCCATCATTGCGTCCTATCCATTCTATTCTTTGTCTATTCACTGGAGGGTTAGGGTCAATGAATCCTTGTGCATATGTCTCATAGTCTCCCTTAAAGTTCACTGCAAAGAACTCTGTTTGCGTCCTATGGTGGGAGGTCCAGTCATGTACAGGCTTTGTGATAGGGGTGACAGATTGTGAGTTCTCATCTCGTTTAGGATAGTGAGCATCTTTAATACATTCTTTCCACCAACGTGTGTACTCCGTATCATTGACCATCAAGTGGGAGAACAGACGTCGTGCTGCATCTCTGCGTGGTATCCATTCGTTCTCTAGATCGTTAACCTGTACATCTATACCATGTTTCCTGAGTATTGCGTAGGGAGATACACCACTCTCAATATGTCGGGCTTTACCAGATGGGTCACCAAAGAATATAGGCTGGTAGGCTTTATGTTTGTCATCATTCTTTAGATAATCTCGTAGCTTCCAACTATTAATCTGTCGAATAAATTCTAATTGCTTGTCTGTATACTCAAAGTTATGTGCCTCTCCACAATGAGGACACTCTGGTACATTCACACAGTTATCCAGTCCAAAGAAAGGTAAGAAGAACTCTATCGTAAAGCTGTGGTTTGCTACTTCAAACGCTTCGACCATGTTAATCCACTCACTGTTCTGTACTTGCTGGTAGTAGCCTAGAGCCACAGCATCTAGCCCAAGATCAATGGAGATAAAGACTGGAAGGTCATGCATATAAGGGGAGATGCCAAATGGCACATTAGCGATCTCTGGGTATGGTCGTCCTGTATTTGAGTACTCCCAACTAATGTCTATTTCGTGGAGAACTTCTTCTTCGCTACGTCTACTCTTCTCATATTCATACCACTTCTCATCCTTATGAGGGTGGAGCGTCCAATGCCATGTACGTATCATCACTTTGTCTGAGAAGCGTAATGTCCTTGCGAAGGATGGTTCATCTGGAGGAGTAGTTACCGCATGCCTACAGTGTGCTGCATCTCCTGCTGCTGTCCACGAGCTACGAGCATCTGGCCAGAAGCCTATCTCGTCAAAGAATACGTCCTTATATCGTCCACCACGAGAGAAGTTCTTATTAGAGCTCTCACCTTTTAGCACGTTCCCATTCACAGGATTAACCAGCTTCATATATGTTCTGTGTTTTTTCTTATCAAATCCATCGGGTAATACAAGAGGGTCTTTGATCATTTGAATGAAATAGTCTAACTTACCATAGAGAGAGGCAAGTGTACCATCGTCTACGTACTCTTCTTTACGTGAGCCAAGTAGCCCTTGGTAGCCCTCTTCAAAACTCCAGAACCAAAACCTTACAGCGAGGGCTAGCCATGATACACCCATGTCACGACTCTTCTCATCAAAGACATCGTAGCCTTCTCTAATAGCTCTCACGAGACCTGTAACATACTCTTTTTGGAAGTCATACAACTTGAAGGGTAAATGATGAGGATATGCTTCAGGACGTGGATCAAACGTACAAAGGTAGTTCTCTATGAAGAATATAGGATCTTTACGAGCTCTACGCCTATCTGCCTCATCCAGTAGGTCAATCAGTGGTATGTTCGATGTATTGCTTGATTCTTGCATTCAGTTCTTCATCTGTTAAGGTCTTGGCTGTACTGATCTCACCACTATGTTCTACCTCTAGTTTCTGTCCATAGCCATACTTAGCAAGCCATTCACGTGAATCTTTATCGCCAGATGCAGCCTTAATGGTTGCTGTTCGTACGATGGCTTTAATAGGCGCACCTTTGTACTCTTTGAACCCATCTCGTACATCAGGGAGCCACGTGGTAAACTCTTCATCATTGAGCATCTCTTGAATCCATGTAGATATGTGTTTATAACCCTTTGGCTTGCCAGCCGGATTACCAGATTCACCCTTCTTAAAAGGTTTTAAATTGTCTATTGCCCTTGGATTATTTGGCATATATTATCTCTGATCTGTCACTGCTTTATTTTTATACCTAAATCGTGTGTACGTGCCAGCCACCCATCTAAATCAGGAGTAATGTCAGATCGTTTAACCTTAAACGGCACATTAGTTCTTACCCATATGTACTCTTCATCAGTAGGCACATCAACTATTTCGACTTCTTTTCTAGACACAACAGGGTTATTTTCCACTTTTAGGAAAACTCTATCGCCCTTTTTATATTCATGTTGAATATTCGGCATAAGACTCCTTGTTTAATATACAAAGTATACCATCCAATAAAGGAAAAGACCAGCATCATCGTTCGGTCGAAACCTTAGGATTATCTGGTTATGGTGATCACATGGCTCGGCGCTCTATTTAGGACGGATCATTGCTGAACAGGCCGATGGTTTTACGTCACGTATCCATATAATACATCTCTAAAGCAAGAAAGACAATCGATTGTTGTCTCGTATATCTAATTTTATAGTTACTACCGGCTTAAAGAAACATCAGTCTGCGATTCACTGCTTTGATTATACCAGTAAATATGAATAAAACCGCTAGGTTTGCGTTCTTTTGATCGAGAGAGCAAACCCAGCGGTCCGGTTGAGCGACACATATCGCGCTACCATTCTAATATAACAAATCATCCTCTAAATTAATAGAGGATGAGATACTGTTAAATAAGTTGGTACGATGGTTAGTGCATCCTCATGTAACAGTGTGACGTATAAGTATTGAGGCCTAAACTCCTTTGCTCCAGTATTGTTTAGATTACTGGACGCTTTTCACAGCGCTTATACGCCTTTATTATATCACTTGAAGAGTGAATTACTTTATATCTTCGAACCACTCTGGGTATTTATTCCTATATGAATCATATATGTTTTGCATCTCTTTATCGGTCATTTCCCGCTTTATCCACCATGGTTTCCAGATATGGTACCATTTTCTATCTGGATTATTGTCGTATACCCAAAATGTAGCCTCCAGTTTTATACTCTCACCCGGTTTTAGATTGAAACTTTCACTCATCTACTCAACCCCGCTGCAAAAGCTGCTGAGAGGATAGCAACTATGGGTAATACGCATAGAGAGACCTTTTTATACCTAGGTACACCATTATAATCGTTTGATGTGCTGGCAGCTATCAAAGTGGTAAATAGAGCAATACCCACTGTTATCATCCATAGAAAGTTTGACCAGTTCATTTCTTCTTCCTATTCTTTATATGATTAATAAGATATCCGTATTTTATATCACTCATCATTCACCTTCCTCTTTAGGGGTGGTTCAACTTTAACACCCCCTTTAACTTGTATAGTGGATAGGTATTTAGCAGCTCTGGTACGCTGTTCTTTCCTCAGATCATTGCGAGATTCTTTATTGATCGCATCTTCCCAACTTTGAACGGTATTCCCATTAATATCTACCCATCTATCGTCCTCATTCTCGCCAATTACCTCATCAAAGGCTGTCTTCATGTGAGAGTGGAGGGCATTATTGTAATCGGGGTTCGGACAATCGGACACCGAGCAAGTAATATAGCCACCTTTACCTACGAATAGGAATCCCGTACTATGACATGCTGGACACTCTAGGTCAGTTATCCAAGGTAATTGTGGCTCTTTATCTAAAGATTCACTCATGGAAGCTTCTGGTCCGTATATATTGTCGGCTTCCTCCTTTACTCTCTTAATCTCTGCGAGACATTCTTTGCAAAAGGGTATCCTGCAAACCTCAGGTTCCTTGTGTTTGTTCATGGACGTGCCTCCTTCCAAATACGGTTGATTGTATATAAGACGGCCACCATCCTCACAAATAGAGCATCCTTCTAATGGATAGCCGTCTACGGTAAGCATCGTGTGACAATTACAGACGCAAGGTCTTTCTGTCGTTGCATGACAGCTGCTCATAGCTTCTCCTGGTTAAGTTCGGTGGTGAGGGTGGCGATATAATCCTCAGCTATTGGCTTGCCTAGGGCCTCGGGCATTGCTCCTGTTAGAAGTCCATGCTTATATGCTTCTAAACGTGCTTTAGTGAGTTCTTGCTCGATAAGTTTCATCATCTCAGTTCTCGTATTTCCGCTTGGATGACCAATGCGAGACGATGCAAGTGAGTCATTTTTAACAATTGACCATAATGCGTATCCTAGCTCTTCTAATCCTTGTGTTGTCATAGAAGCTCCTTGTCGATACGACCGTCAGGATACTCAATGTAGTCGATAACGAGAGGTGCACGATGCCTATGGGATATTTCGCTATCACCGTTCGTCATCCGATCCATCATCTCCGCTATTTGTTCGTCAGTCTCAGCTCCCATACCAAAGACTAAGTCTTCTGGTCCACGCACACCTTCATGAAAGTCGAGTATGGAATATAGGACGGTCCTCTGTGCATGAAACGGCTTAGTGACTATAGTGTAGGCGGCGTTAGAAGATCGCACCGTATACCGCTGCTTCTCATTAGGGAACTTTATTTTTGCC
>Ga0207640_10002436_pt1 | contig 9949 bp, 7 predicted proteins | sample KBSCornC42_FD_184300 | JGI IMG/M metagenome (GOLD analysis project Ga0207640, IMG submission 184300) | Corn rhizosphere microbial communities from Kellogg Biological Station, Michigan, USA - KBS Corn C4-2 (SPAdes) (version 2) | ecosystem: Host-associated > Plants > Roots > Rhizosphere > Soil ... | reverse complement strand
CGCGATCATGGTCAACAACGCCGACTGGCTCGACCGGCTCGAGTATGTCCAGTTCCTGCGAGAGGTGGGAAAGCATTTCACGATCAACAGAATGCTGACGTTCGACAGCGTGCGGCTTCGGCTCGACCGCGAGCAGCCGCTGACCTTCCTCGAGTTCAACTACATGATCCTCCAGGCATACGACTTCCTGGAGCTGACGCGGCGGGTCGGCTGCCGGGCGCAGTTTGGCGGGTCCGACCAGTGGGGCAATATCGTCAACGGCATCGAGCTCGGCCGACGGATCGAGGGGACCGAGCTTTTCGGAGTCACCACCCCGCTGATCACGACTGCGGACGGTGCCAAGATGGGCAAGACCGCGCAGGGTGCGGTGTGGCTCAATGCGGACCTCTTGAGCGCCTACGATTACTGGCAGTTCTGGCGGAACACGGCGGACGCCGACGTCGGCCGCTTCCTGAAGCTGTTCACCGACTTATCGCTGGAGGACATCGGAAAGCTGGAGAGCCTGCAAGGTGCGGAGATCAACCAGGCCAAGATCATTCTGGCGACCGAGGCGACGGCGATGCTCCACGGGCGCGAGGCAGCGGAAGCGGCTGCACGGACGGCAGCTGAAACCTTCAGCGGCGGAGGAGTCGGCGAAGACCTGCCGACCCTCTCGCTCGGGGAGGGCATGAACATCGCCCATGCGCTGACTGCGCTCGGCTTCACGCCGTCGAACAAGGAAGCCAAGCGCAAGATTGCCGAGGGCGCGGTGCGGCTCGACGATGTGACGGTCAACGACCCCGGACTGGTCGTTACCGCGGCTCAGGAGCCGCTCAAGCTAAGCCTGGGTAAGAAGAGGCATGCGCTGCTGGTGAGATAGGCGTACGGCGGCGAAGGGGGACCGCCGATGGAAGTGCACAAGCCCAAGCTGGTCGAGAACTGGCGCGAGCTGTTCAGGGAATGGGGAATCATCGTCCTGGGCGTGCTGACCGCGCTTCTGGCGGAGCAGGCGGTTCAGTCGGTCGAGTGGCACCACAAGGTCAACGCGGCCCTCGCGGACATGGACAATGAGTTGAGCCGCGGCGACGGCCCGCAGTCCTACGCGCGCCTAGCCATGCATGACTGCATTGCGTCGAGGCTGAACGGCTTGCGCGCCGCTGTGGAGCGTGGCGACCGCGCCGACAGCCGCAAGCTGATCGATGCGTTTTGGTTGCCTAAACGCACGTACGATTCGATGGCTCGTGAAGCAGCGACGGCATCGGACGTAGCTTCCCACATGCCGCATGAGCGGATGCTTCAATATCGTATCGCCTATGAGATGATCCCGGACATGCAGCGGCTGGCGGACAAGGAGCTTGCAGACGTCGGCCACCTGCGCGCGCTTTCGACCAGTGGCGGCCCACTGGAGACGGCCGAGAAACTTTCCGAACTCGACGCCATAGAAGCCCTGCAAGTCGACAATGACGCGATGACGAGAGAAGCTCGTTTCGTGCTTATTCGCTTGGGAATGATGGATCTGCGGCTCGACCGTTATTTCGTTTCAAACAACGTCGCGAAGGCGCGCGAGCAATTTGGCGGTTGTCTGACATCGCCCAATCTGCCTGCGTCGGTATTCGTGCCCGTCGACTGATCAACCACTCCTGATCAGCCCGATCGCCTGGTCGCGCTCGAATAGATAGAGGCAAACCCGCGCAGCCTGCCCGCGGGGGCCGGAAAGGCCGCCGTCGCGGTCGAGGAGAAGCAAAGCGTCGCTGTGGGCGATGGGGGCGAGGTCCTCCACGTCCTGCGGCGTCGCGGCGCGGAACGTCTCCTCGCCTGACTGCCGCGTGCCGAGGATTTCGCCGGGGCCGCGGAGGCGCAAATCCTCCTCGGCAATTCGGAAGCCATCGCTGGTCTCGCGCATCAGCGACAGGCGCGCCCGGCCGACGTCCGTCAGGCTTTGTCCGCGGATTAGGAGGCAGGTGCTCTTGCCCGAGCCGCGCCCGACGCGCCCGCGCAGCTGGTGGAGCTGGGCGAGGCCGAAGCGCTCGGCGCCTTCGACGATCATCAGCGTCGCGTTGGGCACATCGACTCCGACCTCGATGACGGTGGTTGCGACGAGCACCGCGAGCGCACCGGACGCGAAGCCCTCCATTACCGCGTCTTTATCCGCGCCCTTCATTCGCCCGTGGACAAGCCCAACCTTGTCCTCTCCGAAGCGAAGCTTGAGCACCCGCGCGCGCTCCTCCGCGGCGGCAGCATCGCTTTTCTCGCTTTCTTCGACCAAAGGGCACACCCAATAAGCCTGGCCGCCGCCGCTGATGTGCCGGCCCAATCCGTTGATGACCTCGGGCAGCTTCTCCTCGCTGATCACGCGCGTTTCGACCGGGGTTCGGCCGGGGGGCATCTCGTCGATCCGGCTGACGTCCATCTCGCCATATTGGGTGAGCGTCAGCGTGCGTGGGATCGGAGTCGCCGTCATCACCAGCAGGTGCGGCGGGTGCTCGGCCTTGGACGCGAGCAGCAGCCGCTGCGACACGCCGAAGCGATGCTGCTCGTCGATCACTGCGAGACCGAGCTGCTTGTACGCGACCTTTTCCTGGAAGATCGCGTGGGTGCCGACGAGGATGTCGATCGAGCCGTCGGCGAGGCCCATTAGCACGCTGTCGCGCGCTCGCCCCTTCTCGCGGCCGGTGAGGATCGCGACCCGAACGCCTAGGCTGTCGAGCTGGGCGAGCAGGGTCGCATGATGCTGGCGCGCGAGGATCTCGGTCGGCGCCAGAAGCGCCGCTTGCGTACCGCTCTCCACCGCCGTCAGCATCGAAGCCACCGCGACGAGCGTTTTCCCCGAGCCGACGTCGCCCTGGAGAAGCCGCAACATGGGCGTCATCTGCGCCATGTCGCCGCGGATCTCCTCGATCACTCGCCGCTGCGCGCCGGTAAGCTGGTACGGCAGCTTGAGCCTTGCCGTCAGTTCGCCCGTGCCTGCGAGCGGGGTCGTCCGGTGGCGGCGCTGCGACTGGCGGAGCAGCAGCAACGCGAGCTGGTTGGCGAAAATCTCGTCATAGGCGAGGCGCTTCCGCGCGGTTTCCGTGCCCGGTTCACGGTGGGCAAGGGCTAGCGAAGCGCGCCACGCTCCCCAACCCTCACGAGAGAGCAAGGCCGGCTCCGCCCACTCGGGAAGCTCTGGCGCCCGCTCGAAAGCTTCGCGCACCAGTTCGCCGAGGCGACGGTTGGTCAGGCCCTCTGTCAGCGGATAGACTGGTTCCCGCACCGCCGGCTGAGCGCCTTTCCCCGGTTCGCTCACTTCCGGGTGGATGATTTGCCACTCGTCGCCATATTGCTCGAGCTTGCCCGAGACGGTCCGAATCTGGCCGATCGGCAGGCTGCGCTTGGCCCAGCCGGGATTGTTGAAATACACCAAGCTGATTGTGTTGCCTTGGCCGTCGGAGGCAAACACGCGCATGGGACCGCGCCCGGTGCGATTTTCGCGCGTTTGGAACGGCTTCAGGTCGAGGATTACATTGCGACCGAGGAGCACCGCGGAAGCCGCTTGCGCGCGCACGCGCTCGATCGAGCCAGTCGGCAAATGATAGATGAGGTCGACAACGCGGCTGATTCCGACCTTCTTCAGAAGCTTGGCGACTTGCGGGCCGACACCTTTGAGCGCTTCCACCTCGGTGAACAGCGGGTTGAGGACGTCTGGCCGCATATGCGGTTGTTAGCGCCTCATGCAGCGCTCGCAATGAGTGGTGAGTTTCACTACATGCCCCACATGCCCGCCGACCCGGACCTGAAGCGCCTCGCCTGGCGCGCGCACCACCGTGGCACCAAGGAAGCCGATTTGCTGATCGGCGGATTCTTCGACGCGCACCACGAAAGATGGGACCTGGGCGAGTGCGCACTGTTCGCTGAAATGCTTGACGAGCAGGATGTCGACATCATGGCCTGGGCGCACGGAACCGCCGAAGTCCCGAAGCGCTTCGCCGGTCCCATGATCGAGGCGCTGAGGAAGCTCGATTATATCCGGATCCTGCCGTGAGCGAGCCGCTGCAGCGCGTCCTCCGCGCCGATGAGCCGCTGACCCTCGCCGGAGTCCCGACGGGATTCCTGCCATGGCTCGCGGCCGACCTTGCGCGCGCCGCACATGGAACCGGCAGCGGTGGACGCGCGGTCACAATCGTACCCGACGAAGCGGCCCTTCGCGCGCTTGCCGAGACGGTTCCATTGTTTGCACCCGAAGTCGAGGTACTGACGCTGCCGGGCTGGGACTGCCTGCCCTACGACCGCGCCTCCCCTGCCCTCCGCGTCATGGCCGAGCGGCTCGCGACGCTGAGCGCGCTGCAGCAAAAGCGCGAAAAGGCCCAGCTGCTGGTTGCGACCGTGAGCGCGGCGACACAGAGGATGCTGACGCCGTTCCGCATCCGCCAGCTCACCCGCCGCATCGTCGAGGGCGAGCGGATCGAGCGCGAGACCCTGGTCGGGCAGCTGAATGCACTTGGCTACCAGCGCGCCGACACCGTTGCCGAACATGGCGAATATGCGGTCCGCGGATCGCTGATCGACGTCTTCCCTGCCGGCGAGGAGCTGGCGCTGCGGCTCGATTTCTTCGGCGACGAGGTGGATTCGATCCGGCGGTTCGATCCGGCGGATCAGCGCTCGACCGACAAGGCAGACGCGTTCACCTTGATGCCCGCGTCGGAGGCTTTGCTCGACGCCGACAGCATCAAGCGCTTCCGCTCGGCCTATCGCGAGAAATTCGGCGCGACCGCGACTCAGGACCCGCTTTACCAGGCGCTGTCGCACGGACGACGCATAGCCGGCATGGAGCATTGGCTTCCGCTGCTGGAGGAGCGACTCGAAACGCTCTTCGACCATCTCGGCGAGAACGACCTTATCATCCGCGATGCAGCTGCCGACCAGGCGCTCGCGGCACGGCGAGAGTCGATTGAGGATTACTACCAGAACCGGGTCCGCGCGATGGAAGGCGAGGCCGGCAGCTACCGCCCGCTCGAACCTTCGGCGCTGTACCTGGCGAAAAAGGAGTGGGAGTCCGTCGTATCCGACAGGCCGATCCACCTTGCGTCACATTTTCCGGAGCCTGATTCGGATCGCGTAATCGACTTCGCGGTTCAGGCCGCGCGCGATTTCGCGCCCGAGCGGACCCAGCAGGCGAACGTCTATGAAGCCGTCGCCATGCACGTCGGCGACCTCCGCAGGAGCGGGCACAAGGTCGTGCTCGCGAGCTACACCAGGGGTGCCCGCGAGCGCCTCAGCGGACTGCTCGAGGAGCACGGCCTCAAGGCGCAGAAGCTGGCCGACAATTGGCAGGAAGCGCTCGGCTCAAAGATCCAGCCGGCATTGCTCGTACTCCCGCTCGACCACGGATTCACCACGCCCGATGTCGCGGTGCTCACCGAGCAGGACATGCTCGGCGACCGTTTGGTTCGCCGACGCAAGAAGCGCAAGGCGGCGGATGCGTTCCTCGCCGAGCTGGCGACGCTGTCGCCGGGCGACCTCGTCGTCCACGCCGAACATGGAATCGGCCGCTACGAGGGGCTGACGCAAATCCCCGTCAGCAAGGTGCCCCACGACTGCGTCGCTCTGGAATATGCGCGCGGCAACAAGCTCTACGTCCCGGTCGAGAATATCGAGCTCTTGAGCCGCTATGGCAGCGAGAGCGAAGGCGTAACGCTTGATAGCCTCGGTGGCGAAGGCTGGCAGCGCCGCAAGTCGCGGATGAAGGAGCGAATCCGCGAGATCGCCGGCGAGCTCATCAAGGTCGCCGCGCTGCGTGCGACGCGGCCCGGAGTCATCGCCGAGGCGGACGCGAGCTACCCGGCGTTCGTCGACCGCTTTCCCTACGAAGAGACCGACGACCAGGACCGGGCGATCGCTGATGTCCTCCAGGATCTTGAGGCCGGAAAGCCGATGGACCGGCTGGTGTGCGGCGATGTCGGTTTCGGCAAGACCGAGGTCGCGCTTCGCGCCGCCTTCGTCATGGCGATGTCGGGAAAGCAGGTCGCCTTGGTCTGTCCGACAACCCTCCTGGCGCGGCAGCATTATGCGAACTTCGTCGAGCGGCTCCAGGGCTTCCCGCTCAACGTCGGGCGCCTCTCACGGCTGGTGCCCGCTGCCGAAGCGAAGAAGACCAAGGAAGGGATCGCCGACGGCACGATCGATATCGTGATCGGCACCCACGCGGTCCTCGCCAAGAGCATCCACTTCAAGCGCTTGGGCCTCGTCATCGTGGACGAAGAGCAGCATTTCGGAGTCGCTCACAAGGAGCGCCTGAAGGCGCTCAAGGCCGACGTCCACATGCTGACGCTTACGGCGACACCGATTCCGCGCACGCTGCAGATGGCGATGAGCGGGCTTCGCGATCTCTCGGTCATCCAGACTCCGCCGGTCGACCGCCTCGCCGTGCGCACGTACGTGACGCCCTGGGATGCCGTGGTCATGCGCGAGGCGCTGCTGCGCGAGCATTATCGCGGCGGGCAGAGCTTCTTCGTGGTTCCCCGGATCGCCGACCTGCCGGACATGGAGGAATGGCTGAGCTCGCAGGTGCCGGAGGTGAAGTTCATCACCGCGCACGGCCAGATGAGCGCGGGCCAGGTCGAGGAGCGGATGAGTGCCTTCTACGATCGAAAATATGACGTTCTGCTGTCGACGACGATCGTGGAAAGCGGTCTCGACATTCCGAGCGCGAATACCCTGCTCGTGCATCGCGCAGACCGCTTCGGCCTCGCCCAGCTCTACCAGTTGCGCGGGCGGGTCGGCCGATCGAAAACCCGAGCCTATGCCTATCTCACCATGCCGGCGACGCGGTCGATAACCGAAGCGGCGCAAAAGCGGCTCCACGTGCTCGCCGACCTCGACAGCCTCGGTGCAGGGTTCCAACTCGCGAGCCACGACCTTGATATCCGCGGCGCCGGCAATTTGCTTGGCGACGAGCAGTCGGGCCACATCAAGGAGGTTGGCTTCGAGCTCTATCAGTCGATGCTCGAGGAGGCGATCGTCGAGTTGAAAGCCGGCGGAGTGCCGTCGCGGGAGGAGTTCACGCCCCAGATCAGCGTCGATGCGCCGATCATGATCCCCGAAACTTACGTGCCGGACCTCGACCTGCGGATGGGCTTGTACCGGCGGCTCGGCGAGCTCGACGACCGCGAGGTCATCGATGCTTTCGCGGCGGAGATGATCGACCGCTTCGGCGCGCTGCCACAGGAAACCGCGAATCTCATGAAGATCGTCGAGGTAAAGCTCAACTGCAAAGCCGCGAGCGTCGCCAAGCTCGACATCGGGCCCAAGGGCGCGGTCGTCACCTTTGCGCCGGACGGCTTTCCCGATCTCGGCGGGCTGCTCGGCTACATCGATCGGTTGAAAGGCGCCGCCAAGCTCAGGCCCGACAGCAAGATGACCATCTCACGCGACTGGCCGACGGCGGACGCGCGGCTGGATGGCGCTCTCCAGCTCTCGCGGGGCCTGGCTCGCGTTGCGGCCGCCAGCGAGAAGAAGGCCGCGGCCTAGACCAACTCGGCGTTTGATGCCGCGACGAAGCGGCTCAGCTCCTCTTGCGTCAGCGGACCGGCGCCCAGAAAGCCCTGGTAGAGGTCGCATCCCCATTCGGCGAGCAGCGCCAGCTGACCGGCGGTCTCAACGCCCTCGACTACGACTTTGAGGTCGAGCTCGCGAGCGAGATGGATCATTGCCCTGACGACGATTCGGTCGCGCTCTCCGCCAACGATGTCAGCGACCAGGCCGCGGTCGATCTTGATCGCGTCGAGCGGGAGTGACGTGAGATAGGCGAGGCTCGCGTAACCCGTGCCGAAATCGTCGACGGCAATTCGAACGCCCGCTTCGCGAAGACGCGAAAGCCGCGCCACAACCGCTTCCTGGTCGACCAGCAGCGCGCTTTCGGTGATCTCCACCGTCACCCGCTCGGGATCGATGCCCGAAGCGCCGATCTCGTCGAGCAGCCAGCTGTCATAGCCGGCGCGCGAGATATCTGCTGGGAGAAGGTTGATCGACAAGCCGAGCCGCCTCAGCGGCCCTTCCCAGACGGCTGCGCTGCGCAGGGCCTTGCGCTGCACCAACCGCGACAGTCGCTCGTCCAATCCGCCGGCCGCGGCGCGCGCGAACAGCATTTGGGCGTCGGACACAACGGGCGAGCGAGCAAGCGCCTCGGCGCCGACGATTCGGCCGGACCCAGGCTCGATCAAAGGCTGGTAGTGAACCTCGACCTGCTCGTGCGCGATGGACGCTTCGAGCATCAGGTCACGGTGAGGTTTGGCGGGCGCCGTTGCCCCTAGATCAGACGCCCGCCGTCCCCACTTACCGATGTCGTCCCAGGTCAACATGCAATTCCTTCCCCCCACTAGACTGATGTGTCCCTGGTCAACACGGGTCGGGGAGGTAACGGCCGAGTCCGCAGGGGGGAACGGCGGGTCTCCGCCACGGCCCGAAACGGGACAGTGACGCGGTCGGAGAGAGCCACTATCTTGAGAGTGTCGACGCTTGAGGAGGAGCGACGGGTTGAACGCTGATGCGCCCAGTCCCGGCACACACCAGACCGAGGATTTGAAGAGTCTCGGGATCGGGCTCCTTTCGTCGCACACCGAGGTGGCGCAGGCCGCCGAAGCGCTGCTTCGCCGCCGCTATGACTTTGCCGACGAGGAGGATGCGCAGACGCTCGTGGCGCTCGGCGGCGACGGGTTCATGCTGCAGACGTTGCACAAGATGCTCGAGGCCGGCTGCATGAAGCCCGTGTTCGGGATCAACCGCGGCACCGTCGGGTTTCTGATGAACGACTGGCGCATCGACCGGCTTCCCGAGCGCATCGCAGCCGCGAAGGCGATCCGGGTTGCGCCGCTGCAGATGTGCGCCACCACGGTCGCCGGCGAGAAATTCACCTATGCGGCGATCAACGAAGTTTCGCTGCTGAGGGAGACACGCCAAACCGCGAAGATCGAGATTTCAGTCAACGGCAGGGTCGCCCTCCCCGAGCTTGCGTGCGACGGCGTCCTGGTCGCCACGCCTGCGGGCTCGACCGCCTATAATCTCTCGGCTCGAGGGCCAATCCTTCCGCTCCAGGCGAAGATGCTGGCGCTGACGCCCATTAGCCCCTTCCGCCCGCGCCGCTGGTCAGGGGCGATCCTGCCCGACGACACGGCAGTCTGCTTTACCATCCTGGAGGCCGGCAATCGGCCGGTTTCGGCGGTCGCTGACCAGATCGAGGTACGCGAGGTTGCGCGGGTCGAGGTGCGGCTCGACCGGGAGCGCTCGCTGACGCTGCTGTTCGACCCGGAACATGCGCTCGACGAGCGGATCGCGATGGAGCAATTCGCGACCTGAGAGGTGTTCGAGACACTTGCCTTTAAGGAGTGGGGCGCTATCTAGCCCGCGCTGCCCTGATGGGGCTGCTCCCCGGTAGCTCAGCGGTAGAGCATCCGACTGTTAATCGGACGGCCGCCTGTTCGAATCAGGCCCGGGGAGCCATTTCTTCCTGAGATCAGCGGATGAACGAAGCGGCCGGACTGCGTGCAGACCCGGCCGCTCCGGCGAGGCGTGTTCGTGTCCGCTAAGAAGGACCACCCCGCACAGCCCTAAACACCTATTTCCCGGGCCTGCTCCAGAGGCCAACTTGAGTCGTGCCATGGAGGGACAATCGCTGATTGACTTGAAGCCAGGCCAGGCAGACGCTGGCGCGCCTTGCGGAGGAGCAAATGATCGCGACCGTTCTAATGCTGCTGGCGACGCAGGCGGCGCAAGCTACTCCGACTCAGCCCGCCCCGAAACCGAAACTGATCTGTCGCGAAGATGAGCAGATGGTCGGAAGCCACATCCACACGGGCCGACGCTGCAAGACGGCGGATGAGTGGCTGCAGGAAGATACGCGTGAGGGTCAGGTACCCACGACGCTGAGGGTGATGCCGACTGATGGAAGCGCCCAGCAACAACCACAGCGGCCGCCGATCTAACCGTCGATCGAGGC
>Ga0207640_10002431_pt1 | contig 9966 bp, 6 predicted proteins | sample KBSCornC42_FD_184300 | JGI IMG/M metagenome (GOLD analysis project Ga0207640, IMG submission 184300) | Corn rhizosphere microbial communities from Kellogg Biological Station, Michigan, USA - KBS Corn C4-2 (SPAdes) (version 2) | ecosystem: Host-associated > Plants > Roots > Rhizosphere > Soil ... | reverse complement strand
AGCACGTTGTCGAAACCGTCACCAGTCAGCACATCGTCGAAGCCCGAGCCGATCAGCCGTTCTACCCCCTGGAGCCGGTCACCCTGGGCATCGCCGCCAATCCCGGTGCCGGCGACAAGGTCGACCGTGACCGCGCCGCCGCTGCCCGAATAATCCGCGCTGTCGAACCCGGCGCCGCCGATCAGCGTGTCGGCACCTGCGCCGCCAACCAACAGATCGTCGCCGCCGCGCCCGTCGATCCGGTCGTCGCCCGCGCCGCCGCCGATTGAGTCCGCGCCGTCATTGCCCGACAATGTATCGGCGAAGGCGGAGCCGTGCACCGCCTCGATCCCGATCAGCCGATCGCCAGCCGCCTCGCCGCCGCTTGCCGCGCCATCGGCGAGATCGACGACCACCGCCGCGCTGCTGCTGCCATAGTCCACCCAGTCGAACCCGGCACCCCCGTCGAGCAGGTCCGCGCCGGTACCGCCGTCCAGCATGTCATCGCCGGCACCGCCCGAAAGCACATCGTCACCCACGCCGCCGAACAACCGATTTGCGCCCGCGTCTCCGGTAAGGACATCGGCGAAGGCCGAACCTTCGACCCCCTCAAACCCGTCAAACAGACGCCGCCGAACAACCGATTTGCGCCCGCGTCTCCGGTAAGGACATCGGCGAAGGCCGAACCTTCGACCCCCTCAAACCCGTCAAACAGGTCGCCCTCGGCATCCCCGCCGCTGGCGGTGAGGCGCAGCAGGTCGATCTTCACCCCGGCGGCGCTGCCAGCATAGCTGAGCATGTCGTACCCCGCGCCGCCGACCATGATGTCGCGCCCTGCGCCGCCTTCGATATGGTCGTCGCCGGCATCGCCGACCAGCATGTCGTCGCCCGCGCCGCCGGCGAGCCGATCATCGCCCGCCCCGCCGCTCAGCATGTCGCGCCCGTCGCCCCCAGCCAGCGTATCGGCCGCGGCCGTGCCCGTCAGCAGGTCGTCTTCCGCAGTCCCTGCCGCCACCGCGACGCGTTGCCCTGTCAGGGTCAGCACCGATCCGGTGCCACGCTGCGACTGGATCGTGCCCGGCCCGGTGACGAGTCCGAAATCCTCGACCACCAGCCTGCCGTTCCTCTCCGCCAGGTTGAACAGCTTCGGCGACCCGGGGTCGGAGAAGAGCGCCCCGTCGATCGTCGCACTCGCGCCTTCGGCCAGCCAGACATGCTCGCGATTGCCGCCCGCCAGCGGCGCACCCGCGTCAAGGCTGACGATGTTGCTCAGCTGCGCGCCGGTACCCCACAACCGGATGTTGCGACCATTGCCCGAGACGATCGCACCGTCGACGACGATGTTATCGCTCTTCAAGTCGAGCCCGCCATCGCTGTTGCCCGTGGCGATGACGTCGTGCAGCGTGATGTCGTAAGTGCCGCGCTCGGTCGCGAAGCCGTCGCCGTTGCGATAGTCGTTCACCGTGTCGAGCGCGTTGCGCATGGCGACATGATCGATCGTCACGTCGTGCGCGGTGCCGGTGATGTGGACGCCGATCGCGAAATTGTCGCCGTCCTGGAACTGGCTATCGCCGCGCACATCCTCGATCAGCACGTCATTGCTGTCGTATTGGATGCGGATCGCGCCCTTGGAATAGCCATTCACCGCGACGTCGCGGATCGTCAATCCGGTGATCGTCGCGCTGGCATTGGCCCCCGAAACCATGTCGTCAAAGAATCGGGCGACATTGGTGGCGTCGACATGTTCGATCGCCAGGTTGTGCACATCCGCACCGACGCGAAAGGCCGTACCGACATTCTGGAACGTCAGATCGGTGAAGCGCAGATTGTCCGCGCCGTTCAGCAGCCGGAATATTTCCTCTCCCGGAGGGTTGGCCGGGTCGAAGGGCTCGGGCCGCGTGCCGGTGATCGTCGCCGCCATCGCATTGCCCGCACTATCGACACCGCGGATCGTCACCGGCGCGCTCGCCGTTCCGCCCGCGACGATCGCCAGCGCGTCGGGCGGCGCAATATAGGCCCCCTGATCGGCGAGCAGCAGCACTTGCCCGCCCGGCCCCGCCGCCGCGATAAGCCGCGGCAGGTCCTTCAGCGTCGCGGCGTTCGCGGCGCTCGAGCCGTCGCCCGAACCGCTGCCCGTAGGCGAGATGTAAAGGGTAGGCATGACAAGGCTCCCGTCATAAGCCCAAAACGTAACGCCCCACCGAAATCCGATCATCGACACACCGCCGCCCCGGCGCCGCGGGGAGGCTCGAAGCTCGCACCGCGTGCACCTTGGGAAGCTGTCCCTGTAGTCGCACCAGACAGCCCGTGACGGTGCCCGGGTCAACCATATGCTGCGTCCGCGAAAGCCGAGTCGCCCCTTTGCTCCGACGACCGGAACCGCAGGTGCCTTCGCTCCCCGGGTTTTGACCGCTACCAAGGAGACGATTCACGATGCTGCACCGCAGCGACAGCGGGCGGGAAGCCGTGCTCCGCGCTCATCTGCCATGCGCTGCAGATTGTCCACGCCTGGGGAACCCGATCGGAGACGCACGGTGCAGCAGGACCTGTCTCTCGGCACCTCCCAACCGCCCGCGGACACCGGGATCGAGGCCTTCGCCCTGATCCTCGCCATGCACCGCATCGCAGCAAACTCGGCCGAACTGCGCGATAGCCTCGGCCACGCCAACCCCGTCGTGGCGTCCGATCTGGTACGCCTGGCAAAGCGCATCGAAGGCGTCCGTGCCCGCGCCACGACCGGCGATTTCGAACGGTTGAGGGGCCTTCCCATGCCGGTAATGGCGAGCGGCGCCGAGGGCTGGTTCGTGATCGGCCGGGTCGGCGAGGATGCCGTGGCGATCCAGCGTCCCGGTGCCGCGATCGAGCGCTGGGACCGCGCAACGCTGGAGGCCAGATGGACGGGGGCGCTGCTCCTCGTCGCCACCCGCGGTTCCGTGCGGGTTGCCGCGGCCGCCTTCGACATGGCCTGGTTCGTTCCCCAGATCGTCAAATACCGAAAGCTGATCGGCGAAGTCCTGCTGATTACCCTCGCGCTCAACCTGCTCGGTTTCGCCGCGCCGCTCTTCTTCCAGAACGTCGTCGACAAGGTTCTGGCACATAACAGCCTGGCGACGCTGCAAGTGCTCAGCGTCGGGCTCGTGCTGGTCTCGCTCTGGGAAGTCGCATTCGGCTGGCTGCGCACCCTGCTCTATTCGGAAACCAGCCAGAAACTCGACGTCGAGCTGGGCAGTCGCCTCTTCCGCCATCTGCTCCGCCTGCCGATCGCCTATTTCGAGAATCGCCGCGTCGGCGACACCGTTACCCGCATTCGCCAGCTGGAGACGGTGCGCGAATTCATGACCAATGCTTCGCTCACCGTGTTGGTCGATCCGCTGTTCACGATCGTATTCCTCGCCGCGATGTTCCTTTACTCGCCACTCCTGTTCGTCATCGTCGCGCTTACCCTTCCCGCTTATGTGGTCGTCTCGATCGTCGTCACCGGTCCCTTGCGCCGCCGGCTCGACGAGAAGTTCGCGCGCGGCGCCGCCAACAACGCGCTACTTGTCGAGAGCGTCTCGGGCATACAGACGCTCAAGGCGACCGCGGTCGAGCCGCAATGGCAGAACCGTTGGGAACGCCAGCTCGCCGCGTACAGCGCCGCCAACCAACGAGTGATCAACCTCGGCAATTCGGGCAGCCAGGCGGTCCAGCTCATCTCCAAGCTAAGCCTCGGAGCGATTCTGTTCTTCGGCGCGCAGCAAGTGATCGCCGGTGCGCTGACCATCGGCGGGCTGGTCGCGTTCAACATGTTCGCCCAGCGCGTCTCCGGTCCGGTCATCCGCATGGCTCAGCTGTGGCAGGACTTCCAGCAGGTCCGCCTCTCGGTCCAGCGGATGGGCGACATCCTCAACACCGGCGCCGAGCCCGGCGCCGGATCGCGCACTGCTTTGCCTGCGCTCGCCGGCCATGTCCGCTTCGAGAATGTCCGTTTCCGCTATGCCGCCGACGGTCCCTGGACATTGGACGACATCAATCTCGATCTGCCCGCCGGCGCCACGCTCGGCATCACCGGCGCCTCCGGCTCAGGCAAGTCGACGCTCACCAAGCTGCTCCAGCGCCTCTATCTGCCCGCAAGCGGCCGCGTGCTGGTCGATGGCGTCGATGTCACGCAGGTCGATCCCGCCTGGCTGCGTCGCCAGATCGGAGTGGTGTTGCAGGAGAATATTCTGTTCACCCGCTCGATCCGCGAGAATATCGCGCTCGCCGATCCCGCCAAGCCGATCGAGCGAGTGATGACCGCCGCCCGCCTCGCCGGCGCGCACGACTTCATCCTGGCGCTGCCCCGCGGCTATGACACGATCGTCGAGGAGCGCGGCGTCAACTTCTCGGGCGGGCAGCGCCAGCGCCTCGCCATCGCCCGCGCGCTGATCACCAACCCGCGCATCCTGATCCTCGACGAGGCGACCTCGGCGCTCGATGCCGAGAGCGAGGAGATCGTCCAGCGCAACCTCAAGGCAATCGCCGCCGGCCGCACCGTGCTGATCATCGCGCACCGCCTCTCCGCGATCCGCCAGTGCGACCATATCCTGACGCTCGACAAGGGGCGCATCGTCGAGAGCGGCACGCATGACGAGCTGCTCCGCCTCGGCGGCCGCTATGCCGCGCTCCACCAACGCCAGATCGGCGTTCCGGCGGGGGCCCCGGCCTGAACGTTCGTCAAATTCACGGCTATCGTCGATTACCGCCCACAAATCGGCGATGACAAACCGCGCACCGCGGCCGGTTACGTCCTTCACCCGCCGTCGGACAGTTTGATTTTATTTGATAAAAAAAGACGCTTCCGGACGTTGCCGGATGAAATCCGGACAAGGGAGCGTCTAGGTCCCTTGGTAGCGGAGGAGGGACTTGAACCCCCGACCCCAGGATTATGATTCCCGTGCTCTAACCAGCTGAGCTACTCCGCCCCGAAAGGCCCGCGTTGCCGCGAGCGGCGGCCTATAAGTAGCGCTCCCGACGCGGTCAAGCGACCATGTGGCGGGAAAGCTTCTCCCAGGGTCCGCCGCGATAATACCAGCTGGCGAAACCCGTGATCGCGAGCGGCCGGGGTCGGAAGTCCGCCTTGAGCCGGTCGAGCAATGCTCGCGCCTGCGCCGGCTCGACCTTGTTCTGGATCGTGACGTGCGGTCGCCACGGCGCGCGGTCCTGCGGCGTCAGCACGTCGGCCCAGCAATCGGCGAGCCAGGCGCGGCGGTCCTCCAGCTCGGCGGAGTCGATGCGATAGGCCACGCCGCGGCCGAGCGAGATCGGTCCGGCGATCCGCGCGGCCGGGGCCCCTTCCCGCGCCAGCTCGCCCAGCCGCTGCCGCACTTCGTCCGCCAGCGACGGCGGCAGATGGTGGAACATGGTCAGATGCGCGGCGAGCAGATTGCGGCCGGGTGGAAAATGCGCGCGGCGCTGGGCGTCGAGCCACGCCTGGTCCTCGCGCCCGATCACCGCCGTGACGATGATCGGCGCGGGCGCCGGCGTGGTCGCCGCGTCGCTCAGATCTCGACCTGGCTCCCCACCTCGACCACGCGATTGGTCGGCAGGCGGAAGAATTCCATCGCGCTTTCGGCGTTGCGGAGCATCCAGGCGAACAGCTTTTCGCGCCAGATCGCCATGCCCGGCTTGCTCGACGGCAAGAGTGTCTGCCGCGCGAGGAAGAAGCTGGTGTCCATCATCTTGAACTTGTCGCCGCAGCCGGTGACCAAGGCCAGCGCCGCCGGCACGTCGGGCTCCTCCATGAAGCCATAGCGCAACACCAGGCGATGGAAGCCATGGCCGAGATGATCGAGCTTCACCCGCTCGACCTGGCGCACGAACGGCACGTCGGCGATCTTCACCGTCAGCAGGATGATGCGCTCGTGCAGCACCTTGTTGTGCTTGAGGTTGTGGAGCAGCGCGTGCGGCACGCCATCGGCGGTCGAGGTCATGAACACCGCGGTGCCGGGTACGCGCGTCGCAGAGGTTGCGGCCGACGAGATGAACACCTTGATCGGCATCGCCGCCTCGCGCAGCCGCGCCATCATCAGTTGCCGCCCCTTGGCCCAGGTCGTCAGGATGGTGAAGACGATCAGCCCGACCAAAAGCGGGAACCAGCCGCCATCCGGGATCTTGGTCAAATTGGCGGTCAGATAGGCGCCGTCGACCAGGAAGAAGAGCCCGAGCAGCGGGATCGCCGCCCATTTCGGCCAATGCCACAGACGGAACAGCACGACCGCCAACAGGCAGGTATCGATCGTCATCGCCCCGGTGACCGCGATGCCGTAGGCGCTGGTCAGATTGGACGAGGTGCGGAAGAACAGCACCAGGATGATGACCATCGACATCAGCAGCCAGTTGATCAGCGGAATATAGATCTGCCCCGCCGTCGCCGCGCTGGTATGTTCGATCCGAAGGCGCGGCACGAAACCAAGCTGGATCGCCTGTTGAGTCACCGAGAAGGCGCCCGATATCACCGCCTGCGACGCGATCACCGCGGCGGCCGTCGCCAGGATGACGAGCGGCAGCTGCAACCAGACCGGCGCCAACAGATAGAATGGGCTTGCCAGCGCGGGCGCCCCGTCGCGCGTCAGCAGCGCGGCCTGGCCCATATAATTGAGGATCAGCGCGGGAAGGACGAAGCACAGCCACGACATGCCGATCGGCTTGCGCCCGAAATGCCCCATATCGGCATAGAGCGCCTCCGCACCGGTCACCGCCAGCACCACCGATCCCAAGGCGAGAAACGCGCGGACCGGATCGAGCAGGAAGAATTCGACGGCATAATGCGGCGAGAATGCCCAGAGCACGTCCGGCGTCTTGGCGACGCTGAACGCGCCGAGCAGCGCGATCGTCAGGAAATAGAATAGCATGATCGGGCCGAAGAACAGTCCGACCCTGGCCGTCCCGCTTTGCTGGATGGCGAACAGGAAGATCAGGATCGCGATTGCGATCGGCAGGACGAAATGCCCCATACCGGGCTGCGCAACCGCCAGACCCTCGACGGCCGACAGCACCGACACCGCCGGGGTGATCATCGAGTCGCCGTAGAACAGCGACGTCGCGAACACGCCGAGCAGGACGATCCCGGCGGTCCATCTCTTGGTCTGCGCCTTGCTGGAGATGAGCGCGAGCAGCGCCAGGCTGCCCCCTTCCCCCTTATTGTCGGCGCGCATGATGATCGCGACGTACTTGATCGTCACCACCACCATCATCGACCAGAACATCAGGCTGGTGACGCCCATGATGTGCGCATGGTCGAGGCTGAGCTTGTGATGGCCGGCAAAGGTTTCGCGGAACGCATAGAGCGGGCTGGTGCCGATATCGCCGAATACGATGCCGATCGCGCCGATGGCGAGCTTGATCAGCCCGTCATTGCCATGGGCATGCGCGTGGCCGGCGTGCGCGTCGTCGTCGTGCCCGTCGGTTACTGCGATGGAAGGAGTGGCTGCGCTCACGGCAAGCGCCGCGCGTTCGCACGAATGGTCATGATGACCGTATGAAGCCCCTGTTTACGGTGGCGGCGCCCTAGCATTGCACAGGAACGCCCGCAACGACGCATTGGATGCGCTGGCTCGTTATGGGTCAGCCGGCCGCTCACGGACGACGGATGACCTCGCGAATGACGAAATGCGACGCCAGCCGCGTCACGCCGGGCAGGCGCGACAGCGTCTCGCGGTGGATTCGCTCGAAACTGTCGTCGCGCGTCACCTCGACGTGGAGCATGTAATCGGCTTCGCCGCTCATCAGGAAACAGTCGCGTACTTCCGGACATTCTCTAATCTCTGCCTCGAATGCCGCCATCGTCTCCTGCCGCTGGTCGCGGAGCGTGACGTTGACCATGACCACCGCGGGATGCCCCCGCGCCTCATGCGACAGCACCGCGCGGAATCCGGCGATCAACCCACGCTCGCACAGGCTGCCGACGCGGCGATGCGCAGCGCTTCCCGACAGGCCTACCGCCTCGCCGAGTTCCGCACTTGTCAGGTCCGAATTGACGACGAGCTGTTTGAGGATCTTGCGATCGAGATGGTCGAGCATTTTTCCCTCACTGGAATATAATCACGCAAACATATCCTGCCAGAGGTCGCTCCTGTCAAAAAACTTGCGAACCTCTCTCGGCTTTTCGGCGCTATTTGCGTGGCAACCCTTTCAGGAGAGTTCGCATGCGAGTCGGTGTTCCCAAGGAAATCAAGAATCACGAATATCGCGTCGGCCTGACCCCCGGCTCGGTTACCGAGCTGGTCCATGCCGGCCACGAGGTGATCGTCGAGACCAAGGCAGGGATGGGCATCGATTTCGAGGACCAGGCCTATATCGACGCCGGCGCGCGGATCGTGCCCGATGCGAAGACGGTGTTCGCCGAATCGGACATGATCGTGAAGGTCAAGGAGCCGCAGCCGCAGGAAGTAGCGATGCTCGAGCCGCGCCACGTGCTCTTCACCTATCTCCACCTCGCCGCCGACAAGCCGCAGGCCGAGGGCCTGATGAAGTCCGGCGCGACCTGCATCGCGTACGAGACCGTCACCGCGGCGCGCGGCGGCCTGCCCCTGCTGAAGCCGATGTCGGAAGTCGCCGGCCGCATGTCGGTGCAGGTCGGCGCGCACTACCTCGAGAAGGAACAGGGCGGTCGTGGTGTGCTGCTCGGCGGCGTACCCGGCGTGGCCCCGGCCAAGGTAGCCATCCTGGGCGGCGGCGTCTCGGGCGTCAACGCGGCGCAAATGGCGGTCGGCATGCGCGCCGACGTCACCATCTATGACATCAACAACGATCGGCTGGCCGAGCTCGACATGTTCTTCTCGAGCCAGATCAAGACGCAGTACGCGTCGAAGCAGGCGATCGCGCAGGCAGTGCGCAACGCGCATCTGGTGATCGGCGCGGTGCTGGTCCCCGGGGCGGCGGCGCCCAAGCTCGTCACGCGCGAAATGGTCAAGACGATGAAGCGCGGATCGGTGCTGGTCGACATCGCGATCGATCAGGGCGGCTGCTTCGAGACCAGCCACGCCACTACCCATGAGGATCCGGTGTTCGAAGTCGACGGCGTGATCCATTATTGCGTCGCCAACATGCCGGGCGCGGTGGCGCGGACCAGCGCGTTCGCGCTCAACAACGCCACCCTGCCCTTCGCGCTCAAGCTCGCGAAGCTCGGCGCAGAGGCGGCGATGAAGGCCGATCCGCACCTCGCCAACGGCCTCAACGTCTATAAGGGCAAGATCACGCACAAAGCAGTGGCCGAAGCGCTCGACCTGCCGTTCGAGGCCTGGCACGCCTGATCAGGCTGACGATCCGCCCCGCGCGTTCAGCGCTGGGCGGATTGTTCGCGAGCGATTTCGGCGAGCAGCATGTCGAGCAAGGACAGCCGCCGCACGATCTCGTCGCGATAGCTCGCATCCTTAGGAGTCAGATCCAGCGCGTGTTTCCACAGCGGCCGCGCCTTGGCGAATTCCCCGGCGCGAATATAGGCGAGACCGAGGAACAAGGGCGGCCCCGGATTCTGCGGCGCCAGCATCATCGCGCGGCGATAGGCCAGCAGCGCCGCCGGCGACACCACACCGCGATCGTGCAGCGCGATCACATTGCCGAGTTCGCTCCACATCGCTGCGTTCTGCGGCGCGTAATCCACCCCGCCGGTCAGCGCGCGCGCGGCGAAGTCGGGATCGCCATTGGCCAGCGCGACGTCGGAAATGCCGAAATACATCGACTCGCCACCGAAGCGGCCGAAGAAGGTATCGCGCAGCTTTTTGTACGCTTCGCTCTGCGGCAGCTTGGCCGCATCCGCGGCGACCGGTTGCGCCGCGAGGTCGGGTTGCCCCTGCCACGCATAGCCGGCAGCCCCGAGCATCAACGCAGCGCCGGCCAGCGGCCACAGCATCCGCGGCAGGCGCAGCACGGCAAGCAGCGCCGCCGTGGTCAGTCCGATCAGCGCGAGCATGATCCAGCCCATCAGCGCTTCCTCCTGAAGCTCGACCGCGCGATCGCGATTCCGAT
>Ga0207640_10002409_pt1 | contig 10008 bp, 7 predicted proteins | sample KBSCornC42_FD_184300 | JGI IMG/M metagenome (GOLD analysis project Ga0207640, IMG submission 184300) | Corn rhizosphere microbial communities from Kellogg Biological Station, Michigan, USA - KBS Corn C4-2 (SPAdes) (version 2) | ecosystem: Host-associated > Plants > Roots > Rhizosphere > Soil ... | reverse complement strand
CCTCTCCGTCGGAAACAAGGCCGACGTTTCCGGCAACGACCTCATTCAATACTGGGCCGAGGACAAGCGCACCGACGTCATCCTGCTGTATCTGGAGAGCTTCGGAAATCCGCGCAAGTTCGCGGAGATCGCGCGCCGCGTCGGCAAGTCGAAGCCGATCGTGCTCGTGAAGGCGGGCCGCTCCGCCTCGGGGGCGCGCGCGGCCGCGTCGCACACCGGCGCGCTGGCGTCGAGCGACGTCATCGTCGCCGATCTTCTCCGCCAGGCTGGCGTGATCCGCACAGACACGCTCGAAGAGCTGTTCGACGTCGCCTCGCTGCTCGCCAATCAGCCGCTGCCGCGCGGACGCCGCGTCGCCATTCTCACGAATGCCGGCGGTCCCGGCATTCTCGCCGCCGACGCTTGCGAGGCGCATGGCCTCACGCTCGCGCCGCTCGGCGACGCCACCGTCGAGCGCCTGCGTTCGTTCCTTCCGGCCGCCGCGAGCGTTGGCAATCCGGTCGACATGATCGCCTCGGCATCGCCAGAGCACTACCGCCGATCGCTCGAAGCACTCATCGACGACGACTCGATCGACGACGTCCTCGTCATCTACATCCCCGTGCAGCCGACTGACGCCCCCGAGGTGGCCGCGGCCATTCGCAACATCGCCACGCGCGCGAACGGCAAGACCATTCTGGCCACGTTCATGAGCGCGCACGGCGTGCCCGAGCCGCTCGCGCCGGTGCCGTCGTTCGCTTTCCCCGAGCGCGCCGTCGGCGCATTGGCGCGCGCCGCGAATTACGCCGAGTGGCGCCGCCGTCCCGAAAAGGAAAGCGCGCCGCTGATCCTCGATGAAAGTGCGCTGCGCAATGTCGTCAAGAACGCACTCGAACGCGGCGGCGGCTGGCTCGATCCCGCCGAAGTCGATCACCTCCTTCGCGCTGCCGGCATCAACACGCCGGGAGGCGTGATTGCCGCCGACGCCGGCGAAGCCTTCGAAGCCGCCATGTGCATCGGCCAGCCGGTCGCGCTCAAAGCGATCGGGCCGAACCTCCTTCACAAGAGCGACCGCGGCGGCGTCCGCCTCGGACTGCAAACCGAATGCGATGCCCGCGACGCCTTTGTCGAAATGAAAACCCGCCTCGGCGACGACATGACCGCCTCCTACGTGCAGCCGATGATCCCCGGCGGCGTGGAAGTGATGCTCGGCGCCACCGACGACCCCACCTTCGGCCACGTCCTCGCCTTCGGCGCCGGGGGCACGCTCGTCGAGCTCCTCGCCGACGTCGCCTTCCGCATCCACCCGCTCACGGAAACCGACGTCGACGACATCATTCAACAAACGCGCGTCGCCAAACTCCTGACCGGCCTCCGCGGCGCCGCCCCCAGCGATGTCCCCGCCCTGCGCGAAGCGATCCTCCGCCTTTCAACGTTGATCACGATCTGCCCCGAAATCCGCGACCTCGACATCAACCCGCTGAAGGTGCTTCCGGCAGGCGTCATCGCCCTCGACGCGCGGATTCGCGTGGAGCGAATCGTTCCGGCGCCGCCTTCGCGGCGCATCGCGTATTGAGCAAGAAACCGCTCCGCAGATTACGCGGATAAACGCGGATTGATTGCGTTGGATCTGGATCATCTGCGAATCCGCGCGCCCTTTTTGCCGAATTCATCGCGCCGCCGACGGTCTAACACTTATTCACAATACACCGACGTCGGAAACGTTGTATTCATGTAATACGTAGATTCTGCGCTGTTCGCCACGCATCGACGGTTATGAGTATCCGTTCAAGCTCTAATGGAAGAAGACGAAGACGCGCCGCAACCGCGTTTCGGAAACGAGCGATTGAACGGCTCGGCTGTCTTCCAGCGATCAACGTTCGCATTATCACATCCAGTGCATTATCAGAAGCGCGGCTCGTGACGCCTTGGAGCGCGACCAAGCGAACGAGATCCGCGAGCACAGTAATAGCCGAATCCTCGCTACAGCTTGGGCCTTCCAGGTTTCGAAAACAAGCGCTGACCTCATCGGAATCTCGCATTCCATTTCGATCAAGTACCCAGAAAAGATCATCGGCCCTTAACGTGAGAAATCGATAGCCAGCGCTCGCAAGCTTAACGAGCGAATCGGAATACTGATGCGAGTTAATGACTCCACGCTCTGTGAGATGACGTAGTAGCGTTTGCGTCGACGCACCCGGCACTTCCCAGGAATTCCGCGCCACATCGCGGAACACTACGTCGTCGGACAAGATAATGGCGGACAGTTCGGCTGCCGCGAGGATAGATGGTAGGCCGCCGGCCCCGAGTAGCTGTTCTTTCTTCTCTACATCATCGGAGGTCCTGTCCAAGAGCGCTTGTGGCGCCACGACTGTCGCCTCACGTTGTGCGAATCCAATCGCGGTGTCGATCACCAGAAGTTCATGGCGGATGTTTTCAGCATACTGTTCATTCGTCAATGCCACTCGGCCTGGCAACGTACGTTGCTGAGCCGCAGCTTCAAGCAGATCATCGATGCTTCGCTGTACTACGGCGACTGCTGTAAACCGTTCGTTCAGCTGCGGTAACATACCTAAGTACGCTAGCGTAAGAAGAGCCGTAGTTTCGACTACGCACGTCGTGCTGGCTTCGACGGCGCGGTACTCATCTTCGAGCCTTGCGCGATCGCCAGTGTCTGCGATGATCGCGGTACCTGACGTCGACACGATCTTCCACCAAGCATCCGGAAGCTGCTCGCCAGCCAAATCGGCAAATCCATGCAAGGACATGGTTCCCTGCTGATAGCTTTCGAAGAGTGTCCGAATCGACGACCCTCGGCCGTTCATTGCCTCGGCAAGCCGGCGCAGACTGTCGTCGTCAGCCTGTCCCTTCTGCAGAGCAAGATTGTCTGGAAACCATGTTGAGAATTGTTCCAAAGTCTCTCGAAACGCTGCGACATAGTTTGTTACCACTTCGGTGATGTTCGCGACCACTCGTTCGACTGCTGTGTCGCGAATGACAATTTCATCGCCAGCACGTTTGCCGAGGAGATACCTCGCGAGAGATGAGTCTTGGGTAATGTCATCCGCGCGACGCTTCTCCGCTAACGTCTCGACAATTGCAAACTTCCTCGGCTCTCCGTTCAACATTACGTGAACAGTCGTGCCGACGGCCACTTCGTCGGCATCGAGGATCGATTGGTCGATCTCTGACCGTGCGAGAAACAGACGAACGTAAGCTAAGTGCACATCGGCATCATGAAAAGCGATCTCCCGTGCGCGATACGCGAATGGCAATGCACCGGATAAGTTGAGCAACGTGCGCAGCCGCGCAACCATGAGCAGGTCATCAGCGTGATCGATTGAGGCAGGCGTCAACGGCTCAATGAGTTCCGTTGCTTCATCACGATCGCCGAGTTGCACGTGAACCTGCGCCAATAGCAGTTGGAATCGGACGGTGAAAGCCGAGGGGTTAGCCCGAAACGCGCGAAGGTATAGATCGCGTGCCGCACGAAGATCACCGTTATAGGTTGCTACGCGCGCTGCTACGTCGAACACAACTAGATCAGACGTTCCCTGTTCGATTGCGCCACTTGCAAGCGCGAAGGCTTCAGCGTACCGCTGGGCATTTGCTAGACACTTCAAATACGTCGCAAAATAACGTGGATCTGTCTGCAGGCCAACACGTTCGTATATGTCTGCCGCATCGCCAAACCGTTTCTGGTCAATGAAAAGATCTGCGAGCCGAGGACCGAGAAGAGTCTGATGGGTGGCGGACGCCGAAGCAAATGCCTCCGTGAGCCTCCGGAGCGCATCAGATGTGTCCCCTCTTCGATAGACAGCCATGGCCAGTATCGCTTGCGCGAGCGGGGTTGCACCGAAGGCCTCTTCGATTTCTTGGAGGAGGGTCTCGTACGAAGCCGAGTCATTTAACACGGTATACGCATTTAGCAATAACTCGCCTGCCTGCAGTGCTTGCGGATCATCGTCAGTTCGTTCATTCCATGCGGATTGTAATAACTTCGTCGCCCGCTCAACCTGGCCCGATTTTAGAAGCGCATCTCCAAACGGAAGCGAGACGGCCTCCGCATATTCGGTTCCCGCAAGAGCTTCAAAATCAGCGATGGCATGCGCGAAGTCTCCAATTTGAAAATATGATAATCCTCGGTTCTGAAGAGCGATCTCGTTGGTCGCGCCATATGACAGCACGATGTTTGAGAGTTCAATCGCCGCTGAATAATCCTCCAATAGCGCTAGAATAGCCCCTAGGTTGTTAAGCGCGACAATCATTGGACGTAGTTGATGCGTCGCAGCGAAGTATTCCCTTGCAGCCTCGGCGTGCGTTTTGGCCTCGAGGAGATCCGCGCGAGCTACCTCATCAAGGCCGCCGAGAAGTCGATCTGAATCATTGTTAATTCTGCCCAACGTGCACTCGGCAAACAGCAGACGTACGTTTGCATCATCAGGCCGTCTCGGTAGCAAGGTCCGACAGTAGTGCTCAGCTGCGCGATAGCTGCCTTGGCGAAACCGCGCTTCCGCTAGCGCGAGCAGAATATCGTCATCCTCGCTCAGCGACGGATCACGCGCGATGAGCGCGTCGATCTGCTCGAACCGATCCAACGCAGCGAGCGATTTGATCACCCCGGCGACGGCAGGCCGAAACGTTGGATCGATCTGGACGGCGGTGCGCGCTGTTTCCAAAGCTTCGGTGTAGCGACACTTCGCAATGAGAGCCATTGCAACGTTTGCGATTGCCTTTCCCGTCGGTTCGATGGCGGCGGCTTCTTGGAACTCCGCGAGCGCCGTGTCATAGTCGTCGAGTGCGAGCGCAGAACAGCCGAGGTTCGTAGCAATTCGAAACTGAAGATGGGTATCTTCTGATGTTCTCGTTTGCTCCCGCACATATTGCACAAGCTTCATCGCCGCGCGCGCGTCGCCGGTTTGAAGAAGACCACGGGCATCATCGAGCAACGCATGCCACGGGGTATTGCCGCTGGTACCCGCGGCGGGGAGAGACGATTGGAGCAAGAGCGCCTTGATCGATGCGATGTCGCTCGCAATGGTGTCCAGTTGTTTCGCACTTACCCGCTCGGAATCTTGTCGCGCGCGGCCGACTAGCTGTTCGTCAGTCGAAGCAAGGGGGCCCGATGGAGACTCCCAACTGATATTCGCGATGTCAAGCCCCAGGACGTGCGCGAGTTCGCCTTCTGATTGCAGCTTTGCCACACGTTCAAATCCCTGTCGAGAGCCGCGAATTCGAAGCTTCATTCTTCGTGATCTCCCTCAACGGTTTCGAGCGCAACGTCACCGACGACAGATTTCAGCCGCTTGAAGAACTCGTCGATTTGGTTGGTGGATAACGTTGGGGCCTCAACGTCGATCAACCAAGTTCCCGTATCGTCAATCTTAGGTAACGACGCCTCATTGACAGAACGAGCCGGCAGCGGGTAAGACTTGATCTCATTTTTGTGCCATTTACGGTCAGACGGATCGAACCCGAATCCGACGACCTCGACGACACGTGCCCCGCTGTCAATCCGGAGCAGGCGAAAGGAGTTCTTGTATCCAATGTCTGCGTAAGAAGCGCCAGACTCGAAGCGCTGTGCGCCGGAGCCGCGCCGGAGAGGTTCTAGCAGCCTCGCCTGATGCTGGTGACCGGTCAGGATAATGTCGACACGTTCGTCGAGGTAGTTGAAGGTATCCGGCCTCGTCGGTTCTGGATTCGTTTCGCTGGTGTGAAGGTCATCCGGAGGGTGATGGAACATCGCGATGTCCACCGTTGAGTAATCTCGTTTGGTCGATGAAAACTGTCCATGCGCCGAAAGAACGTCGAGTAGGGGAAGACCGAGCCAAAGGCGACCACGATCGTGATCATCCCGGGAGAACCATGCGGAGTTCAAGACGATGAAGCGCAACGGCCCTTTCGAGATCGTTCCAAACAACCACGACTCTGTCTCACCGGCCCTGAGAGGGAGTACACCCGTGCGCTTGCAGAGGTCGTTGAATGCAGCGAAGGGCTGGCACATCGTGGGACTCATGGGCACGTCGAAAAGGTGGTCAGATTCGTTAGCCGTACTCGGCCGTACGACAAACTTTGCGAGTGCGCGATCGAGATCGTGATTGCCAACGCAAAACACCACGTCGGCCCAAGTTAAACCGAGTATTGCGAGGAGCTTCGCCAGCCACTTCTCCGCCTCGTCGTAGTCCTTTGGATGACCTCGCCAGCCGATATCGCCCGTGATGCAGACTACGGAGGGTCTCCAGTCGGCGTCCATCGCAACGAACGAATCGAGCAAGCCGTTGAGGGCAACGTCGCGTTGCGCCCTCGCAGCGTCGTTCCCGTCGCATCCAAAATGGAGATCTGAGAGGTGCAGCACGACCATTTTCAGGTCGTTCATGTGGAGGAATGAAGTCTAGCATCACAGCGACGACAACGCCGGCCGGAAACGCAGTGAGACGATGAACGAGCCAGTACATCGCCGCGTTTGCCTCGTCGTTTCAACTGCAGCACATCTCCTTCTTCCGTTTAAGGTGGATGCTCAGGATGATCGCGGATACTCGCACGCACCTAAGATCGAAGACCTCCTACCTCTCTGCAAAGCACTGAACGCGGAAGGCGTTCGGTACCGACGGCTGATTACCGATGCGCGCGCATTCGTTCTATAGAATTCGAAGCCGTGAAGACGCACGCGCGCATCGACCATCGCAGCCTCATGATGTCTCGCCGCATCGCAGCGAGGATCGACAGCGATCCGGAACACGCAGGGCTCGCGCATGCTCAGGAGGTTTGTGCGCGATGGGTCGAGAAAGGGAACGTCCCGGCGAAGGAATGGATGGTCATCCTGCAGCGTCCGTGGCCTGAGATCCGAAACATTCTGCTCGATGAATCTGAGGAAGGAGCGCGCTTGCGGCAGAGTGATCCTTTCTGCGGAATCCTGACTCCGGTGGAGCGGTGGGAGATTTACCGGGAGGCTGCGCGGGATGAGGCGGCGGCGATGAGCGGGAGCTCGCGATGCCAAAGGTAATCCTCTTCGTCCAGATTTCGCTGGACGGCTTCTTCGAAGGGGCGAAAAAGGAGCTCGACTGGAACATGGTCGGTGACGAGATCCACGACCACATCCTCGAGGTGCTCAGGCCGATGGGAGGGTTTCTGAGCGGACGGGGTGCCTACGAGCTGACGGGGTGCCTACGAGCTGATGGCGGGATACTGGCCGACGGCGGACGCCGATCCGGCGGCCACTCTGTTCGTGAAGGAGTTCGCGCGGATCTGGCGGGAGATGCCGAAGGTGGTCTATTCGAAGACGCTCGACTCGGCGGGGTGGAACACCGCGATCGCGCGGGAGGTCGTGCGGGACGAGGTCGAGGAGCTCAAGCGGCGGAGCCGAGGGGACCTCGTGGTCGGGGGTGGGGAGTTGGGGGCGGCGTTCATGGCGCAGGATCTGGTCGACGAGTACCGGATCTACGTCCATCCGATCCGGATCGGAGAGGGGAACCGGCTTTTTCCTCCCTCGAAGGAGAAGGTTCCGCTGCGGCTTATCGAGACGCGGGCGTTTGGGAACGGGGTCGTCCTTCTGCGGTACGAACGGGTGAGCTAATCCACTCCAAGGCAAATGTTGAATGTTCAATGTTGAATGTTGAATGGGGTTCCCGCTTTGCGTCTCGCTTTCATTCAACATTCAACATTCAACATTGAACATTCAACACTTCTCCTCTCTGTTCTCTCAACGGCCGGAATGAAACGACCGGGCGCGCTTGCGCGCGCCCGGTCTCCCTCCCACCCATCACGGTTACACTTGTGGACTCTTCGGCGGCACGGGAATCGGTGCCGGCGTGCCGGGAGCGGGCGCCGCTTTCTTGCGGCGCTTGACGCTCTTCAGGCGCTTGACCTCGTCCAGGTGCGGCTTGAGGACAGAGTGCGCCGGATCGCGCGCCAACTGAGCGCCGATGTTGAACGCCTGCCCCGCGATCAGCGCGATGCGCTGGCGGCGCAGGAGGTTCGCACCGGCGACGCCATTCAGCATCTCCCGCAGCTCACCCTCCACCGCCGACCAGCGGTTGACGTCATCCGACAACTGACGCACATCGGCAGCCGGCTGGCCGACCGCCTGTGACACGTTCTCGAGCGCGCCGATGACGTTGATCGACGCCCGCAAAACCGGTTCGGGCGTGTTCGCATGGCGGCTCAGCGCCCGGCGCTCCTTGGCCGTCATCGGCGCCACTTCGTTGATGCGCGCCCGCGTGGCGCGCAACATGTCCAACACCGCCTCGGGGGTGAGAGCCGGTTCGACCGGCACAACGTCCACGGCGGCGGCCGTACTGTTACTGCTCGTTACCTGATTGCTGGTTTCCTGATTGGTATCCATTTGCTGGTCCTCCTTAGACCATGGGTTAAGACCGGAGGAACCAACGAGCACTTTGTGCACGAGTGCAGGCGGCCACCGGCTGGAGGAGACGGCGCCGCGCCGCTCTTCCGGTTGATGTTTTCCCGAAGTGCGCACACTTCGAGAGCCCACGGCAGGAGGAGCACGCTCAACTCCCGCGGAATGAGAAGACGTCAGAGCGCTTGTTCAGCGTCACTTCTCACCCGTTGGCCGCCGGGAGCGAAGAACTCTTACGAGCGCCCGCTCCCATTTCGTGAGCCGGCTAGCCAGCCCAACGAAGCCGGATACTTTAGCAGGTGCAATCGTGGAGTCAATCACTTCCTTGTGACGACGGCGTTACGTTCGCAGCACGGGTCGACGAGGAGATCGCGCGGGCCCTCGTGTAAACGCGCGGGACGCGCGGTAACACACTGTGGGACGCGACGCCCGCACCGTGGGGCACGACGTCACACACCGCGGGACGCGACGCCCGCACCGTGGGGCACGACGTCACACACCGTGGGACGCGACGCCCGCACCGTGGGGCGCACGGTCACACACCGCGGGACGCGACGCCCGCACCGTGGGGCACGACGTCACACACCGTGGGACGTGACGCCCGCACCGTGGGGCACGACGTCACACACCGTGGGACGCGACGCCCGCACCGTGGGGCGCGACGTCAGACACTGTGGGACGCGAGGCCCACACCGCGGGGCGCGACGTCACACACCGTGGGACAGACACTCACGCAGTGCTTTCCGGCGTGTACAGAGTGTGCGCGCCTGATTCACGGGCTGTTTCGCCATGCACACAGGCTGATTCACAGCGCGCGCGGCTTCGCCGCTGGTCGTAACGCGAGAGCAGGACAGCCGACAGAGGGCCGGGTTAGCAACACCAGGAGCTGCACCTTGTTAAAGCACAGACAAGAGTGTCTGTGCCACACCAGCTCTTGACCTCGCGCCATTCCTGGGTATCGGCAGAGTCCTGGCATGTCACACCAGCTCTCCGCGCTGGCAAGGTCAATGTGGCACAGGCACTCCTTGATGTGGCTCAGCACATCGTGGACACTTTGAAGGCTCAACACATCGTGGACAGCGCGCCTGGAAAATGAGCTGCGATTAACCGAATAGCGTTGGGCAGGATGACCTGTCAAGGCGCTAACGCGCCTCCTTCGCTTCGCTCCGGCCCTGTGGGTGACAGATCATCCTGCCCAACGCTTAGTCGCTGTCATGGCCGAAGCGGAGCTTCGGCCCTTATCGTGCCGAAGTTCTCATCTCGCGTTGTCCACGATGTGTTGAGCCACCAAACTGTCCACGATGTGCTGAGCGGCGACAACTCCTGCCTGTACTGCGGATGCTCGGGACGCGTGTGAAATCGACGCGTCAGGCTACCGCGTCCCCTCGCTCCCGCTGATTTTCTTCCGCAGGGCGTAGCCGACTACCTCGGCGCGGTTGTGGAGGTGGAGTTTGTCGAGGATGTTGCGGACGTGGAACTTGATCGTGTTTTCGCTGAGGTCGAGGCGTTTGGCGAGGCGGCGGTTTGACGTCACGCCTTCCACCATGAGCTGGAGGACCTCGACTTCGCGGACCGTGAGCGTGTCGGGATCGGTTTCGGAAGTCTTCGGCTGCTCGTGCGGCCTGGCGAATTCCTGCATGAGTTTGCGCGCGAGCAGGGGAGTGAGGGCGGGC
>Ga0207640_10002402_pt1 | contig 10022 bp, 8 predicted proteins | sample KBSCornC42_FD_184300 | JGI IMG/M metagenome (GOLD analysis project Ga0207640, IMG submission 184300) | Corn rhizosphere microbial communities from Kellogg Biological Station, Michigan, USA - KBS Corn C4-2 (SPAdes) (version 2) | ecosystem: Host-associated > Plants > Roots > Rhizosphere > Soil ... | reverse complement strand
ATGTTCGGTCACCTCAAAATCAACCGCGCCATCGCCACCCGCTATGACCAACTGGCCAACAGCTTCCTCGGCATGGTCCATCTCGCCACCGCCAGATACTGGCTCAAATTTGTCCACGCCGCCTAGCACTACTTTGGCAGAAATGTAATTTTTAGGATTCCCCCGGCGCTAAAAGCGTGATTCATGGGGAGCCAGCTTTGATGGAGGCTGGCGATGGATGGTGACTGGGAAGCAGATCTGGAGGGTTGGCTCGCGCCGTATCTGAAGGGTCTTGGCAACAAGACGCGACAGCGGATGTGCCCTGCCTATATCGCCGGGCTAATTGGCCCTGGTGACCGCAAAAGCATACAGCCGATGGCAGCCCGCACAGATGCGGTACCTTATGACCGGCTGCACCATTTCATCGGTGCAGGTCTGTGGGACAGTGCTCCGCTGGAAGCGACCTTATGGGAGCAGGCGGATGCACTGGTCGGTGGTGATAAAGCTTGGCTGATCATCGACGACACCGCGCTGCCGAAGAAGGGCAATGCCTCGGTCGGCGTCGCCCCTCAGTACGCCTCGGCCCTCGGCAAGAATGCAAACTGCCAGACCCTTGTATCTGTGACGCTGGCATCGGGCGAAGTACCGCTCATGCTGAGCCTCCGGCTGTTCTTGCCGGAAAGCTGGACGACCGATGAGGCTCGGATGATCAAGGCGGGAGTGCCCGAGCAATTCCGGCAGCCCAAGACGAAGCCGGAGTTGGCGATCGAAGAGATCGACCGGGTTGTTGCTGCCGGGATACGCTTCGGCTGTGTGCTGGCAGATGCCGGATATGGCCTCTCGGCGTCATTCCGGCAGGCATTGAGCGCGCGTGGGCTTTGTTGGGCCGTCGGCATTCCAAAGCATCAGAAGGTCTATCCCGCCGACGTGCAATTGATCTTCCCGGAGGCGCTCCGCGGGCGGCCGCGTTTGCGGCACGTGCCTGACGTCAAGTCGCTTGCAGCTCAGGCGATGCTCGAAGGTACGAAATGGCGTCAGGTCAGCTGGCGCCGGGGAACGAAAGGGCGGCTGGCCGCGCGCTTTGCCGCCATTCGCGTCCGCATCGCTGATGGAGTGTCACAGCGCATCGGCTCGTCAGGCGCGCAACACATGCCCGGTGAAGAAGCTTGGTTGGTGGGCGAACACCGTTCCAACGGCGAGCGCAAATACTATCTCTCGAACTTGCCGGCAGACATCGCGATCAAGGAACTGGCAGGAGCTATCAAAGCACGCTGGATCTGCGAACAGGCGCATCAACAACTCAAAGAAGAGCTCGGTCTCGACCATTTCGAAGGACGTTCCTGGATCGGCCTGCACCGTCACGCGCTCATGACAATGATGGCCTACGCCTTCCTACAAAGCCGCCGTCTCGCCCAAGCGCGACGGAAAAAAAAGAGTCGGTGGGCCGCCGCCTCAACCCAGCCTCCCGGCAGTTCGCCAAGCCATTCTTGACCGCCTATCCCGCTCGCCACCGAACCATTGTCCTCAATGCGGATGCTCGTTGTCGCCAGCCAAAATTACGGCCCGCTTTACCGAAGCCTAATTTTCCGCGATTTCCCAACCAGCGACCGGTTCCGATCGCTTGGACATCGCTCTATGCTTTTGATGCCCTAGGCGATCCGCCGCGCCTCTTCCCGCGTCTTCCACAGCGACCAGCCGACGCCCGCGCCGATCAGCGCAAAGGTCACGCCCAGGCTGACGACGGGCGGAAACTTGTCGCCCCCCAGCAGGAAGTCCGCCACGAAGATCTTGGCGCCGATGAAGACGAGGATCGCGGCCAGCGCATATTTCAGATAGTGGAAGCGATGCACCATCGCCGCCAGGGCGAAATACAGCGCCCGCAGGCCCAATATCGCCATCACGTTGGATGTGTAGACGATGAAGGTGTCGGTCGTGATCGCGAAGATCGCCGGCACGCTGTCGACGGCGAACACCAGGTCGGCGAAGTTGATCACCACCAGCGCCAGCAGCAGCGGCGTCGCCGCCGTCACCATGCGGCCCGTCTTCGGATCGGCCATGCGCGCCAGGAAATGCTCGCCATGCAGGTCCGGCGTCACCCGCATATGCTTCGAAATGAAGCGGATCAGCGGGTTCCTGCCCACGTCCATCGGTTCATCGCCGCCGAACATCATCTTGATGCCGGTGAAGATCAGGAAGGCGGCGAACAGGTACAATATCCAATAGGCCTGATGCAGCAGCATCGCCCCGCCCGCGATCATCAGGCCGCGCAGTACGATCACGCCGATGATGCCCCACAGCAGCGCGCGATACTGGTACCGGGCCGGAATGGCGAAATAGGTGAAGATCAGGCTGATGACGAAGACATTGTCGATCGACAGCGCCTTTTCGATGAAGAAGCCGGTGAAATATTGCATCCCCGGCTCAGCCCCGCGCACGAACCAGACCCAGAGGCCGAACGCGCAGGCGATACTGATGTAGAAAAGGGAGAGCTTCAGGCTTTCCCTGATGCCGATTTCCTTGTTCTCCCGGTGCAGGAAACCCAGGTCGAAGGCGGTCAGCGCGACGACGATGGCGAAAAAGGCCAGCCAGAACCAGGCCGGTGTTCCCAGCCAGTCCGCGAAGAGAAATTCCATGGCATATGCTCCTCTCGTTCAACGACAAGGTTGATCGGAGCGTCCGCTGCGAATGGGGGGATGGTCTGATCCAGACCGTCAGTCGCACCGGAAACTCCGATGCGGTCCGACATCACGCGCTGGAATCAGCACGCCAGAGGGGCCCGGTCCGCGATGGGGAAAATAAGGGCCGACAGCAGCAAAATCAACCGGGGCGCCAGTTGGCGCGGTAGCCGAGGAGACACCAACGCAGGGCGGACCACTGGTCCGGAAAGAATTTATAAACCTCGTCAGCCCAGAATGACTGGAAGGAGGCGGGTGCATGTTCGTGTTTCGAATCGACGAGAAAAACAAACTCGTGCACGTCGAGATTGCCGGCATCATGTCCGTCTCGGAGGTTGAGAGATTTAACGAGGAGCTTCTGGCTAACGCCTCCGCAGCTCGTCGGCTGTTCGGGTCATTCAGGTTTCTCGTCGATGCCAGATTATGTCCGGTACAGCCCGCCGAGACGATCGGTAGCTTCAAACTGCCGCACGAAGTGCTCAAAGGCGGGGATGATCGCTATGCGGTCGTCCTGGGCTCCACCCTGTCCAAGTTGCAGGCCAATCGGCTGTCCGACGACGACCGAGTGCGGGCATTCTTGTCGATGGATGACGCCGAGGCCTGGTTGTCGGGTTGCGCCCCATCAGCAGGTTCCGAGGATGAGTCAGCGCCGTTGAAGCAGGCTTAGATCCGCCAAGCGGCCCACGGGCGTGCCCAACTTCGCCTCACGTCCGACCCGCAGGGACCTCCACCACCTCGAACATATCCTCGATTCCCGGCTCCATCGGCATATCGTCCCGCTCGGTCGCCTGGCGCGCCCACATCGCGGCGTAAAGGCCGTCCGCCCGGACCAGGTCGCCATGCCGCCCGCGCTCGACCACGCGGCCCTTTTCCATGACGATGATCTCATCGGCATCGACCACGGTGGACAGGCGGTGCGCGACGATCAGCGTCGTGCGCTTGCGCGAAATGCTGCGCAGCACGTCCTGGATTTCCGTCTCGGTCCGGCTGTCGAGCGCGCTGGTCGCCTCGTCCAGCACCAGCACAGGCGGGTCTTTCAGCAGCGTGCGGGCGATCGCGACCCGCTGCTTTTCACCGCCGGACAGCTTCAGTCCCCGCTCGCCGACCCGCGTGGCATAACCCTGCGGCAGGCCCATGATGAAATCATGGATCGACGCCGCCCTCGCCGCCGCCTCGATCTCCTCCTGCGTCGCGCCCTCGCGCCCATAGCCGATATTATAGCCGACCGTGTCGTTGAACAGCACCATGTCCTGCGGCACGATGCCGATCGACGCGCGCAGCGACTGCTGCGTCACCGCCGCTATGTCCTGCCCGTCGATGCTGATCCGGCCGCCCTGAATGTCGTAGAAACGGAACAGCAGCCGCGCGATGGTCGACTTGCCCGCGCCGGACGGGCCAACAATGGCCAGCGTCCTGCCAGCCGGCACGGTGAAGCTCACGCCGTGCAATATCTCCCGTTCGGGATCATAGCCGAAATGCACATGGTCGAAGCGCACCTCGCCTGCCTCCACATGCAGCATCGGCGCGCCGGGCGCATCGCTGATCTCGGCCTGCGTGTCGATCAGCTTGTACATCGCCTCCATGTCGATCAGCCCCTGGCGGATCGTCCGGTAGACCATCCCCAGCAGGTCGAGCGGCCGGAAAAGCTGGCTCAGCAGCGTATTCACCAGCACCACGTCGCCGGTCGAGAACTGCCCATGGCTCCATCCCCAGACGGTATAGCCCATGGCCCCCGCCATCATCAGGTTGGTGATCAGCGACTGGCCGATATTGAGCCAGGCCAGGCTGTTCTCCGACTTTACCGCCGCTTCGGCGTAACGCCGCATCGCCTTGCCGTACCGGGTGGCTTCGCGCTCCTCGGCGCCGAAATATTTGACCGTCTCGAAATTGAGCAGGCTGTCCACGGCATGGGCCACCGCATTGGTGTCCATATCCACCATGTCGCGGCGAAGCTGGTTGCGCCATTCGGTGATCGTCCGGGTGAACCAGATATAGAGCGCCACCATCACCAGCGTCGCCGCGACCAGGCCGGCGCCGAATTTCACGAAGAAGATGACGCAGACCGCCGCCAGTTCCAGCACCGTCGGCGCGATGTTGAAGAGGAGGAAATACAGCATCGTGTCGATGCTTTTCGTGCCGCGCTCCACGATCTTGGTAACCGCGCCGGTCCGCCGGTCGAGATGGAAGCGCAGCGACAGGCGGTGCAGGTGGACGAACACGTCGTCGGCCAGCCGCCGTCCTGCTTCCTGCCCGACCCGCTCGAAAATGGCGTTGCGCAGATTGTCGAACAGCACGCTGCCGAAGCGTGCGCCCGCATAGGCGACGACTAGCGCGATGGCGAGGCCCGCGCCGGATTCCATGCCCGGCGCCATGCGATCGACCGCGCCCTTGTAGGCGAAGGGCATGGCCAGGCTGACGACCTTAGCCACCAGCACTAGCAGCATGGCGATGGCGACGCGCCGCCGCAGCGCGGGGGCGTCGGCGGGCCAGAGATAGGGAAAGAACCGCCGCATCGTCGCCCATATGGGCGGGAGTGGCGAATTGTCAGGCGTGGAGGGCGGCATGACACTCATTTAGGAAGTCATGCCGCTTTGATCTAGAGACGTCGAACGTGCGTCGCCATTCGTTCACGCTTCGCAGGCCCGCATGGGCGGAATGGCGGCGTGCCTTCAATCGCGCAGCAGTTCGTTGATCCCGGTCTTCGACCGCGTCTGCGCGTCGACGCGCTTCACGATCACGGCGCAATAGAGGCTCGGCCCCGGCGTCCCGTCGGGCAGCGGCTTGCCGGGCAGGCTGCCGGGCACGACCACCGAATAGGGCGGCACTTCGCCGATGAACACTTCGCCCGTGGCGCGATCGATGATCTTGGTGGACATGCCGATGAACACGCCCATCGACAGCACCGATCCCTTGCCGATGCGCACGCCTTCCACGACTTCGGACCGCGCGCCGATGAAGCAGTCGTCCTCGATGATCACCGGATCGGCCTGCAACGGCTCCAGCACGCCGCCAATGCCCACCCCGCCGGAAAGGTGCACATTCTTGCCGATCTGCGCGCAGCTTCCCACCGTCACCCAGGTGTCGACCATCGTGCCTTCATCGACGAAGGCGCCGATATTGACGAAGCTCGGCATCAGGATGACGTTCCTGGCAATGTGCGAACCAGCGCGGGCAAAGCTGCCCGGCACGGCCCGGAAACCGGCGGCGCGGAAGGCCGCCTCGTCCCAGCCGGCAAACTTGCTCGGCACCTTGTCCCACCAGTGGCCGGCGCCGGGCCCGTTGTCGATCATGACATTGTCGTTCAGGCGGAAGGAGAGCAGCACCGCCTTCTTCGCCCACTGGTTGACCTGCCATCCTTCGGCGGTCGGCTCGGCCACGCGCAGTTCGCCCTTGTCCAGCAGCGCCAGCGCCCTGTCGACCGCCTGGCGGACCTCGCCCTGCGTCTGGAGGTTGACGTTGGCCCGGTCCTCCCAGGCGGCGTCGATGATGGCGATCAGTTCGTTGCTCATGGCTTTTCCCCAAAAATATCCGCCAGGAACGGCGTCAGATGGTCGGTTTCGAAATCGATGAAGTCAGGATGATGGCCATGATCGCCGGCTTCGGAGCCGTTATTGACCCAGATGGTGGTCATGCCGATCGCCTTGGCCGGGCGCAGATTGCGCGCCATATCCTCGAAAAAGGCGGCGCGGGTCGGATCGACATTGTGAACACGGCACAATTCCGCATAGCCCGACGGATCGGGCTTGGGCACATATTGGCAGGCGTGGATGTCGTGGATCAGCTCGAACGCGCCGGAAAGGCCCAGCCGGTCCAGCACCCGCGTCGCATAGGCCCCATCGCCGTTGGTGAAGATCAGCCGCCGCCCCGGCAGCGCCGCGATATGGGCGTTCAGCGCCTCGTCCACCTCCAGCCGGTCCATGGAAATGTCGTGGACATAGTCCAGGAACGCCTGCGGCTCTATGCCATGATGGTGCATCAGGCCGGAGAGCGTCGTGCCATGTTCCAGGAAATAGCGCTTCTGCGTTTCCCTCGCCACGACCGGATCGCAGCCGAGCAGGCCCTGGATGAATTCGCCCATCTTGACGTCGATCAGGGCAAACAGGTCCGCCTTCGCCGGGTAGAGCGTATTGTCCAGATCGAAGATCCAGGTGTCGACATGGGCGAGGTCGGGACGCATGGCCGGGCCCTAGTCCCGTGCGGGGAAGAGGGCAAGGCGGAAGAAGAAGGAGTCCGTGCTCCTGCCTTCGCATGAGCATCAGGCGCGTTACCCGCAGTCCGGCGCTTCACTGTCCTGATAGAAGCTCTGCACGGCGTGCCACGCTTCCTCCGCCGTCTCGACCCAGGTCAGCAGGTTGAGGTCCGAAGGCGAGATCACGCCTTCGTCGGCCAGCGCCTCGAAATCCACCACCCGCGTCCAGAACTCGCGCCCGAACAGCAGCACCGGGATCGGCTTCATCTTGCCGGTCTGGATCAGCGTCAGCAGTTCGAACATCTCGTCGAACGTGCCGAAGCCGCCGGGAAATACCGCCAGCGCCCGTGCCCGAAGCAGGAAATGCATCTTGCGCAGGGCAAAATAATGGAACTGGAAGCTCAATTCCGGCGTGACGAAGCGGTTGGGCGCCTGCTCATGGGGCAGCACGATGTTCATGCCGATGGTGGTGGCGCCCACATCGTCGGCGCCGCGATTGGCCGCCTCCATGATCGAGGGGCCGCCGCCCGAACAGACGACGAAATGGCGGCATCCCGCTTCGTTCACCGGATATTGCGCCGCGATCCGCGCCAGCTTGCGCGCCTCGTCATAATAGCGCGCCTTTCGACCCAGATTTTCAGCGATGCGCTTCTGTTCGGGCGTGGTCGCGGCGTCGATGCGCGCCTGCACCTGCTCCGGTTCGGGGATGCGCGCCGATCCGTAGAAGACGAAGGTCGATTCGATCTTCGCCTCGTCCATCAGCAGTTGCGGCTTCAGCAATTCGAGCTGGAACCGCACCGGCCGCAGGTCCTCCCGCAGCAGGAATTCGGTGTCCTGGAAGGCCAGGCGATAGGCGGCGCTGCTGGTCTGCGGTGTTTCCACCCCCTTGCGGGCGTCGGCGGCTTCCTGACGGGCGGGGCGGAATTTGCGTTCTTCGATTTCTTTTCTGGTCATTTTCACCAAGGTAGGCGGCCAAGGTGACAAAGCCAAGGCGGTTAAGATTAAATGCCGTTAAGTTCGGCCCGCTTCATGGGCTCGCCAAGCGGCAGGAGCCGCCATGTTCCTGTTTCCGCTCAGCGGCAAAAGCCGCCGCGTTCCCGTTTCCGCTCAGCGACAAAAGCCGCCGCGTTCCCGTTTCCGCTTAGCGGCAAAAGCCGCCGCGTTCCCGTTTCCGCTTAGCGGCAAAAGCCGCCGCGGCCGCCCATGTCGAAATGAAAATGATCGTGATGGGCGGCGTTGTAATCGGGGCTCAGCACGGTGCTGAACCGCTTGCAGGCGCTGGCGTGGATGATTTCCAGAAACTGCCTGACGCGCTTGTCGCCGTTCCAGTCCTTCTCGATGGTGATGTGTCGCCCGTCGCTCAGCACGAAGCCCGACACGTCGACCGCATTGCTGTGCGCATGTTCGCTCAGCTTCCCGCTTCCCGCGATCGGCCGGCAATTATAGGTGCCGAAGGTTTCGATCTTCTCGACCTCCGCCCCCAGGATCAACCGCGCGGCAGGCTGCACGCCGAAACGGGCCCAGGCCGCGAAATTGGCCGCGAGGTTGCAGGTCATCGCGCCCAGATTGGTCGCGGGCACGCCGATATCGAGCAGCTTGACGCTGCCATAGGCGCTGCACCCGCCTCCGAAATTCTGGTCGGGAAGGGGGGTGAACAGGACGGATTGCGATTGCAGCTTCGCCATGCATTGCCGCACCTCCATGGTTGGCGGAGCGGCCGGCCGGGTGGCCCTTGGCGGCTTTGCCGGGCGTTCCACCCGGCCGCGCGGGACCAGGTCGCCGCCGCAGCCTGCCAGCGTCAGCATGACGGCCGCGACAGCCGCCAGCCCCAGGCCGCGAAAAATCGCTTTCCCCCTAACCCGCTCAATCATGACGCAATCCTTTACCACGTCCTGCTGGCTGAGGGGTTAACGGCTGGCTCGGCTCATCGCGTCCAGACATTCAACTTGACTCTTTGGCCGGACACTTTAGGGCGGCCAGCGGGCCACGCGGTCCCAACGCCGCGCGTGCTCTCTGTAAGGAGACGCATTACATGACTGATCTGACTGCCGTTGACGCCACCCTTGCGCCTGCTGAAAAGCCCGCCAACCGTCCGGCCCGCCCCTATTTCTCTTCCGGTCCCTGCGCCAAGCCTCCGGGCTGGAGCGCCGACAAGCTGAGCGCTGACTCTCTCGGCCGCTCGCATCGCGCCAAGATCGGCAAGACCCGCCTCGCTTATTGCATCGACCTGATGCGCGAGCTGCTGAACTTGCCCGAAACCCACCGCATCGGCATCGTGCCCGGCTCCGACACCGGCGCCTTCGAAATGGCGATGTGGACCATGTTGGGTGCTCGCCCGGTGACGACCCTCGCCTGGGAAAGCTTCGGCGAAGGCTGGGTGACGGACGCCGCCAAGCAGTTGAAGCTCGACCCCACGATCATCCGCGCCGACTATGGCCAGTTGCCCGACCTGAACGGTGTGAACTTCGCCCATGACGTGCTGTTCACCTGGAACGGCACCACCTCGGGCGTGCGCGTGCCGAACGCCGACTGGATTCCGGCCGACCGCGAAGGCCTGACCTTCGCCGACGCGACCAGCGCCGTGTTCGCCTATGAGATCGACTGGACCAAGATCGACGTCGCCACCTTCTCCTGGCAGAAGGTGCTGGGCGGCGAGGGCGGCCATGGCGTGCTGATCCTCGGCCCCCGCGCCGTGGAGCGTCTGGAAACCCACACGCCGTCCTGGCCGCTGCCCAAGGTCTTCCGCCTGATGGCGAAGGGGAAGCTCGCCGAAGGCATCTTCAAGGGCGAGACGATCAACACCCCGTCCATGCTGGCGGTCGAGGATGCGATCTTCGCGCTGGAATGGGGCAAGTCCCTGGGCGGCCTTTCCGGTCTGATCGCGCGCAGCAACGCCAATGCGGCGGCGCTGAACAGGATCGTCGAGGAACGCGACTGGCTTGGTCATCTCGCCGCCGATCCGGCGACCCGTTCGACCACCAGCGTCTGCCTGACCGTCGAGGGTGCGGACGAAGCCTTCATCAAGAGCATGGCCGGCCTGCTCGAGAAGGAAGGTGCCGCCTATGACGTCGCGGGCTATCGCGACGCCCCGGCGGGCCTGCGCATCTGGTGCGGCGCTACGGTCGAGACCGCCGATATCGAGGCGCTGGGGCCGTGGCTCGACTGGGCCTATGCGACGG
>Ga0207640_10002394_pt1 | contig 10037 bp, 7 predicted proteins | sample KBSCornC42_FD_184300 | JGI IMG/M metagenome (GOLD analysis project Ga0207640, IMG submission 184300) | Corn rhizosphere microbial communities from Kellogg Biological Station, Michigan, USA - KBS Corn C4-2 (SPAdes) (version 2) | ecosystem: Host-associated > Plants > Roots > Rhizosphere > Soil ... | reverse complement strand
CTGCGGCGGGTGTTCGCCGGCACGCCCGAGGCGCGGGCCCGGGGTTTCGGGCCGGGGCGCTTCTCGTTCAACTCGACGGGCGGGGGTCGCTGCCAGACGTGCGCGGGGCAGGGCGCCATCAGCCACGAGATGTCCTTCCTCCCCGACGTCACGACGCCCTGCGAGGCGTGCGGTGGCGCGCGCTTCGAGCCGGCGACGCTCGAGATCCGCTGGCGCGGGCTCAACGTGGGCGAGACGCTGCGCCTGACGGTGGACGAGGCACTCGAGGCGTTCTCGGCGCTGCCGCGCGTCGCCGGGCCGCTCCGCTGCCTCTCCGAGCTGGGCGTGGGCTACCTCCAGCTGGGGCAGGGGAGCCACACGCTGTCCGGCGGCGAGGCGCAGCGGCTCAAGCTCGCGGCGGAGCTCACCGCGACGGCGCGGCACGAGCCGACGCTGTACGTGCTCGACGAGCCGACGACCGGGCTGCACCTCGCCGACGTGGCGAAGCTTCTCCGGGTTCTCGATCAGCTGGTCGCGCGCGGCGACACGCTGGTGGTCATCGAGCACCACCCGGTGGTCATCGCCGCGGCGGACCACGTGGTGGAGCTGGGGCCGGAAGGCGGCGAGGCCGGCGGCCGGATCGTGGCCGAGGGACCGCCGGCGGAGATCGCCCGGGCAAGGACGGCGACGGGGCCGGTCGTCCGGGAGATCCTCGGCGACGAGCCACGCAAGCGCGCCGGCTGAGCCGAGCGGCGCGCGTCCGACGCTCTACTTCTTCTTCTTGGTCGTCGACTTCTTCGAGGTCGTCGACTTCGCCGGCGTGGTGGTCGGCTTCTTCGCCGCCGTCTTCGGCTCTTCCTTCACCGGCTCGACCTTCCGCTCGGCGAGCAGCGCCTTCTCCCGCTCGAGGTCACGGATCTTGATCTCCAGCCCGGCCTGGGTCTTGGCCAGCTCCTTGACCTTCGTCTCCAGCGCCGCGGAGCGCTCGCTCTCCTTCCTGTACGCGGCGTCGGCCTCGTCCTTGGCGCCTTTCAGCGTGCAGGAGCTCCAGCCGCCCACGACCACCGCGGCAACGAGCAAGATCCATGGGAGCTTGGAAGGCCGGGAGCGCTTCCACTCGGCCTCGAACTCAGCAGTTGTCGACACGGGACGTGCAGCTTAGCAGGCCCGCCCCCCCGTGGTAGTTCACTGCGCGGGATGGCCACCCTCTCGTACACCGCGATGACCGCGGGTCCGAACCCGCCCGAGCGCTGGGTGCTCTTCCTCCACGGGCTCCTCGGACGGGGTGGAAACTGGCGCTCCTTCGGCAGGAGGTGGGTGGACACACACCCGACCTGGGGAGCAGGTCTCGTGGACCTGCGTCTCCATGGTGATTCGCTCCGGGGTTTCTCCGCGCCGCACACCGTCCGGGCCGCCGCGCAGGACGTGCTCGAGCTCTTCCCGTCGCTGCCCGGGCCGGTGGAGGCCGTCGTGGGGCACTCGCTGGGAGGCAAGGTCGTCCTCGCGCTCCAGCGCGCGAGCAGCCAGCGCGTTCCCAGGGCGGTCGTGCTCGATGCGTCGCCCGCGCCGCGGCCCGACGGGCTCGGGGCCGAGCAGACGCGCGACATCCTCACGCTTCTCGCGCGGCTGCCGCGCGAGTACCGGACGCGCGCCGAGTTCGTCGCCGCGGCCGAGGCCGCCGGACAGCCGCGCTCGATCGCGCAGTGGCTCGCGATGGCGCTCCAGCCGTCGGGAGGGAAGCTGATCCTCGACCTCGATCTGCCCGGCCTCGAGTCGCTCTACGCGAGCGTGCTCGCCGAGGACGACTGGGACGTCGTGACCTCGGTCCCCGCGGGTCACCGCCTCGCCTTCGTCGTCGGCGGCTCCTCGCCCACCGTCGACCCCGCGGCCCGCGAACGACTCGCCGCGCTGGCCCCGCGAGTCACCGTGGAGGAGATCCCTGGCGCGGGGCACTGGGTGCACGTCGATGCCCCGGAGGCGACGTTCGCCGCGGTCGAGCGCGCCCTGTCCGGATGACCGTGCGCTAGCGAGGCGCCCAGCCGAAGAAGAGGTGGCAGAGGCTCGTCGCCGCGACGTAGCCGGCGAGGTCCGCGGTCAGGCACGCCAGCAGCGTGTGCCGCAGCACCCGGACCTGCACACTCCCGAAGTAGACGGCGAGCACGTAGAAGGTCGTCTCGGTCCCGGCGTTGAGGAGGCAGACCAGGTAGCCGACGAACGAGTCGGGACCGTGGGTCTTCATCGTCTCGCTCATCACCCCCAGCGCACCGCTGCCCGACAGCGGCTTGATCAGCGCCATGGGCAGGGCCTCGGCGGGGAAGCCGAGCCGCGACGTCACCGGGGAGAGCACGCCGATGAGCGCATCCATCGCCCCCGACGCCCGGAACATGGCGATGCCCACCAGGATGGCGACGAGGAAGGGGATGATGACGATCGCGATCTGGAACCCCTCCTTCGCCCCGGAGATGAACACCTCGTAGACCTTCACGTGGCGGGCGAGGCCGAAGAGGAGGATCGCGAGCATCAGCGTGGGCAGGGTCCACTCGCTCATCAGCGTGCGGACCAGGTCGAAGCCGGGATGATCGACGCGGAGCCGCGCGACCTCCCGGACCAGGGCCACGGCGAAGAGCGCGACCAGCCCGAGCGCCAGCGCACGGCGCCGGGGGCTGGCCGGCGCATGGTCCACCGCCAGCTTCTCCGCCTTCTCCAGGGCCGCGGCGTCCGGTCCCTTCCCGGCGGTTGCCGCCTCGGGCGTGACCTCGGCGGCGTAGCGCTCGGGACGGAAGCGCGCGCGCCTCTCGAGGAACTTCGCCACCAGCACGGCGGTCACCGCGGCGGAGAAGGTGGAGAGGAAGGAGGGCAGCACGATGCCCGCCGGGTCCTTGGAGCCGAGCGCGGCGCGCACCGCCACCGCACCGAGGGGCAGGATGGCCACGCCCGCGGCGTTGATGGAGAGGAACAGCGCCATCGAGTTGGTGGCCACGCCCGGGTAGCGGTTGAGCGTGTTCAGCTCGCTCATCGCCTTCAGGCCGAAGGGGGTCGCCGCGTTGCCGAGCCCGAGCATGTTCGCGGCGAGATTGAGGATCATCGACCCCATCGCCGGGTGGTCCTCGGGGACCTCCGGGAAGAGCCGCCGCATGAGCGGCCGGAGGCCCCGGGCGATGGACCGCATCAGTCCGCCCTCCCGGACGATGGCCATCATCCCCAGCCAGAGGGCCATCTGGCCCACCAGCCCCAGGGCCAGATCTACCGAGGCCTTGGCCGCCGTCAGGGAGGCCTCGGTCACCCGGGGCATGGTGCCGCGAAAGGCTGCCGTGAGGACGGAGCCCGCGATGAGGACGAGGAAGATGCCGTTGAGCACGGGGGCTCAGGACCCTATCAGCGGCCCCGGACGCCGGGCCCACGTCAAGCCGATGCAGGGAATGCAGCGAGCCGGCCCGGCGGAGTCGTCGAGCGGTGAACTTGACGGTTTGCCGCTCTCGTCGGGTGCGAGTTACAGTTTGCCCCGCCGTTTCCTCCGGGAGACTGCAATGGCTCGCGAGGCCCCACCAGGAGAGGTGTGTCGTCCGGCGTCCCCCGAGGGACGTACGGCGAGCGCTACGCCTGATGACGGGGTGGGCGGGCCGGTGCCCCGGCTTCCACGGGGAGCCACCCTCGGGCGGTACGTCGTCCTGGACTGCCTGGGCAGCGGCGGCATGGGTGTCGTCTACCTCGCCCACGACTTCGCCCTGGACCGGCGCGTCTCGCTGAAGCTGCTCCGTCCCTCGGGGAAGGACCCGGAGGCCCGGCGCGAGCGGCTCGTCTCGGAGGCCCAGGCGCTGGCCCGGGTCTCCCATCCCAACGTGCTGACGGTCCACGACGTGGGGACGTGGGAGGACGAGGTCTATCTGGCGCTCGAGCACGTCGAGGGGGAGACCCTCCGGACCTGGCTCGACCGTGCCCCGCGGACCGCTGGCGAGATCCGCGGGATGTTCCTCCAGGCCGCCCGGGGTCTGCAGGCCATCCACGACGCAGGCCTCATCCACCGGGACGTGAAGCCAGAGAACCTCCTGGTGGGGCGGGACGGGCGACTGCGGGTGGCGGACCTCGGGCTCGCCATCACCACCGGGAGCTCGGTCGCCGGCCCGGCCAGCGAGACTCTCCGGCCGGGGACCCCCGGGTACATGCCGCTCGAGCAGCACCGCGGAGAGCCGCTCGACCCTCGTGCCGACCAGTTCAGCCTGGCGGTCGCGATCCACGAGGCGCTGCTCGGCCGGCGTCCCTACGGGACCCGGGGGGCCTCGCGGGAGGTGCTGGAGTCGAGGCTCGGGCGTGGGCCCGCGGCGGAGGTGCCACGCTCGCCGGTGATTCCGCCCCGCCTGCGCCGGGCGCTCACCGCCGCGCTCAGCCCCGACCGCGCCAACCGGCCGGCCTCGCTCCTCCCGCTGATCGAGGCGCTGGCGTCTCCTGGCGTGAACGCCCCGAGCACGCTGGGTGGATCGCTGGCGGTCGCGGCTTCCGCAGCGCTGTTGCTCCTGGCGATGGTCCGCGGAAATGCCACCCCGCTGGCGCGTGCCGAGGCAGCCCCCTGGATGCCGTCGGCCTGGGAGTTCCAGACGGAGACCCTCGAGCCGGCGGACCCGGTGATCGTGGCTCGCGCGGCCCCGGCGCAGCCCGTGGCGGGTGAGGTGCTCGCCCGCGAGGCGCCGAGCGTACGCATCCAGGCCGCGAGCACGGGTCCCACGGTCGCCGAGGCGTCCGTTTCGTTCGCGCGGAGCCCCCAGGTGCTCACCGTCGGGCAGCGTCCGGCGGCGACGGCGGCGACCGCCTCACCCACACCCGGCGCGACGCTGGACCTCGCACGGCTGGCGGAGCTGAACGGGCTGGTCCAGTCGCTGTACCGCGCGCTCACCGAGCGGGAGGCCGGGGCCACCGGCCCGCTGCTGGCGCTCGGTCCGGCCGCCGCCCCGGGCGGACCGGTCTCCTCGGCCACGGCCGCCCTCGGGACCGGGCAGGTGCAGATGGCGTCGGCCGCCAGCGCGGGTGGGTCGGGTCCGGACTACGTGGATCCCACCGGGCAGACCATCGCGGCGATCGAGCGGCGGCTGGATCAGCAGATTCGCCAGAACCGCAGCACGCCGGAGATTGCGCAGACGCGCTTCACGCTGGCCCAGGCGATCTGGAACTCCAGCGACGCCGAGGAGACGCAGACGCGGGCGCTCACGCTGGCCCGGCAGAGCAAGGCAGCGCTCGACGCGGTCGCCAACCGGGACACGGACACGTCGGTGCTCGAGCTGCGCGCGGCGGTGAGCGACTGGATCACCGTCCGCGAGGGTCCGATCGGCAAGCCGGGCCACCTCGTGGGAACGAACCGGGCCGAGATGCGGCTCGCGCCAGTGGACACGACCCGGGGGCAGACCAATACCGGCTTCTGACGTGTCGCGCTCCACTGCCACGAGGTCAGAGACGGATGGGCGGCCGTCCTCCCGGCCTGCGCGCTCGAGCCGCCTCGTGATCGCGCTCGCCTGTGAACGGCCGCTCGAGCCGCCGCAGGCCATCGACCTGACCGGTGCCGCCGAGGTGTGGCTGGGTCGGGCTCCGCCCGAGGCGCCGGAGGGGGTGATTCGCCTCAGCTTCAGCGACGATCGGATGTCCGCCTTCCATGCCCGGCTGCGGAGGGTCCTCGGCCGCTGGGTCATCGAGGATGCGGGGAGCAAGAACGGGCTGCGCGTCCAGGACACGCCTCAGCGGCGCGCGGTGCTGAGCCCCGGCGACGCCATCGAGTGCGGGCAGACCTTCCTGGTCTTCGACGAGCACGCCGCCGAGGACCCTCCGCCCGCGCTCCCGCCCGGCGCCGCCGACCTCGGGTGCCAGAGCTTTCATCCCGATCTGCTCGCCGGCTGGTCGGCGCTGGTCCGGGTGGCGCCCACCCGCGTGCCGGTGATGCTCCAGGGCGAGACAGGCACGGGGAAGGAGCTCGCCGCGCGGGCGCTCCACGTCTGGTCCGGACGCACGGGGCCGTTCGTGGCGGTGAACTGCGGCGCTCTTCCCGAGCACCTGGCGGAGAGCGAGCTGTTCGGCGTGCGCCGGGGTGCGTACACCGGCGCGGTCGAGGACCGGCCCGGTCTCCTCCGGTCCTCGAGCGGAGGAACGCTCCTCCTCGACGAGGTGGGAGAGCTGCCCGCCGTCCTCCAGGTCAAGCTGCTCCGGGTGCTCCAGGAGAACGAGGTCCAGCCGGTCGGCGCGGCGCAGCCCGTCCGGGTGGATCTGCGTGTCGTCACCGCCACCCACCGGGACCTGGCCGCGCTGGTGGAGGAGGGGATCTTCCGGAGCGACCTCTTCGCGCGCCTCACCGGGCTCGAGGTGGAGCTGCCGCCGCTGCGGGACCGGCGCTCGGATCTGGGCCTGCTCATCCCGACGATGCTCGAGCGCGGGGGTGCTCCGGCCGGTGTCCGGTTCTCGCGCGAGGCGGCCCGGGCGCTCTTCCGCTGGAACTGGCCGCACAACGTCCGCGAGCTCGAGAAGGCGCTGGCGCTGGCAGTGGCCCTCGCCGGCGGCGGGCGCATCGAGCTCTCGCACCTTCCCGAGGTGGTCCGCACCGCGCCCGAGCCGCGGTCCGACCCGATGGCCGGCCACGCCGTGCGTCCCCTGAGCGAGGCGGACGTCACCCGCCGGACCGAGCTCATCGAGCTGCTTCGCGCGCACCACGGAAACGTGAGCGCGGTGGCGCGACAGATGGGCGTGGCGCGGATGCAGATCCAGCGCTGGTGCCGCCGCTTCCACCTGGACCCGGCGAGCTTCCGCGCGGCCTGAGCCGCCGCCCGCGCAGCTCCAGGTGCAACACCGGGGTGCAACACCGCGCGGGGGTGCAACCTGTTGCACCCGCGACTTCTGGTTCCCCTGTCCCAGTCAAATCGACGCCTCCAGCCCGGCACGCCGACTGCACTGGCACTCGCGCGAGGTCGAGGCGGCCTGCAGTCATGGGGCCACGGGGCGCCGTGGGTTCACTCTCCCCTCCCCACGGCGCCTCGTTTTTTTTGCGTCGCCGGATGAAAGCGATTGACGGTCAGTAGCTATCGCTGGAGCCGCCGCCCCCGCCCTCTCCGCCGCCGCCACCGGAGAAGCCGCTCCCGCCGTCGCCACCTCCGCCGCCGCCACCCCAGCCACCACCTCCGCCTCCGCCGCCCCAGCCACCGCCGATGAAGGGCGGCCCGCCCCAGTAGGTGCGACGCCGGGGATGACGGCTGGAGCGGAGCAGAAGCATGACGACGACGAAGAGGATGAACCCCCAGAAGCACACGTCGAACCAGTGCGGCAGCACGACCGGAGGCTGCTGAGCGCCCACGGGGCCCTGACCGGGCTGGCGCGGTGCAGTGGCGTTGCCGGAGAGCGCCTCGGCGATGCCGTCGACGCCCGCGAGGATGGCGTCGTGCACCCGGTTCTCGCGCATCAGCGGGGCGATGCGTCGGCGGATGATGTCGTTCGACTGGAGATCGGTCAGGTCGCCGCCGACGCCCTTGCCGGTCTCGATGCGGATGCGGCGCTCGCCGGTGGCGATGACCAGCACCACCCCGTCGTCCTTGCCCTTCTGTCCCGGGTGCCAGGTCTGGATGAGCTGGTAGCCCACGTCCTCGATGGGCTCCCCCTCCAGCGACGGGGTCACCAGGACGAAGATCTGGTTTCCGGTCTTCCGCTCGTAGTCACCGATGCGGTTGTTGAGATCGGTGAGCTCCGGCGCGCCGAGCGCGCCGGAGGTGTCGGTGACGTAGTCGGTCTGCTTCGGGACGTTGAACGCCCCGGCGGGACCGGCGACGAGGAGGAGCAGGGTCGCGCAGAGCGGGCCCCAGGCCCGCGATGGCATCAGAAGGTCACCTTGGGCGCCTGCTGGGCGTCCGATGAGGCCTGGAAGTAGACGCGTGGCTTGAAGGTCCCGCCGGTGGCGCGCTTCACGACGGCGCCCCGGATCTTGCCGAGCTCGGTGTTGTAGTCCCGCACGGCCTCGTTGTACTGCTCCCGCGACCGGAGGACGCGGTTCTCGGTGCCCTCCAGCTGCACCGACAGATCGTGGAACTGCGCGTTGGCCTTGAGATCGGGGTAGGCCTCGTTCGCAACCAGGAGGCGGGAGAGGGCGCCCCGCAGCTGGTCCTGGGCCTTCTGGAAGGCGGCCACCTTCTCCGGATCCTGGAGGTCCTCGGCGCTGAGGGTGATGCCGGTCGCGCGCGCCCGGGCCTCGGTCACCTCGGAGAGCGTCTTCTCCTCGTGCTGCGCGGACGCCTTCACCGTCGCCACGAGGTTGGGGACGAGGTCGGACCGGCGTTGCAGCTGGGCCTGGTAGTCCGCCCACCGGGCGTCACAGGCCTGATCCTTGGCGATGAGCTGGTCGTACTGGTTGCAGCCAGTCAGGGCGAGGAGTCCCACTGCGGCCGCGAGGACGATGGGGGCGCGGGTCGTCATGGCGACACCCTAACGCCCACCATGTGCGCACACGCAAGCGAACTTTCGGACGGGGGTGTGCCTCTGGACCGAGCGGCCGGGAAGACGCAAGTCCCGTCGGGACATTAGGATTCCAGTCGTACCCGCCGACGATGCGACCTGCCCCATCTACGCCGACGAGCTCAGCGTGGACGCGCACACCCGTGCCGCGTCCACCCCGGACGCGCCGGCGTGCGCGGCGCCGTCGCTGGATGCAGCGCGCCGCGGTGATCGGGCTCGCGCTGCTCAGCGCGGTCATCGTCCTGCACTCCATCCTGAACTCGAACGCGGTGCGCTCGCGGCTGCGCGATCGGGTGGAGGCGGCCCTGGCGGCGCGGCTCGGTGGCGTGGAGCTCGGCAGCCACAGCGAGGTGGACTGGAGCCTCCGCCTCAGCTTCGGGCCGGTGCGCATCTCGCCCGAGCCGGGCTCGCCGGTGGTGCTCGAGATGGAGCGGGTGCGCGTCCGGCCGCGGTGGAGCGCGCTGCTCGCCGGACGGCTCGAGCCCGGGCTGGTGCAGATGCGCACGGTGGTGGTGCGGCCGGGAACGCAGCTGGAGAACCTTCGCGCCCTCGCGGCGCGGCTGAAGGGGAAGGCCCCCGCGCCCGGCAAGGAGCCCGCGTCCCCGGTGTCCGCCTCGCGTCTGCCGCGGATCGAGGTGCAGGACCTCCGGGTCGAGCTCGTGTCGAGTCAGGACGGGCACCCGCTGGACCTCGGCGCGTGGGACGCCCAGGTCGAGGTCTCGGGCGCCGCGTCGGCCCGGGTGCTGGAGGTTCTCGTCCAGCGCGACGGAGGCGGTGAGGCCCGGTCGGTGGTGCGCTGGGCGCGCGACCAGCCGTTCCAGGTGGAGGCCGGCCTGGAGGGGATGCCGCTCCGGCCGCTGATCGAGCTCCTCGGCCAGCGCGTCGGGGTGCGCGCCACCGCCGGCTCGGTCACGGGTCGGATGAACGGGGTCCTGCCGGCGGATCTCAAGCGCGGCGAGCTCGAGGTCTCCGGCCGGATCGACGGCCTCTTCCTCGAGGGAACGCGCCTGGCCTCCGAGCCGGTTGGCCCGTGGCGCCTCTCCGGCGCCGGGACCGTGGACTGGGACCGGAGCAATCGCGAGGTCCGTCTCCGCGACGGGCACGTCGGGTTCGGCGAGAACGACTCGCTGCGCGTCAACGTGGAGGGAGTCTACGAGGGCAAGCGCGTCCCGCGGTTCCGCGCCGAGGCCCGGGTGGACCAGCTCCGGTACCAGGACGCGGTCGACGCGTTGCCTCCCCAGTTCAGCCTCGGGGACGAGGCGCCGCGCATCCCCGGCCTGCTCGATGCGCGGGTGCGGGTCTCCGGGCCGGTGCGCGACCCCGAGCAGTGGGTCCTCGACGTGAAGCTGGACCTCGCCGGCCTGCGCGCGGCCTCGAAGGCGACGCCGTTCTTCCTCCGCGGCCCGTTCATCTACCGCCCGGTGGACGCCGCCGGGCACACCCGGGAGATCTGGGTCGGGCCGCAGAATCCCAACTTCGTCCCGATCTCCGACCTGCCCCGCTACGTCTCGCGCGCGGTGACCACCAGCGAGGACGCCGGCTTCTGGTTCCACCCCGGCTTCGACTTCGACGAGATGAAAGAGAGCCTC
>Ga0207640_10002392_pt1 | contig 10039 bp, 6 predicted proteins | sample KBSCornC42_FD_184300 | JGI IMG/M metagenome (GOLD analysis project Ga0207640, IMG submission 184300) | Corn rhizosphere microbial communities from Kellogg Biological Station, Michigan, USA - KBS Corn C4-2 (SPAdes) (version 2) | ecosystem: Host-associated > Plants > Roots > Rhizosphere > Soil ... | reverse complement strand
CGTTTCGCCAAGTTGATGCAGGAGTCCCGCTGAGATGCCCAAGCGCACAGACATCAAGAGCGTCCTGATCATCGGCGCCGGCCCGATCGTGATCGGCCAGGCCTGCGAGTTCGACTACTCCGGCGCGCAGGCCTGCAAGGCGTTGAAGGAAGAGGGCTACCGGGTGATCCTGGTGAACTCCAACCCCGCCACGATCATGACCGACCCGGAGACCGCCGACGCGGTCTACATCGAGCCGATCAACTGGCAGACGGTGGAGCGCATCATCGCCAAGGAGCGCCCGGACGCGGTGCTGCCCACCATGGGCGGCCAGACCGGCCTCAATTGCGCGCTGGACCTGGCCGACAACGGCGTGCTGGAAAAGTACGGCGTCGAACTGATCGGCGCCTCGCGCGAAGCCATCCGCATGGCCGAGGACCGCGAGCTGTTCCGCATCGCCATGAAGGACATCGGCCTGGAATGCCCCAAGGCCGAAGTCGCCAAGACCTTCGAGCAGGCGCTGGAAATCCAGGTCAAGGTCGGTTTCCCCACCATCATCCGCCCCAGCTTCACCCTGGGCGGTTCGGGCGGCGGCATCGCCTACAACAAGGAAGAATTCGAAGAGATCGCCAAGCGCGGCCTCGATCTTTCGCCGGTGCATGAAATCCTCGTCGAGGAATCCGTGCTGGGCTGGAAGGAATTCGAGATGGAAGTGGTCCGCGACAAGGCGGACAACTGCATCATCGTGTGCTCGATCGAAAACCTCGATCCGATGGGCGTGCACACCGGCGACTCGATCACCGTGGCGCCGGCGCAGACCCTCACCGACAAGGAATACCAGCGCCTGCGCGACGCCTCGATCGCGGTGCTGCGCAAGATCGGCGTGGATACCGGCGGCTCCAACGTGCAGTTCGGCATCAATGCCGAGGACGGCCGCGTGGTGGTGATCGAGATGAACCCGCGCGTGTCGCGTTCCTCGGCGCTGGCCTCCAAGGCCACCGGCTTCCCGATCGCCAAGATCGCGGCGAAGCTGGCCGTGGGTTACACGCTGGATGAGCTGAAGAACGACATCACCGGCGGCCTCACCCCGGCCTCGTTCGAGCCGACCATCGACTACGTGGTCACCAAGATTCCGCGCTTCGCCTTCGAGAAATTCCCCTCGGCCGACGCGCGCCTGACCACCCAGATGAAGTCGGTGGGCGAGGTGATGGCGATGGGCCGCACCTTCCACGAATCGCTGCAGAAGGCGCTGCGCGGCCTGGAAATCGGCAAGACCGGCCTGAACCCGACCGGCGTGGACTTCACCAGCGACGAAGGCCTGGCCGCGCTCAAGCGCGAGCTGCGCGAGCCGCGTCCGGACCGCGTGTTCCACCTGGGCGATGCGTTCCGCGCAGGTCTCTCGCTGGAAGAGGTGTATGGCCTCAGCCGGGTCGATCCCTGGTTCCTCGCCGCATTCGAGGACATCGTGCTGACCGAGAACGAGGTGCAGGCGCAGGGCATCAGCGCGCTGGACGCGCTGCGCATGCGCGAGCTCAAGCGCATGGGCTTCGCCGACGCGCGCATCGCCGAGCTCACCGACACCGACGAAGCGGCCGTGCGCTATCTGCGCCGCACCCTGGGCGTGCGCCCGGTGTACAAGCGCGTGGATTCCTGCGCCGCCGAATTCGCCACCACCACGGCCTACATGTACTCGACCTACGAGGAAGAGTGCGAAGCCAACCCGACCAGCCGCGACAAGATCATGGTGCTGGGCGGCGGTCCGAACCGCATCGGCCAGGGCATCGAGTTCGACTACTGCTGCGTGCATGCCGCGCTGGCGCTGCGCGAGGACGGGTTCGAGACCATCATGGTCAACTGCAACCCGGAAACCGTGTCCACCGACTACGACACCTCCGACCGCCTGTACTTCGAGCCGCTGACGCTGGAAGACGTGCTGGAGATCGTCGACCTGGAAAAGCCCAAGGGCGTGATCGTGCAGTACGGCGGCCAGACCCCGCTGAAGCTGGCGCGTGCGCTGGAAGCGGCCGGCGCGCCGGTGATCGGCACCTCGCCGGATTCGATCGACCTGGCCGAAGACCGCGAGCGCTTCCAGCAGATGATCGAGAAGATCGGCCTGAAGCAGCCGCCGAACCGCACCGCGCGCAACGCCGACGAGGCGCTGGCGCTGGCGCGCGAGATCGGTTACCCGCTGGTGGTGCGCCCGAGCTATGTGCTGGGCGGCCGCGCGATGGAAATCGTGTATGGCGACGCCGATCTGTCGCGCTATATCCGCGAGGCGGTGCAGGTCTCCAACGATTCGCCGGTGCTGCTGGACCGCTTCCTCGACCACGCGGTCGAGGTGGACGTGGACGTCATCGCCGACGCCGAGGGCAACGTGCTGGTGGGCGGCATCATGGAGCACATCGAGGAAGCCGGCGTGCATTCCGGCGATTCCTCCTGCTCGCTGCCGCCGTACTCGCTGTCCAAGGAAGTGCAGGACGAGATGCGCCGCCAGGTCGCGCTGATGGCGAAGGAGCTGAAGGTGATCGGCCTGATGAATACGCAGTTCGCCATCCAGGGCGACACCGTGTTCATTCTGGAAGTGAACCCGCGCGCTTCGCGTACCGTGCCGTTCGTGTCCAAGGCCACCGGCGTGCCGCTGGCCAAGATCGCCGCGCGCGCGATGGCCGGGCGCACGCTGATCGCGCAGAACGCCACCAAGGAAGTGATTCCGTCGTACTACTCGGTGAAGGAAGCGATCTTCCCGTTCCTGAAATTCCAGAACGTGGATCCGATCCTCGGCCCCGAGATGCGCTCCACCGGCGAGGTGATGGGCGTGGGCCGCAGCTTCGGCGCCGCCTTCGCGCGCGGCCACGACGCGGCAGGCATCAAGACGCCGCCGAAGGGCAAGGTGTTCGTGTCGGTGCGCGATGCCGACAAGGACCGCCTGCTGCCGGTGGCCAAGGACGCGGTGTCGCGCGGCTTCAGCCTGGTCGCCACCGAAGGTACGGCCGCCTATCTGGCTGGGCATGGCGTGGCCTGCGAGCGCATCAACAAGGTGGCCGAAGGCCGCCCGCATATCGTCGATCTGATCAAGAACGGCGAGATCGTCTATATCGTCAACACCACCGAGGGCAAGCAGGCCATCGCCGACTCGTTCTCGATCCGCCGCGAAGCCCTGCAGCATCGCGTCACTTACTCAACCACCGTCGCCGGTGCCCGTGCACTGGTGCATTCGCTGGATTACCACGGCGCCGGTGAAGTGCACAGCTTGCAGGAGCTGCACAAGGAGCTGAAAGCATGAGTCGCGCCCCCATCACCAAAGCCGGTTCCGAGCGTCTGCGCAGTGAACTGGAGCGCCTGAAGTCCGTCGACCGGCCGCGCATCATCGCGGCCATCGCCGAGGCGCGGGCGCATGGCGACCTGAAGGAAAACGCCGAGTACCACGCCGCGCGCGAGCAGCAGAGCTTCACCGAGGGCCGCATTGCCGAACTCGAGGCGGCGCTGTCGACCGCCGAGGTGATCGACGTGACGCGGCTCAATCCCGGTTCGCGCGTGGTGTTCGGCGCCATCGTGGATCTGGAAGACGAGGACAGCGGCGAGGCGGTGACCTACCAGATCGTCGGTGACCTGGAAGCGGACATCAAACAGCGCCTGCTCGCGGTGTCCTCGCCGATCGCCCGCGCGCTGATCGGCAAGAGCGCCGAGGACAGCTTCGAGTTCCAGGCGCCGAACGGCACGAAGCGCTATGTGATCACCGGGGTGCGCTACAACTGAGTGGCGCAGGGGCGCGCGGTGTTCATCGCGCCGCCCCGATCCGTCATCCCGGCGCAGGCCGGGGTCCAGCAGCGGTATCGTTCGATGGTCGATGCGGCGCCGAAAGACAGTTACCGGACATAGCGGCCACGATGCAGTGTGGTCGCCACTGGATAACTCGCTTCGCTCGCCCCTCCGGGGCCGCCCTGCGGGCGTTCTTCGCGCTGCGCGCTCGTCCGGCCTGCGCCGGGATGACGCCGGGTGGGACAGCGAGATAGTTTGGATGCGCCTACAAAACGCGGGCAATAAAAAAGGGCCGCGAATGCGGCCCTTTTTACGACTCGTCGCGGCTGAAACTCAGCGCTGACGGGCCTTGAAACGCGGGTTGCTCTTGCAGATCACGAACACCTTGCCGCGACGGCGCACAACCTTGCAGTCACGGTGCCGCTGCTTGGCGGACTTCAAAGAGGAAAGCACCTTCACGGCCAGCTCCTGACACTAACGGGAAAAGACAAGCTGGCAAGTGTAGCTACTTGATTGGCTTGGAACAAGTAGGTCATCACAACAAATTCGGTACGGCCCGCGCCTCGGCCACAACCGATAGGAACTGGGCCAGCACCGGCGAGGCATCGTCGCGCCGGCTGGCCACGGCCAGCCGCATATAGGCGTCGGGGTCCTCCAGCTGCACATAGCTGACCCCGGCCAGGGCCACCGAGCACATCGAAGCCGGAATCAGCGCCAGCCCCATGCCAGCCGCCACCAGCATCAGCAAGCCATTGATCTGCTGGGCATGCTGGCGGATCAGCGGGTGGAAATCGGCCTTGGCGGCGATCAGGGTCAGGCGGTCGTACAAGGTGGCGGCCAGCTCGCGCGGCTGCACCACGAAGGGGGCGTCGGCTACTTCGCGCAGCCAGATCCGGCGTCGAGCGGCCAGCGGGTGCTCGGAGGGCAGGGCCAGCAGCAGGGGTTCGCGGTCGATCTCGTCGATGCGCAAGGTGTGCGAATCCGCCTCATGCTTGGGCAGGTCGCGCACGAAGCCCACGTCCAGCTCGCCGGCGAGCAGGGCGGCGAACTGCGGCTCGGTGTACATCTCGCTCAGCAGCACCCGCACGTGCGGCGCGTGGCGGCCGTAGCGCAGCAGGGTCTGGGGCAGGGAGGGGTGGAAGGTCACCGAGACCGTGTACGCCAGCCGCAGCTGGCCGCTGAAACCCGCCGCGGCCTGGGACACCTGGCTGCGCGCCTCGTCGGCCTTGGCCAGGATCTGCCGGGCCTGCTCCAGGAACACGCGGCCGGGTTCGGTCAGGGCCACGTTGCGCTTGTCGCGGTCCAGCAGGCGCACGCCCAGGTCGGCTTCCAGCGCCTGGATCTGCTGGGACAGCGGCGGCTGGGAGATATGCAGGCGCTGCGAGGCCCGCGTGAAGCTGAGCTCCTCGGCCACGGCGACGAAGTATCGGAGCTGGCGGAAATCGAACATATAGGGTTTACATATAAGTTACGTCGAAAATATATATTGGTTAATGTGATTCGTCCAACCTATCCTTTCTTTCGTCCCGCCACCGTCCCCTCCCCCCAGGTGGCGGCGACCCTCGCCCCGCAGCGACGCTACCCCCGCGATACCCGGCCCCCTCCCCCTGGCCCGCTATCGACGCGTCGTCTGGCGGGGCGCTTTCTTTTGCGCTCCCCGAAAAGCTTCCGACCAGCCCCTTAGAGGGTGCTGGCCAGACGCGTGCCCTGGGCGATCGCCCGCTTGGCATCCAGTTCGGCGGCCACATCGGCGCCGCCGATCACGTGCGGCGTGATGCCGGCGGCGAGCAAGGTGTCGGCCAGCTCGCGCAGCGGTTCCTGGCCGGCGCAGACGATCACGTTGTCGACGGGAAGCAGCTGTGATTTGCCGTCGACGCTGATATGCAGGCCGGCGTCGTCGAGGCGGTCGTAACTCACGCCGCCCAGCATGGCCACCTGCTTGTTCTTCAGCGTGGCGCGATGCACCCAGCCGGTGGTCTTGTTGAGGCGCGCACCCGGGCGGCCTTCCGAGCGCTGCATCAGCCAGATCTGCCGCGCGGGTTTTTCCGGCGCCGCGGCCAGCAGGCCGCCGCGGGTTTCGAGCTGCGTATCGACGCCCCATTCGCGCGTCCAGCGGGCCACGTCGGTGGTCGGGGAGGGCGCGTGTTCGACCAGGAATTCCGCCACGTCGAAGCCGATGCCGCCGGCGCCGATGATGGCGACGCGCTGGCCGACCGGCTGGTCGTGCGCGAGCACGTCCAGATAGCTCAGCACGCGCGCATCGTCGCTGCCGGGGAAGGCCACCTTGCGCGGCGCGATGCCGGTGGCGATCACCACCTCGTCGTAGCCGCGCAGCGTTTCGGCATCCGCCTTCGTGCGCAGGCGCAGCGTCACGCCCAGATCCGCCAGCCGATGGCGGAAATAGCGCAGCGTCTCGTGGAATTCCTCCTTGCCGGGAATCCGCTTCGCATAGTTGAACTGGCCGCCGATATCGCCGGCCTGATCGATCAGCGTCACCTCGTGCCCGCGCTCGGCCAGCGTGCTGGCGCAGGCCATGCCGGCCGGGCCGGCGCCGACCACCGCGATGCGCTTGCGCTGCGCGGCCGGTGCGATGTTCAGCTCGGTTTCGTGGCAGGCGCGCGGGTTCACCATGCAGCTGGCGCGCTGGTTCTGGAATACGTGATCGAGGCAGGCCTGATTGCAGGCGATGCAGGTATTGATGCGGATGGCGCGCCCGGCGCGGGCCTTGTTCGCCCAGTCCGGATCGGCCAGCAGCGGCCGCGCCATCGAGACCATGTCGGCATCGCCCTCGGCGAGGATGCGCTCGGCCACATCCGGCATGTTGATGCGGTTGGTGGTGATCAGCGGAATGCCGACTTCGCCCTTGAGCTTGCGCGTCACCCAGGCAAAGCCGGCGCGCGGCACGCTGGTGACGATGGTCGGAATGCGCGCCTCATGCCAGCCGATGCCGGTGTTGATGATGCTGGCGCCGGCGGCTTCGATGGCCTTGGCCAGCGCGACGATCTCCGCCCAGTCCTGGCCTTGCTCGACCAGGTCCAGCATCGACAGCCGGTAGATGATGATGAAATCGCGGCCCACCGCCTCGCGCATGCGGCGCACGATTTCCACGGGAAAACGCATGCGATTCGCGGCGCTCCCACCCCAGCCGTCGGCGCGGCGATTGGTGCGCTCGGCCAGGAACTGGTTGATCAGATAACCCTCCGAACCCATCACCTCGACGCCGTCGTAGCCGGCGTCGCGAGCGAGCTTGGCGCAGCGCACGAAGTCGGCGATGGTGCGCTCCACGCCGCGCGAGGAAAGACCGCGCGGGGTGAACGGGGTGATCGGCGATTTCAGCTTCGACGGCGCCACCGACAGCGGGTGATAGCCGTAGCGCCCGGCGTGCAGGATCTGCATGCACAGCTTGCCGCCTTCGGCCTGCACGGCGCGGGTCAGCTTGCGGTGCCGCGCCACGTGCCAGGGCATCGACAGGCGGCCGCCGAAGGGCTTCAGCCAGCCTTCGATGCTGGGCGCGATGCCGCCGGTGACCATCAGGCCGACGCCGCCGCGGGCGCGTTCGGCGAAATAGGCGGCGAGCTTATCGTAGTCGGCGGCCTTGTCTTCCAGGCCGGTATGCATCGAGCCCATCAGGATGCGATTGGGCAGGGTCGTGTGACCCAGGTCGAGCGGCGCGAACAGGTTGGGGTAGTCCATACGATCCCGGCTGGGGTTCAAACGATCGTATGAATGTGCCCGCTGAGCGGCCTCCAGCGCAAGGCTTTCAGGCCAGCAGCTGCTTCACCAGGTCGATATAGCGGCGCATGGCGTCGTCCCGCGAGCTGCCGCGCAGCTTGGCCCAGGCCTCGTACTTGGCGGTGCCCACGAAGTCGAAGAAACCAGGCTGGGGGCCGTGCACGTCGCCCTCGGAGCCCTGTTTGTAGAGGGCGTAGAGCTTGAGCAGGGTGTCGTTGTCCGGGCGCTCGCCCAGTCCCTGGACGTCCTCGGCGGCTTGCTGGAACTCGCTTTGAAGATCGTCGCTCATGGAAGGTAAGGTCACGCGGCAGGACGGAGGCGGCCGGCTAGATAGCATGCGCTCCCGGCAGGGTCAACGCGCGTTAACATAGCGGTTTGCCTGACGCCGGAGCCCGCATGAGTCCCTCGACCCCCGTTCCCGTACTGACCATCGACGGGCCCTCGGGATCCGGGAAGGGCACCATCAGCCGCCTGGTGGCCGAACATCTGGGCTGGCGCCTGCTCGATTCCGGCGCGCTGTACCGGGCGGTGGGCTATGCGGCCGGCATGGAGGGCCTGGACCTGTCCGACGCCGAGGCCGTCACCCGCTGCGCCCTTCACGTGAAGATCCGCTTCCACGCCGCCCCGGACGGCGGCGACACCCATGTGCTGGTCAACGGCCACGACGCCACCGACGAACTGCGCACCGAAACCGCCGGCGCGGCGGCCTCGGCCATTGCCTCGATCCCCTCGGTGCGGGCGGCCCTGGTCGACCTGCAGCTGGGTTTCCGCAAGGCCCCGGGCCTGGTCGCCGACGGGCGCGACATGGGCACGGTGATCTTCCCGGATGCCGCCTACAAGGTGTTCCTGACCGCCAGCGCCGCCGAAAGGGCGAAAAGGCGCTATAAACAGTTGAAAGCAAAGGGTCTCAGCGTTACACTCTCCGGCCTTCAGCGAGAGATTGAGGCGCGCGATGCCCGGGATGCGTCCCGCGAGGTCGCACCCCTCAAGCCAGCCGACGATGCGGTCCTGGTGGACACCACCGGCATGAGCATCGACGACGTCGTCGCGAAAGTACTTGCCGTCCTGCAGCCTCACCCGGCTGCCTGAAGGCATAAGGTGCCCCGCCTGGCGCGGGGTTTTGGTCAACGGTGCCGAAGGGGTCCTTCTCCTAAGACACCCACAACCGGTGGGCCGATCGCATTGCGCAAACCTTTCCAGGCGCACGGTGGAGCAGGCCTTTTCTCATTTCTGGAATCAACATGACTGAAAGTTTTGCCGAGCTGTTTGAACAGAGCCAACAGGCCATCTCCAAGCTGAAGCCGGGCGCGATCGTCAGCGGCATCGTTGTGGAAATCCGCAATGACGTCGTCGTGATCAACGCCGGCCTCAAGAGCGAAGGCATCGTCCCGATCGAGCAGTTCAAGGACGAGAGCGGCACGCTCGAGGTGCAGGTGGGCGACGAAGTGAAGGTCGCTCTCGACGCACTGGAAGACGGCTTCGGCGAGACCAAGCTCTCCCGCGAGAAGGCCAAGCGTTCCATGGTGTGGGACGACCTCGAAGCGGCCTTCGAGAAGGAAGAGACCATCACCGGCAAGATCTCCGGCAAGGTCAAGGGCGGTTTCACCGTCGACATCAAGGACGTCCGCGCGTTCCTGCCGGGCTCCCTGGTCGACGTGCGCCCGGTGCGCGACCCGGTGTACCTCGAGGGCAAGGACCTCGAGTTCAAGATCATCAAGCTGGACCGCAAGCGCAACAACGTGGTCGTCAGCCGCCGCGCCGTCGTCGAGACCGAGTTCTCCGAGGAGCGCGAGAAGCTGCTGGAGCGCCTGACCGAAGGCGCGGTGGTCAAGGGCACGGTCAAGAACCTCACCGACTACGGCGCGTTCGTGGACCTGGGCGGTATCGACGGCCTGCTGCACATCACCGACATGGCCTGGAAGCGCGTGCGCCATCCGTCCGAAGTCGTCAACGTCGGCGACGAGCTGGACGTGCGCGTGCTGAAGTACGACCGCGAGCGCAACCGCGTGTCGCTGGGCCTGAAGCAGCTGGGCGACGACCCGTGGGTCGCCATCGCCCGCCGCTACCCGGTCGGCAGCCGCCTGTTCGGCAAGGTCTCCAACGTCACCGATTACGGCTGCTTCGTCGAGATCGAGCCGGGCGTGGAAGGCCTGGTCCACGTGTCCGAGATGGACTGGACCAACAAGAACGTCAACCCGGCCAAGGTGGTGCAGGTCGGCGACGAGACCGAAGTGATGGTGCTGGACGTGGATGAAGAGCGTCGCCGCATCTCGCTGGGCATCAAGCAGACCCGCTCCAACCCGTGGGAAGCCTTCGCCGCCATGCACAAGAAGGGCGACAAGGTCTCCGGCCAGATCAAGTCGATCACCGACTTCGGCATCTTCATCGGCCTGGACGGCGGCATCGATGGCCTGGTCCACCTGTCCGACATCTCCTGGCAGGGCACCGGCGAAGACCTCGTGCGCAACTTCAAGAAGGGCGACGAGATCGAGGCCGTGGTGCTGGCGGTGGATCCGGAGCGCGAGCGCATCTCCCTCGGCATCAAGCAGATGGAGCAGGATCCGTTCGG
>Ga0207640_10002390_pt1 | contig 10041 bp, 10 predicted proteins | sample KBSCornC42_FD_184300 | JGI IMG/M metagenome (GOLD analysis project Ga0207640, IMG submission 184300) | Corn rhizosphere microbial communities from Kellogg Biological Station, Michigan, USA - KBS Corn C4-2 (SPAdes) (version 2) | ecosystem: Host-associated > Plants > Roots > Rhizosphere > Soil ... | reverse complement strand
TGCGTCCTCGCGATCGCGAGTGAAGAGCAGCTCTTCCTTCTTGGCGATGCCGACCGCGATCAGGTTGGCAAGGCCCAGCTCTTCGAGCGCGGCGTAGGCGGCGGTCAGCTGCCCCTTGCCGCCGTCAATCAGGATCAAATCGGGAAACGGACCGCCGAGCTCGAGCAGCTTGCGATAGCGCCGCTGCACGACTTCGTGCATCGAGGCGAAGTCGTCCAGCACTCGCGCGGAGTCGCGCGCTGGCTCCGCCTCGCGCGCGCTGTCGGGGGTGGGGGCTACGGGCCCGGGGCTTGCTGAATCGAGGGGCAGCACAATCCGCTTCTGACGGCTATCCCCCAGCCCCCAGCCCCGACTCGCTGTCGCCGAGCCCCGAATGCGAAATTTCCTGTACTCCCCCTTGCGCATGCGACCGTCTTCGCAGACGACCATCGACGCGACGGTCTCGCTGCCCTGGATCGTCGAGATGTCGAAGCATTCGATCCGCCGCGGCAGCGCCGGCAGCGCCAGCACGTGCTGGAGTGTTTCGAGCGCCTCGTATTGCGCGGTCTTGGTCTGGTTGAACCGGGTCTGGTAGGCGATGCCGGCGTTGCGATTGGCGAGGTCGATCATCCCGCGCTTCTCGCCGCGCTGCGGCACGAGGATCCGGACGCGCCGTCCGGCGCGCGCGGTGAGCCACGCTTCGAGCGCGTCGCGCTCGTCGGGTTCGACCGGCACGTGGATTTCCGGCGGCGCGGCGCGCAGCTCGTAGAACTGCTGGATGGCCGCGGCGAGCACGTCGCCGTCGCGCGATCCGGCGAAGGCTTCGTCGGTGCCGAGCTCGACGCGCTCGATCACTTTGCCGGTGCGGACCTGGAACACCTGAATCGCGGCGCCGGCCGGTCCGAGCTTGAGCCCGAAGACGTCGCGGTGCCCGAGCTCGGTGGTCGCCATTTTCTGCTGCCGATCGTGCAGCGTCTGCACCGTGCGCATCGCGTCGCGCAGCTGCGCCGCTTCTTCGAACCGCTCGTGTTCGGCGGCGTCGACCATCCGCTGGCGCAGCGTCTTGATCAACTCGTCGTTCTTGCCTTCGAGGAACAGCTGGGTGACGCCGACGGCCCGGCTGTAGTCCTCCGGCGAGCACACCGTGTCGACGCATGGCGCGATGCAGCGTTTGATGTCGTACTCCAGGCAGGGGCGGCCGCGCTTGCCGGTGATCACCTCGTTGCAGGACCGGATCCCGAACAGCCGGTGCGTCAAGGCCATCGTCCGCCGGGCGAAATGCGCCGGCATGAACGGGCCGGCGTAGAAACTGCCGTCGCGCTCCACGCGCCTGGCCACGAGCACCCGCGGGAACGCCTCGGTGGTCGTCAGCTGCAGGAACGGATAGTTCTTGTCGTCGCGGAGGAGGATGTTGTACTTCGGCGAGCGCTGCTTGATGAGATTGTTCTCGAGGGCAAGCGCCTCCACCACCGAGTCGGTAACGATGAACTCGAGGCGCACGACCTCGTCCAGCAGTGCGTCCGTTTTCGCATCGCTGCCGGCGGCGCCGAGGTAGTTGCGCACGCGGTCGCGCAGGGCCCGCGCCTTGCCGACGTAGATCGTGTCGCCATCCGCGTTGAAGTACAGATAGACCCCGGGCTGCTCGGGCAACCGGGCAATCTGCTCCTTGAGATCGTGGATGGCCATACGGTACTATGTCGCGTCTTCAAGCCGTGCCTGAACCCTCGATTGTACTCCACCCGCCAGAGCCCGGCCATTTCCGGAAGGACAAGCGACGCACCTTCACCGGCATCATCGGCGCGGTGTGCATGCAGCCGCTGCGCGCGATCATCAATCTCTGTGTCGCGCTGCGGATTCACCCGAACACGTTGACGCTGGTCGGGGTGATCGTCAACGTCGCCGCGGCCTGGGCGCTCGGCTTCGGACGTTTCATGCTGGCGTTCGTGATCATGCTGGTCGCGAACATCTTCGACTTCATCGACGGCAAGGTCGCGCACCTCACCAACACCGTCTCCGAGTTCGGCGCGTTCTGGGATTCGACGCTCGATCGTTTCTCGGATCTGGCGCTGCTGACCGGCCTGATCTTCCTCTATTCGAAGCTGGGACGCAGCGACTACGTGATGATCGCGGCGCTGGCGCTGATCTTCTCGATCATGACCAGCTACGCGAGGGCCCGCGCCGAGTCGCTGGTCAAGAAGTGCAAGGTCGGCTTCATGGAGCGCCCCGAGCGCATCGTGCTGCTGATGATCGGCGCCGCCACCAACCGGATGGCCGGCGTGCTGTGGGTCGTGCTGGTCCTGTCGATCCTCACGGTCGCCAACCGCATCTACTACACCTATCTCGATCTCAACCGCCTGCCGCTGCCGACCAAAAAAGGGGCCGCCGGCCTCTTCAACCGCGCCTTCTTCTGGACCGACGAACGCGCCACGCTGCCCTACGACATCTGGGTCGTCGCCATTCTTGCCTTCGTCTGGCTGGTCCCCCCAGCCTGGCTCGGCGATCCGACCGCCACGGACCCAGGACTCGTCGCCTGGATTCTTCGAACCGTCGGCAATTAAGAATTAGGAATTAAGAATTAAGAATTCGTACCGCGCTTGGCACGCGCAGCCTGCCGCTTCGCGATCTTTGCGGCTTTTTCGGCCGCCCGCTTCGCCGCGACGCTTGCTCGCTTCTTCGTAATGATTGTGCCGACGATCGAAATCAACTCGTTACCCTCCTGCACGAGACGTTTGGCGAGAACCGGCGGGCCTTTCTTGCGGCGCTCGCAGACGCGGAGACGCGTCCATGACTCACGGCATTCTTTAAGACCGATGCAGCACTTCGAGATGAAGTCTCGATCGCTTTCGGCGCCTCTCGCCTCTTCGAGCATCGTCGCAAACGACAGACTGCAGTCGAGGAGTTGAGGCACCATCAATCGGCCGACGCCGCCATTCTCGGTCAACTCTTCGCAAAACCCGACGACGTCGCATGCGTACTCAAATGCGCGGTCGCGGATGTCTTGCCCGTTCTCAAACGAGGGAGGTCGAACTCCAGAATTCGCAGAAGGCATGGCGCACTGACGAGCATACGCGCTGCCACCGGACGAGGAACGGAATGTCGAATAAATCCGTTAGTCGCTAATTACCGGTACGCACGCGATGCGTACGAATTCTTAATTCTTAATTCCAAATTCTTAATTGCGCGGCGTCAGGCACGTTTCCGCTTCTGACCAGCGGGCTTCTCCGCCGCGGCGCTTGCGGCAACCTTGGCCGGTTTCTTCTTCTGCGCGCTCACCGCGTCGAGGCTTTTCTTGAGCGCGTCCATCAGGTTGACGACCTTGGGCGGCGCGTCGGGCGCGGCGCTGGTGACCACTTCCTGGCCGGCGATCTTCGCGTCGATGATGCGCTGCAGGCCCTCGCGATATTCGTCGCGGTAGCTGGCGAGATCGAGCGGCTGCTCGAAGGTCTGGATCACCTGGCGCGCCAGCTTGATCTCCTCCGGCTTCACTTTCTCCGGCACCGCGTTCAACTCCTCCACCGCTTCGATGCCGCGGATTTCGGCGGCGTGGTGGAGCGTGTGCATCACGATGCCCTTGCCGTGCGGGCGCACGGCGACGAGGTATTCCCGGCCGTAGAGCGCGAGCTTGCCGACGCCGACCTTGCCCTCCATCCCGTCGCGCATCACCGCGAACGCGTCGGCGGCCATGCCGCCGTCCGGCGCCAGGTAGTAGGTGCGGTCGACGTACATCGGATCGATCGCGGCGGCGTCGGCGAACTGCACGAGGTCGATCACGCGCGTCGACTCGGGACGGACCTGATCAAAGTCCTCGTCGGACATCACGACGTAGCGCCCCTTCTCGAATTCGTAGCCCTTGACGATCTCCGAGTTGGGCACCTCACGGTTGCAGTGCGGGCACCAGCGCTTCTGCTGGATGCGCGTCTGACACTCGCCGTGCAGCTGGTTGAACGAAATCGAGCCGCTCGACTCCGTAGCCGGGAACACCTTGATGGGGATGTTGACCAGGCTGATTTTGAGGAACCCCTTCCACGTCGCTCGTGCAGCCATATCGCTCTAGAGTATCGGTACCTCGCTCGCCCTGAACAGGGTGCTCGCTCGATGCCGCGCGGGGGCTTGGGGCTTGGGGCTTGGGGCTGGCGCTAGCCCCCGGCCGCGGCGTCGTCGCCGCCCAGGCCGAGCCCGGTGCCCTTCACCGTCTTGTCCCCCACTTTGTCGCGGAGCAAGCGGCGCGCCGCGCCGTACTTGTCGCCCGGGACTGTGAGACGGCGTGCAAGATTGCGCAATCGTGAGATCACGATGAGCGTCGCCTGATGCTCGCCTTCGCGCCACGTGATGCCGCCGACTTCCGCGTAGGGAATGAACGTCGTCTCCGCCCAGATCCCGTCTTCGTAAAAGCCGCGGCCAATCGTGAGGCTCATCGGGAAAAAGTAGGCGTAGTAGAGAAACATCATCGACTCGCCGAACGCCTGCCGGTGCAGAAAGACGAGCTTGGCGACGACGAGCAGGCCCAGTGCGCCGCCGAGGGCGAGCGCAAAGGTGTATTGCGGCGGCTTCGGCGTCCGCCACGTCAGCAGTGCGCCCTGGCGGCGTCGCAGGAAGCGGACGTAATCGTAGGCGAGCTTCAGGTTCGCGGCGAGAAAGCCGACGCCGAGGAGAAAGAGCACGCCGGTCAACAGGTCCACGGAGCGATCTTACGGTGAGGGACGAGGCGCCGCCAGCACGGCGGCTCGGCAGGAAGACGAAGGGATGCGGGCCCGGCCCGCATCCCCTTCGGAATTGCGCGTTACTTGGTGTGCGCGGCGGCGGACTGAACCCGATCCTTCTCCGCGTCGGTGATCGCCCCCTGGGCGACGAGGCTGTCGAGCAGGTGCGCGACGCCGCTGACGAAGCCGCCGTGGTTCTTCGCACCGGCAGAGATCTGCGCGACGGTGTCGTTGATCGTGCAGCCGTTGGTGAACATCGCGTTCGCCACGCCGGTGTTGATGCCGCCGACAACAATCGTGGCCGCAAGATTCGAGGTCGGACACGCATCGCGCTCGTCAGCGAGGCCGTCGAGATCCTTGTCGGCGAACCAGCCGATGTCACGCAGCAGCGGCAGCGTGAGGTCCTGCGGCGGACGCACGGAATGCGTGAGATCGGCGTTGATGTTCGGCTCCATCAGCTGGTTCGGAAACGCGATCGTGTCCCAGTGAGAGATCGTGGAGCCGGGCGCGACCGGATTCGGCGTGTAGAGCAGCGCGAAGTTGTGCGCGTCGGCGCCGGCCAGCACGCCGAGATTCACCCCGAGGTTCGCTGACACGGTCGTCGGCACGGCGAGCTGGGTTTTGATCGCGTTCGCGTCGGCCTGCGTGATCAATACCGACGGAATAACGATCGTCGGATCGACCCCGGCCATGCCTCCGGGAGGCCCGCCGGCGACGTTGTTGGCGATGATGACGCCGATGGCGCCGGCGTTCTGCGCATTCTTCGCCTTCACCACGAACCCGCACGTGCCGCGGTCCATCAGCGCAATGCGGCCGGCGACGGCGGCGGCATTCGTGATCGCCGAGCAGCCATCGGTCGTCGAGGGACCGGCCGCGTCGGCGGCGTCCTGAGCGACCACCACCAGACCGCTGACGCCGGGCGACGAGAGCACCGGGCCGAATGCCGCAGTGCCGACCTGGTAGATGCCGGCGAGGGACGCCGGCGCTACCAACGTCAGCAGCGGCGTTCCGGGCGCAAGCACGCCGGGAACAGCGGCGTTGACGGCCGGGCCGTCGAACACGACGTTGCGGGGGTTGATCGACGAGGCCGCGCGTTCGGCGTCGGTCATCTGCGGCCAGAATTTGTGGGTCGTGTCATCGAAGATGTGGACGCTGAAGACATCGTCGAGGCCGGCCGGGCGCGCGCCAGTCGACACGTTGGCGAACTGCTGGAAGCCAAGGCCGTGAGCGAACTCGTGCAGGAGCACGGCAACCAGGTCGATGTCGTTGCCGTGATTGGCGTCGAAGCCGAGGTAGAACTTGCGTCCGCCGAGACAGGCCGCATCCCCGTTCAAATTCGAGTTGAATCGGGCGCGGATGTCGGCGCGTGGCGTGACGTTATCTGATTCGAACGGATCGATCTCGAAGCCCGCAACCTTGTCGGCCAGCGCGCCGCCGTAGAGCAGGTTTTGAACCGGTCCCGGATACAAACCGGTGCTCGGAAAGTTGGCGTACAGGAATCGTGAACCGGCGGAGCCGAGCACCGCGCTGGTCGCCGTGCACGTCTGCGACTCGAACGTCGCCAGGATGCGAATCACGACCGGGCTGTCGATGGTGGCGCCCCAGGTGTCCGCCGCCGTTTGGAATGCCCTGAGGCGCTGGTCGCCGAGCGTCGTTCCGTTATTGCCGCCGACCGGCGCAACCGGCGTCGGATCGTTGAACCCCTCACCCACCGCATTGCCGTTGACGATCAAAACCGTGGCTGCCGCACGCGCGTTGGCGGCCCCGGCCAGAGAGATGACGAGCAGTGTCGCCGTGACGATCGATTGACGTTTCGTCATGGCTACTTGACCTCGTAGATGGGAAATGCCAGCGGCAGGATCCGCGCCGGCAGCGACGTACTGGCAGTCGCGGGCTGACCAGCGACGAAGCTCGCCGCGCGCTCGAGACCCGTGAAGTGATCGAACCGCAGCGACCCGGTCGCGTCGACTGTTGCCGTCGCGGCTTCCATGAACGAGTCATTCAACTCGACGACGATCGCGCCGTCGGCGCGCACCGTCACCGGCACGGACTCGACGGCGCGGTCGAACTGCGTCGTCGGCGGCGCCGGTGTCGCATCCGGATCACCGATGCCGTTGTCCGGCACCTGGTTCGGATGCCGTTTTTCCTTTTTTTGCTGCGCGTTTGCGTTCGCCGGTGCCGATTGCGCACTGGCGGTGGCGGCGAGGCCCAGCGTCAAGGCACACACCACGCCGGTGCGAGTGATCGCGTGAAACATTTCTGGCTACCCCCTGATGGTTTGCGGATTGTGCAAGAACCGTGGAACGGCGGACGATAGCCTTCGGCGGGAATCCGGTCAAGCCGTTTCTGAAATCTGCGCGGGGGCAGACTTTAGTCGGGTTGTCTGCGCAGCGTCAGACTTTTTCCGCCGCGGCGAGGGTTGGGTCGAAGCAGTGGCGGCAGCGCGCCTCGTAGAGGCCGTCGGCGCCGACCAGCACGCGGTCGCTGCTGGCGACCAGCCGCTGGGTGTGGTTCGCGGGATCGCCGCAGACCACGCAGATGGCGAGGGTTTTGGTGATGTACTCGGCAATCGCGAGCAGTTGCGGCATCGGCTCGAACGGGCGGCCGAGATAATCCTGATCGAGTCCGGCGACGATCACGCGCTTGCCGCGGTCCGCGAGCGTGTTGCACGCCGCCGGCAGGTTGGCATCGAAGAACTGCCCTTCGTCGATTCCGACCACTTCGGTGTCGTCGTCGACGCGGCGGACCAGGTCGTCCGAGGTTCGGACGCACTGCGAGTCGATGCGCATGTCGCTGTGCGAGACGATCTGATCGCCGCTGTAGCGGTCGTCGATGAGCGGCTTGAAGATCTGGACTTTCTGCCTGGCGATCTGGGCGCGGCGCAGCCGGCGAATCAGCTCTTCGCTCTTGCCGCTGAACATGCTGCCGGTGATGACTTCGATCCAGCCGTGTTCGGGCGCTTTCCGGACGATTTCCATCGACGGTCTTCAGGCTCGGCCCTGGTATTCCCCGGTTTCGGTGTTGATGCGGATCTTGTCGCCTTCGTTGATGAAGGACGGGACATTCACCACGACGCCGGTTTCAAGCGTCGCCGGCTTCACCTGTGCGCTCGCCGTCGCGCCTTTGATGCCAGGTACGGTGTTCTTCACGACCAGATCCACGGTCGGCGGCAGCTCGATGCCGACCGGTTCGACATCGTAGAACTCGACGCGAATCGTCATCTCCGGGATGAGATAGTCCTTCGAGTCGCCGAGCGCCTCGGCAGAGATGTGGATCTGCTCGTAGGTGGCGGTGTCCATGAAGTAGAAGGCGTCGCCGTCGCTGTAGAGATACTGCATCTCGCGCTCGTCGAGCGTCGCCCGCTCGACGTCTTCTTCGGCGCGGAACTTCTGGTCGGCAAGCGTGCCGGTGCGGATGTTCCGCATGCGGACCTGGATGTGCGCGCGCTTGTTGCCAGGCGTGAGGTGATGCAGTTCGAGGATGCGGAAGAGGTCGTTGCCGACCTTGATCAGGTTGCCTTTCCGCAGACGGGTCGCTTGTAAGAATGACGGCATGGTCAGTGTCTGTATATCCTTGCAATCGTAGCACATATGGCTCAGACGCGAGCAACCGTGCTAGGATGCGAACCGTGGCGTTTACCCGCTGGGATCCGCTCCGCGATCTCCTCGCCCTGCACGAACAACTCGGTCATCTCGTCGGCACCGACGCCCCCGGCTGGACGCCGCCGGTCGATCTCTACGAGACCGCCAACGAGTTCGTGCTGACGGCAGAACTGCCCGGACTGTCCCGCGATCAGATCGAGATTCACGTCGAAGACAGCCGCGTCATCATCCGCGGCGCGCGCAGTGGCTCCGCGTCGCGCGAGATCCCGTGCGAACAGTACCACCGCGTCGAGCGCGGCCACGGCAGTTTCTCGCGCGGCTTCTCGCTGCCCGAACCGATCGACGTCGACGGCGTCACGGCCGACCTGAAAGACGGCATCCTCACCGTGACCATTCCAAAATCCCGCGACCGCGCGGCGCGGCGCATCGACGTCGGCTAGCGAACCATGAAACGGGTCGGGCTCTCGGTTGTGCTGCTGGTCGCCGGGTTCGTCGGCGGCATGGTCGTCACGGGGTGGGTGCGCGCGGCGGAGATGCTCCGCGCCACCGATCCCGCGGCCGCCGCATCGTCGGCGCCCGCGCCCGAACAAAAGCCCGCGGTTCCCGCCGCTCCGGCGGCAGCGCCGACGCCGGCGTTCTCGGCAGGTGGTCCCGATTTCACGCGCGTCGCCGGGCAGGCGGTCAAAGGCGTCGCCAACATTTCGTCGCTCCAGGTGGTGCGCACGCGCAACTCGCCGTTCTCGAACGATCCGTTCTTCCGCTACTTCTTCGGCGACGACGAGATGTTCGGATCGCGCGATCGCCGGTCGATGAGCCTTGGCTCGGGGGTGATCATCTCCTCCGACGGCTATGTCGTCACCAACAACCACGTCGTCGGCGAGAACGTGCGCGAGATCACGATCGCGCTGCCGGACAAGCGCGAGATCAAAGGAACGGTGATCGGCACGGATCCGGATACCGACATCGCGCTGCTGAAAATCGGCGTGACCGGCCTGCCGGTGGTGCCGTGGGGCGACTCCGCGCAGCTGAAGGTCGGCGAGTGGGTGCTGGCCATCGGCAGCCCGTTCCAATTGAGCCAGACGGTCACCGCCGGGATCGTCAGCGCCACCGGCCGCGCGAACATGGGCTTCGCGACCTACGAGGACTTCATCCAGACCGATGCCGCGATCAACCCCGGCAACTCGGGCGGCGCCCTGATCAACAGCCGCGGTGAACTGGTCGGCATCAACACCGGCATCTACAGCGAGAGCGGCGGCTACCAGGGGATCGGGTTTGCAGTGCCCAGCAACCTCGCCCGCCGCGTCGTCGGCGATCTGATGAAATACGGCGACGTCAGGCGCGGATCGATCGGCTACATCGGCATCGAGAAGCTGACGCCGCAGCTCGCAGAGGAATTCGGCATCAACAGCACCAACGGCGCGCTCGTGTCGCGGATGATGCGGACGTCGGAGGCGTACGAAGCAGGCATCCGCCCGGGTGACGTGATCGTCGCCTTCAACGCCACGCCGATCGACGATCCCTCACAACTGCAGCGCGCGATTGCCGATTCGAAGATCGGCTCGACCGCGACGGTCAAAGTTCTCCGCAACGGCCGCTCGCTCGAAGTCAAGCTGCCGATCGTGTCCAGCGCCAACTCACGCGCCCGACGGTAACAATTCGCGGCACCTCGGGACGCCACGAAGACACGAAAACACGAAGAAAACCCGGTACAAGATCTTCTTCGTGCCTTCGTGTTTTCGTGGCAGCCCCCGAGAATCGAC
>Ga0207640_10002382_pt1 | contig 10054 bp, 9 predicted proteins | sample KBSCornC42_FD_184300 | JGI IMG/M metagenome (GOLD analysis project Ga0207640, IMG submission 184300) | Corn rhizosphere microbial communities from Kellogg Biological Station, Michigan, USA - KBS Corn C4-2 (SPAdes) (version 2) | ecosystem: Host-associated > Plants > Roots > Rhizosphere > Soil ... | reverse complement strand
GCGCATCCTTGCGGAGAAGCTCACAGTAACGCTCGGGCAGCCGGTGATCGTCGAGAACCGGCTCGGCGCCGGCGGCCTGGTCGGGGCGAAGTGGGTCGCGAGCCAGGAGCCCGACGGCCATACGATCATGATGTATGCGTCGGCCTTCACCGTGTCGCCGCTCATCAGCCCGGGCCTCGATCCGAAGGAGCTCGCGCCGGTCGCGACCGTGGCCACGATTCCGACGGTGCTGATCACCCCGCCGGGCAAGTACAAGACGGTGCAGGACTTCGTGGCCGCGGCGAAGGCCGCGCCGCAGAAGCTCGCGTGCGCGACCGCGGGCGTCGGCAGCGCGACCCACATGGCGCTCGAGCGCTTCCGCTTCTCCGCCGGGTTCGAGGTGCTGCCGGTGCACACCAAGGGCGCCTCGGAAGCGCTCACCGAGGTGGTCTCCGGTCGCGCGGAGTGCTATTTCGCGCTCGTGTTCCAGGCGCAGAAGATGCGCGACTCGGGCAAGGTCGGCGCGCTCGTAGTGAGCGCGCCCAAGCGCACCTCGCTCATGCCCGAGCTGCCCACCACGGAGGAGGCGGGCTATCCCAACTCGGCCTACAACTTCTGGGTCGGCGCGCTGGTGGCGGCGAAGACGCCGAAGGAGATCGTCGACCGGCTGCACAAGGAGATCACCGATCTGGTGCAGTCGCCGGAGATCAGCGAGCGCATCCGCAAGCTCGGCGCCGATCCACTCGTCATGTCGGTCGCCGAGTTCGACGCGATGATCCAGCGCGAGCTGCAGGAGAACGCGCGCCTCATCAAGGCCGCCGGAATCAAGGCGAATTGATCTCCGACCCCTGGTTCTGGGCGCTCGCGATTCCCGCAGTCGCCCTGACCGGGGTCGGCAAAGGCGGCCTGGGCGGCGGCGCTGCGGTGGCGACGCCGCTCATGGCGCTCGTCATTCCGCCAGCGCAGGCGGCGGCGATCATGCTGCCGGTGCTCTGCCTCATGGACATCGCCGGCGTGCGCGCCTACCTCTGGCGCTGGGACCGCCGCGTCGTGCGCATCATCGTGCCCGCGGGCCTCGTCGGCATCCTCATCGGCGCGGCTACGATCAGCTTCATGAGCGACGACTGGATCCGCATCCTGCTCGGCGGCGTCGCTATCGGGTTTCTCGCCTGGACGCTTTATCCCAAGAAGGGCTTTTACGGTAAACCAGGCACGCTCGCCGGCTGGTTCTGGGGCACTCTGTCGGGCTTCACCGGCTTCATCACCCACGCCGGCAGCCCGCCGGTGATGGTCTACCTCCTGCCGCAGAAGCTCGACAAGGAGGCCTTCGTCGCCACCTCGCTCATCTTCTTCTTCGCGCTGAACTACGCCAAGATCCTGCCGTACCTGTGGCTGCGGTTATTCGATACGCGCGTCCTGGTCACCGCGGCGCTGCTGGTCCCGGCGGGGATTGCCGGCATCTATGCCGGCCTGTGGATGCAGCGGCGCATTGACGTGCGCTGGTTCTACCGGCTGATTTACGCGCTGCTCCTCTTCACTGGCACGAAACTGCTCTATGACGGCATTACCGGCCTGCGGTCGGTAGGCTAGACTAGGTCGGTCAACCCGGAGGACCCCTATGAGGCTCGCGGCTGCGCTGCTCCTTTCCATCGTCAGCCTGTCGGCCTGGGCGCAGCCTTTTCCGTCCAAGCCGATCCGCATGGTGGTGCCGTTTCCCGCCGGCGGCACCACCGACATCGTCGCCCGCCTCGTCGGCCAGCGCATGAGCGAATCGATGGGACAGCCGGTGCTGGTCGAGAACAAGGGCGGCGCGGGCGGCCAGATCGGCGCCGCCGACGTGGCGAAGTCGCCGCCCGACGGTTACAGCGTGCTCATCCACAACGTCACGTTCCCGATGGCATCGGTCGCGGCGGCGCTGCAGAACCGCGCGATGTACAACATCGACAGCGACTTTGCCGGCGTTTCGATCGCCGTGTACGTTCCGCTCGTGATTACGGCCCATCCGAGCGTACCGGCGGCAAACCTAAAGGAGCTGGTGACCTACCTGCAGAAAGAGAAGGGCGCGCGCTACACCTACGGCTCGACCGGACCCGGATCTTTCATGCACGTGATCGGCGAGGCGCTTTCGCGGGACACCGGGATCCAGATGACGCACATCCCGTACAAGGGAGCCGCGCCGCTCAAGCAGGAGCTCATCGCCGGGCGCCTCAACGTCGGCGGCGACCAGCTTTCCTCGTCGCTCGCCGACATCAAGTCCGGCCGCATCAAGGCGCTCGCCACCAACGCCTCGCGCCGCATCCCCGAGCTCCCGGACGTGCCCACGGTGCGCGAGCTGGGCTATCCGATCCTCGAGGCCGACGGATGGAACGGGTTCTTCGTGCCGGCGAAGACGCCGCGCGAGGTGATCGAGCGGCTGCAGAAGGAGACCGCCTCGGCGGTGCGCCACCCCGAGACGGCGAAGCGGCTGGCGGAGATCGGCGCCGAGCCGGTCGGCTCGACGCCCGCCGAGCAGGATGCGATTCTCAAGCGGCAGGTGCAGCAGTTCCGGCCGGTGATCAAAGAAATGAAAATCGAAAACTGAGGAGGATTACCCCGTGCGCAGTTTGTGTTTTTCATTGTTGTTGATTTATGGAACCGCCTTTGGGCAGGGCTATCCCAGCAAGCCGGTCCGGCTCATCGTCACTTATCCGCCCGGCGGCAGCTCCGACCTGATGTCGCGGGTGTACGGCGCGAAGCTCTCGGAGCTGTGGAGCCAGCCGGTGATCGTCGAGTCCAAGCCCGGCGCGGCGGGCTCGATCGGCATGGATTTCGCGGCGAAGCAGCCGGGCGACGGCTACACCTTCGTGGTCGGCAACCTGCAGCCGGTGGCGGTCAATCCGCTGCTCTCCCAGGTGCCCTACAGCATCCAGAAGGATTTCGTCGCCGTCTCGCAGATTTCGCAGGGCCCGAACGTCCTGGTGGTTCAGGCCGACTCGCGGTTCAAGTCGCTCGCCGACATCATTGCGTATGCGAAGGCGAATCCCGGCAAGCTGAACTACGGCACCAGCGGTCCGGGCAGCGTGTCGCATCTCTCTTCCGAGATGCTGAAGAACATCACCAAGGCGGAGGTCGTTGAGGTCCCGTACAAGGGCGGGGTCCTGGCGGTGCAGGACCTCCTCGGCGGCCAGATCCAGTTCATCTTTTCCGACACGCTTCCTGCCATGCAGCACATCCGCGCCGGGAAGCTGCGCGCCCTTTGCGTGACGGGCGAGAGCCGCTACGAGCTCCTGCCCGACCAGTCGCTGTGCCAGAACGACGCGCGCGGGCTGGTGGCGGTGAACTGGTGGGGCGTGCTCTACCCGGCGGGAACGCCGAAGAACATCGTCGAGAAGCTGCACGCGGACACGGTCAAGGTGCTGGCGGATGCGGACACGAAAAAGCGCTTCGCCGACCTCGGCGTCGAGACGAAGGCGAGCACGCCGGCCGAGTTCTCGGCCTTCATCAAGGCGGAAACGGACAAGTACGCCAAGCTGATCAAAGAGGCGAACATCAAGGTGAATCCCTGACATGAAGCAGATCGGCGCAGCAGTTGTAGGCGTGGGCTGGTGCGGCGGCATCAGGGCGGAAACGCTTGCCAGCCACCCGCTGGTGAAAGAGCTTCACCTGGCCGAGGTGAGGGAGGACCGCCTCGAAGAGATGGAGGCGAAGACGCGCCCGAGCACCGCGACCACGGACTACCGGCGGCTCCTCGAGCGCAAGGGGATCGACGCGGTCTACATCTCGGCCACGCCGGAGACCCTGCATTTCCAGATGGCGAAGGAGTTCCTGCAGGCGGGCAAGCACGTGTTTCTCGAGAAGCCGATTGCGGTCACGCTCGAAGAAGCAGACGAGCTAGTAAAGTTGGCAAAGCAAAGGGAGCTCAAGTTCACGATCGGCTACTCCCAGCGCTTCAACGCGAAGTTCGCCTATGTGCGCAAGTGCGTCCGCGACGGCACGATCGGCAGGCCGGTGAGCGCGCTGGTCAGCCGGCACATCACGCGAAGCCTGGGCAAGAAGATCAGCGGCCGGATCAAGCTGTCGCCGGCGGCGATGGAGTCGACGCACGACCTCGATTTCCTGCTGTGGTGCCTGGAGCCGGCGAAGCCGGTGCGGGTGTACTCGCAGGTGAACTACGGAGTCCTACAGGAACAAATCGGCTCGACGAGCGAAGCGCGTATCCCCGACACTCAATGGATCACCGTGACGCTCGACTCGGGCATGTCGTTCGTCGTCGGCGGCGGGTGGAGCCTGCCGCCGGGCTACCCGAATTTCTCGACCACCTGGATCGAGATGGTCGGGACCGAAGGCGCGATCCTGCTCGACGATTCGCACAAGGATATCGTGCTGAACACCATGAAGGGCGGCATGCAGCTCCCGCTCTCCACCATGCCCGGCGAGTATGTGGAGCACACCTACGCCGGTGCGATGGCGCCCGAGACGGTGCACTTCCTCGAGGCTTGCGTGTTCGACCGCCCGGTGCTCGTCACCCCTGAGCATGCGCGCATGGTGATGGAGGTCTATATCGCCGCCGACCTTTCGGCGGAGCGCAACCTGCCGGTGGATTTGCCCTTGAAGCCCTCCAAGGGGAAGTCCCTTGAAAAAGCAGCCTAGGCGGATCGGCCTCGCGATCGTCGGGGCCGGGCGAGTCGGACTTTTCCGCGGCGAGGTCGCCGCGCGCCACCCGATGGTCGACTTCATCGGCGTCGCCGACCTTCGCGAGGAACGCCTTTCCATCCTGAAGGAGAAGGCCAAGGCGGATTTCGTCACCCGGGATTTCGCCGAGCTCCTGAAAAGACCGGAAGTGACCGCCGCCATCATCGCCACCGACGAGCACCTTCACGTCGAGCCGATCCTGGCGGCGGTCGAGCGCAAGCTTTCGCTCTTGATCGAGAAGCCGCTTGCGACCGAGCTCGCGGATTCCCAAAGAGTCTTGAACAAGATAAAAAACTCTGGTGTGGATGCGGTCGTAGGCTATACACAACGCTTCCGCAGGCGCTGGCTCGCGGCCAAAGAGAAGGTGCGAACCGGGCAGCTCGGCGACGTGACGCTCGTCACCTCGCGCGCCTTCATGAACCGCCTCGTCGCGCTCGACAACTACAAGCGCACGAGCGATGCGTCGAAGATTTCCCCGATGGTGATCTCGGGCACCCACGCGCTCGACGTCGTGATGTGGATGATGGAGGCGAAGCGCCCGGTCGAGATCTACGCGCGCTCGGTCGACAAGGCGCTCGGTCCGTTGTGCAACGGAATCGACGCTACCGCGGGCGTGATCGCGTTCGAGGATGGAAGTCTCTACCACTCCGTGATCTCGTGGGCGCTGCCGGTGGTATGGCCGGGTGCGGTGTACAGCCTCGAGGTCGGCATCACAGGCACCGAGGGTGTCTTGACCATCGACGACACGCATCGCGACATCGTCCTTGCCACCTCGAAGGCGAGCGGCGAAGGCTACGCGCCCGATAGCGTACGGCGTGTGGACTTCATGGGTAGCTACCCACCGGGGGACATGGCGCTCGGAGAGCTGCGCGGCCCGATGCGCGAAGAGACCGAGCAGTGGCTGAACCGGGTCTCGATGGGGCTCACGACGCAGCACGCGACTGCCGCCGAAGCACACGACAGACTGATGCTTACCAAGGCGTTCGACAAATCGGCGCGGCTCAGAAAGCCGATACCACTACCCATCACGGAGGAATGATGAAGCGACTGATCGCGGCGGTGCTGCTTGCACCCGTGCTCGTGCTCGGGCAGGGGTATCCCAACAAGCCGGTGAAGATGATCATCCCGTTCGCGCCCGGCGGCGCGTCCGACTTCGTCGGCCGCATCATCCAGCCGAACCTGTCCGAGGTGCTCGGTCAACAGGTGGTGATCGAGAACCGGCCGGGCGCTTCCGGCAACATCGGCGTGGAGGCCGCGGCGCGCTCGGCGCCCGACGGCTACACCATCGTCCTCGGTAACGTCGGTTCGATCGCGATCAACCCGGGCGTGTTCCCCAAGCTCGCCGCCGATCCGCTCAAGGACCTGGTCGCGGTGACGCAGGTGGTGGACGTTCCGGGCGTGCTGGTCGCGCATCCGGCGTTTCCGCCGAACAGCGTCAAGGAGTTCGTCGCCTACGCAAAGGCCAATCCAGGCAAGGTGAACTACGCCTCCCCCGGCAGCGGCAGCCAAAACCGCCTGGAGATGGAGAAGTTGCGCAACGCCGCCGGCGGACTCGACATGGTGCACGTGCCTTATAAGGGCGGCGCCGGGCCGGCCGTGTCGGCGCTGGTCGCGGGCGAGACGCACCTGATGTTCGTCACCGCTTCATCGGCGATGCCGATGATCAAATCGGGGCGCCTGAAAGTGCTCGCGGTCGCCGCGCCGAAGCGGCTCCAGCCGCTGCCCGACGTGCCGACGATGAGCGAGGCGGGATACCCGGCCTTCGAAACCGGCTCCTGGCAGGGCGTTCTTGTGCCGGCCGGCACCCCGAAGGAGGTCGTCGAGCGGCTTTACGCGGCGACCGTCAAGACCATGCAGACGCGCGAGGTGCGCGAGCGGCTCGGCCAAGGCGGAGTCGAGGTCGTGACCAGCGCCTCGCCCGCCGCATTCGAGCAGTTCGTCGCGGACGAGACCGCGCGCTGGGGCAAGGCTGCGAAGGAGGCGGGAGCGACGGTCGACTGACCCCGAAATCAGGGACAGACCACGTTTGATTTCCAGTGATGGCTTCTCTAGGCATAGCAGTGATCGGATTGGGCTGGTGGGGGCGGGTGATCGTGCCGCTCGCCAAGTCGAGCACGAAGCTGCGGGTCGTGGCAGTTGCCGATCCGGATCCCGCCGCGGCGCAGGTCGCCGGACAGCAATCCGTCCCCCTGGCGAAGAGCTATGAGGACGTTCTAGAGAATCCCGGGGTTGAAGGCGTAGTTCTCTGCACGCCGCACACCCTTCACACCGACCAGATCGTGCGCGCGGCGAATGCGGGCAAGCACGTCTTCTGCGAGAAGCCGCTCTCACTTTCACGCAAGGAAGTGCTTCGCGCAGTGGAAGCATGCAACCAGAACGGCGTGAAGCTCGCCGTCGGCCACGAGAAGCGCTTCGAGCCGCCGATCCACGAGCTGATGCGGATGGCGAAATCGGGCGAGCTGGGCACGCCGCTGCAGATCGAGGCCAACTTCGTGCAGGACAAGTTCCTCTCGCTACCGCCGGACAACTGGCGCCTTTCGGCGAAGGAAGCCCCCGCCGGGCCGATGACCGCGACCGGGATCCATCTTCTCGACCTGTCCATCGGCGTGATGGGCCCGGCCGAACGCGTGCTCGCGTCGGTGAAGACGCTTGGAAGCGAGCTCCGGAACGGCGACACGCTCGGCATCCTGGTGAACTTCCGGAGCGGCGCGAACGCGCTCCTGAGCGCGATCCTCGCCACGCCTTTCGACGGGCGCTTCGCGGTGTACGGATCGAAGGGCTGGGCCGAGGTCCGCGACAAGGCGCACCCCGAGTCGCCGCGCGGCTGGACGTTGACTACCCACTTGAGAGGCGGGGAGAAGCAAACCCGGGACTATCCGCCGGCCAAGGCGGTGCTCGCCAACCTCGAGGCCTTCGCCGACGCGGCGATGGGCGGCGCGCCCTATCCAGTGCCTCAGGCTGAGATGATCGCTAACGTCTCGGCGCTTGAAGCGATCTTTCGTTCCGCCGCCAACGGCAACGTGGAGCGGGTCGACAACGGCCAAAACCTATTCGACCTTGATGTTCGCCCCGCGCAGGAACTGACCCCACTCCTGGGTCTCCTTGCGCACGAGTTCGTCATCGGCACCAACGCCTGGCGAAACCGTCACCGTCAACATCTTCGCGGCCAAGCCTTCCTTCTCCTCGCGCTTGTTCAGCGCGGAGGCGACCGAGGCGTACAGCCGGTCGACCACCGGCTTCGGCGTGGCCGCCGGCGCGAACATTCCCTGCCAGGCGTTGGTGCCGATGCCGGGAAAGCCCTGCTCGGCGAGCGTCGGCACGTTCGGCAGCTCGGGAATCCGCTGGCTGGGGATCGCGGCGAGCGCCTTCAGCCGGCCGCTCTTGATGTGCGGCAGGAGCGAAGCCATGTTGAAGAACGCGAGCTGCACCTCGCCGCCGATCATCGCCGGGATCGCCTGGCCGGCGCCGCCCTTGTAGGGCACGTGGGTGAGCTCGATGCCCGCCGCCCTCATGAAACGCTCCATGTCGAGGTGCGGGTAGCTTCCCACGCCAACGGAGGCGAAATTGAACTTGCCCGGCTCTTTCTTCGCTGCCGCGATCAGCTCCGCGATCGAGTTGGCCGGAAAGCCCGCGCTCGCCACCACGATGTGCGGGATCTCCACCAGCTTGGTGATGCCCACCAGGTCGCGCGAAGGCTGGATGCCGAGCTGCTCGCGGTAGATGTTCTCGTTGATCGCGTTGGTCGACACGTTGCCGACGAGCAGCGTATAGCCGTCGGGCGCGGCCTTCGCCGTGGCCTCGAGCGCGATGTTGCCGTTCGCGCCGGTGCGGTTCTCGACGACGAAGCTCTGCCCGAGCGACTCGGTGAGCTTCGCGGCGACGATCCTCGCGATGATGTCGGTCGCGCCGCCGGGCGCGTAGGGCACGAGCACCCGCACCGGACGGCTGGGATAGGCTTCCTGCGCCGCAGCAGGGAGCACGGCCGCGAGCAGCAAGGCCGCGGCGAAGCGCTTTATTATCATTTCCTCCTCCAAGGTTCGCGCGACCCGCATCATACCCGGTGAAGACGACGCTCGTTTCGATCCCGACCGGAACCGTGCCGCTCGACGGCGCCTGGCACGAGCCGGAAGGGACCGCCTCCGGCGCGGCGCTGCTCTTCCACGGCAACACGATGAACTTCTATCAGGGCGCGCCGCGCTTCCTGCCGCCGGCGCTCGCGCGCATGGGTCTCGCCAGCCTCGCTTTCAACCGCCGCGGGCACGACATCCTCGGCATCCGCGACAGCCGCGCCGCAGAAGGCGCCGCGTTCCAGACCTACGCCGAGGCGATCGACGACAACCGCATCGCCGCCGCGTGGCTCGCGGCGCGCGCCTTCCCCGATCCGGTCGTGATCGGGCACAGCAACGGCGGCACGCTCGCGGTCCGTCACGTCGCGGACCATCCTCGCACCCGCGCGCTGGTCCTGCTCTCGGCGCATTGCGGCGGACGCGAGATGGTGCCGCGCGCAAGCGCTGCGGGGCTTCTTGCTCAGAATCGTCTTCCGGAGATCACGCAAGAGGCGAAAAACCTCGTTGCCGCGGGCAGGGGGCGCGAGCTGCTGCTCTTGCCCGGATGGTGGTACGTGACGAGCGCCGCGAGCTTCGTCGACGCCCTGGAGAATTGTCCCGACGTGCTCGAGCTCGCGCCGCGTGTCCGCTGCCCCGTCCTTTACCTGAGGGGCGACCGCGAGCCGCGCGAGCTCTATCCGGCCGAAGCCTTCGCCGACCTGTCGGGCGGCCCCTGCAGCGTCGAGATCGTACCGGACTGCGACCATTTCTACGGCGGACGCGAGGAGGCCGTTTCGCCGATTGTTTGCTCGTGGCTGGCGAATGCTTTAAAACGGCCCTGAGGAGGAGTGATGCGCATCGATTACGACGTCCCGGTCGCCATGGACGACGGCCTCGTGCTGCGTGCCGACGTGTTCCGGCCGCAGGCGGAGGGGCGCTATCCGGTCATCCTCAGCTACGGGCCCTACGCCAAGGGGCTCGCTTTCCAGGACGGCTACCCGAGCGCCTGGCAGCGAATGATCACGGAGCACCCGGACGTCGCGTACGGCTCGAGCAACGTCCACCAGAGCTGGGAAGTGGTAGACCCGGAGAAATGGGTGCCCGAAGGCTACGTCTGCGTGCGTGTCGATTCGCGCGGCGCGGGGCGCTCGCCGGGCTACATCGACCACTTCTCGCCGCGCGAGACGACCGACTTCTACGACTGCATCGAGTGGGCCGGCGTGCAGCCCTGGTCGAACGGCAAGGTCGGCCTGAGCGGAATCTCCTATTACGGCATCAACCAATGGCACGTGGCGTCGCTTCAGCCGCCGCACCTCGCCGCGATGATCGTCTGGGAAGGCGCGGCCGACTGGCACCGC
>Ga0207640_10002374_pt1 | contig 10082 bp, 3 predicted proteins | sample KBSCornC42_FD_184300 | JGI IMG/M metagenome (GOLD analysis project Ga0207640, IMG submission 184300) | Corn rhizosphere microbial communities from Kellogg Biological Station, Michigan, USA - KBS Corn C4-2 (SPAdes) (version 2) | ecosystem: Host-associated > Plants > Roots > Rhizosphere > Soil ... | reverse complement strand
ACGGAGGATCCCGACGCGACCCACGCCTCCACCTGGTTCACCGACAACGTCGTCATCGGCACACCGGTCTCCCACTTTCCGCAGGACCAGGAAGGCGCGCTCCTTTTCACCTTCCTCAAAGTCTCCTACCTGTTCTTGGCCCTGCTCAGGGCCGGCTTCCTGGGACGAGGCGGAATCGCGTTCGGCCCTCACTACATGGACGACCGCTTCGTCTTTGGACCGACGCTGATCGAAGCGGCGAAGCTGGAGAAGGACACCGGGCATCCACGCGTCGCGCTCACGGCCGATGCGGCAGCGATGGCCGTAGCCACGGCAAGGGGAACGTCCGGGTATCAAGATCCACGCCGGGCGCCTCACCTACGCTGCCTCGCGATCGACGAAGGGGATGGCGCGGTCTTCGTCGACCCGATCGGGGTCTGGCTCGGCGAGGAGGACGACCCCGCCGTCGCCGAGCACTTCCTCGAGATCTACAGGCAGCGGATCGAGGAGGGAATCAAGACGAACACCTCGGATCCGGCCGTGTTGGGCAAGTGGCAATGGCTGGCCGACTATTTCAGCTGGGCAATCGGGGAATACGGGGGGCAGTACCGCTCCGCGCCGATCGCCACAGCACCCCGCGCGCACCGCTTTCGGCAGTTCCACGAGGTGCTTGGCTTGATCATCTAAACGGCCACTATCTCGTTGCATACCGAACCGTTTGTGCTGAGTACAAAAGTTTTGTTAGTAGGCTCGCCGTTGGCCGAGTATGCGGGAGCTCAAGGGTCAACGGACCTACTCTGCGACGGACCTGGTCAACTTCTTGGCCTGTCCACACCTGACCTCGCTGCAGGTCGGACAGCTCGCGGGTCGGGTCGGCCCGACGCCCGAGCGCATTGCGAGCACAGCCGGCCTCGCCGCCAAGAAGGGGGACGAGCACGAGGCGGCCTACCTCGAGAAGCTGCGCGGCGAGCACGCCGACGGTCTGGTCGAGATCGACGCCCCCGCCGACGACGACGGGGTGGCGCTTGCGATCGCGGCCACGCGCGAGGCAATGGAGGCCGGGGCGCCCTTCATCTACCAAGCGACCCTGACAAACGAGGACTGGCTGGGCTACGCCGACTTCCTGAGACGGGTGGATGACAGCTCGGATCTCGGCGAGTGGAGCTACGAAGCCCTCGACACCAAGCTGGCGCGATCGGCGAAGCCTTACTTCGTCATCCAGCTCTGCCTCTACACGGAAATGATCGGGGCGATACAGGGAAAGCCCTCGGCAGGCATGGGCCTGATCCTCGGCAACGGAACCGAGCACACGCTCTCCTACAACGACTTCAGCGCCTACTTCCGCCGCATGAAGTCGACCTTCCGGCAAGCGCTTGAGAACGGCCTCGGCGAGACCTACCCCGAGCCGGTCGAGCACTGCGAAGTCTGCAGCTGGCTGGAGACGTGCGAAGGACGGCGGGTCGCGGACGACCACCTCAGCCTCGTCGCCAAGCTCGGACGCGCCCAGGCGACAAAGCTCACGGCCGCTGGCATCGCCAGCGTCGCCGAGCTGGCGATCGCCGACCCGCAGCAACGGCCGCAGGCGATGACCGCCGAGACCTTCGAGAAGCTGCGCTCGCAGGCCGCCCTGCAGGTGCAGGAGCGGGAGAGCGGTGAGAGGGCGCTGCGGCTGCTCGTGCCAGAGCAGCCCGGTGAGGGTCCGCCGCGCGGCTTCGCCCTGATGCCGAAGCCCTGCGAGGGGGACGTCTTCTTCGACATCGAGGGGGACCCGTTCTATGACGACGGGCTCGAGTACCTCTGGGGCGCGACCTATCTGGAGAACGGGGAGCCCACCTTCCGTGCCTTCTGGGGTCTCGACCCCGCGGCGGAGAAGTCGGCCTTCGAGGAATTCGTCGACTTCGTCTTCGCGCGGCGCAAGGCCTTTCCCGAGATGCACGTCTACCACTACGCCCCCTACGAGAGGACAGCGCTGGGCAAGATGATGGGTCGCCACGCCAGCCGCGAGGAGGAGGTCGACCGCCTCTTTCGCGAGCGGGTGCTGGTCGACCTCTACCGCGTCGTCGACCAGTCGATGCGGATCTCGCGGCCCAGCTACTCGCTCAAGGAGGTCGAGCACTTCTACGACCAGGACCGCGAGGCGGAGGTCAAGCAGGCCGGCGACTCGGTCCTCCTCTTCGAGCAGTGGCTCGACAGCGAAGACCCCGAGACCCTCGACAAGATCGAGGCCTACAACAAGGAGGACTGCGACTCCACCCTGCGCCTGCGCGACTGGCTAATCGAGCAGCGCGCCCACTGCGAAGCTGAGCACCAGGTGACGATCCCCTGGCGAACGCCGGGTGAGCCCCCCGTGGTCGAGGAGGACGGGGAGGATCCGATCGCCGCCACCGCGGCACTCCAGGCCGAGCTACTCACCGGCGTGCCCGACGACCCCGGGCAGCGCTCCCGCGAGGAGTCCGATCGCTGGCTCCTGGCGCAGCTGCTCGACTACCACCGCCGCGAGGACAAGCCCGGCTACTGGAAGCTCTTCAGGCAGCTCGACAGCTCCGACGCCGAACTGGAGCTCGACGCCGAGGCGCTGGCGGGACTCGAGCGGATCGGCGATCCCGAGCCGATGCCGAAGCCCTCCCAATCGTTCCTGCAGCGTTTCTTCTACCCGACCCAGGAGCACAAGATCGGCCGCGGCAAGTACCTCGACCCGCACAGCTGCGCGATCGACCCGGAGACCGGCGAGTCCGATCGGCGGCCGAAAAAAGTCGAGGTGGTCGAGATCGACGATCAGGCCGGCACCCTCGGGCTCAAGCTGAGCACGGGCCGCCTGGCCGAAGAGCAGACGGCGCTGATCCCGCCCGGCCCGATCGACACCTCGCCCCAACGTCAAGCGCTGCGGGACTTCGCCAGCGAGGTCATTGCGCGCGGCCTCGAGGACGTTGCCGACAACCGCGCAGGGCGGGACATTCTGCGTCGTTCCGGTCCCCGCACCGAGGCGGTCGCGCCCGGCGCGGCGCTGCAAGGCGAGGAAGCCGACCTCGGGCAGATCAAGCGGGTCGCCGGGGGCCTGCAGGACAGCTACCTCTTCATCCAGGGCCCTCCGGGAGCGGGCAAGACCTTCACCGGCGCCCGCGTCATCGTCGACCTGATCGCCGACGGCAAGCGGGTCGGCGTTACCGCGAACAGCCACAAAGCAATCAACAACCTTCTCGACGAGGTCGAAAACGCGGCCCATGAGGCAAAGGTCAGCTTCCGCGGACTGAAGAAGTCGAGCGCCGGCAACGAGTTCGAGCCGGCGGCGAGGGATGACGGCAGCGACCCGCTGATCTCGAACTCCAAGGACAACGCGGACTTCGTCGGCGGCGAGATCGAGCTGATGGCCGGCACCGCCTGGCTCTGGTGCCGCGAGGAGATGCGCCACTCGGTCGACTGCATCGTGATCGACGAGGGCGGGCAGATCTCACTCGCCGACGCGATCGCGATCTCCACCGCGGCCCACAACGTCATCCTGCTCGGCGACCCGCTGCAGCTGGCCCAGGTCAGCCAGGGCACCCACCCCACGGGCTCCGGCGTCTCCGTGCTCGAGCACCTCCTCGGCGACCACGGCACCGTTCCCGAGGACCTCGGCTTCTTCCTTGCGCAAACGCGGCGCATGCACCCCGACGTCAGCGACTACGTCTCCGCGGCAATCTACGAGGGCCGCCTGCGCGCCGAGGCATCCTGCGCACGGCAGCGCATCGACAACGAAGAAGGACTGAGTGGCACCGGCGTGCGCTCGATCCCCGTCCCGCACACGGGCAACTCGCGCCAATCGCCGGAGGAGGCGGCGCGGATCGTCGCCGAGATCGAGTCGCTGCGCGGCGCTCGCTTCACCGACAAAAAGGGGGTGCAGAGCGACCTGGCGCTCGACCAGATCATGGTCGTCACCCCCTACAACGCCCAGGTCCGCTGCCTGCGCAAGCACCTGGACGATCACGGCCTGAACGAGGTCCCCGTCGGCACCGTCGACAAGTTCCAGGGCCAGGAGGCCGCGGTGGTCTTCTTCTCGATGGCGACCTCCTCGGCCGCGGAGATCCCGCGCAACGTCGAGTTCCTCTACTCGCGCAACCGGCTCAACGTCGCGATCTCGCGCGCCCAGTGCCTAGCGGTGCTGGTCGCGAGCCCGGCGCTGCTCGCGATCCCCTGTCGCACGATCGAGCAGATGCGCCTCGTCAACGCGCTCTGCCTGCTCGACGAGATCGGCTCGGCGGCCGGCGGCGACAACGGGGCTGGGGGCTGAGGATGGGACTGCTCGATCGGGTGCGCCAGGCCGCCCCGACGGCCCGCGGCTCGGAGGCGAGCTGCTGGGTCCCGGCCGGCGAGACCGTCGAGGTCGCTGGCCGGCGGATATCCGGCGGCCTCTTCTACCTGGGCAGTGACCTCCCCCCGATCGCCGAGGCATACTGGCTCGAGGTCGAGCCGGCCTTGATCGACCCGAGCCTCGCGGTCGCCGCCCAGGCGCCCCGCCAGCCGGTCGACGACTTCGTCCTCTCCTACGCGACGCTTCCACCGGGCGACCGCGCCGCTTACCTGGATTGGCTCGCCGGCGAGCGCCGGATCGCCGAGGCCGGGCCGTTCTTCAACCTCTATTTCTGCGGCCTGGAGCGCCGCCTGATCGTCGGCCAGAGGTTCGCCGCCGACCCCGACGCCGAGTGGAGGACGATCCTCAGCGAGCTAGGTCGCCTCAGGGCCGAAGCAAGCGAGGAGCAGTACGCCCACGAGTACACGATCTCCCGCTTCATCGCCTTCCTCGAGGGACTCGCGATCTCCCACGGCGCAATCGCCCTGGAGCCACCAAGGGAACGCACGGACTGGGAGACGCCCCTCGCGGTGCGCCTGCAGTTCGGCCGCCTCGCCGAGGCGGCCGAGCCGTTGCCCGCCGAGTGGGCACTGAGCTGGGTCCTGACCAGCACCGAGTCCTATCTGCGCACGCCCGCCGAGCGCTGTCCTGAAGAGTTCGAGCAGCTCTTCGAGGTTCGCTACCGCGAGCGCTTCGGCGAGGGACTGCAACTGCCAACTGGTGGCCCGAAGGTCTCCCTGCGCTACCAAACCACCAACCACGGGCTGCCGACGATCTCGCAGGAGACCGACCTCCCCGATGCCGCCGACGCAACGCAGGCGGTCGAGGCGTTGCGCGGCCTGGCGCTCGAGTGCTGCTCGGAACTCGACGCCTACAGCCGTTGGTTGGGACGCAATCCCGACGACCGTGGCTCGTTCAAAGCCGCCGCGCTTCTCCCCGCTCCGCTTCTCGAGCACGCCGACTCCCCCCAGCTGACCGCATTTCGCGCGCTGCTGGCGAGCGCGTCCGCCGGCGAACCGCCGTGGGCAATCGACCCCGCGGAGATGATCGAGCTCTGGTCCCCCGGCGAGCCAAAGCTGTCAAAGAAGGAGGCAACGGTGCTCGCGCAGCTGCTGGGACGGCTCGGCTTTGGAATTGAGCCCGACCCCCGCTTCGGTGGGCCCTCCCCAACCGCCGGCTCGCCGGCGGTCCTCTTCGAGGCCGGCGAAGAGGATCCCAAGTCCCCCTCCCCCGCCTTTGAATCCGCGACCCTGCTGCTGCACCTGCTCGCGGCTGTCGCCGCCGGCGATGGCTCGATCAGCGCCGAGGAGGAGGAGCACCTCGAGCGCCACATGGCTGAGGTCGTCGACCTGTATCCGGGGGAGCGCGAGCGCATGCGCGCCCATACCCAGTGGCTGACCCGGTCCAAGCCCAAATTCGCCGGCCTGCGCAAGAAGCTCGAGCCGCTCGGCGACGAGCAGCGCCGGACCATCGCCCACAACGTGGTCGCGATCGCCGCGGCGGATGGCGAGGTCCCGCCGGAAGAGGTGAAGGTGCTGACCAAGATCTTCGAGCTGCTTGGACTCGACCCCGAGAGCGTCTACTCCGAGGTGCACGCCATCACGGTCGGCGAAAGCGACGACGAACCCGTGGTCGTCCGCGATGCCGGCGAGGCGGCGGCGCGCCACGCGATCCCGGCGGAGAAGAAGGGGCTCAACCGTGCCACGGTCGAAGAGAGGATCGAGGAAACCGCGCTCGTCTCCTCGCTGCTGGCGGAGATCTTCGACGACCGGGACGCAGAGGACGACCCTGCGGCCGCGACACCAGATCGCGAGCAGGAACCCGCGGAGCCCGACTGCGCTGGGCTCAGCCAAGCCCACCGCGACTTGGCCCGCGAGCTCGCCAAACAAGAGACCTGGTCACGCCTCGAGCTGGAGTCACTCGCTTCCCGCCTCGGCCTGCTCGTCGACGGCGCCCTCGAGGCGGTCAACGACGCCGCCTTCGAAGCCTGCGACGCACCCCTGACCGAAGGCGAGGACCCAATCGAAATCGACACCGAAGTCGCAAAGGAGATGCTGAGATGAGCCCGAGCGAGAAGATCCGCCCCCGCGAGCGAGACGCGATCCTGCAATCGCTGGGCGCGGGGGTCGTGCCCCGGATCGGTCAGCAGCACATTCAGGTCGGCCGCGCCAACGAGGTGAAGGCGCTGGTCGGGGACATCGACAGGATCGGCGAAGAGGGCTCGGCGATCCGCTTCGTGATCGGGGAATACGGTTCCGGCAAGACCTTCTTCCTGCAGCTGATCCGCTCGATCGCACTGGAAAAGCGGTTGGTCACCGCGCACGCCGACCTCACTCCCGACCGCCGTCTGCACGCCACCGGGGGGCAGGCGCGGGCGCTCTACGCGGAGCTGATGAGGAACCTGGCGACCCGGACCAAACCCGAAGGCGGAGCGATGAGCAGCGTCGTCGAGCGCTTCGTCTCCCTGGCGCTGACCGAGGCCGAGCAACGCGGGGTCCCCACCGGCGTCGTCATCGGCGAGCGCCTCGCCAGCCTCGAGGAGCTCGCCGGCGGCTATGACTTCGCCCGCGTGATCGGCGCCTACTGCGAGGGGCACGAGTCCGGCAACGACGAGCTGCAGGCGGACGCGATCCGCTGGCTGCGCGGCGAATTCACCACTAAGACCGATGCCCGCCGGGCGCTCGGGGTGGGCAGCATCGTTGACGACGCCAACGTCTACGACCAGCTCAAGCTGATGGCGCGGTTCGTGCGCCTGGCCGACTACGCCGGGCTCTTCGTCTGCCTCGACGAGCTGGTCAATGTCTACAAGCTGGCCAGCTCCCAGGCGCGCAAGTCCAACTACGAGCAGATCCTGCGCATCCTCAACGACACCCTGATGGGCGGCGACGGGATCGGCTTCCTACTCGGCGGCACCCCGGACTTCCTGATGGACACCCGCAAGGGCCTCTACAGCTACGAGGCGCTGCAGAGCCGGCTGGCCGAAAACCAATTCGCCCGCGAAGGCATCGTCGACTACAGCGGCCCCGTCCTCCGCCTGGCGAACCTCAGTCCCGAGGATCTCTTCGTCCTGCTGCAGAACATTCGCAACGTCCACGCCAGCGGCGACCCGGAGCGCTACGCGATCCCCGACGAGGGGATCGAGGCGTTCATGACCCACTGTTCGAAGAAAGTCGGCGACGCGCATTTCCGCACCCCGCGCAGCAGCGTCAAGGCCTTCGTCGACCTGCTCGCCGTGATCGACCAGAACCCGCAGGTGAGCTGGTCGGACTTGGTCGGCGACGTGGTGCTGGAGGAGGAGCGCAATCCCGATCTCGAGCCGCTCGAGGGCAGCGCCGAGGGCGACGAGGACGCCGGCGATGAGCTCGTCTCCTTCCAAATCTGAGCCGGCGGGCTCCTCCTCCTTCGACCTCCTCGAGGAGGGGGTGCGGCGCTGGATCTGGAAAAGCGAATGGTCCGATCTACATGACATCCAAGAGCAATCGATCCCGGCGATCATGGGCGGCTCGACCGACGTCATCGTCGCCGCCCCGACGGCGGCGGGAAAGACCGAGGCGGCATTCCTGCCGATCTGCTCCGGCCTCGCTTCCGATCCCCCCGACAGCGGACTCGGCGCTCTCTACGTCAGCCCACTGAAGGCGCTGATCAACGACCAGCAGCGGCGGCTTGAGCCGCTCTGCGAAGCAGCGGGGATTGAGCTGCATTCCTGGCATGGCGATGTCTCCGCCGAGGAGAAGCGGCAAGTGCGGGAGAAACCGAGCGGGATCCTGCTGATAACGCCGGAGTCACTGGAGGCGATCTTCGTCAACCACGGCAGCTCTGCGAACCGGCTCTACGCGGGCCTGCGCCACGTGGTCATCGACGAGCTGCACGCCTTCGTCGGCAGCGAGCGCGGGCGCCAACTGCAGTCGCTCCTCCACCGCATCGAGCTGGCCAGACGCCAGCGCGTGCCGCGGATCGGGCTCAGCGCCACCCTCGGCGATATGGGAATCGCGGCGGGCTTTCTTCGTCCCGGCAAGGGTGACTCGGTCCGCGTGATCGAATCGGCGCAGGACCCCCGCGTCCTCGAAGCGCAGTTGCGGGGTTACCTCGTCACCGCCCCGCGGGTGGAGGAGGCTGCGGCCGATGGTGAGGTGCCGCTGGAGGACCTGGTCGCTGGGAACCAGCTCGAAATTGCCGACCACCTATACGCGAAGCTGCGCGGTCACGACAACCTCGTCTTCGCCAACTCGCGCGGGAGCGTCGAGGAATTCGCCGACCTGCTGCGCCGCCGCTGCGAGCGCGAGCGGGTGCCGACCGAGTTCTGGCCCCACCACGGCAACCTCTCCAAGTCGCTGCGCGAGGACGTTGAGCAGATGCTGCGCGATCGCTCCAGGCCGACGACCGCGATCTGCACCTCGACGCTCGAGCTGGGGATAGACGTGGGGAGCGTCAGCTGCGTTGGGCAGATCGACCCGCCCTTTTCAGCCGCCGCGCTGCGCCAGCGTCTGGGCCGCTGCGGCCGCCGCGCCGAGGACCCTTCCGTCCTGCGCATGTACGTCAGCGAGCAGGAGCTGGGCCCGGGCGCCTGGCCAGGCGATGACCTGCGCGAGGGCCTCGTGCAGTCGATCGCCGTGCTCGAGGCCCTGATCGAAGGCTGGTGCGAGCCGCCGGTCGACGGGGCCCTTCACCTCTCGACCCTGGTCCAACAAGTTCTCTCGGCGATCGCCCAGCACGGCGGCGCCAAGGCGGATGAGCTCTGGGCGGCGCTCTGTCGGAGCGGGCCGTTCGAGCTTGACCAGAAGTCGTTCGCGACGCTGCTGCGAGGCCTCGCCGCCCGCGACGTGATCCAGCAGGCGGGCGACGGCGACCTGATCCTCGCTCCGCTCGGGGAGCGCCTCGTCGGGCACTACAGCTTCTACTCCGCCTTCCTCACCCCGGAGGAGTACCGCCTCGTCGCCGACGGCGAGGAAATCGGCTCGCTGCCGGTCAGCTCGCCGCTGGCGGAGGGCTCCTACCTGATCTTCGCCGGCCGGCGCTGGCGCGTGATCGAGGTCGATAACGACCGCAAGCTGATCGTCGTCGCCCCTGCCAAGGGTGGCCGCGTCCCCAGTTTCAACGGGAGGGGTGGCGGCATCCACGACGGTGTCCGCGAGCGGATGAGGGAGGTCTACGAATCGACTGCGCGGCCGGCCTTCCTCAACGCCGAAGCCGCCTCCCTGCTCGATCAAGGCCGACGCGCTTTTGCCGAACTGGGCCTCGCCGAGCAGCGGATCATCTCCAATGGTGGGGGCTCGGTCTTCTTTCCCTGGGCGGGAGACCGGGTGATGACGACGCTGGCGCTGGGCCTATTGGGAGCCGGCCACGAGGTCGTGGCGGAGGGCCTGCTCCTGGCCGCGCCAAAGACCCCCGCCGACGAGCTTCGGATCGCATTGGAATCAGCCTTTGGCGCCGACGCCGAGGCCAATGAGCGTGACCTCGCGGCGAGCGTGCGCAACCTTGAGACCGAGAAGCACCACTGGCTGGTTGATCCGGAGCTGCTGATGCGGGACTGCGCGCGGGCGCGACTGGACATCCCGGGAGCAAAGCGGGTGGTAAGCGCCCTGCCAGGGAAGAAGCCGAAGTCCAGAGCCCCCCGCGGTAGCCAGGGTGGTCATGGCATCTCCCCTGCCCCGATCGAGCTCGTCGTCGTCGATTGCGAGACGACCGGCCTCGACCCCGGGCACCACCATCGGATCGTCGAGCTGGCGCTGGTCTCCGTCGGTCTGGACGGGCGGCCGCTCGATCGCTGGCATACCCT
>Ga0207640_10002362_pt1 | contig 10112 bp, 7 predicted proteins | sample KBSCornC42_FD_184300 | JGI IMG/M metagenome (GOLD analysis project Ga0207640, IMG submission 184300) | Corn rhizosphere microbial communities from Kellogg Biological Station, Michigan, USA - KBS Corn C4-2 (SPAdes) (version 2) | ecosystem: Host-associated > Plants > Roots > Rhizosphere > Soil ... | reverse complement strand
GCCTGTTGCATTGTCCGGTGTGAGATTGCGCGGACGCGTGCGCCAGCACGGTTTTGCATCGAGCTTGAGAGCGCAGGGCCCGATCAGAAACTCCTGGTCGGGACGCATCATGCCGGCGAGCCACTCCTTCGATGCCGGGGTGGGACCACCGTGACACCCTCCGCAATCGTGATTCAATACCAGGGATCTTCCCAGTAGAATCTGCTCGTCGGGAGAAGTCGTCGGGTGATTCGACTTCAAGGCGACGCGGCCGACTTCTTCCGGACTCAGGTGCACCCATCCCACTATTGCGACGGCAGATATTAATGAGCTGACAGCAAGCAGTCGCGTAAGGAAGGTTCGCGTCACTTTGACCTCCTTGTAGGGGTTATCGCACTTGCAGAACCGCCATCATGCCATGATCCTCGTGCGCGAGGATGTGACAGTGAAACATCCACTTCCCAGGAAAGTCGGCGTAGCGGACGATGAATCGCACGGCTTCGTGTTTGGGGATGTTGACGACGTCCTTCCAGCTGCGGAACGGCTCCGGTACACCGTTCCGGTCGATCACCTGAAACTGAAATCCGTGAAGGTGAAATGGATGATCCATGCCAACGACGTTCTCCACGTCCCATATCTCAGTCGCGCCAACCGATGCCTGCATGTCAACGCGTGACATGTCCATCGTGTGTCCGTTGATCATCCCCTGGCTCAGCACGACAGTACGCGTGACCGTAGCAGCCGCCGTATCGAGTGCTGGAACGACGCGAAACGTCGTCGGCAGCGTGACAGGAGCCGGCATCACCCGATCGCTGTAGTGCAAGTCGAGCAGAGCACGCGGCGTATTCCAGTCCGCCGGCCGAGTCTGCGGCATGTAGCGATCGTAGGGCAGATCCATGAGCTCCACGTCGCTCCCTGGCTTCCCCGTTCCACGAACGAGCAGCTCCACTCGCTCGGAGTTGGCAACCACGATGTCGTTCCTTTCCACCGCATGCTCGAACAAACCATCGTCGCTCCCCACGTGCAACAACACTTGACCGGGGATGGCAAGCCGGTACACGCGCGCCGCCGACGCATTGACCACGCGCCAACGCTGGACCTCGCCCTTCCGGATCACGATGGAAGGCATGACCTGGCCGTTGACGAAGAGCACGTTGCCTTCGCGCCCGTTCTCCATGTCAATGTTCGACTGGGTGGAATTCGAGTCGGCGAACTCGATCGATCCGTCGGGGCGAAAGCGATTATCCGACAGCACGAGCAACTTTTCCGGAAGCGTCGCTATTGGATCATTGGCCGCGCGAACGATGAATGCGCCGAACAACCCCATCGCAGCCTGGTACTCGCTTCGCCCATCGGGGTGGGGGTGATACCAGTACGTTCCGGCGGTTCCGCGCGGGATGTTGAAGATGTAATCGTAGCGTCCGCCCGGCGGCACAGGGTCGAACGGACTGCCATCCATCTTTGCAGGCAGATGCACCCCGTGCCAGTGCACGGTTGTCGCCTCCGGCAGCTCGTTGCGAAAGTGGATGATGACTCTGTCGCCTTCGCGTGCCTCCAGCGTCGGACCCGGAATGGATCCATTATACGCATACACATCGGTAAGGCGGCCCGGCAGAACAGAAATCCGGGCGGGCGCTGCAACGATGTTTACCTCGACCGTGTGCGGCCTGGAGGAGATGTTGCGCAGAACCGGCGGGTTCCTGAGCGTGTCTGCAGCCGGTTTGGAGCCGACCTGTTGCACCACCAAGGGTTGCGCATGCAGCGCAGCCACCGGTACTATGGGCATCACAAGCGATGCCGCCATCAGGCTCCGAGCAAGGGAGCGGAGGTTCGCGGGACGCCCAACGGAAGTACTCAACGACGCCTCGTTGTGCGTGGAGAGCGACAGATTGCGCAGGTGCGAACGGCCTGACCAAGGGCACCAAGATATGCTACGCCGGCATAACCGCAAGACGCGAAGCGCGTGTACCCGAGCTCCCCAGCGGAACGCCGGCGCGAAACGACTACCGCGGCGCCTACGGACAGACTAGGCTCCAGTACCAACAGGACTCGAACCAGACCCAATGCCAGACCACTTTCCAATCACACCCAACGGCTCGGCCAAACCACTCGGGCCCTACTCTCCGGCGATGGGATTCGAGCGACTGGTATTCGTGTCGGGACAGGGCGCAGTCGATCCGGCCACGAATCGCATGGTTGGTCCCGATGTGGAAAGCCAGACGGAACAGTGCCTCAAGAACGTGCAGACCATACTCGAGGCGGCAGGATCCAGTCTGCAGCACGTTCTGCGCTGCGGTGTGTTTCTAATCGACATGAACGACTTTGGCCAGATGAACGCTGCCTATGGTCGCGTATTCGGTGATCACCGGCCGGCTCGCACAACGGTTCAGGCCGCTGCTCTGCCAGGTGATGGACTCAGAGTCGAGATCGATTGTATCGCGTACATACCGTAGCGCTCCAGCGGACCGTGGTCGAGCGCCGTGGCGGCTCTTTTACGCCGTGCTGACTGCGCCTTGACCGTGGCATATCACTGGGTTCCTTCGCTCCGGACCGCGGTTGCGGCGACGTGCTCGCAGATCTGGTCGAGCACGTCGCGCAGTATGTTGCTGCGCCCGCGCGCGACGTAACCGTAGATCCCGCGCGCAAGGAGGTAGGACCCTCCCGCGACCGACAACCACAATCCCGCTGCCGCGAGCGCGGAGTGGAAGACAAGCATGCCGGCAGAGATCGAAATGCCGGTCGTGCCACCGCCGATGCCTCCCATCAGTCCGCCAAAAAGCCCGCCAGCGGTCCCCCGCAGCGATTGCTCGACCCGGATCACCGTGCGGCCGTCGCGAGGTGTGACGCTGGCATTCACCTGCTGACTGTTACCGTGGCGCCCATAACCTCGCGACGAAGAGCTCCATGCCAGCGACTTACCGAGCGTTCCGACCATCCCATTGTCATTGAATGCGCGCCGAAGCATGTCCACGATTACTTCGTATTCGGCAGTCGGAACCTCGCCATCGATCGTACGCTCCATCACGATCACCGACGGTGCGCCCAGGAACTTCGAAGCCGGCGTGCTGCTCTGTCGAGTATCGACGTCGCGTGCGGCTCGACGGATCAGCGACGGATCTATTCCCGCCTCGCGCGCGATCTGCTCCAGCTCGACAAGTGACAATCCCGTCTGGCGCACATCCGCGTTCTGCACCTCCTTGGCCTGCAGCTCGGTCGCGCGCTTGATGACCAGTGCAACTTCGGCGTCGTTGTACCTGCGTGTGCCGGGCGCGCCTTTGCCGCCACTGCCACCGTCAGCGATTTCATCAGCTGCCATGCGTGGAATATATTGGGCGGGGGATACCGCCAGAGAATAACTCCAGCGACAAGTTGCCGTTCCGACAGATCGGCGGCCCGCGATTGAGAGTGCAGATGTCCACACAGCCAGGGAGATCACGTCGTGACGTTTCCGTTCACTGCCATTCTGCTCGTCCTCCAGACTGCAATCAGCACCGGCACGCCGACCAGCGGCGTACAGGGCGCTGCGTATGGACCGGACGGCCGCCTGGCGCTCGCCATCGACGGCGACATCTGGGTGCAGCGCTCTGCGGGTGATGCCACGAACTGGATCCAGATCACGTCAGGACCTGCATGGGACCGCGAGCCGGCGTGGAGCCCGGACGGCAAGTCACTCGTGTTCGCATCCAACCGCGATGGCGACTCCCGACTCTACAAAGTGCGGCTCGGCGCCACAGGAAACACGACAGCGAATCCTCCGCAACGTGTAACCGATTCCAGGGAATGGGAAAGCGATCCCGCGCTCGCGGCGGACGGCACGCTTGCCTTCGTCCGCGGCCGCGGTCCCACTGCACGTATCTACATCCGTTCGACAGATGGAAAGGAGCGACGACTCACCAAATCGAAGGCCGGCGCCGAAGGCTGGCCTGCATTCGCGCCCGATGGCAAACAGATCGCCTTCGTGGCAGTCACCGAAACCGGCAGCAGGCTTCGCATTGCCTCGATGCATGGCGATTCCATTTCAACCGTAGTGACCAATCGCGAAGTCGAGCATCCGACATGGTCTCCGGATGGGCATCGGATCGCATTCGGCACGCGTAGCGGTCCGGCTGGTGTCTGGATCACCACGCCGGACAATGATTACGTGAATCTCGTCAGCGCGCGCCGGGCCGCACCATCGTGGTCGCCAAGCGGAAACACTCTCGCACTCGTGGAGCTCCCACCGCCCCCGCCCGGCTACAACGGTGACCCAGACCGTCTCGGTGATCGCGCCGCCGGCGCAGTGCAGAAGGGATCGGGCGAGTTGTGGTATGTCTCCGCACCGTCAGCACCCGACAGTGGAAACTCTGCAACGCTGTCGATCGCAGTCGATCGTCACGATCGCAATGCCGCGCGATTCGACGCCGCATGGCAGCGCACCGCGCAGCTTTACTACTCGACTCCGGATGCTGCGTCGCGTCACACGCAGTGGGAGACACTCCGCGACACGTTCCGTCCGCGCGCGCTTGCGGCAAGGTCCGATGATGATCTCGCGAAGATCGTGCACGAGATGCTGTTGCGCCGTCCATCGCTGCGCGAACCAGCTACCGGACACGCCGCCATCTCGAGCGCGAATCCGGTTGCAACTGAAGCTGGTCTCGAAATTCTTCGCAAGGGTGGAAACGTCGTCGACGCCGCGGTAGCCGTGTCGTTCGCACTCGGCGTCGTGGAGCCCGACGCGAGCGGGATCGGCGGCTACGGCGAGATGCTCATCCGGCTCGACTCGATGCCGCGCCCCGTCGTCATCGAGTTCATGACTCGACTTCCACAGGACGTCCTCACCAACGAGCACGCGATCCTCGTCAACGGACGCTACCCTGACGACGGCCCCGTGCTGCCGAACGTACCGGGCACGATTGCAGGGATGCATAAGGCATGGATGGAATACGGAAGCCGCAAGGTCAAATGGGCCGATCTCGTCGCACCCGCAATCCGCGCAGCGAGGAACGGATACGTCGTGAGCGATGGCCTTGCCACCACACTCGCCACGGAGCGAGAGCATTTCCTCAAGTACGAAGGAAGTCGCAAGCTGTTCTTCCCGGACGGCAACCCGTTGCAAGCTGGCGACACACTTCGCAATCCCGATCTCGCCTGGTCGCTTCAACAGATCGCCGACAGCGGCGCGGATGCGGTGTATCGGGGCGCCGTTGGCCGGCGAATGGTCGCCGATCTGCGCGGACACGGCAACGCGATGCGCATGAGCGATCTCATGCGCTACTACGCCGCCGAGCGCGAACCGGTTGCCGGGAGTTACCGCGGCTTTACTGTTTACTCGAGCGCGCCACCAGTTTCGGGTGGCGCGACGCTCGTTGCGCAGCTCAACATGCTCGAGCGTTTGGCGCGGCTCCCATCATATACTGAAGATGCCGCCACCATCCACGCGATGATCGAAGCGTGGAAGCTCGTTCCATCGGCACGCAACCGCATCGCAGATCCCGGCCTCTGGCCGGTGAACATCAGCGCGTTCACGAGCAAGGACAGTGCGCGCGCACGATGGAATTGCTTCGATGCGCAGCGCGCGCTCACGAGCAGCGAGCTGAGTGGCGACACACCGAAGTGCGCCATGGCGCGCACTGGTGGCGCCGCGAAGGACAGTGCGAGCGGTGCAGCGAGTGATACCGGCCGCAATCAGGGTAGAGCCGACGCCGGAAATAACATGCTTGCGACAGAATGCGGCGGCACGGACGCCGAAGAGGGCGAGAGCGACTGTCATCGCACCGGAACCACTGCATTCACCGTCGGCGATGCAGATGGCAACGTGGTAGCGGTGACTCAGACGCTTGGTACCTGGGGCGGGAGCTTCTACGTGTCACCGGGACTCGGCTTCCTCTACAACGACAAGGTCACGTCGTACGGCAGCGACAGCGCCGCGTTCGGAGGTCGCGCACCGTTTGCTCGCAACGGCAGCACGCTTGCGCCTACCATCGTCTTCCGCGGATCGGGCGCGAAGCTTCGGCCCGTGCTTGCGGTTGGGGCCGCGGGCAACTCGTGGATCACGTCCGCTGTGTACAGCATCGTCGAGGGAGTGCTGGATCAGAAGCTGGACGTTCAGCACGCAATCGAGCTTCCTCGTTTTCTTCTTTCACGCGACCGCGTGGGGAATCGCAGCGACTTCGTCGTCGAGCTCGAGGATGGCTTCGCGCCGAGTGTGGAGCGCGACCTCGAGAAATTCGGCGACCGGCTGCGTTTCATCTCGTTACCTGGCGAGCTCAGGATGGGCTACGCAGCCGCAGTGACGTTCAGTGACAGGACCGTAACCGCGGGCGCTGATCCGAGGAGAGCCGGCGCAGCCGGGGCGATCGAGGCAGAGGGGAAAGGCAAACGACAATAGTGAACGCTAGTGAATGAGATCGGATCGTACCAGATAGACACTTCCACCGTGACCAGTTCCGCCACCGATAAACGCGACACCGTCGGTACCCCAGCGAACGAGTTGCTGCCTTGGAGCATCCGGACCGGGAACAGCGACGTTCCCGACAAATGTGCCCTGACTCACGTCCAGCGCATCGAGCGTCAATCTGTCGGTGATTGCGTACAAGGTTTTTCCGTCGCGGCCGGGCGCTATGGAATACACGGTGGATGGGAACCAGGTCGATCGCGCAACCAGACCGTGCGTGACTGGATTATAGAGTGGCCCTGTAGTCGAATAGACTATTCCGTTCAAGTACGCGATCTCGAAATCGGATGGAGTGCCGTTGATATAGTGAGGTGCGCTGCTCGTCGCTCCAGATGCATCGATCGAAATGTCATACACTGCTCCAGCATAGAATGCATTCAGTGCCGTGGCCGACGCCCCAAATGCGAGCGGACCCAGCGCCGTACTGTTCGGATCGGATGCAAACTTCGGCCTCGCAATGGAGTCGTCGTATACCATCACTCCGCTAAACCCGAACCGAAGGCCTGGAAAGCAGTATTGCTCCACGACGAGAGTGTGAGGACTTCCCGGAGACACGACGCCGAATGGTACCCGAGGAAAACACTGCGAAGTGTTGTACATCGGTATCGTGAGATCGACCGTCGCCGTGGCGAGTGCAACGCGGTGCATTGCAGAGTCAAGTGACGCGGCATAATACAGGAACTGACCATCGCCCGAGACTGCAAGCATCGTCGGCGTTCCGCGCGTCGGTATCGACCAGAGCACGTTGCCAGTTGCGCCGTCGAGCGCGATTATGGATCTCGGATGAACGGGATCGAACCCATCCTCTCCTGCATAGACCACTGACCGAACCGGGTCGCTGGCCAGGACGGTCGCAGATACCGGAGCGATGATTTCCGATGTGAGTTGCCGCGCTGCAGCGGTCACCGTGAACGGCAGCGAACTGGATGACCCACCACCCGGCGGCGGATTCACCACCGCGATCTGGATGACGCCCGCAGCGGCGAGTTCAGATGGATCCATCCGCACGGTCAGAGTCGTTGGTGTTACCGGCCCCGGAGGGTATCGCAACACGCCGTTGACCGACACCATCGTGCCAGCGTCAAATCCCGATCCTGTAATCGCGATGGTGTAGATCTCGGCGCCGGCGGCAACAGTGTTCGGAGAGAGCGAAGCAATTGTTGGAACGGCGCGCGTGACGGAGACCGGGTAGTAATACGTGCCACCGCCGGGCCCGGGATTCGTAACCAGGATGTTGAACGTGCTCGGACTCGCCACGAGTTGCGGCGGCAGATTCACCTGCAATTGCGTCGAGCCTACGAGGACCGATTGCAGCTGTTGAGCGCCGACGGAGACTGCCGAGGCAGGCGTGAAGCTGGATCCATTGATCGTCAGCATGACAGCCTTGTCGCTGACCGTTACGGTTGCCGGATTGACACCGCTGATGTGCGGAGCCGGGTTGAGCGGCGGCCCGCGATACGCACTCGCAAAAACCCAGCGACCGAATGACACTCGCTGGCCGTTATCATCGACGCCGTTGAAGTTGACAGTGATACTGCCATCGGCGTTTATCGTTCCGAGATCGGGGATCGAGGAACCCAAATAGTGGATGGCGAATGTCGAATCGCTGGTCAGGATCCCGGACGCGAAATACGCGGTGGACGGTTGGTTCTCGTGTGGCGCGCTGAGCGGGTTGGTGCCTGATTCATAAAGATGGAATGCCAGCACGCCATCCGCCTGCACCGTGGCGGTAGCACTATCGGCCCACGAGCGATAGCCAGCGGTCGGGTCCGAGAAATACACGGCTGGTATGCGTGCACCGGAGACCGACGTCAGCGATCGTGTGAACGCAGTGCCCGCGGCGGGTCGTCCGGGACCGGCGACAGTGTCGCTTGAGCAGCTTAGCACGACGTCCAGCAACAGAATCAGCGCAACATTGCCACAACGACGCAGGAGCATGATTGTTTTTTCGAGGAGGCCGGGATAATCTGGCGTTTCAGGCGGTGGTTGTCCACCCGACGATCCAGCACCCGAAAATCCACGGTCAGGCCTCGTTCCGTGCGCGCGCCCCCTGCGTTGCTGTACCAACGTGGCCCCGCAATCGTGCGCATCGTACTGCCACCCGGCATGAACGCATCGACGATCGCGCACGGGGCGCTGTCATCGCGAAAAAAACCGCGCACTCCACTGCTCAGAATTTTCCTCTGAGCGTGTGTGCGCGGTCCATGTCGTTCAGAAATACCGGTGCAGTTCGCTGAATCAGATACTGCAGCTCCGTCGTCTGCGTCGCCCGCATCGCGGCGACCAGATAGTGGAGCGTCGCGCGAGAGCGACGCTCCACTCCGTCCAGAAATGCGCGATCGATGTCGCGCCCGCGAGGTGCTATTTCGTCGCGCCCGCGAGGTGCTATTTCAGCTTGCTCTGAATATCCTTGATTCGGTCCAGGTGCTGCTGAACCTGGGGCTCCGCCGATGTCAGAGCTGACTTGAGCTCCGGGTTCTGCGCCTGTCCTTCCGCGCGCTTGATCATGTCGAGCACGTACTCGTGCCCCGCTACCTGCGCGTTCACGTACGCCGAATCGAACGCCGCACCCTTCGCCGCTGCCGTAAGCGTCGCCGCGGTCGACTGATTCATCGCGTTGATGGAATCGGCCGCTGTCGTGTCAGGCGTGATGTTGAGTTTCTTTGCCAGTGCGTTGCCATCGTTCAGCATCTTGGTATGCGCGGTCACCATATCGCGCGCGAACGACCTGACCGATGCACTCGTCGCCTTGGTCGATGCCATCTTGCCGGCGTCGATCTCGCCGCGGTTGGCGGCCGCGAGCATGGCAAAAATCTGCGCGTCCGTCATGGTCGCTGCGGGCGCCTTCATCGAGGTGCTCGATCCCGCGCCGGCGGCCATCGAGGTGTCGGTGGCGCCGGCACCGGCCACGGTCGTATCGGCGGCCTCATTCCCCTTCTTGCATGCGCCGAGCATCGTCACCGCGCAGAGCGCGACCGCAAATGCGCTGCTTCTGGTCCCACGTACCATGATTGCCACCTCTCTGGTTCGCTGTCCGCCGTATTGGCCTCGCGAAGCAGAAAGGGGGCAAAATCCGTGCTACATGGCGACTCTACTGCGGCGCATGCGTCAGCTCGACATCAACCGTCAGCTTCACCTCATTCGACACCATGACGCCACCGGCCTCCAGCGCCTGATTCCACGTGAGACCGAAGTCGCGCCTGTCGATCTTGAGCGATCCGCTGAATCCAGCTCTGTCGTTGCCCCACGGATCCTTCGTGAACCCCTCGGTGGTAACCTTCATCTCCACAGGGCGCGTGACGCCGCGGATAGTCAGATCACCGGCTACCACGAACTCGCTGTCCCCGGTCGGCTTGACGGCGGTGCTTACGAACCGGATCTTCGGAAATTTCTCCACATCGAAGAAGTCCCCGGAGCGAAGATGCGTGTCTCGCCCCGCATCATTGGTCGTAATGCTCGCCGTGCCGATCTCCGCCTCGATCCGCGATCCGGCCGGATGGCCATCGGTCACGACGGAGCCGGAAATATCCGAAAACCGCCCCCGAACCTTCGATATCATCAGGTGGGTGACGACGAACTCGACTCCCGAATGCGCAGGATCGATCTTCCACGTTCCGGCCAGGTTAGTCACGCCAGTTCCAGTGTCGTTTTTTGTACTTGTAAACATCCAAAGTCTCCGAGAAGGGGATTTTAAACCATC
>Ga0207640_10002355_pt1 | contig 10138 bp, 8 predicted proteins | sample KBSCornC42_FD_184300 | JGI IMG/M metagenome (GOLD analysis project Ga0207640, IMG submission 184300) | Corn rhizosphere microbial communities from Kellogg Biological Station, Michigan, USA - KBS Corn C4-2 (SPAdes) (version 2) | ecosystem: Host-associated > Plants > Roots > Rhizosphere > Soil ... | reverse complement strand
GTCAGCGGCGCCACGGCGATGGTCATGCCCAAGCCGAGCACCATGATGGCTGGAAACGTGCCGCGCCAGTAGTCGCCGATGGCGGCGCCGCCGGCCAACAACGCCAGGCCGAGCGCCGCCAGCGCCGGACCCACGGTGAGCATCACGCGCGCGCCGAAGCGTGTCGCCAGCGCGCCCGCCGTCGGAGACAGCGCGCCCATCAGGATCGAAAACGGCAGCAGGCTGGCGCCGGCCGCCGTCGCCGAATAACCGTGTGCGCGGATCAGGTTGAACGGCAGGAAGAACAGCGCACCGCCCAGCGCGAAGTACAGCAGCAACGTCACCAGATTGGCACCGAAGAAGTCGCGCGAACGGAACAGTCCGAGCGGTACCATCGGCGCGCGGCTGCGCGCCTCGACCACCACGAAGACGGTCAGCGCAACGACGCCGAGCGCCAGCGCGGCGTCGATCATGATGGCATTCGAAGCGCGGTCCGGCCATGCGATCAATGCCCAGGTCAGCAGTGCCAAGCCGACGATGGCCAGCACCGCACCCGGCCAATCGAGGCGTTCGGCGGCACCGTTGTGCTGGTTCGGCACGGCAGTGTGCGCGAGCATCACGGCGGCAATCGCCAGCGGTACATTGATGAAGAAGATCGCGCGCCACGACACTGCGTCGACCAACCAGCCGCCCAGTACTGGACCGATCGCGGTGGTGATCGCACCCGCCGCGGCCCAGATGCCGATCGCCTTGCCGCGCTCGGCTTCCGGATACACGGCGGCGATGATGGCCAGGCTGCTCGGCACCAGCAATGCGGCGCCGATGCCTTGCGCCGCGCGCGCCGCGATCAGGACGCCGGCTTGCGGCGCCAGGCCGCAGACCACGGAGGCTAGCGTGAACACGACAAGACCCCACGTGAATACCGTGCGCTGGCCGAGGCGGTCACCCAACACGCCGCCCACCAGCACCAGCGCGCCGAGCATCAACAGATAGGCGTTGACCACCCACTGCATCGCGGCCAGCCCGGCGGCCATCTCGCGCTGCAGCGTGGGCAGGGCGACGTTGACCACCGAACCGTCAATGAAGGCGATGCTGGAGCCGAGCACGCTGGCCGCCAGCGCGAGCCCCGGATGCGCACGTCGCGGCGGAGCGACGCATGGCCGGCTGCGGATGACGCCTTCGTCGCACGGGGGACGCTGGACGGCGAACATCGTGCCACGGTAGCGGGTTCGCGTGGCCGCAACACGCAGCACCTGCCTTGCAAGCCGTCCAGCGATGCATTGGTCCGTCCCCAGGATTCGTCGTACGTCGAGAGGGTCGCTCTTCGATCCGCGGCCACTCCCGCCAATTCATCTGCCGGTTCCGCAAGCCCGCCAAGCGGTGGCGCAAGATCCTCCGGGGCGTCGGCGCAAGACCGCGACGCCCGGAAATCTCGGCCTTCCCGGGCGGGATTGGCGCGGCACTGGCGCGCCATGCCGGTTGTGACATACTCGCGCCGCCGTGGGAGCTTGCGCTCCCGGGCAGGGAGGCCGGGCGTGGTCTTCAACTCGCTGACGTTCATCGCGTTCTTCGCGATCGTGCTGGCGATCCATTCGCTGCCGCTCGCGTGGAAAGTCCGCAAGCTCAACCTGCTGGTCGCGAGCTACCTCTTTTATTCCGCGTGGAATCCGCCGTTCGTGATCCTGTTGTGGATCTCGACGGTGGTCGATTGGTACGCCGCGCAAGGGTTGGTCAGGGCGCAACGGCCGGCGGCGCGCCGCGCATGGATGCTGCTGTCGGTGGTCGCCAACCTCGGCATGCTCGGCTACTTCAAGTACGGCGGCTTCCTGCTGGCGAATTTCACCGCGTTGCTGGCTTCTTTCGGCGTGGTCTATCACCCGCCGGCGCCGGACATCGTGCTGCCGGTGGGCATTTCGTTTTACACGTTCGCGACGATGTCGTACACGCTGGACGTGTACCTGCGGCGCGCGTTGCCGGCGCGCAATTTCCTCGACTACGCGTTGTTCGTGACATTCTTCCCGCACCTCGTCGCCGGTCCGATCATGCGGCCGACCGAACTGGTGCCGCAGTTCGAGCAGCCGCGCCGGGCCAATCGCCAGCAGCTGTTCTTCGGACTCGCACTGATGACGATCGGCATGTTCAACAAGGTGGTGCTGGCCGATGGCTTTCTCGCGCATGCGGCGGAAACCGTTTACGACAGCGACAAGATTCCCGGCGCGCTGGATGCGTGGATGGGCACGCTGGCTTTCAGCGGCCAGATCTTCTGCGACTTCGCGGGTTACTCGACCATCGCGATCGGGGTGGCGATGTGCCTGGGTTTCGCGATGCCCGACAACTTCCGGTTTCCGTACGCGGCGGTCGGGTTTTCCGATTTCTGGCGACGCTGGCACATCACGCTTTCATCGTGGTTGCGCGATTATCTATACATCCCGCTGGGCGGCAACCGCCACGGTCCGCGTCGTACCTACGCCGCGCTGATGGCCACGATGCTGCTGGGCGGGCTGTGGCACGGGGCCAATTGGACGTTCGTTGCGTGGGGCGGGTTGCACGGCATCTATCTCTCCGTCGAACGCTGGCTGCGCAAGCGCTTCGCGGGATTCCGGCCGAACGTCTGGACGCTGCTCGCGTTGGGCCTGGTCACCTACGCGCTGGTAAACGTGACCTGGGTGTTTTTCCGCGCCAAGACCTTCTCCAGGGCGTGGACGGTGTTGCGTGGCATGTTCGGCGGTAACGGCAATCCGGTGCCGATGCTCAACACCGAATCGCTGGTCGTGGTGAGCGCGATCATCACCGGACTGGTGATCACGCACTGGCTGATGCGCAACCGCACGCTCGAATCGGTGCTGGCGCGCGCACCGGCGGCGGTGCTGTCGTGTACCTGGGCTGTCATGGCGTTCGCGATCATTGCGACACAAGGCAATGGCAATGCATTCATTTATTTCCAGTTCTGAAGAATAGACGGGCGCCGCGTATTCAAGAGCGTCATGCCTCCATAATCCCAAACCGTCGCTTCGCAACGGTTTCCGCCCCTTGATACAAGCGGACTGAAACCCGGAGCCCATCGCCATGAGTCAGGACAGGGTATTCCCTGAATCGGTCGGTTCGGAACTGGTTGTCGAGCGATCCGCCAGTGCCGAGGCACGGATCGCGTTGCGTCCGGGCCTGCGCCAGACGGCTGCCGATCGCCCGGGCCAGGCGCAACCGGTTCCGGAACGCGACATTCCCGATCGGCGTTGGGGCGCGATCTTGCTGGCCGCATTGGTGCTGACGCTGTTGATGTTGGGCGCGTGGGAGTGGCATTGGCGCAGCTTCGGGGTGGAACCCAGCATTGCCAACAGCGATGCGCTGTGGGCGACCCAGCGCCGCCGCATCGACCGCGGCGAAGGCAATGGCGCGACGGTGCTGATCGGTTCCTCGCGCATGCTGTTCGACCTGCAATTGCCGGTCTGGCAGAAGCTCTCCGGCAAGCGCCCGATCCAGCTCGCGCTGGAGGGAACCTCGCCGATGTTCGCGCTGGAAGACCTTGCCGACGATCCGGATTTCCGGAACGGACGCCTGCTGGTCGGCGTGGCGCCGGATATCTTCTTCAGCGGGTTCGCCTATCGCGGTGACGTGCTGAAGTACACCCGCAAGCAGTCGCCCTCGCAACGCGTGGGCCAGTGGCTGTCCATGCACTTTGTCGAACCGTTCCTGGCCTTCGACGACCCGGATTATGCGCTGCCCACCGTGCTCGAGCGGCAGGACTGGTGGCCGGTGCGGCCAGGCATGCACCCGCGCAAGGACGTACGCAAGTTAATGGTGGTGACGGCGCCGGACCGCGCCAGTCATATCTGGGACAAGCTCGAAAAAGACCCTGCCTATGCGGCGCTGGCACGAAGCATCTGGGCCCAGCACTTTGCACTCGGTCCCGGCATGCCGACGTTGCAGGAGGTGCACAGGGGCGCCGACGAGCAGATCGAGCGCGCCGCGAAAGCGGTTGCCAAGTTGCGCAAGCGCAACGTGGAAGTGATCTTCGTGCGCACGCCGAGCGCCGGTGGTTATCTGGCCTTCGAGAACAAGGTCTTCCCGCGCGCGAAGACTTGGGACGTGCTGCTGGCGAAGACCGGCGCGCCCGGCGTGCACTTCCAGGATCATCCGGAGTTGCAGGGCCTCTGGCTGCCCGAGTGGTCGCACCTGGCGGCGCGCGACGCGGGGCGCTTCACCGATGCGTTGTATCGCATCATCGAACGAGAATTCGGCGCGGCAAATCGCCACGTCGCCGGAACGGCGACGTGCTCGCTTGGCGGGTGCAACACGCAATCCCGAAGCGCCGCTATTGCAGCCCGCGCCAAGCCGCATTGAGCAGCTGGTCATCGGGATCGCGGGTTTGGTCCCAACACATGATGCCGCCGGGATGGCGCACGTACCTGTGGGCGAATTGTTCAAACGGTGCAATCGTCGGCCTCGGTGCCACCATCGGTCGCGGGCATGGCCCGCTCCTACATACGGCGTGCGTTGTAGGAGCGCGTCACGCGCGCGAATTGTCGGCCTCGGTGCAATCGTCGGTCGCGGGCATGGCCCGCTCCTACACACGGCGCGTGTTGTGGGAGCGCGCCATGCGCGCGACGGAGTGGTCAGCTGCGTTTGTCGAATAAGGCGCGCACGTCTTCGACGAACATTGCGTTGCTGGCCGCGCGCGCGTAGAACATGTGGCCGCCCGGATACTCCTTCACCTGCACCCGGGTCGGGTCGCCCATCGCCGGCATCTGGTCGACGGCGAGCACCGACACCATGAAGGGGCAGGACAGGTCATCCCAGCCGTGCGCAATGAGCACCCGCAGGTTCGGATCGTTGGCGACCGCTTCGCGCAACTGTTTCACCGAGCCATCGTTCGCGTCGTCGTCGTCGTGCCACAACCGGTTCACGTCGTAGCTCAGGGTGTTGTAGCGCCCGTCGTATTTCCAGCCGACGGTTTGCGTCACGAATTGCACCATCGCGGTGGTGGTCGGCGCGATGATGCCGTTCAAGATCGGATCGCCCGAGCGCTGGCGCGGCGAATACGGGAATGGATCCCAGGCAGTGAAATTGGAATCGTAGCGGCTGCCGAGCTTGCCTTCCGAGCGATACACCTCGCGCAGGTACGCCTGCGTTTCGAGGCGCCCGCCGGAACGCTTCACGAATACGGGATCGAGCCCCGTCAGTTCGGTGACCTTCTTGATCATCGCGTCATGGGCTGCCGGATCGCTGCGACCCTTCATCAAAGCCTGCGCGTATTCGCCGCGGGTGTAGGCGATGATCGGCGCCATGTTGGTGGCATCGAGCTTGCCTTCGCGCTCGAGGTGCGCGGCGGCGATCGAGGGCAGGGTGGTCATCCAAGCCATCGGCGAAACGAACTCGTCGCCCCACGCCAGTGGGTCGAGGTACGGCGACAGCAGCACCATGCCGTTCATGGCCACGCCGAGGCGCGTCTGCAGATAGGAGGTGATGCGCGGGCCGCGGAAGCCACCATAGCTTTCGCCGGTGATGTATTTCGGCGACGCCATCCGACCATTTTTCACCAGCCAGTCATAGACGATGCGCGACAGGTACGCGATGTCGGCGTCGGTGGAATAGAAATCCTTGGTCGACTGCTTGTCGTCCACCAGTGAACGGCTGTAACCGGTGCCGACCGGATCGATGAACACCAGGTCGGTGAAGGACAGCCAGGTGCTCGGATTGTCGTGCAGTCGCGCGGGTTCGGAAGGCGAATCGCCATTGACGCCGAAGTTGACGATCTTCGGCCCGATCGCGCCCATGTTGAGGAACACCGACGCCGCGCCCGGGCCGCCGTTGAACGCGAACGTCACCGGACGATCCTTGCCCGCAGCGGTGTATGCGGTGTAGACGACCTGCGCGATGGTCTTGCCCTTGTCGTCGCGCACCGGCAGCCAGCCGACCGTGACGGTGTAGTTCAGCGTGTGCCCATCCACGGAGATGCTCTGCGCCTTGCTCGCAGCGGCAGGCAGCGGCGGCAATTGGAAGTCCGAACTGTTGTCCGTTTTGGCCTTGGCGGAGTCGGCGTGCGCCGACGGCGAAGCCGCGCAGGCGAAACAGACGGCGACGGCGAACACCGTCGCGAGAAGAGGCTTGTGCATCGTCAGGTTCCCCGTGGACGTTGTGAAAAGGCGCAAAACAATCCGTCCGAGGCTTGTCAGCGCAGCGGATCCGGCAAGTGTCCGGTTCCCGTCAGGAAGAGCGGACGCTCGCGGCATCGGCTCCCGTGCGGCACATCCCGCGCCGGCATTCCGTGAAGCGATATCCCCGGTATGACTTTAGCGATCGACGCGCAAACGCGACTGTGCTGAAAGGCACGGTCGTCGCGTTTGCATCGTCCGATGCGCGATGGAATCAGTTGTGGGCGCTGGCTGCTGCGGCTGGTGCAGCCGGCGCGGCCGGAGCCGCCGGAGCCACTACGGTCGCTGCCGGAGACGCGGCGCTGCCGGCCGTCGCAGCCGGCGCGTTGCCCTGCACGTAATGGCCGATCTGCAGTGCGTAGCCTGCCTTGGCGCCGGGCGGAACCGCCGCCGGATCGGCGTAAACGCTGATCGTGTAGGTCGCCGCCGCTTCGACGGGCGTAGTCCAGCTGGTGGTCGTGCCCGTGGCGTTGTCGATCAGGGTCTGGCCGTTGGCCTGGTTCACAACCTTGAAATGGACATTGGGGCTGCGGGTCACGAGATTCACGGCCAGCGTCTGGCCGGCTGCGATCGCCACCGCGTAGTCGCGCGAAGCGGCCTGCGAATCGAGCGTGCCCACCGCCTGCACCCACGGCTTGTTTTCCTCGAAGGTCACGGTGGTGGTCGGCGCGCGCATGTCCGACTGTCCGTACTGCCCGATCTGCAACGCGTAATCGGCAACCTCGCCGCGCTGCATGGCTTCAGGCTGGACATACACCTGCACCGTGTAGGTCGCCGCGTCCGTCGTGGCCGTGGACCAGGTAGTCGCACCGGTTTGATAAGTATCCACCAGATCATCGCGCGTGGTGTCGTTGTGCACTTTGAAGAACACGTTCGGGTCGCGCGTGACCAGATTGATCTGGAATGTCTTGCCGGCCGCGATTGCGACCGTGTAGTCCTGCGCATTGTCCATGCGCGTGACCTTGCCGATTTCCTGCGTCCATGGATTGTTCGGCTGGAACGTCACCGCGGTGGCTGAGTCTGCAAAGGCGGGCAGGGCTGCGCCGATCACGGCGATCGCGGCCGCGACGGTCAGGCAGCGGAGAAAGCGAAAGGACGACATGAGGAAATCCTCGGGACGGTTGAGTGGACGTTCTTGCATGGCGACACGCGCCGCACCCCGGCGCCGGATGTCCCCATACCGCGCCCCAGCATACTACCTTGCGCGTCGGCGACGGTCGCCGCCTGTGCGGAGACCGCCGCCTGCGCTGCCCATCAATGCCGATCCTTTCACCTGCGTCACCGCACCCGCGACAGCGACGAGACCGTACGGCTAGCACGCGCCGCGGCGCTGATGGCGGCCAGGCGTCCCGCCGTTAGTATCACGGTGCAGTGTGGCGAGCCGATGCGTTGCATGGGGTGTCCTCCTCCTTGCCGGGTTACCCCTGGACAGGCCGTCCAGCCTGGCAAACGTGGCCGGAAGTTACATCTGTATTGCATGGGTTCGCTTGTGAAATTTGCCGTTGACTACTCCATTCAAAAAGAATCGACATGATCCTTACACTTGCCATCATCGCCGTCACCTGCGTCGTCTCGTGGATTGCCTTCAAGGATGGCAAACTGATGCAGCGCTTGCTGCTGTGGCCGCCCGCGGTCGGGAAGAAGCACGAATACTGGCGCCTGCTCAGCTACGGACTGGTCCACGCGGATTTCCAGCACCTGCTGTTCAACATGATCACGCTGTTCTTCTTCGGCCGCGCGATGGAGTGGCTGTACGCGCGGCATCTCGGGCCGCTCGGGTTCCTCTGGTTTTATCTCGGCGGCCTGCTGGTTTCGATCTTGCCCACGTACATCCAGAACCGGCGCAACGCGAACTATCGCAGCCTCGGCGCATCGGGCGCGGTATCAGCGGTGCTGTTCGCGTTCATCCTGCTGTCGCCTTGGTCGATGATCTTCGTGTTTTTCTTTCCGGTGCCGGCGATCCTGTATGCGGTCGCGTTCGTAGCGTTCTCGATCTGGATGGATCATCGCGGTGGCGGCTCCGTCAACCACAGCGCACACATGTGGGGCGCCGCCTACGGCATCGTGTTCACGGTGCTGATGGAACCGCGGGTGATTTCGGTTTTCCTGCAGCAGTTGCGCAATCCGCATTTCGGGATGTGACGACCGCAGCGGCGTTACAATGAAATGCTTCAGCGCAGCGATGCGCGTCCATTCCGTCGCACGAATGTCATGAGCGAATCCGCCGACAAGCTCCGCCCGCTGCCCGGCAGCAAGTTCATCAGCCCACAGGGCACGCGCGCGGTCAAGGATGGCATTCGTCCAAGCCCCTTGAGTCGCGTGCCGGATGCGGCGCGCAAACCGCCGTGGTTGCGGGTGAAGTTGCCGGCCGGCGCGAAGTACGAGGAAATCCGCGACATCGTGCGGACCCATAAGCTGTCGACGGTGTGCGCGGAATCGAAGTGCCCCAATATCGCCGAGTGCTGGGGACGCGGCACCGCGACGTTGATGTTGATGGGCTCGGTGTGCACGCGCGCCTGCAAGTTCTGTTCGGTGTCGACCGGCAATCCGCACGGCTGGCTGGATCCGATGGAACCGGCCAACGTCGCCGACGCCGTGGCGCTAATGCATCTGAAATACGTGGTGCTGACCTCGGTCGATCGTGACGACCTGCCGGATGGTGGCGCCGGACATTACGCGGCATGCATCCGTGCGATCCACGGCCGCATGCCCGAAACCGCGGTGGAGGCCTTGACCCCGGATTTCGCGGGCCGCCACCAGCACGTCGCCAAGGTTCTCGATGCAGGTTTGGCCACTTACGCGCAGAATCTCGAAACGGTCGAACGTCTGACCCACCCGGTGCGCGATGCGCGCGCGGGTTACCGGCAGACGCTCGACATCCTGAAGTTCGCCAAGGGCTACGCGTCGCAAACCGTCACCAAGACCAGCATGATGCTGGGCCTCGGCGAAACCGACGACGAGATCGAACGGGCACTGGCCGACATCCGTGCCGCCGACGTGGACGTCGTCACCATGGGCCAGTACATGCGCCCGACCCAAAACCATTTGCCGGTCGAACGCTTTGTGACGCCGGAACAGTTCCAGCAATACCGTGAACTGGCGCTGGGCATGGGCTTTCTCGAAGTGGTGTCCGGGCCCCTGGTGCGCTCCAGCTACCGCGCCGAACAAGTGTTGGAGCGCAACAACGTCGGACTCGATCCGGCCGTCGTCGACGGCATCCGCGAGACGGCCGCGCTGCGGTGCTGAATCCGGAAACGAGCGCCAGCTGGCGCGCGGCGCGGCCGTTCGCATGGATGGGCATTGCCGCGATCATCGTCGGCGGGCTGGTGGCGGCTGTGGTGGCGCATCGTCCGGTGCAACAACTGGTCTGGATGTCGGCTTACCTGGTGCTGATCGTGGGCGTCGCCCAGATCGTGTTAGGCGCGGGGCAGGCGTGGCTTTCGGAGCGCGCGCCCTCGCTCGGTTGGGTCGCGGGCGAGTGGGTGGTTTTCAACCTCGGCAACGCCAGCGTGATCGCGGGCACCTTGGCCGGGTCTTTCGGACTGGTGGCGGCGGGGACGACCTTGTTCGCCCTCGGCATTGCCTTGTTCCTGCTCGGCACGCGCGGGACGGGGGGCAGTTGGCAACTGGGCTATCGTGTCCTGCTGGGGCTCGTTTTCCTGAGTTCGCTGGTCGGGCTGGTGCTTTCGCTGCACGCCCATTGAGTCCGCGGCGAAAATATCATTCGCCAATTCGCGAAATCACCTGTATGATGCATGGCACTGTGTTTGCCGGGTCACGGTAAATTGTGGCCCGATGCGCCTGATCTCGCGATCTCGCCCATCGTCATGTCCCGCTTGCTCCCCTGCAAATCAGTTCAAGTCGTCGCCAATGGGGCGGCGGCATTCCCAATGTTGCAAGGAGTAATCCATGTCGGATCGTAAAACCGGAACCGTGAAATGGTTCAATGACGCCAAGGGCTTCGGCTTCATCAGCCAGGAAGGTGGCGAGGACGTGTTCGTGCATTT
>Ga0207640_10002349_pt1 | contig 10163 bp, 8 predicted proteins | sample KBSCornC42_FD_184300 | JGI IMG/M metagenome (GOLD analysis project Ga0207640, IMG submission 184300) | Corn rhizosphere microbial communities from Kellogg Biological Station, Michigan, USA - KBS Corn C4-2 (SPAdes) (version 2) | ecosystem: Host-associated > Plants > Roots > Rhizosphere > Soil ... | reverse complement strand
ACGTGGCCGCAAGCATTTCTCGTCTGCTCAACATTGACGCGACTCCTCCCCAAGAGTTGTGGTAGCGCTAACAGCCTGAATTCGGCTGCTCAATGCTCTTGGGGAGATGGCATGCGCGCTTTTGCGCTTTTCTTCGCTCTTGTCTTTTCGCTTTGTGTTCAGGCGCATGCGGAGGACGGTTACGACCTGTGGCTAAGGTACAAGCCGGTCACAGCAAATCGGGTCGGCCCTTATCGCAACCACGCAGCCGAAATCGACGCGGACTGTTCGACGCCGACCCTTCGCGCCACCTCCAGCGAGCTGCAGCGTGGGCTCACCGGAATGCTCGGCCGCCCGATTCCGCTACGCTCGGTTCCAGCCACCAGCGCTCGCAGTGGCGCTATCGTGCTCGCTAGAACAGGAGGGAATGCACTCGGCCCCGAAGGCTATGCAATTCGAAGCGATCGCATCCACGGCAATCGAATTACCGTCATCTCGGCAAACAGCGACATCGGCCTGCTTTACGGCGTTTTCGGATACCTACGCCTGATCCAGACCGGCCAGAAGGTCGATGCGCTGAACATCCACGACGCTCCGAAATACACGCTCCGCGTTCTCGATCACTGGGACAATCTCGATCGGACGGTCGAGCGCGGTTATGCCGGGCCGTCGCTGTGGAATTGGGCGACACTTCCAAAGATCGATCAACGCTACATCGATTATGCGCGTGCCGATGCGTCAATCGGGATCAACGGCGCGGTACTCAACAACGTGAACGCCGATCCGAAAATCCTTTCGCCGGAATATCTGACGAAAGTCGCCGCACTCGCGTCGGCGTTCCGGCCGTACGGCGTTCGCGTCTATCTCTCCGTCCGGTTCAGCAGCCCGGTCGAAGTCGGTCACCTCAAGACCGCTGATCCGATGGATCCGACGGTACAGGCCTGGTGGCGGTCGGAGGTGGATCAAATCTATCGGCTGATTCCCGACTTCGGCGGCTTCGTGGTCAAGGCGAACAGCGAAGGCGAACCCGGTCCGTGGGATTACCACCGCACCCAGGCGGACGGAGCCGATGTCATCGCCGATGCTCTTGCGCCGCATGGCGGCACCGTCTTCTGGCGGGCGTTCGTCTACTCCGCGACCAAGGAGGATCGAGCAAAGCAGGCCTATGACGAATTCAAACCTCTGGACGGGCACTTCCGCCGCAACGTCATCGTCCAAGTGAAGAACGGGCCGATCGATTTCCAGCCACGTGAACCTTTTTCGCCTTTGTTCGGACAAATGCCGAAGACGCATGTGGGTCTGGAGGTGCAGCTGACTCGCGAATATCTCGGAGGTGACGACGGCATCGTCTTCCTCGCGCCGATGTGGAGCGAGGTGCTGGATTCCGACACCTGCTCGCCTCGCTGTGGAACTCCGGTGAAAAGCACCGTCACGGCGATGGCGGGAGTCGCGAACATCGGCAGCGACCGGAACTGGACCGGCTCACAGTTCAACCAGGCGAACTGGTACGCATTCGGACGGTTGGCCTGGAATCCTTCGCTGTCGCCGCAGCAGATCGCGACCGAATGGACGCGGATGACGTGGAGCAGCAATCCCAAGGCGGTCCAGCCAATCGTCGCGACGATGCTCAACTCACGCGAATCGGTCGTCGATTACATGACTCCGCTCGGCCTCGTGCACCAGTTCCAGAACGATCATCACTATGGGCCGGCGCCCTGGTCCTGCAATCTGTCGTTCCCCAGCTGGAACCCCTGCTACTACAATGACGCGAATAGCGGCGGGATCGGCTTCGATCGCACAAAGAGGGGTAGCGATGCGGTCGACCAATATGCGCCGCCGATAGCCCGCGAGTTCGGCACGCTAAGGACCGTGCCCTCGAAATACCTGCTGTTCTTCTACCATTTGCCGTGGACTCAGCGGCTTCCCGGCGGTCAGTCTCTCTGGGACTCGCTGATCGTGCATTACGATCGGGGAGTGGCGCAGGTGGAAGCGAACCGGCACCAATGGAGCGCCCTTGCGCCCTATGTCGACCGGCAGCACTTCGCCGACGTCAGCAAGGATCTCGACCGGCAGGTGCTGGAGGCATGGTGGTGGCGCGACGCGTCGATCGCTTACTGGCAGAGCCTCTCGAAACTCCCGCTTCCGCCAGGCCATTCATCGCCCGCTCATCCGCTTTCTTATTATCAGTCAATTCATTTCGACACCGTTCCGGGCTTCAAAGTCCCCCGGATCGATGCTCGAACCTTGTGCGTTGCTGGCAGAGGAGGCCCGAAATGCGCTCTCTAATCCTAATTCCCGCCGCCGCGATCGCGCTTGGAAGCTGCGCTCAGCAGCCGCAGCCGCCGGGCGCTGCAGTGGCCCAGGCTTTGGCCGGCCGGGTCGCGGGGCCGCCGCAGGAGTGTGTCTCGGAATTCGGAAGCGATCATCCCTACGTGCTCGATCCGCAGACGATCGCCTACGGCTACGGCAGGACCATTTACGTCAACCGGCTCGCCGGCCCGTGTCCGGCTGTCGATCCGACCAACGTACTGATCACCGAGAGCCATGGCGGCATGTTCTGCCGCGGCGATCACATCCGCGGCGCCGAGCCCGGTGCGATTATCCCCGGCCCGGTGTGCATCCTCAACAATTGGGTGCCCTACAGGGACCGCTAACCACTCCCATCGGCGAAAAAAAAGCCGTAGGGGGTCGGGATGGTGGGAAAGTCTCCGATCCGAAGGATCGTAATCGTTGGCGGCGGCACCGCCGGCTGGATGGCGGCAGCGGCGCTTGCGCGTTTCGCGGGCAAGGGCCGCCGAATCGTTCTCGTGGAGTCGGAGGCGATCGGAACCGTCGGCGTGGGCGAGGCCACGATCCCGCCGATCCTCGAATTCAATCACCAACTCGGAATCGAGGAAAGCGATTTCCTCCGCGAGACGAATGCTACTTTCAAGCTCGGGATCGAGTTCACTGGTTGGGTCGACGGCAGCGACCGCTACTTCCACCAGTTCGGCCATATCGGGCGTCCGCTGAACGGGGTCTCACTCTACCAATGCTGGCTGAAGCATCGGTCGGATCCGCGTGTGGGACCGCTCGCCGCTTACTCGATGTCGGCGACTGCGGCCTACAACCACCGCTTCGCCCATTCCTCGTCGGACCCGGCAAGCCCGCTGTCGCAACTCGCCTACGCCTATCATTTCGATGCTTCAGCCTATGGCCGCTTCCTTCGTCGATTCGCCGAGCAACACGGGGCGGAACGGATCGAGGGTAAGATCGTCGATGTCGAGCAGGACGGCGAGACCGGCTTCATCACTGCCGTCAATCTCGACGACGACCGCCGGGTGCGCGGCGACCTGTTCATCGATTGCTCGGGTTTTCGAAGTCTCTTGCTGGGCCAGAAGCTGGGCGTCGAGTTCGACGACTGGTCGCACTGGCTGCCCTGCGACCGGGCGATCGCCGTCCCCACCGAAGCGACCTCGCCGCTCCTCCCCTTCACCCGCGCGATCGCGCAGGACTGCGGGTGGCAATGGCGGATTCCGCTCCAGCACCGCAGCGGCAACGGGCACGTCTATTGCAGCGCCCACATGTCGGACGATGATGCTGAGAAGGTCCTGCTGGACTCACTCGAAAGCAAGGCGATCGGCCGACCGAACCGGCTCCACTTCAAAGCAGGACGTCGCCAAAAGTCGTGGGAGGCGAATGTCGTCGCCCTCGGCCTTTCGAGCGGGTTCCTGGAGCCACTGGAGTCAACCAGCATTCACTTGATCCAGCACGGGATCCAGAAGCTACTCAGCCTATTCCCGGGAGACGGAATCTCGCCGGTCGAGCGCGACGAATACAATCGGCATATGGCGAATGTTTACGATCCGATCCGTGACTTCATCATCCTCCACTATAAGGCGACGAAGCGAACGGGCCCATTCTGGGACCATGTCCGCGAGATGGCCATTCCCGACAGCCTTGAGCACAAGATTGAACTCTTCCGGGAGCACGGCCGGGTATTCCGCTACAATGAGGAATTGTTCGACCTTCCGAGCTGGGTCGCCGTAATGCTTGGGCAGGAAATCATTCCTGACTCCTATGATCCGCTGGTCGATGGCCTACCCGACAATGAACTGATCCGGGCGATGACTGACCTGAAACGCGGCTATGAAGAGACGGCGCTCAGGCTGCCGCTCGCCAGCGACTACATCCGCCAGCGCCTCGCGGCCTGAGCCGCGTCAGTTCTATGGCCGGAATACGAAGCGCTGCGTGAGGCGCGGATTGGTGAAGCGTTCCTCGCCCAAGATCCAGTCGCCCGCAATCTCGCCCGAATGCGGCACGAACCCGGGATAGATTGCCAGCCGGTTGAACTTCGCTTCAATCTTTCCGAGCAACTCGAAAGAGTCCTTATTTTTAGTGGGATAGCCAGGCCCCGGGTCGTCGGCTGGCTCGGCAATCTGTTGAAAGAACAAAGTCCCGCCGCGCTCCTCGTGATTGAGGTAGACGAGTCCGAAGACCGGCACCGGGTCGATGTGCGGCTTACGCTGCGTGGGTTCCAGTTCATCCGGGTGCATGTCGACGATCGCAAAGTCGGTATCCACCACTCGAAGCGACATAATCACCTCGCCCCGTTGTCGGATTGGAGCGCGTGGCAGGAATTCGGTGTTGGCAAACCGCTCGACGCAATCCACAGCGTCTCGAAGCGAGGGATTGGGCGGAATTCGGGCAAGCTTTCCGGGATAGCCTCCACCCGCAGGCTTTTGAAATTGCAGGGTGAGCGCCGCAACACGGAGTTCATCGGGACGCTCGTAGAATCCGTCCACGACGACAACGGGGATTTTGCCCCCGATCATTTCGATACTGAGCTTTCGCTCGGGCGAAAGCTGAAACAGGTTCTGATAATCTGGCATGGGAAAGTTAGCGGATGGTGGCGACTGCCGGCTCGTCACGCAAGTGGGTCCGCGCGCGATGTGCCGCCAGCGCGAAGCCGAACAGGATCGCATAGCAGACCGCCGGAACGATGAAGGCGGTGACGTAGCTGGTGTGCCCGGACACCAGTCCGACGAGCAGCGGCAGCACCGCTCCGCCGACAATCGAGAAGCAGAGGAAGCCGGAAGTGGATTCCTCGGAGGCTGTCGAGCGCTCCAGCGTGATCGTGAAGATCACCGGGAACATGATCGAATTGAAGAGGCCGATCGACAGCGCCGCCCATCCGCCGGGAATTCCGCCGACCGAAAAGACGAACAGGCACAGCAGGCATGCGATCCCGGTGAATACGGCCAGAAGGCGCGGCGCCGGGATCTTCGTCAGGAGCGCGGAACCAACGAGACGACCGACCATCGCGCCGCCCCAATAGAGGCTCACATATTTTCCCGCGGACTCCAGCGCCACGTCCCACACCTTCGTGCTGTTGAGGAACAAGGCCATCTGGGTTCCGATCGACACCTCCGCGCCAACGTAGAGGAAGATCGCCAGCCCCCCGAACAGCGCCCAGGGAGAAGCGACCGCTTCCCGCACCGTCGCTGCAATCCCCACTCGCGCTGTCTCGTGCGGCGGCGGAGGTGCTGATGCGCTGATCAGCCTGCGAGACGCCCAGATCATGATTGCAATGAGGATGATCAGACCCGCAATCCAGAAGAAGGCGCGATCAATCCCCGCTAGTGACGCAGCGCGCACCGCGGCCGTGTTCACCGCGCCCTCCTTCACCTCGACGCCTTTCAGGAACAGGGTCGCGCCGAGGTACGGGCCGATGAAGGTGCCGAGGCTGTTGAATGCCTGGCTGAAGGTCAGGCGGAAATGGCTGCGCTCTGGCGAACCCAATGCCGCGGAAAGCGGGTTGGCAGCCACCTGAAGCACCGTGATTCCGCTCGCAAGCACGAAGAGCCCGAGGAGCACGATCGGATAGACCGCCATGTTCGCGGCGAGAAGCATGATCAGGCAGCCGGCGACCATCATTCCGAGCGACAGGATCACGCTGGGCACCGACTTGATGCGGGCGAGGATCACAGCTCCGGGCAGGCTCATCACCCCATAGGCGATGAAGAAGGCGAACGCCGAGAGTTGCGCTTCAAGATCGGAGAGATGGAACACGCCTTTGACTGCTGCGACCAACGGATCGACTAGCGACGTAATGAAACCCCAGGCGAAAAACAGGCAAGTGACGATCGCGTAGGCGCCGGTCACACCCGCACTTTGCCGTTGTTCCATTCACATCCTCCCGATCCCGTTCAGGACGTTGGCAGCGAACACGAACGTCGACAAGCGCAAATTCGGACTTCAAAAATTGGAATTCGCCTGTCACGCTTGCATGCACGGCGGTGCCCCGGCTTTCGGGAATCCGCGCATTTGAATGGAATCGGGCGGATGGCGCTTGGCCGGGTGACCTCAGCAAACTTAGCAAACTTCCGGAGATGCGTGATCGCTGCGCTGGCGCTCCTGATTATGGCACCCGCCGCTGCTCAAATTGTCCCGGTCACCGGCGGAAGCGTTCACGGGAAAACGCTCGACGACAACAGCAAAATTTTCCGTGGCATCCCCTTTGCGGCGCCGCCGGTCGGAAGCCTCCGATGGAAGCCGCCGCAGGCGGTGATTCCGTGGAAGGGCGTTCGCGACGCGACCGCGCAGCCAGCCTCCTGCATCCAGATCGACCAGGGCTGGAACTATTCGGACTATTCGATCGGCAAGGAGGATTGCCTGACCCTCGACGTGCGCTCGCCGTCACTTAAGGGCAAGCTCCCGGTGCTGGTGTGGATCCACGGCGGCAGCAATCGCGCCGGCGGCCCCAACGACATCATCATGTCCGACGTGGGAAAGCAGGCGGTGCTGGTCGGGATCCGCTACCGCCTCGGCATCTTCGGCTTTCTGTCGCATCCTGCCCTGTCGACCGAGCAGGGCGGGTCGTCGGGCAATTACGGGCTGATGGATCAGGTCGCCGCGCTCCGCTGGGTTCACGACAATATCGCGAAATTCGGCGGCGATCCGGAGAATGTGACGATCGCCGGAGAATCCGCGGGATCGCAGGATGTTAGCTTAATGCTCGCGGCCCCCGCGGCGCGCGGCCTGTTCGAAAAGGCAATCATGGAGAGCGGTACGCCGGTCTTCGGGATGAAACCGAGAACTTTGAAGGAAGCCGAACGCATCGGAATGGAAGCAGACGATCTGCTCAAGGCGGGGGGAAGCCTTGACAGGCTGCGGCAGATGTCGGTCCCGGCCCTGCTCGCCGTCGACCAGAAGCTGCACGATTCCGGCATCTGGGCCGACGAAACCATGTGGATGCGGACCACGATCGACGGAAAGCTGCTTCCGGCTGATCCGAAGACTTTGCTCCAGGAAGCGCCGCCGCGCCCGGTGATCCTCGGTTCGAACAAGCGGGAATACGGAGTCGATCGCGCCCAGCGGGATCAGGCGATCACCGATGCGTTCGGGTCAAACGAATCGGCCGCGCGCGCCTACTACCATGCCGATCAACCGGACCCGCCAGCCGATCCGCGCCTCGGCACGCTCGATGACGAGATCGGCACCGACATCGTCTTCCGCTGCCCTGTCGAGCACGTCGCGCAATTGCTCTCCGGCAAAGGCGCCCCTGTCTGGCGCTACGAATTCGATTCGGCACCGAATGGGGCGATGACGTCCCACGCCGCCGAAATCCCATATGCATTCTGGGCTTCCACCTTCGGGCCTGGCTTGTCGCTGAAGCCCTATTGGGTGAACTTCGTGAAGTCAGGCGATCCCAATGGAGCCGGGCTGCCGCGATGGCCGCGCTTCACCCCGGCCGCGCAGCAGCATGTCCTGTTTGACGCGAAGGGCGTGACGGTCGAAGGCCTGCTTCGTCCGCAACTCTGTTCAATGGAGGACCGCCTGTGAGTTTCAATCGCCGCACGTTGATCCAGGGAGCGTTCGCCGCCCCCCTGCTTTTCGGATCGGTTTCCGCTGCCGCCAAGCAGCCATTCAGCGGCAAAGGGGATTGGACCCAATGGTTCCACAACTGGCTGCTCAAGGACTTCGGAATGATCGGCTATTACGCCGATGACAATGCCAAGCTGCTGGCTTCGCATGCTCCCGTCGACGTCGTGTTCCTCGGCGATTCCATCACCGAAGGGTGGTTCGACAAGCATCCATCCTTCTTCGTGAACGGCCGGGTCGGGCGCGGCATCGGCGGCCAGACCACGCCGCAAATGGTGCTCCGGATGATGAGCGATATCGTCGACCTGAAGCCGAAAGCGGTTCACATTATGGCCGGCACCAACGACATTGCCGGTAATACCGGACCGATGACTCCGAAGATGACCGAGGATAATTTCCGGGTGATGAGCGACATCGCTCGAGCCAATCGGATCAAGGTGCTGATCGCCTCTATCCCCCCGGCCGAGGCCTTTCCGTGGCGGCCGGGGCTGGAAGTGAAGCAGCCGATCGCCGAGCTCAATCGCTGGCTGAAGAACTATGCGCATTCCAGCGGCGCGACCTGGGTCGATTACTGGCCGGTGCTGAACGATGGGACCGGAGCGATGAAGCCGGGGCTGGCGGTCGACGGGGTTCATCCGACTGTCGCCGGATATGAGGCGATGGAGACCGTGATCACGCCGATCCTGAAGCGCGTGCTTGCGTGAAGCTCGAGCGCAAGTTCGTCGAGAAGCCATGGGGCCGAACCGAACTGCCGAAGACTTTCGGCGACACCGGCGGCCGACGCATCGGCGAAATCTGGTTCACTGATGGCGGCGACCTGCCGCTGCTCGTCAAATATATCTTCACCAGCGAGCGGCTCTCGATCCAGGTTCACCCAAATGACGAGCAGGCGCACGCGCGGGGCCTTCCCTCAGGCAAGGAGGAATGCTGGTACATTCTCCATGCAGAACCGGGGGCGACGCTCGGTCTCGGGCTGAAGCACGAAGTGACTGCGGAGGTGCTGAGGGCGGCGGCGCTCGACGGCTCGATCGAGGACCTGATGGACTGGCGGCCGGTCCAGGCCGGCGATTTCTTCTATGTCCCGGCGGGTACGGTGCACGCGATCGGCGGCGGCCTTTCGCTTCTCGAATTTCAGCAGAATGCCGATGTCACCTATCGCCTCTACGATTATGGCCGCCCGCGAGAACTCCACCTCGACGATGGGATCGCTGTCGTCCGGCCCCAGCCATATGCTGAGGACCGGGCCAGCCGTGTCGCGTCGGATGAGCCCGCTGTATTGGTTAGTGGCCCGCTGTTTTCGTTGGTGCAGGCGGTCGATGGTGACGCCGCAGCCGAGACCGGCAATCGCCGCCGCTGGGTGATGCCGCTCGATGGTGAAGTTCGCGCGGGGGGCGCAACCGCGGGTTCCGGCGAATGCCTGCTGGTTGAAGCGGGCGAGGAAGTAGATCTGGGGAACGGCCGAGTGTTGGTCGGTTTGGAAGGTTCCCTTTAGGCGCCGGCTTCCATCGCAAGTGCGATCGAGCCGAGCGGCCCGGCCTGACTGCCAAGTCCTGGCGCCTGCACATAGGGTTTTCCGTCCGGCAAGGAGACGTAACCCGCGAGGCTCTCCACCAGCAGCTCGCGGGTGCGCTCGATCAAATGCGGCTGGCCAGTCACCACTCCGCCTCCGATCAGGATGGTGGTCGGAGCCGCCGTGCACACCAGCGCATGGCAGAGCTGCGCAAGCGCCCAAGCCACCGTTTCCCAAACCGGATGATCGGCTGGAAACCCGTGAAGATGCTCCACTCCGAGTCGCGCCTTGATCGCCGGTCCCGCCGCAAGACCTTCGACGCAATCGCCATGGAATGGGCACGAGCCGCGCCAGTCATCACCGGGCATCCGCGCGATGCGAATATGGCCGACCTCGGGGTGAGCGAAGCCGTGCACCGGCTTTCCCTCACAGATCAGTCCAACCCCAACGCCAGTGCCGACGGTTACATAAGCCAGATCGCGAAGGCCCTGCCCTGCTCCCCATTTGGATTCGGCGAGCGCTGCCCCGTTTACGTCGGTGTCGAAACAGGTCGGTACGCCGAGCACTCGCTGCAACCGCTCCGCCACATCGGCGCCCCTCCAGCCCGGCTTCGGCGTGGTGGTGATGCTACCGTAGGTCTTCGAATGCCGATCGAGATCGATCGGCCCGAAGCTGCCGATACCGAGCGCCTGGATTTGCCCGGCGCGGTGCCACTCAAGCAACGCCTCCTCGATCGCCGCTAGTGTCTCGTCCGGAGATGTGGTGGGCACGGTGATCTGGTCGAGGATGTCCTCGTACCCCCGGGCCAGAG
>Ga0207640_10002347_pt1 | contig 10165 bp, 10 predicted proteins | sample KBSCornC42_FD_184300 | JGI IMG/M metagenome (GOLD analysis project Ga0207640, IMG submission 184300) | Corn rhizosphere microbial communities from Kellogg Biological Station, Michigan, USA - KBS Corn C4-2 (SPAdes) (version 2) | ecosystem: Host-associated > Plants > Roots > Rhizosphere > Soil ... | reverse complement strand
CCAAATGTCGATCGTCGAGAACCGCAAGGCGTTCCACGATTATTTCATCGAGGAGCGCTACGAGGCCGGCATCGCGCTCGAGGGCTGGGAGGTGAAAGCGATCCGCGGCGGCCGCGGCAACATCGGCGAGGCCTACGTCATGGTGCGCGGCGAAGAGCTCTTTCTCTTCGGCGCGCACGTGAGCCCTCTGCCGACCGCCTCCACCCACATAAGCCCGGACCCTACCCGCACGCGCAAGCTCCTGCTGCGCGCCGAGGAGATCCGGCGCCTGATCGGCAAGGTCGAGCAGCGCGGCTATACCCTGGTGCCCCTCAACCTGCACTACAGCAAGGGCCGCATCAAGCTCGAGGTCGGGCTCGGACGCGGCAAGCTCAAGCACGACAAGCGCGCCGACCAGCGCGAGAAGGAGTGGAACCGGGAGAAGCAGCGGCTGCTGCGCAGTAAGTAAAGGGGTCAGAGCCCTGTTTCAGGCCGCAGCGGATTTCTTTTCGGACGACGGCTGTTCGGCGAGCGCCATCCAGGTCGAAACCACGGTATCGGGGTTGAGCGACAGGCTCTCGATGCCCTGCTCCATGAGCCAGCGCGCGAGGTCGGGATGGTCGGAGGGGCCCTGCCCGCAGATGCCGACGTACTTGCCGTGCTTGCGGCAGGCGCCGATCGCCATGGCGAGCATCGCCTTGACCGCGGCGTCGCGCTCGTCGAAGCCCTCGGCGACGAGGCCCGAATCGCGGTCCAGGCCGAGCGTGAGCTGGGTGAGGTCGTTCGAGCCGATGGAGAAGCCGTCGAAGAGCTCGAGGAACTCCTCGGCCAGGATCGCGTTCGAGGGAAGCTCGCACATCATCACGATCTTCAGGCCGTTCTTTCCGCGCTCCAACCCATTCTGGGCCAGTAATCTAATAACTTCCTTTGCTTCGCTGATGGTCCTCACGAACGGCACCATCAGCTCGACGTTGGCGAGCCCGAGCTCGTCGCGCACCTTCTTCATCGCGGCGCACTCGAGCTCGAAGCACTCGCGGAAGTCCTGCGCCACGTAGCGCGAGGCGCCGCGCCAGCCGAGCATCGGGTTCTCCTCCTCGGGCTCGTAGCGCTCGCCGCCGAGGAGCTTGCGGTACTCGTTCGACTTGAAATCGGAGAGGCGCACGATGACCTGCTTGGGCCAGAACGCCGCCGCGATGGTGGCCACGCCCTCGACCATCTTCTCGCGGAAGAAATCCTTCGGGCTGGCGTAGCCGCGCGCCTTTTCCTCGAGCTTGCCCTTGAGGGGCGCGGGCAGCGCCGGGTACTCCAGGCAGGCGCGCGGGTGCACGCCGATCTCGTTGTTGATGATGAACTCCAGCCGCGCGAGGCCGACGCCGGCATTCGGCAGCTGCGCGAACTCGAACGCAAGCTCGGGGTTGCCCACGTTCATGGTGATCTTCACGGGAATGCGCGGCATCTCGCCGCGGGAGCGGCTCGTGACCTCGAAGGGGATCAGGCCCTCGTAGACGTTGCCGGTGTCGCCCTCGGCGCACGACACCGTGACCTGCTGGCCGTCCTTCAGGCGCCGGGTCGCCTCGCCGCAGCCCACCACCGCGGGAATGCCGAGCTCGCGCGCGATGATCGCGGCGTGGCAGGTGCGCCCGCCGCGGTTGGTGACGATGGCGGCCGCGACCTTCATCACCGGCTCCCAGTTCGGGTCGGTCATGTCGGTGACGAGGATGTCGCCTTCCTTCACCCGCGACATCTTCGACGCATCGGCAATCACGCGCACCGTGCCGCTGCCGATCTTGTTGCCGATCGCGCGGCCGCTCACCAGCACGCGCGAGCTGCCCTTCAGCGCGAAGCGCTCCTCGACGTCGCGCTTGCGCGACTTCACCGTTTCCGGCCGCGCCTGCAGCACGTAGATTTTTCCGTCGGCGCCGTCCTTGCCCCACTCGATGTCCATCGGCCGGCCGTAGTGGCGCTCGATCGTGACCGCGTAGCGCGCCAGCTCGAGAATGTCCTCGTCCGAAAGAGAGAACCGGTGCCGCTCGGCTTCGGACACGTCCACGACCTTGGTCGACTTGCCGGTGGCGGCCGACTGCGAGAACACCATTTTCTGGAGCTTCGAGCCGAGCGCGCGCCGCACGACCGCCGGGCGGCCCTTCTCGAGCATCTGCTTGTGCACGTAGAACTCGTCGGGGTTGACCGCGCCCTGCACCACCATTTCGCCGAGCCCGTAGGACGCGGTGATGAAGACGACGTCGCGGAACCCCGATTCGGTGTCGAGGGTGAAGAGCACACCGCTCGCGCCGAGGTCGCTTCGCACCATCTGCTGCACTGCCGCCGACAGCGCGACCGTGCCGTGGGCGAAGCCCTGGTGCACGCGGTACGAGATCGCGCGGTCGTTGTAGAGCGAGGCGAACACGTGCCGGATAGCCTCGAGCACGTTGTCGGCGCCGCTGATGTTGAGGAAGCTTTCCTGCTGGCCGGCGAAGGACGCCTCGGGCAGGTCCTCGGCGGTGGCCGAAGAGCGCACCGCGAACGAGGCCTTGCCGCCTACCTGCCGTTCAAGCTGCTGATAATGTTCCCGAATCTCCTTCTCCAGCGGCGCCGGGAACGGGGTCTTCAGAATCCACGAGCGGATTTCCTTGCCGGCGGCGGCGAGCGCCTTTACGTCCGCAGGATCAAGCGCGGAAAGGCGCTCGGCGATTCGCTGTTTCAAGCCATTTGAATCCAGAAATTCGTGAAAGGCGGCGGCGGTCGTGGCAAAACCGCCGGGCACTTGGATTCCGGCCGCGGCCAGCGCGCCGATCATCTCGCCGAGCGAGGCGTTTTTGCCTCCGACCTCGGCGAGATCCTTGAGCCGCAGATCCTTAAGCCACGCTATGCGCATAGAGCGACGCTAACCGCATTGGGGTATTTTATCGCCATGGATCGGCGCACCGTGTTTTTCGTCTCCGACGGCACCGGTATCACCGCGCAGATGCTCGGCCACAGCCTGATGACCCAGTTCGAAGGGGTCGAATTCAACCAGGTCACGCTGCCGTTCGTCGACAGCACCGAGAAGGCCGAGGAGTGCGTCGCGCGCATTTCCGCCGAGTCGGGCAACGGCCGCGCGATCGTGTTCTCCACGCTGGTCGACAACGACGTGCGCGCAGTGGTGCGGCGCGCGAACGCGCTCGTCATCGACTTCTTCGAAAGCTTCATCGACCCGCTCGAGGCGGGCCTGGGCGTCAAGTCGAGCCATACGATCGGGCGCTCGCACAGCGCCATGGACAAGAAGGAATATGCGCAACGCATGGAGGCTATCAACTTCTCCATGGCGCACGACGACGGGGCGTCGCACCGGGAACTAGGCCAGGCGGACGTGATCCTGGTCGGCGTGTCGCGCAGCGGAAAGACGCCGACCAGCCTATACCTCGCGCTCCAGTTCGGCGTGAAGGCGGCCAACTACCCCCTCATTCCGGAGGATTTCCAGCGCGGCAAGCTGCCCGAGGCCCTGCGTGCGCAGAAAACGCGCCTCTACGGGCTGACTATCGCGCCCGAGCGCCTGCACGAGATCCGCAAGGAGCGCCGGCCGGGCAGCCGGTATGCCGAGCTCGACAACTGCCGCTTCGAGGTCGAGGAAGCGGAAACCATGATGCGGCGCGAGGGCATCCGCAGCATCAACTCGACCACCAAGTCGATCGAGGAGATCGCCACCACCATCCTGCGCGAGCTGCGCATCCACCGGCAGGTCTACTAGGCTTTTCCCCTCAGGTGTCCCTCGTACAGGCAGATCGCGGCGGAGGCGGCCACGTTCAGGGACTCGCTGCCCGGCGCCATCGGAATCGTGGCCTTCAGGCGGGCTTTGGCGGCGACGCCGGTGCTGACTCCGCGCCCCTCGGAACCGAAGATCCAGCCGACGCGGCCCTTCAGCCCGAGCTCCTTGAGCGGCGTTCCCCCGCGCGACACCGTGCAGACGGTGGTCCCCTGGAAGTCCGCGAGGCTCGTCGCGAGGTCGGCGACCTGGCGCAGCGCGAGCTTGAAATGCGCCCCCATCGCGGCCCGCAGGACCTTCGGCGCCCACGCGTCGGCGCAGGCGGGATCGAGGAACACTTCCCCCACCTCGAAGGCGGCGGCGCTGCGCAGGATCGCACCGACGTTCGCGGGGTCCTGGACACCTTCCAGGAAAACGGCCGGCTTCGAGCTGGCATCGCCGGGGCGCGGAATGGCGATCTCGGCGGCGATGCCCGGCGGCGTCTCGGCGTCGGCGACGATGCCGAAGAGGCGGTCGCCCAGGACCGCGGGCTGGCGCTGGCCGAGAAGCTCCTGGACCTCGTTTTTTTTCAGACCCGTTTCGCTCACGATCAGCGCGAGCGGCTCGATTCCGGCCTGGAGCGCCTCGGCGACGAGGTGCGGACCTTCGATCAAGACCCGCCCTTCACTCCTCCGGAACCTCGAATCGCTCGCGAGCTTGGCCCAGCGTTTGACCTTTGGGTTATCGCGCGAGCGGATGACGCTCATGGCGCGCAGGTGCGAAAACCCGCGAAGATATCGGCGCGATCCGGCGTGTAGAAGTTGCGAAAGCGCGGCCGTGCGATGCGCGCCGGCGTAGCGAAGCTGCCGCCGCGCAGCACCTTGTGGGTGCCGAACCACGGCTCGGAGTATTCCTTGTACGGATCGCGAGCGAACCCCGGGTACGGCAGGAAATCGCTGGCGGTCCACTCCCAAAGCTGTCTGGTATTTTCAAGGTTACGGAGCGCGGCGAATTCCCATTCAGCTTCCGTCGGCAGGCGCCGCCCGGCGAAGCGGCAATAGGCCTGCGCTTCGTGCCAGCTCACGTGCATCACCGGCTCGTCGGGCACGCGCTCCACCCAGCGATCGAAGCGGCGCACCTCGCCGCCGCGCCAGTAGCGGGGCGGCTCGCCGCCGGCCCGCACGAATTGCTCGTATTGAGCGTTGGTGACGCAGCCGCGCGAGATGCGGAAAGGCTGAAGCACGAGCGGGTGGCTCCACTTCTCGTTGTCGAACACGAAGCCGTCGTCAGGCGTCGACCCGAGGCGGAAGATGCCGCCCGGGCATTCAATGTCTCCCGCATGACTCTTCAGCACCGGCCGCGGTGGTCCTTCCGGTTCGGGATACGAGAGGGTCTGGCGTGTGTAGTGAAAAGCTTCGGCGTGCATGTCCTCGTGGCGCACCGCGAGCTGGACGAAATACGGATCCGCATCGCCCGCCTGGAGACGAGCAATGAGGCGCTCGGTGACCTCCTCCCGGTAGGCGAGCGTGTCCCGAAACGGCGGCAGCGGCAGCTCCCAGCGCGTCGCGTGCGCTACGGCGGCCGAGTCATAGAGCCGGTCCGCGTTCGGCAGGATCGAGGGGCGGTCTTCGCGCGCGCCCCGCAGGCACCACCATTCCTGGAACCAGCCGACGTGGCCGATCTCCCAGCGCGGCGGGTTGACGATCGCGAGCCGAGGACCGAGCTCGCGCTCGCCGTCCAGGCCGTCGGCCACGCGGCGCAGGTGCGCGCGCGCGGAGCGCAGCTCCTCGATCAGCGTCTGCGTCACGCGTCCGAGTCTAAATGAGGACGCGGAGGAGGCGCCGGGCCCGCCCACGGGAGATACCTAAGTGCCTGATTCGGCGCTGTAGGTAATTCGCCCGTCGTCGCTGATCGCCGCAAAGAAGCCGCCGACCAGGAACAGAGCCGCGAGCCCGACGACGATCGCGACGATCATCGTGGCCAATAGCGTGAAGCCCCGGGCCGGACGTGCCGGGCCGGGCGCGCTGCGCATTCGTTTCTCCCCCTCCTTCGCAAGAATGGCTTGAGGGAACCTAAGATTGCAATAGGGGAGAAAATCTCACGGTGAGAATTGCGCTTGTGACGCCGGCCGGGCCGGGAATGCGCAACGGCAACCGGCACACGGCGCTGCGTTGGGCTGCCTTCCTGCGCGCCGCCGGCCACGCAGTGGAGGTCTCGGTGCAGTGGTCGCCCGAGCGGGGCGGCGATGCGATGCTCGCGCTGCACGCGCGCCGCAGCCACCCCTCGATCAAGGCGTTTCCCGCGGACCGGCCGCTCGTCGTGGCGCTTACCGGCACCGACCTCTATCGGGACATCCACGAGTCGGCCGAGGCGCGCGAATCGCTCGAGCTCGCCCACCGGCTGATCGTGCTGCAGCCCATGGCGGGGCGCGAGCTGGCGCCGCGGCTGAGGCGGAAGGTTCGCGTCGTGGTGCAAAGCTCGGCGACGCAGCTGCGCCATGCGCCGGTACGGCGCCGCTTCCGGATCTGCGTGATCGGCCACCTGCGCGCCGAGAAGGATCCGCTCCGCGCTTTGGTTTCCCTTTCCCATCTTGCAGACTGGGACGATCTTGAGGTAGTTCACCTAGGTGCGGCGCTCGACCCCGCCCTGGAAGCCGAAGCCAGGGCCGGCATGGCGCGCGAGCCCCGCTATCGCTGGCTCGGGAGCGTGCCGCATGCGCGCGCGCTGCGCTGGCTTGCCTCGAGCCACGCGATGGTGATCAGCTCGCGGATGGAGGGCGGCGCGAACGTGGTGTGCGAGGCGCTGCGCATCGGGGTCCCGGTGCTCGCATCGCGCATCCCGGGCAATGTGGGCCTGCTTGGCGCGAGCTATGCGGGGTACTTCCCGCTGGAGGACGAACGTGCGCTGGCGCTGCTGATCCACCGTGCCGCTGCGGATCGCCGCTTCTACCTGAATCTAAAAGCCCACATGAGGAAACTACGCGCTATGGTCGCGCCGCGCGCCGAGGCGCGCGCCCTGATCGCGGCGCTATCCGCTGCAGCTCTCTGAGCGCACCATCTCGGCCTCGCCGTAGCGGAACGCAGGGCCGGAAGCCTGCGCGCTCGGAATCACCTGGACGCAGTCGCCCACTGCAAACTCGCTGTCGGACTGCGCAATGATCTGGCCGCTCGGCGTGCGCACCACGTATTGGTGCGTTTCCGTGTTGTGGCGTAACGCAGGCCCGAGGACGTTCCCCACCTTGCCCAGGAACTTCATCCCCGGCAGGTCCGCGCCTTGGCGCACCACGCGCAGTACCTTCTGCACCGTGCCGGAGTAGCGGCTGTCGACGCTCGGACCGCCGGCGGGCCTGTCGGACGGCGCGGAGGCGCACGCGGCAAGCGGCAGGAGCACCAGGCAGGCGAATCGAATCACCCGGCCAGCATGATCCGGCTGCGTGACGGCGGTTACCGGGGGGGACCCTCCGGCGGGTGTCCGGGATTCCCCTATTCCGTGCGCTTTTGCCGCCGGGCGGAGCCGAGCTTCGCCTTGGCCGCCGACAGCACCTGCTCCATGAGGTCGGCGTGCGGCGACGCCTCGGCGCGGGCAAGCACGTCGGCGTAGTCGCGCCGCAACCGGCGCTCCTCGACCCGGAATTCGGCCAGAGTCAGGCCCGGCGCGGCGGTGAGCTTCTTCGCGCTGCAGTACATCCGGTAGCTCCGCACCCGCAGGGTCTCGGCCATCGCGCCCCAGCTTTCGGCGAAAAGGTCCTTCTGGAAGAACACTCCGACGGCGTAGAAGCTGCGCCGGTGGATCTCGCAGGGTCCGAGGCGCCCGAGTGCGTCGAGGTGCTCGGGGGTCCCGTAGCCCTTGTGGCGGTCGAAGCCGTAGTGCGGGTAGCGCGCGGAGAGCGCGCACATCTCTGCGTCGCGCTCAGTCTTCGCGAGGATCGAGGCCGCCGAGATCACCGGATGGAGCGCATCGCCATCCACGATCGTTCTTGTCTTACAAGACAGGCCCGGCGACTGGTTGCCGTCGACCCACGCCTCCGCGGGCGCCACGCCGAGCGCTTGTACCGCGCGGCGCATCGCCAGCAACGAGGCCTGGAGTATGTTGATGCGGTCGATCTCCTCGACCGTGGCGTGGGCCACCGACCAGGCGATCGCCCGCTCCCGGATGCGGCCGGCGAGCACGTCGCGGCGCTCCGCCGTGAGCACCTTCGAATCGGCGAGGCCGTTGATCCGGCGTTTGCGGTCGAGGATGACAGCCGCCGCGTAGACCGGTCCGGCCAGCGGCCCGCGCCCTGCTTCGTCTATGCCGCACACCAGCACGCTATCCATTTTTATTTTTACGTACCCCCTGCTCTTGCAGTACTCCCAATACCGCTTCGGCGGCTTTCTCCGCCGTATTCTGCCGCAGAAGCTCGTGGAACTCGCGGAAGCGCGCGAGCTGGCGCTCGCGCGCAGGCTTGTCGCGCCAGAGCGCGAGCAGCGCGGCGGAGAGCGCTGCGGGGGTCGCCTCGTCCTGCAGGAGCTCGGGCACCAGGCGCTCGCCGGCGAGGATGTTGGGCATGCCCACGTACGGCAGGTAAAGCATCCTGCGCATCAGGCGCCAGGAGATGGGCGACTGCCGGTAGGCGATCACCATCGGGGTCTTGAAAAGCGCCGTCTCCAGGGTGGCGGTGCCGCTCGCGACCAGGGCGAGGTCGGCCGCGGCGAGCGCCTCGTGCGAGTGGCCGAAGAGGAGCGTGAGCGGCAGGTCGGTCCGCTGGTGCTCGTGCAGGGCGCGCTCGACCAGGTCGCGCGTCGCCCGGGTCACCGTGGGGCACACGAAGTGCACGTCGCGGATCTCCTGGCGCAGGCGGTGCGCCGCCAGGATGAAGGCGCTCGCCATGTAATGCACCTCCGAGCGCCGGCTGCCCGGGAGCAGCGCCACGATCAGCTTGCCCCCCGGCAGCCGCAGCTGGGCGCGCGCCTCGTCCTTCTTCGGATCCATCGGGATCACGTCGGCGAGCGGGTGGCCGACGTAGCTCACCGGGATGCCGGCCTGCTCGTAGATCGGCTTCTCGAACGGGAACATCACGAGGATCCGGCTCACCGCGCGCGCGACCCGCTTGATCCGCCCGCGCCGCCAGGCCCACACCGAGGGGCTCACGTAGTGGATGGTCGGAATGCCGGCGTTCTTGAGGCGCTGCTCGAGGCCGAGGTTGAATTCGCTCGAATCGACGCCGATGAAGAGATCCGGCCGCTCGCGCAGCATGTCCCGGGCGAGGCGCCGGCGGATCCCCATGATCTCGGTGTAGCTGCGCAGGACCTCGGCGTAGCCGCGCACCGAGAGCTTCTCCATCGGGTGGTGCGACTCGAAGCCTTCGGCAATCATGCGCGGCCCGCCGATGCCCGCGAAGACCATCGACCGGCGCCGCGCCTTGAGCGCGGCGATGAGGTGGGCGGCGAGCAGATCGCTCGAAGCCTCGCCGGCCACCATGCCGACGCGCAGGAGCTCGGCCATCTATCGAGCGATACCGCGCTTGCTGATCGAAAGAAAGTCGACGATGAGCCTGATTTCCGGGCAAGCCTGCGACTGGACCTCGAGCTCGCGCTTCGCGGCCTCGAGCGACAGGCCGCTGCGGTAGAGCGTGCGGTAGGCGCGCTTGATCGCCTGGATCGTCTGCGCGGAGAAGCCGCGGCGCCTGAGGCCCTCGCTGTTGATGCCGTAGGGGCTCGCCATGTGGCCGGCTGCCATGACGTAGGGCGGCACGTCCTGCGAAATGAAGCTGCCCATGCCGGTGAAGGCATGCGCGCCGATGCGCACGAACTGGTGCACCAGGGTGGTGGCGCCGAAGATCACCCAGTCCTCCACGGTCACGTGACCGGCGAGCTGGGTGCAGTTGGCGAAGATGGTCTTGCTGCCGACCTCGCAGTCGTGCGCGAAGTGGACGTAGGCCATGATCCAGTTTTCGTTGCCGATGCGCGTCACCCCGGTGTCCTGCGCGGTGCCGCGGTTGATCGTGACGTACTCGCGGATGGTGTTGTCGTCGCCGATCTCGACGCGGGTGGGCTCGCCTTTGTATTTCTTGTCCTGCGGAGCCGCGCCTATGGAGGCGAAGTGGAAGATGCGGTTGCGCCGGCCGATGCGCACGTGGCCGTCGATCACCACGTGGGCGCCGACCCAGCAGCCCTCCCCGATTTCGGCGTCCGCGCCGACGACCGAGTACGGGCCGACCTCGACGTCGTCGGCGAGCCGCGCGCCCGGGTGCACCACCGCGCTGGGATGGATGCGGCTCGTCATGGCTCGGCGGGCCGCATCGCCAGCAGGATGGTGGCCTCCGCGGCGAGCTCCGTGCCCACCCGCGCCACGCACGAGAACTTGCCGATGCCGCGTAGCATGCGCTCGACCTTGACGTCGAGCTCGAGCTGGTCGCCCGGAATCACCGGCTTCTTGAAGCGCGCGTCGTCGATGCCGACGTAGTAGTAGATGTTCTGGTGGTGG
>Ga0207640_10002345_pt1 | contig 10171 bp, 9 predicted proteins | sample KBSCornC42_FD_184300 | JGI IMG/M metagenome (GOLD analysis project Ga0207640, IMG submission 184300) | Corn rhizosphere microbial communities from Kellogg Biological Station, Michigan, USA - KBS Corn C4-2 (SPAdes) (version 2) | ecosystem: Host-associated > Plants > Roots > Rhizosphere > Soil ... | reverse complement strand
CGCGCTTGACGAGCGTTGGCCTGCACAACTGGTGGCGCGATTGCGCAACGAAGGCATTGACGTCGACGATCCGCAAATCATCGCGACGACCGGATGGACCACCGACGAGCTTGCGGCGGCGATGGACACGGCGTCGTTCGCGCCACCTTACGGCCTGGTGGCAATGCTGATCGGCGTCAACAACCAGTATCGAGGGCGGCCGCTCGACGAGTACCGCGCACAGTTTCATGCCTTGCTGCAACGCGCGATCAAACTCGCCGGCGGCAACGCCGAGCATGTCCTCGTGGTGTCGATTCCCGATTGGGGGGAGACGCCGTTCGCGGCGCGCGAAGGCCGTGATGCCGCACGCATCGCCCGCGAGATCGACGCCTTCAATGCCGCTGCGTGCGCGGACGCGGGCAGCGGCGGCGCCCATTGGGTCGATGTCACAACTGCTTCGCGTGCGCCCGAAGCGCGCGCGGAGCTGGTCGGCGACGGACTGCATCCGTCCGGCGCACAGTACGCGCGCTGGACCGAGACGATCTTGCCATTTGCGCGTGCGGTGTTGCATGCGGACCTATGACTAGATCTGTCGCAGAATATGAGACTCGGGAAGTTTAGGGTGTAACGAAATATCCTCAGGGGGCGAGTTTGGACGCATGGGCGCACAGCGCGGGGCCGGACGGATCGAAGCCGCCACATCTGCTGGCGGATCATCTGCGTGCTGTCTCGGGGTTGGCGGCTGAGTTTGCGGACACGTTTCGTGCCGCCGATTGGGGACGTTTGGCAGGCCTGTGGCACGATCTCGGCAAATACCGGCCGGGGTTCCAGCGCTATATCCGGCAAACGTGCGATCCCGATGCACATATAGAGCAGCGTGTGGCAGGGCGGGACAAAACCCACTCCCTCGCGGGTGCAGCGCATGCCGTGGCGGAACTCGGTCCGCAACACGGCATGCTGCTGGCATTCCTCATCGCCGGACATCATGCCGGATTGCCCGACTTGCATGAAGGAGACGGCGCGGGCGCAAGCCTGAAAGCACGATTCGCCAGCGAAGACGGCAGACGTGAGTGCGCAGAGGCGATCTCGCAAGAAATTCCGGCCGACGTTCTTGCCGGCGAAAAGCCCGAATCATCGATCCCGGGGAACGCGGACGGTTTCGCGCTGTGGCTGCGTATGCTGTTTTCGTGTCTTGTCGATGCCGATTTCCTTGATACCGAGGCGTATTTCTCCCCGGAGCAAACAGCGGCACGTGGGCGCTATCCTGCGCTCGCGGACATGCAGCGCGCGCTCAACGCTCATCTGGATTCCTTCTCCCGACGTGCCGCGGACGGCATATCGGTGGTCGATGCGCATCGCGCGGAAGTGCTGGCAGCCTGCCGCGCCAAAGCTTCGTTGCCTCCGGGCTTCTTCACCCTCACCGTGCCCACCGGCGGCGGCAAAACCTTGTCGTCGCTGGCCTTCGCGCTTGCGCACGCGCTGAAACACGGCAAGCGCCGCATCATCTACGCCATTCCCTACACCAGCATCATCGAACAGAACGCGCAGGTGTTTCGGCAGGTATTTGCGCCGCTTGGCGAGGATGTTGTCGTTGAGCATCACAGCAACCTGGATATCGACGAAAAGAAAGAAGATCACGCCAACCGGTTGGCGTCCGAGAATTGGGACGCACCGCTGATCGTCACCACCAACGTGCAGCTGTTCGAGTCGCTGCATGCCGCGCGCACCAGCCAATGCCGCAAGCTGCACAATCTGGTGGACAGCGTGATTGTGCTGGACGAGGCCCAGATGCTGCCGCGTGGATTTCTCGCGCCGACCTTGCGCGTGCTGAAGCTGCTGGTGGCGCATTACGGTGTCACCGTGGTGCTGTGCACGGCAACCCAACCCATGCTGGCGTCGCGCCGCGAGCCGGTGACCGGTCGTTTGCGATTTGACGGCATCGACGATGCACGCGAAATCGTTGACGCACCTGATGCACTGTTCGACGCGCTGCGGCGCGTGGATATCCGCCTCCCGGCCGATTTCAATGCCCACCGGTCATGGGACGAGATCGCCGAAGACATTCGCCAACACGATTGCGTGCTGACCATCGTCAATACCCGCAAAGATGCCCGACACCTTTTTGAACTGCTGCATGACGACGATGTGGTGCATCTGTCCGCTTTGATGTGTGCCCAACATCGCAGCGCAGTCATCGTCAGTATTCGGAAACGGCTGGATGCGCGGTGCAGCGGAACCTCGAACCGCCCGTTGCGCGTGATCAGCACGCAACTGGTCGAAGCTGGCGTCGATCTGGATTTTCCCGCTGTTTATCGTGCGCTTGCGGGCCTGGATTCCATCGCTCAGGCGGCCGGTCGTTGCAATCGCGAGGGCAGGTTGGCAGGCATGGGGCTAGTTCACGTATTCGTGCCGCCCACGCCGCCGCCGCCGGGCTTGCTGCTTCAGGGCGCACAGACCACGCGTGAGCTCGCCGCCAGTGGAAATCAACTTGATCCATTGGCGCCGAATACGTTCCGCCGCTATTTCGATCTGCTCTATGGCAAAGGTGAGTTGGATGAAAAGGACATATTGGGCCTGCTCAAGCCCGATCGCGCTGCGTTTCGCACCGCCGCGGAACGGTTTCGCCTGATCGACGATGCCAGCGAGTCCGTGATCGTACCGTTCAACCCGGACGGTGGTTTGAACGAAGCCAGTCCCGTGCACGGCTGGCTTGGCACCTTAGCGAAAAATGGCGACGTGAAATGGGCGCGGCGCAAGTTGCAGCGTTACACCGTCAACGTGCCGCATTGGCTGTTCAAGCGGCTGGTGGAGCAAGGTGATGTTGCGGAACACGCCGGACTGTGGCTGGCCTTGGACAGCCGCTACGATCCGACATTCGGTTTACTGTTGCCCGACGATCACGGCAAACCGGCTGACTTCGTGTTTGGAGGGGGATGAGATGACGCAAAAAGGATTCTGTCTGGAAGTCCATGGCGACTACGCGTGCTTCACCCGCCCGGAGATGAAGGTGGAGCGGGTGAGCTACGACGTGATCACGCCGTCAGCGGCCCGCGCGATCTTCGAGGCCATCCTGTGGAAGCCGGCGATCCGCTGGCAGGTCACGAAAATCGAAGTCTGCATGCCGATCCGCTGGATTTCGGTGCGACGCAACGAAGTGGGTGCGGTGGTATCGACGCGCAATGTCGAAGCCGCGATGCGCACGGGCACTGGCGACTTGGGCCTGTACGTCGAGGACGAGCGCCAGCAGCGCGCCGGATTGTTCCTGCGGGACGTGTGTTATCGCCTGCATGCGTGCTTCGAACGCGTGGACGCGGCGTTGCACAAACCCAACTTCCCGCACCTCGCCGGCCAGTTCGACGTTGCCGCCGAGCGGGACTTGGTCGCGCAACCAGAGACCGATGCCAAATACGCCTCGATGTTTGAACGCCGCGCACGCAAAGGCCAGTGTTTCAACCAGCCCTACCTCGGTACCCGTGAATTTTCTTGCGCGTTCCGGTTAATCGACCCGCAAGCAGAACCCTTCATCCCGCCTGATGATCTGCACGGCGAGCGTGGCCTCGGCTGGATGCTTTACGACATGGATTTCGGCTCGCCGCCGCACGCGAGCCCTCGACCGTTGTTCTTTCGCGCAAGGTTGCGTGATGGTGTGCTGGACGTGCCGCCACGCGACAGCGAGGAGGTACGCGGATGATTCTGCAAGCGCTCAATGATTACTACCAACGCCAAGGCACGCATCAGGCCGAAACGGTCGATGCAGGTGCGACCATCGCCCCGCAAGGGTTCGAGAACAAGGAGATTCCTTTCGTCATCGTGCTCAACGGGTCTGGCGCGCTGGTGCAGATCGACGACACCCGCAGCGGTGACGGCAAGAAGAAGCAGGCGCGTTCGTTTCTTGTTCCGCAGGGGGCCAAGAAGTCCGTGAACGTGGCGGCTAATCTGCTGTGGGGTAATGCCGAGTACGTGTTTGGCATTCCCGATACGAAGAAGCTTGCGGACAATCAGCATAAGGGCACCGAAGCGCGATATCGCAACCGTCTTGCGGAAATGCACCAGGCCTTCGTGGATCTGATCAATGCCCGGCTGGCCGCGGTGCCGGACGACGCGGGTGTCGCTGCGGTGGGGGCCTTTCTGGACAAGATCGATTTCGAACGCTTGTCCAAAGAAGCGGTTTGGCCAGAGATCGAAGGCAAGAACCCCAACCTGACATTCCGGCTCGTTGGCGACGCCAGCGACGTGCCTGTCTGCGCCCGTCCGGCCGTCGTTGCGGATTTGCAAAAGGCCGAAGCGATTCCGGGCGCGCAAGCGCAGGTCTCGGGCTTCTGTCTGATTTCCGGCCGACCCGACACGATCGAGCGCCTGCATCCGGCCATCAAGGGTGTGTGGGGTGCGCAAACCTCAGGCGCGAATATCGTTTCGTTCAATCTTGCCGCCTTCAACTCCTATGGCAAGGCGCAGGGTGACAACGCGCCGGTCGGCGAGCAGGCGGCCTTCGCCTACACCACCGCGCTCAATTATCTGTTGCGCAAAGGCTCGCCGCAGCGCCTGCAGGTTGGCGACGCTTCCACCGTGTTCTGGGCCGCCGACCCGTGCGGTTTCGAAAACGATTTCGCTGCGCTGTTCGGCGGTGGTGACAAGGACGATCCCGATCGCGGCGTGCAAGCGGTGCACAATCTGCTCGAAGCCACCAAGACTGGAGTCTATCTGCCAGCTGGCAAGGACACGCGGTTCTTCGTGCTCGGCCTTGCGCCCAATGCGGCGCGCATTGCCGTGCGCTTCTGGCAAGCCGGACCCGTCAGAGAATTCGCTCTAAACATCGCGCAACATTTCAGGGATATCAAAATCGACAGGGGCGCTTACGAAAGGGAGAACCTGCCGCTGTGGCGTCTGCTCAGTTCCACGGCCTTGCAGGGCAAGTCCGAGAACGTGCCTCCCGATCTTGCCGGCGACACCATGCGTGCGATCCTCGCCGGCCTGCCGTATCCCGCGATGCTGCTGCAGGCTGCCGTGCGGCGTTGTCGCGCTGAGCAGGCCATCACCTATCCGCGCGCCGCCATAATCAAGGCTGCGCTCACCCGGCTATTCCGCCAACGCAAGGAAAAGGAGCTTACCGTGAGCCTCGATAAGAGCAACACCGACCCGGGTTATCGCCTGGGCCGTCTTTTTTCCGCGCTTGAGCGCATCCAGAACGCAGCGCAGCCGGGCATTAACGCCACCATTCGCGACCGCTACTACGGCGCGGCCAGCAGTTCGCCGTCCAGCGTATTTCCCGTGCTGCTGCGCCTGAAAAACCATCACTTGGGGAAACTGGACGGTGCGCTGGCAACCTGGTTCGAAAAATTGTTCGGAGAGATTTTTTCGGGTTTGAAAGGATTTCCGTCACACCTGAGCCTGCAAGAGCAGGGATTGTTCGCCATTGGTTACTACCACCAACAACAGGATTTCTTCGTCGGCAAGTCCAAACCGGCTGCCACATCCACCGATTCCACCACAGGGGAGCAATGACATGAGCCTCGACCATCGTTACGACTTTGTGCTGCTTTTCGACGTCAAGGATGGCAACCCCAACGGTGACCCCGATGCAGGCAACTTGCCGCGTCTCGATGCCGAAACGGGCCATGGCTTAGTTACCGACGTTTGCTTGAAACGCAAGGTGCGCAATTTCGTGGGCCTCCTCAAGAACGAGCAGCCGCCGTTCGAGATTTACGTGAAGGAAAAGGCTGTACTCAACAACCAGAATCGCAAGGCTTACGTTGCAATAGGGCGCGAAGATGTGCTGGAAGGTGACGGCAAGAAACGCAAAGGCGGCGATGCTGTGGATGAAGCCCGAGCGTGGATGTGCAAGAACTTCTATGACGTCCGCACGTTTGGCGCAGTCATGTCCACGGGCGTCAATTGTGGTCAGGTGCGTGGCCCTGCGCAGATGACGTTCGGCCGCTCGGTCAATCCAATCGTCGCGCTCGAACACTCAATTACGCGGATGGCTGTCGCGACCGAAGCGGAAGCAGAAAAGCAGGGCGGCGACAACCGCACCATGGGCCGCAAGTTCACCGTGCCGTATGGGCTGTACGTTGCACATGGATTCGTTTCCGCGCCGCTGGCGACGCAGACCGGTTTCTCGCAAGACGATCTGGAACTGCTGTGGCAAGCGCTAGCCAGCATGTTCGAGCACGACCGCTCCGCTGCGCGCGGCGAAATGGCTACGCGTGGGCTGTACGTGTTCAAGCACGATTCAAAGCTCGGCAACGCACCGGCGCACGAGTTGTTTGACCGCATCAGGCCCAAGCTGAGAGATGGGGTCGCTTCTCCACGATCGTTCGGGGATTATGTCGTTGAAGTGAACGACGCCGGTCTGAGTGGGGTCGAACTGTTGCGTTTGGTGGGTTGAGCCCCCATCAGGCGTATTGGCATACACTGGTTCTCGCCCGGCCTGGAGCAAGCAATGTCGCTCCTGATCGGTGCGCACAGGCCAAACGAGGGTCGGGTCATGGTCGAAAAGCCAAATTGGCATGGTCGTATCGTTTCGGATCCGGAAGTTCTCGGCGGAAAGCCGTGCGTCGCTGGCACCCGCATTTCAGTTGAGCTGATCCTGGGTTGGCTCGCCGCGGGCTGGACGTTCGAACAGCTGCTCGAAGCCTACCCGCACATCACGCGAGATGATGTGCTTGCCGCCTTGGCGTTCGCGGCCGAAATGATGCACGACGAAAAATACCTCGCCGCACACAAGGCCGCATAGTGTCCGCGCCGGCAATGCCGAGGCTGCTGGCTGACGAGAACTTTCCGCTTCCCTCCGTACGCATGCTGCGCGAGCATGGGTTGGACGTACTTGCGGTCGTCGAAGCGTGCCCGCGCGCTTCTGATACGGGCATTCTTCAACTCGCGTGTGATCAAGGCCGCTGGATCGCAACGTATGACAGGGATTACGGGGAACTCGTTTTCAGGCAAGGGTTGCGATCGCCCCCAGCGATTCTGTTTTTCCGCCAAGAGCCTTTCCCTGCTACGCGTGCGGCCGGCCTGATATTGAATTTGCTTTCGCGGGAGGCCGAGCTGGCGGGGCATCTCGTCGTGGTCGGCGAACGATCATTGCGCCTGCGCAAGCTGCCAGTGTGACGCCCGATCCCATTCCCATCTCGGCGCTTCAGCATTGGAGCTACTGCCCGCGCCAATGTGCGTTGATCCACGTCGAGCAGGCCTTCGCCGACAACGTGTTCACTGCGCGCGGCAATGCCGCCCACACCAAGGTCGACCATTCCCACGTGGAACGCGCCGGTACCGTCCGCGTTGAGCGCGGCATGCCGCTGTGGTCGGAACGGTTGGGCCTGGTCGGCAAGGCCGATGTGGTCGAATTCGATGCCGAAGGCACGCCCTATCCGGTTGAGTACAAGCACGGTCCGCGTCGGCAGCACATTCATGATGACATCCAGCTTGCGGCACAAGCCCTGTGTCTGGAAGAGATGACCGGCAAACAGGTGCCGCTTGGCGCCATCTATCACTTTCGTTCACGCAGGCGGCGCGAGGTGAAGATCGATGCCCGCCTGCGCGAAGCGACCGAATGCGCGACAGGAGCCGTTCGTGAGCTGCTCGAAGCAGGCAACTTGCCGCCACCCGTGAACGACGCGCGCTGCCGCCATTGTTCACTGATCGAGCTTTGTCAGCCAGCGGCGTTGGCTGCGCGGCAGCGTTACCACGCTCTACTGGATGAATTGCACGAGCCATCATGAGCCACACTCTGCTCAACACCCTGTATGTGATGACCGCCGGGAGTTATCTGCACCTCGACAACGATACGGTGCGGATCGAGGTGGAGCGCGCGACGAAGCTGCGCGTTCCCCTGCACCACCTGCAAGCTATCGTCACCTTCGGGGATGTGCTGACCTCGCCGGCTCTGGTAGGGCGTTGCGCACAAGACGGCATCGGCATGACGCTACTTGACCGCAATGGCCGGTTCCGCGCGCGTGTAGAGGGCCCCGTCAGCGGCAATGTGCTGCTGCGCAAGGCCCAATTCGAAGCGTCTGCCGATCCAGCTGTGGCGCTGAACCTTGCGCGCAATCTCGTCGCCGGCAAGTTGCGCAACAGTCGGATCGTGTTGCAGCGCGGTGCGCGTGAGGCCAAGACCGACGCGGACAAGCAGGCGCTGGATGCCGCGGTACTCAAGTTCGAGGCATCGCTGCGTGCTGTGAACGGCGCGCGCGACGTCGATACGTTGCGGGGCATCGAGGGCGAAGCTGCGCGCAGTTACTTCGCGGCCATCAAGCACATCATCCGCGCTGATGCACGCGACAACTTCGCGATGGACGGTCGCAGTCGGCGCCCGCCGCGCGATCGCTTCAACGCGTTGCTTTCGTTTTTGTACACCTTGCTTACCCATGAATGCTGCAGCGCGCTGGAAACCGTCGGGCTCGACCCGCAAATAGGATTTCTGCATGTATTGCGACCCGGCCGGCCTGCGCTGGCTTTGGACCTGGTGGAGGAGTTCCGTGCCGTGCTGGCCGATCGCGTAGCGCTCACTCTCGTCAATCGCGGCCAGATCAAGACCAAAGACTTTCGAATCACCGAGGGTGGGGCCGTGTTGATGGATGACACTACCCGACGCACTGTCAGCATTGCCTGGCAAGAGAAGAAGCAGGAGGCCCTGACGCATCCCTTGCTGGAGTCGGAAGTGCCGATTGGTTTGCTGCCGCAAATTCAGGCGCGCCTGCTGGCGCGAACGTTGCGTGGCGAGACCGAAGCCTATCTTCCCTTCATGGCACACTGAGCAATGCTCGTCATCGCCTGCTACGACGTTTCCACTGAAACCCGTGAGGGGCGACGGCGTCTACGCCGCGTCGCCAAGACTTGTGAGGCCGTCGGTCAGCGTGTGCAAAAGTCCGTGTTCGAGTGCAAGGTAGATGCCATGCAGTTCGAGGAACTGGAACGGCGATTGCTGGACATTATCGAACCGACCGAAGACTGCCTGCGGTTTTATCGGTTGACGGAACCCGTTGACCTGCATGTCAAGGAACACGGCAACTTCAAGGCCGTGGATTTCGACGCGCCCTTGGTGATTTGATCGTGCGCGAACCCCGAGTGATCTCGAAAACCCATACCCTTTCGCGCAGCGGCCAAAGGCCGGTGCAGAGCCCGGTTTCGCTTGCGACGACAGCGCGCTCGCCCGCAGAATGGGTCCGCCGGACCAGGTTCGCGCAGACAGGGGAGAAACTCCTTGTCTGCTCGCGCTTTGGCTTGGTGGAGTCACCCGCTCCGATCGGAGCGGGTGTGGATTGAAACGCGTTAGGGCAAAGCCAAAAAGAGTCCAGCCGTGTCACCCGCTCCGATCGGAGCGGGTGTGGATTGAAACTTGATGATCGCCGCCAGCGAGGCCGCGATCTTGGCGTCACCCGCTCCGATCGGAGCGGGTGTGGATTGAAACATCGCTGAGGGCGGCGAGCTGCGGGCCCAGGGTGGTCACCCGCTCCGATCGGAGCGGGTGTGGATTGAAACGCACTAGAATTTCGACACACCCTGAAACGGCTGCGTCACCCGCTCCGATCGGAGCGGGTGTGGATTGAAACGATCGCGCGCAATGCTGGCGCATCAGCCGACGGCGGTCACCCGCTCCGATCGGAGCGGGTGTGGATTGAAACTTCGCGCAGTCGTCCCGGGTTACGCGACTCGACCCGTCACCCGCTCCGATCGGAGCGGGTGTGGATTGAAACGCCTGGTTGCTGGTGCCGGTGATGGATTGCAGTTGGTCACCCGCTCCGATCGGAGCGGGTGTGGATTGAAACAACAATCATCTCGCGACGAAGCGGCACTTCGTTGTCACCCGCTCCGATCGGAGCGGGTGTGGATTGAAACTTCCCGGTTCGCGCGCACCGGCGACTTCTTTCGCCGTCACCCGCTCCGATCGGAGCGGGTATGGATTGAAACATCGTGCACGTGCAGGACCACCGCGTAACCCTTGTCACCCGCTCCGATCGGAGCGGGTGTGGATTGAAACCTCGGCGAGGCGACACAGGGCGTTTGCGCATACGGTCACCCGCTCCGATCGGAGCGGGTGTGGATTGAAACGCGCTCAAGACGCCCTACTGGCAGGGGATGCTTCGTCACCCGCTCCGATCGGAGCGGGTGTGGATTGAAACCGTGATCAGGCCGATCAGGGTGACGCGCAATAGAGCTTCGTGCGGCAAGCGCTACTATCATGCGCGCTTTCGTG
>Ga0207640_10002336_pt1 | contig 10194 bp, 11 predicted proteins | sample KBSCornC42_FD_184300 | JGI IMG/M metagenome (GOLD analysis project Ga0207640, IMG submission 184300) | Corn rhizosphere microbial communities from Kellogg Biological Station, Michigan, USA - KBS Corn C4-2 (SPAdes) (version 2) | ecosystem: Host-associated > Plants > Roots > Rhizosphere > Soil ... | reverse complement strand
AGTGCAGCCCGCGGCTCTCCTTGCGATGGAGCGCCGAGCGCACGATCAGGTCGGCGCTTTCCAGCAGGTTGCGCAGCTCGATCAGGTCGGGGGTGACGCGGAAATGGCCGTAATAGTCGGCGACTTCCTCGCGCAGCAGCTTGATCCGGTGGGCCGCGCGCTCCAGCCGCTTGGTGGTGCGGACGATGCCGACATAGTTCCACATGAAGCGGCGGATCTCGGTCCAGTTCTGCTTGATCACGACTTCCTCGTCGGAATCGGTCACCCGGCTCTCGTCCCAAGGCCGGATCGCCGGCGGCGGCGCGAGCTCGCCCCAATGCGCGCCGATGTGATTCGCCACCGCCTCGCCGAACACGAAGCATTCGAGCAGCGAGTTGGAGGCCAGGCGATTGGCGCCGTGCAGCCCCGACTGGCTCACCTCCCCCGCGGCATAGAGGCCCGGCAGGTCGGTCCGCCCGTCGCGGTCGATCATCACCCCGCCGCAGGTGTAATGCTGGGCGGGGACCACCGGAATGGGCTCCTTCGTCATGTCGATGTCGAGGTCGAGCAGCCGGTGGTAGATGGTCGGGAAGTGATGCTGGACGAACTCCGGCCCCATATGGCTGATGTCCAGGTGCACATAGTCGAGCCCGAGCCGCTTGATCTCATGGTCGATCGCCCGCGCCACGATGTCGCGCGGCGCCAGCTCCAGCCGGGAATCGAAATCGGGCATGAAGCGGTGGCCCGCCTCGTCGCCCGCTTCGGGGGGCAGCAGCAGATGCCCGCCCTCGCCGCGCACGGCCTCGGTGATCAGGAAGTTCTTGACGTCGAGATTGTAGAGGCAGGTCGGGTGGAACTGCATCATCTCCATGTTCGAGATGCGGCAGCCCGCGCGCCACGCCATCGCGATGCCGTCCCCGGTCGCGCCGCGCGGGGCGGTGGAGAAGAGGTAGGTGCGCCCCGCCCCGCCGGTCGCCAGCACGGTCGCGCGGGCGGTGAACAGCTCGACGCGGTTGGTCGCGCGGTTGAAGGCATAGACGCCCCAGACATTGCCTGCGCCCGAATAGCGGAGCTCATGCCGGCTGGTGGCGAGGTCGATCACGACCATGTCGGGCACCAGCGTGATGTTGGGATGCGCCTGCGCCGCGCGGAGCAGGGCAGTCTGCACCGCAAGCCCCGTCGCATCGTCGACATGCGCGATGCGCCGGTGGCTGTGGCCGCCCTCGCGGGTAAGGTGCAGCGCATTACCCTCGGTGTTGAACGGCACGCCGAGCTGGACCAGCCGCTCGATCGCGGCAGGCGCGTTCTCGACCACCATCTCGACGGTCGCGCGGTCGTTAAGGCCGGCGCCGGCGACCATCGTGTCTTCGATATGGCTCTCGAAGGTGTCGCCGTCCTCCAGCACTGCGGCGATGCCGCCCTGCGCCCAGGCGGTCGAGCCCTCGGCGAAGCCGCCCTTGGCCAGCACCGTCACCTTGAACTTGTCCGCCAGATGGAGCGCGGTGGTGAGCCCCGCCGCGCCGGAACCGAGGACCAGGACATCGCTTTGGTGATTGGTGTCGGACAAAGAGGCACTCCTTTGCGGCGCTTAAAGCGCGCAAGCGGCGGGTTCCGCAATCCCTACCCTCGGGCATAAGGGGTTAGCGAGTAGGAGAAGCAGATGCGGTTGGGCTGGTGGATCGGAGTGGCGATGCTGTTCGGCAGCGGCTCGGCGCAGGCGGCGACGTGCCGGCTTGGGCCAGCGGGAACGACGGTGCCGGTGGCGATCGCAGGCACCGGCCGATCGATGCTGGTGCATGTGCCCGCCGGTCGCAGCGCCGCGCGGCTGCCGCTGGTGTTCGTGTTCCACGGCAGCACTGGCAAGGGCCGCGACATCCTCGACCAATCGAAGCTAGAGGCGACCGCGGACCGCCACGGCTTCCTGCTCGCCGCACCCGATGGCGGCATTCCGGCGGAGAAGGGCTTCGTGTGGAACATCCCCGGCGTACCGACGGTGACCGGCAAGATCCCCGGCCCGGACGATGCCGACGACGTCGCCTTCGTGCAGACCGCGATCGACCAGCTGGCGGCCAAGGGCTGCGTCGATCGCGCGCGCATCTACGCCACCGGCTATTCGGGCGGCGGGCGGATGACATCCTGGCTCGGCTGCGTCGCGGCGGACCGCTTCGCCGCGATCGCGCCGGTGGTGGGGCTACGCGCCGGCAATCCGCGCAAGGACCTGCCCCGCGTCCCCGATCCGGCGACCTGCACGCCTGCACGGCCGATGCCGGTGCTGGCCTTCGCCGGCGATGCCGACACCACCAACCCGATTCAGGGCGGCGGCGCGGGCTATTGGCAGTACACGATGCACACCGCGCTGGTCCGCTGGGCGGACCTGAACGGGTGCCGCGTGGGGCCGGTGGAGCGCGCGGTTTCGGCGGAGGTGAAGGAAGAGCGCTTCAGCCGCTGCGCCGGCGGGGCGGAAGTATCCGGCCGGGTGAAGCACGGCGCGGGCCATGTCTGGGCGGCGGATAACGAGGCGATGTGGGCGTTCTTCGCACGGCACCGGCGCTGAAGAGGGAGCCGCGCTCCCAAAGGCCGCAGCATCAGCTTGGCAAGAAGTGGGGAAGGCTCAAGCGTTGACCGGCAATGGCAGGCACTCAGTCCGCCCGCTCTATAACGATTCCGCCGAAGCGTGCCTCGTCCGCGCGACATGGGATGCCATCCACCTCGCAGGCATGGCTTGGATAGGGCGCATCGGTATCTGCGTAGAAGGCCTGAAAGCCGCCACTCGCATCGATGTTATAGAAGCCGGAGCGGACGGCCATCGGGTGCTACCGCCCGTGATGCGCAATCGGCGCACAGATAGCGGGGATAGCGCGGATTGGCAGGGACCAAGCTGCCGCAGATCGGGCAATGCTGCGTGGTCACCGCCCCCTACGCCGCCCGCGTCAGGTTCAGGAACACATCCTCCAGGTCCGCCTCGCGGGTCGACACGTCGACGATCCCCAGCCCCGCCGCCTGCACCGCGCCCAGCACTTCGCCGGCATTGGCCTGGTCCTTGCGGTAGGTGATCACCAGCACCCGCTCGCCCTTCAGCTCCACCTTCTGGAAGCAGGCATTGGCCGGCACGCTCGCGATGTCGCGGTCCACCGTCACCTCGACCACCTTTTCCTGCGCCATGCCGACCAATTCCCGCGTGGGCTTGTTGGCGATCAGCTGGCCGTGGTTGATGATCGCGATGCGGTCGCACAGCTCCTCGGCCTCTTCGAGATAGTGGGTGGTCAGCACCACCGTCACGCCGCGCTGGTTGAGCTGCTTCACATAGGCCCAGAGCTGCTGGCGCAGTTCCACGTCGACGCCCGCGGTCGGCTCGTCGAGCACGATGATCGGCGGGGAATGCACCATCGCCTTGGCGACCATCAGCCGCCGCTTCATGCCGCCCGAGAGCGTGCGCGAATAGGCATTGGCCTTGTCTTCAAGATGCACCGCGCGGAGCAGCGCCATCGCGTCGAACGTGCCCTTCGGCACGCCGTACAGGCCCGCCTGGATCTCCAGCGTCTCCTTCGGCGTGAAGAAGGGATCGAACAGGATCTCTTGGTTGACGATGCCGATGCTCGCCTTGGCGTTGCGCGGATGCGCGTCGATGTCGAAGCCCCAGATCGAGACCTTGCCGTCCGTCTTGTTGACCAGCCCCGCCAGGATGTTGATCAGCGTCGACTTGCCGGCGCCATTGGGGCCAAGCAGCCCGAAGATCTGCCCGCGCGGCACGTCGAAACTCACCCCGTCCAGCGCGCGCTTGCCGCCCTGATAGGTCTTGCAGAGAGTGTCGATCGCGATCGCTGCCTGGGTCATGGCCGGCAGCTTTAAGACCCTGCGCATCCGATTGCGAGCCCCCGCGCGCTTTGCTAAGGCGCTGGACATGATCGCCCCGCCCGAAGTCATCCGCACCGCCCATGCCCGTGTCGCCTGCGACGGCACCGGCCCCGGCCTGCCCGCAGCGCTCGGCCATCCGCGCGTCTATCTGCAGATCGACGAGACCGGCTATGTCGATTGCGGCTATTGCGACCGCCGCTTCGTGCTGATCGGCGGCCCCGCCGACGGCGCCGACCAGAGCCAGCTGCCCGACCATCCGGCAGGCGCCAGCATCTGATCGTCGCGGGAGCGCGTGACTCTGCGCACGCGCATCCTATATCGTCAGGATGAGCATTCCCAACGATCCCCGCGCCTTCCTCTATCGCGACGGGCTCGATCCCGACGCTGCCGTTCGCCTGACCGCCGATGCACTGGGCCAGGCCGAGGATGGCGAGCTCTATCTGCAATATCGCAAGTCCGAGGCGTTCGGCTTCGACGACGGCCGGCTGAAGACCGCCGCCTATGACACGCAGTCGGGCTTCGGCCTGCGCGCGGTTTCGGGCGAGACGACGGCCTTTGCCCATGCCAACGAGATCAGCGCCGCCGCGATCCGCCGCGCCGCCGAGACGATGGCGCTGATCGATCCCGCCAAGCAGGGCAAGGCGCCGCCGCCCCAGGGCAACAATCGCCACCTCTATACCGATGCCGATCCGCTCGACCTGGTGCCCTTCGCCGACAAGGTGAATTTGTGCCAGACGATCGACGCCGCCGCCCGCGCCCGCGATCCGCGGGTGAAGCAGGTCTCGGTGAGCCTCACCGGACAATGGAGCGTGGTCGAGGTGGTGCGCGCCGACGGCTTCGTCGCCACCGATGTGCGGCCGCTGGTGCGGCTCAACGTCTCGGTGGTGGTCGAGCAGAATGGCCGCCGCGAGACCGGCAGCTTCGGCACCGGCGGGCGCGTGGTCTACGACCGGCTGTTCCAGCCCGAGACCTGGAACCGCGCGATCGACGAGGCGCTGGCGCAGGCGCTGGTCAATCTCGATGCGGTCGCGGCCCCGGCGGGCGACATGACCGTGCTGTGCGGCCCCGGCTGGCCGGGCGTGCTGCTCCACGAAGCGGTGGGCCATGGCCTGGAAGGCGACTTCAACCGCAAGGGCACCAGCGCCTTCTCCGGCCGGATCGGCGAGCGCGTCGCGGCGCCGGGGGTGACGGTGGTCGACGACGGCTCGATCCATGATCGCCGCGGCTCGCTCTCGATCGACGACGAGGGCACGCCGACCCGCGAGACGGTGCTGATCGAGGACGGCATCCTCAAGGGCTATATGCAGGACCGGCTCAACGCCCGGCTGATGGGCGTGGAGCCGACCGGCAATGGCCGCCGCGAATCCTTCCAGCACGCGCCGATGCCGCGGATGACCAACACTTTCATGAAGGGCGGCAAGGACGATCCCGCCGAGCTGCTCTCCCGCGTGAAGAAGGGCATCTATGCCAAGAGCTTCGGCGGCGGCCAGGTCGACATCGTTTCGGGCAAGTTCGTCTTCTCGTGCACCGAGGCGTACCTCATCGAGAACGGCAAGCTCGGCGCGCCGATCAAGGGCGCGACGCTGATCGGCGACGGGCCGACCGTGCTCCACCGCGTCACCGGCATCGGCAACGACTTCGCGCTCGACGAGGGTATCGGCATGTGCGGCAAGGGCGGCCAGTCGATCCCCGCCGGCGTCGGCCAGCCGACCCTCCTGGTGGAAGGCCTGACGGTGGGCGGAACGGCGGCCTGATCCGTCGTCAGTAGCCCGAGATCAGCATGTCCAGCGCCGCGGCCACGACATATTCCTGGTCGCGGACAGAGCCAATGCGGGTTCCAAGGTCAGCAAGCGGGATAGCAGCGGCGAAGTGCGTGAGCATGAGCCGCCCCTCCCCTTCGACCTGCAAGATCGGTGTCAGCCGCCGGTCAATCTGAACTGCCTCGTCGGGTTTGGCCAACGGCACCACAAGGCGGGTGTTGAGGTGCGATAGCAGATCGTTCTGGCAATCGAGGAGGAGGGTATCGCCCCCGCTTCGATGCACATCGAACTTCGCCATCAGAACAGGCGATGCTTTGCCAATGGCAGCCCGTGCTGCTCGACCCAGGCATTGTTCGCCTCGATCGCCTCGCGATGCTGCTCCTGCCAGAGACGGTCCTGTTCCGTCTTGGTGGCGCTACGGATGGCTGCCTCACAAACCTGCGAAAGATTCAGCCCAGCCTCGCGCGCGGCGGCGACGATGCCGGTGTCGAGCGACAGGTTCACCGCCTTGCGCTTGCCGGACGCGATCGGATCGTGCTTCATGCGGATAAGCTATGCGCATGCCCCATGCGCGTCAACGTGGAGGCCGGCATGGCGCTCGTCGAACTCGGCCGGTTCAACCGGCAGGAAGCCTTCATCGTCCAGGCCCGGCTGGAGGATGACGACATCCCCAGCTTCGTGTTCGATGCGGGCGCCAGCATCGCCGACGGCAGCTATCTGCTGATTCCAGTCCGGGTGATGGTGGACGACGAGGATCTCGACGCCGCCCGTGCCATCGTCGACGCGGCGGGTGGCCCTACGCCGTAATCCCCTGGAGCAGCTTGGGCACGTCGCCGCTTTCGCCGCGCGCCTCGCCCATGAACCAGTTCTTCAGCGGCGGCAGCTTGTCGACCGCCGACAGGCCGAAGCGCCGCACCGCATTGGGCAGCGCGCCGGGGATGCCGAACAGCCGGGTGAGCCCGTCGGTCGCCAGCGAGACCATGAAGGTGTCGAGCCCGCGCCAGCGCTGGTAGCGCGCGAGCAGCTCGGGATCGCCCATGTCGAGCCCCAACCGCTTGCCGTCGACCAGCACCTCGACCAACGTCGCCACGTCGCGGAAGCCGACATTGACGCCCTGCCCCGCGATCGGATGGATGCCATGCGCCGCATCGCCGACCAGCGCCAGCCGCTCGGCGGTGATCCAGGCGGCATGGTGGAAGCCGAGCGGGTAGGAGGAGCGCGACGACAGCGGCCCCAGCGTGCCCAGGAACCCGCCCATCTTCTTCTCGGCCTCGGCCAGATAGGCGCGATCGGAAATCTTGTGCATCGCCGCCGCATCGCGGGCATGGACGGTCCACACCACCGCCGAGCGATGGCCGTTTTCGTCATCGAGCAGCGGCAGGATCGCGAACGGGCCCTGCGGGTAGAAAATCTCGTAGGCGACATTCTCGTGGGACCGCTCATGGTTGAGCGTCGCGATCATCGCGGCATGGTCATAGGTCCAGCGCGCGACCTTGAAGCCGGCCGAATCGCGGGTGGGCGAATTGCGCCCCTCCGCCGCGATCAGCAGCTGCGCGCGCACCGTGGCACCCGAATCGAGCGTCGCGACCACGCCGTGGGGGCCGCGCTCCACCGACACCGCCCGGGTCTGCATCCGCACGTCTGCCAGCGGGGCGGCCTGGGCCGCCTCGAACAGCGCGGTGCGCAGCACGCGATTCTCGAACATATGGCCGAGCGCGCCGTCATCCGCGTCCGGCGCGAAATCGAGCTTGCCGGGCTCCAGCCCGTCGGAGACGCGGATGCCCTCGATCGGGCACCCCTTCCCCGCCAGCCGCCCGGCGACGCCGATCGCCTCGAACATCCGCATCGGCGCGCTTGCGATCGCCGAGGCGCGGCCGTCGAAGGTCGCGGCGAGAATGGTTTCCGGGTTCGCCGGATCGATCACGATCGAGCTGATGCCATGCGCATCGAGCGCAACCGCCAGCGCGCTGCCGACCAGCCCGCCGCCGAGGATGAGAATGTCCGCCTGGTCCATGGCCCTGCCCTAGCAGGTTCGCACGCGCCTGCCAGCCGTCAACAGGTGCAGGGGCGGGAAACCCCTGCACCTGCGCGCCATCAATGCTGGTGGAGCCGCTCGATCATCCCGTCCATCCGCTTGGCGAGGAAGCCGGGCGAATAGCTGTCGCGATAGTTGCGCGGATCGGCCTTGGTCGACGCCATCGGCTCGAACGGCACGAAGCTCGTGGTCAGCGCGACGGCGCCGCCCATCGTGCCCGCGCCCTGGATCGCCAGCGTCAGCTCGGTCACGTGGAGGATGAAGTCGGGCGGGATCGGGCACGGCTCGCCCATCCGCAGCGCACGTGCGGTCTCGGCGACGCCGAGCATCTTGTCCTGCGCGCCGACCTCGCGGCGCTTGGCACCGGCGACCAGCTTCTTGAAGAACGAGGTCTTGCCCGCGGCATTGGCGCGCATCGTCGCGAACGATTTCCAGTGGCGCACGAAGGGCAGCACCCGGCCCCCCACGCCGAAGCCGCGGCCGAACAGCGGCTGGAGCCGCAAGCTGCGCGCCTTGCGGGCGTTGAGGCTGAGCTGCGAGAAGCGCTCGAGGAACACCGGCGACTGGTAATGCCGATAGGTATCGGTGCTCAGCTCGCCCTCGTCGCCGATCACCCGCATACGGTGGTCCGCCGGCGCCGCGATGCTGCAGGTGACACGCGCAGTGACGCCGCTGACGAAATCGAGCGTCGCCACCGAGAAATCGGGCGTGTCCGCTGGGTGCATCGGCTGGTCGGTCTTGTGCGGCACCACCACCTTGGAGAAGGCGGTGACCGAGCGCACCGGCCCGAACATCGCCAGCATCCACACCAGATGATAGCCGACATGCTCGAAGGTGCAGCCCATCTCGTATTCGTGGATATAGGGCCAGGGCGCGCCGGTTCGGCTGCGCCAGGTCTCGGGCTTCATCAGGTAGATGGGGTTGTCGTCGAACTCGGCATAGATCAGCAGCGGCTTGCCGATCGCGCCGTCGCGCACCGCCTTCCACATCGTCTGGACGCTGTCGCTGAGGAAGTTGCACGGCGCGCTCGACAGGACGAGCCCGCGCTCCTCGGCGATGCGGAACAGCGTGCGCGCTTCTTCCAGATCGGTGGTGAGCGGCTTCTCCGAATAGACGTTCTTGCCGCCTTCGAGCAGCGCGCGGGTCAGCTCGAAATGCGCCTCGATGCTGGTGAGGTTGAGCACCAGCGTGACTTCGGGATCGTCCAGGATCGCCTGGAGATCGGGATAGACCGAGAAGCCGTAATAGTCGGACACCTTGGCCGAGCGCGCCAGATCGATGTCGTACACGCCGCGCACGTCGATCTCCGGATGCGCCCATGCCGTCGTCATGTAATGGTCGAACACATAGCCGCAGCCGATGATGGCCACGCCCGTCTTGCCCGTGCTTTCGCCCTGCATCTTCATTTGCCCTGTCCCCCGATCCGTTCCCGCACTGTGTCCATGGTTTCCATCACCGCGATGCTGTCCGCCAGCGTCATCTCCGGACTCTCCTTGAGCCCCGCGCCGAGGCAGCGGCCGACTTCCTCGACCTGATAGTGATAGCCGTTGCCGGCGAACAGCTGCCGGTCGACCTTGCCGCCGCGCGTCAGCAGGCCGTGGAGCTGCGACAATTTCTGCGGCAGCCCCTGCTCGCGGAGCAGCGCCTTGCGGCCGAGCCCGGTGCCGCTCCCCTTCCGCCGCGGGGTCATCCGCTGGACCCGCACGCCATAGGGGCGGAAGATCGGGCCCTCGAACGCGACGCTGCCATGCGTGCCGCCGATCCGCAGGCCGTTGTCGCCGAGCGCGCGCAGGCTGGTGTTGACCGTCGCCACCACCCCGCCGGCGAAGCGCAGGCTGATCGCGGCATCTTCCTCGACGCCGGTGTCGCCGATCCGGCCGAACGCCGCCACGTCCTCGGGCGCGCCGAACAGCCAGTGGAGCAGCGAGATCGGATAAACGCCGAGCTGGGCGAGCGCCCCGCCGCCGCGCTGCGGATCGAAGCTGGTGTTGGCGGCATCGGGCTCGTTGGTGAAGCAGAAGGCGCCGTGCGCCTGCCGCGCCTCGCCGATCGCGCCCTCGCGGACCAGGTCGCGCAGGCGGCGGGCGGCGGGATTGAAGCGGGTCCACATCGCTTCCATGCAGAACACGCCCTGCGCGCGGGCGGCATCGGCGATGCGACGCGCTTCCGCAACCGAGGAGGCGAACGGCTTCTCGATCAGCACCGCCTTGCCCGCCTCGATGCAGGCGATCGCGTGGCGGGCATGTTCGGACGGCGGGGTGGCGATATAGGCGACGTCGAACGGCGAGGCCGCGGTGACGCTGTCATAGCCCTCGGCCACTTCCGGGATGCCGAACGCGTCGGCAAAGCGCCTGCCCGAGTCCGCGCTGCGCGACACGACCAGCTGCGGCTTCGCACCCTGCGCATGGCGAAGCCCCGAGACGAACTTCGCCGAAATCCCGCCGGTGCCGAATATCGCCCAACGTGTGTTCACTACTGAATCCCCCAACGTCGTTGCCGCATAGTGCCGGTAGCCAAGAACGTTCGGCTCCGTTGCTGATACTGTTCGCGGTTTCCACTAAAAGC
>Ga0207640_10002332_pt1 | contig 10205 bp, 10 predicted proteins | sample KBSCornC42_FD_184300 | JGI IMG/M metagenome (GOLD analysis project Ga0207640, IMG submission 184300) | Corn rhizosphere microbial communities from Kellogg Biological Station, Michigan, USA - KBS Corn C4-2 (SPAdes) (version 2) | ecosystem: Host-associated > Plants > Roots > Rhizosphere > Soil ... | reverse complement strand
GACAGATCGCCGATGGCGTGGTAGCGCGCCATCAGCCGGTCGACGGCCCAGCGCAGGTTCACTGCGGTCGGCCGCGCGCCACGCAGCGCGTTGGCCTGGCCTTCGAGGATGGCTCGGCGCGCGCGTGGGTGCGACCGCGCCGCGATCCTGCCCGTCAGCGCCAGGCCGATCGCCGCGACCTGCCCGATCGCGGGCGCGCCTCGAACGACCATCAGCCGGATGGCATTCGCGGCATCGGACGCGGTCCGGACGGGCATCTCGACCAGCTCGTCGGGCAGCTTGCGCTGGTCGATAACGAGCAGCTCGGTGTCCGAGGCGAAGCGAAACGGCGTGCGGAAGATCGCGGCGTCGCCCGCATCGGTCATGCCGCCGGCCAGTCCCGCCCCGGTCGCGGCCGCCGAAGCGGGCACGCTCGCGCCGTTGCCCGCGGCCTTGGGCCGCTCGCCGAGGAGCACCGACGCCTCCGCCGCGGACCGGTCGCGCAGCTCGGTGACGACGCCAACGACCTGCGCGGCTTCCACTTCAAGCGGCTGCTGAACAAGCCGCTGACCTGGACCCTGATCGGGGTCGAGGTGGCGCTCGTCGGCATCCTCCTCGCCGCCTACGTCAGCCCCGCGATCGGTGGCGCCGGCGCTGTGGTGGCCTTCCTCGGCGGCGTGTTGATCGTCTTCGTGATCGCCGACTCGCGCGCCGAGCAGGGCTTCTTCGAAACCTACGCGGCCGAGAACGGGCTGGAACTGGGCGGGCGCAGTCCGCTGCCGGAAACGACGCCGCTGCTGCGCAAAGGCGACGACCGCTACGCCGAGCGCTCCCTCTCCGGCTCATTCGGGGAAGGCGTCGAAGGGATCCTCGCCCTCTTCACCTACGAGGACGAGAGCACCGACGCCGACGGCAGTCGCCAGACCAACTACTACCACTACACCGTCGGTCTGGTGCCGGTGCCCGAGTGCGTCCCCCACGTGCCCGAGCTCTTTTGCCGACGCAAGTCCGGGCTGCGTTCGCTGGAGAAGGTCGAGGACGTCTTCCGTTCGACCGAGCGGGTTAAGTTCGAGAGCGAGGCGCTCGACGAGCGCTACGAGATCTTCTCTGGCAAGGGGCAAGACCAGGTCTGGCTGCGGCGCCTCTTCTCCCCCACCTTCGTCGTCTGGCTCGGCGAAGAAGCGCCGAAGAAGTTCGCCTTCGAGCTGGTCGACGGCACCCTCTGCTGCTTCGTAAACGGCCACGAGAAGTCGGCTGCCGCGCTCGACACGATGCGCGCCGCCACGGCGATGGTCGCCAGGCGCCTCCGCGAAGAGTCGCTGGAATCAGGCGGTGCCTCCTCCGCTCCCAGGCGGGCGCGCTAGTCACACCCGGCGATCTCGCGCCCGCCCTCCCGCGTCCGGGGGCACCTAAGCAAACCCTGAGAGCAGAACATCCGCGTTGGCGATCAGGGCGGCGGCGATCATCAGCAGCACCGAGGGAACGAGGACGAGGGCGATCACGAGCTGGATCTTCGGCGCCGCCCGGGCAGCATGCTCTTCGACCAGGCGGCGCTGGTCGCGACGCAGCGCACTCGACTGACGGCGCAGCTGCTCGGCCAGCGGCGAGCCGTAGCGACGCGAGCGCTCGATCGCCGCGCAGAGGGCCGCCACCTCGCTGCCAGAGGCGCGCGCCCGCAGCGAGCGCAACGCCGCGGCGAGCGACTGGCCGCAGGAGAGCTCGGCGACCGTAATCCTGAGCTCGTCCGCCAGCGGCCCCTCGCCGGCGGCGGCGAGCTCGGCAAAACCAGCGGCAGTGCCGCGCCCCGCGGTCGCGTCGACCGCAAGCAGATCGCAGGCATCGGGCAGGGCGCCGCGCAGGCGGCGATCACGGAGGCGAGCCCGTCGCTCGAGCAGTGCATCGGGGAACAAGAACCCCGCCGCCGGAATCCCGACGGCGACCAGCAGTGAGATCCGCCCCGGCGCGGCGGGAGCGCTCACCAGCGCGACCAAGGTACCCGCGAACGTCCCGCAGGCCTTGGCCAGGAGCACCGCGACCAGTGGCAACCGCCCTTCGAGGCCGGCGCGACGGATGCGCGCCGGCAAGCCGAGGCGCAGCGCCGCGCTCGCCGCGCGGCGGTCGAGGACCTCACCGGCGGGCAGGCCGATCAAGCCCCGCCCGGCGGTCAGCTCGCGCGCCGCGGCGACCAGCAGGAGGGCGGCCAGAGCGGCGAGCACGCCGGGCGGGTTCACTCGACCACCCTGGCAAGGCGGCGAATCGCCAGGAAACCGCAGAGCTGCAGCGCGCCCGCCAGGGCGAGCAAGACCGCCGCGCCCGGCGCGCCGGCCACCTTGGCCAGGAAGCCAGGCTGCAGCAGCTCGGCAAAGAGGGCGCCGCCCGTCGGCATCGCCACCACGAGCAGGCCGGTGAAGCGCGCTTGCGAAGTAGCGGCCCTGGCATCGTCGGCAACCCGATCGCGCTCGGCCGCCCCCTCGGCGAAATGACGCAGGAGACCGGCGAGATCGCCACCGGCCAATCGCTGGCTGAGCAGAGCGGCGGCCAGCGCGTCCACCCTGACCGAGCGCATGCGGCGACGCCAGGCGGCGATCGCGCCCGCGGTCGGTGCGCCGAGCTCCAGCTCGGCACCGAGACGGACCAGCTCGACCGAGGCAGGACCATCGAGTGAAGCGGCTGCGGCGGGCAGCGCCATTCGCAGCGAGCTGCCGGCACTGAGCGAGTCGGCAACCGCGTGGGCGACTTCTGGCAGGGCGCGCTCAACCGTGCGCCGGTAACGACGCCGTCGCGCGGCAAGCAGCCAAGCGCTCGTAGCCGGACCGGCGACGGCGAGCGGCAAGGCGAGCCAGGGGCCGGCGACGAACCACCCCGTGGCAATAGCGGCGACGGTGGCAAGAGTCGCCAGCCGGCGCCGCTCGACGATCGACGGCGAGTAGCCCTCGCGGCCCGCCCGTCGCAGTGGCTCCAGCGCCCAGCGCAACCAACGCGCCAACGCCGGGCTCGCCAGCAGTGCCTCACGGCCCGCGACCGCGATGAGAGCGCCGGCGGCGGCACCGGCGAGCGGGACGAGGAGGCCGGCAATGGAGCTCATCGCCCTACCCCGGCCTCAAGGGTCCGCACCGCCGTCCGCCCGGCAACCCGAACGACCTCGGCGATCTCCACCACCGCGCGCGATCCGTCGGCCCGGCGCTCGAGCTGGACGATCAGGTCGATGCCGCGCTGCACTTGCTCGGCAATTGCCTCATGCGGCAGTCCGACCCCGGCCATCAGCGCCAGCGTCTCGAGCCGGGCGACCGCGTCGGCGGCAGAGTTGGCGTGCACGGTCGAGAGCGCCCCGTCGTGGCCGGTGTTGAGCGCGGTCAGCAAATCGAGCGCCTCAGCGCCGCGCACCTCGCCGATCACGATCCTGTCGGGACGCATACGCAGCGCGTTGCGGAGCAGGTCGCGGACCGTCACCTCCCCGCGGCCCTCGACGCTCGCCGGCCGGCTCTCGAGCCGTACTACGTGACGCTGCTGCAGCCGCAGCTCCGCCGCGTCCTCGATCGTCACCACCCGCTCCGCCGTGCCGATGAAGCTGGAGAGCGCGTTGAGCAGCGTCGTCTTGCCCGAGCCGGTGCCGCCGCTGATCACGAGGCTGCGCCGCTCCGCCACGGCCTCGCGGAGCAGCTCGCACTGCGCGGCACTCAGCGTGCCCAGCTCGACCAGATGCGCCGGGCCCGGCCGCTCCGCCCCGAAGCGCCTAATCGAAAGCGCCGGCCCGTCGACGGCAAGCGGGGGAATCACGACGTTGACCCGCGAGCCGTCGGCGAGCCGGGCGTCGACCATCGGGTTGAGCTCATCGACGCGCCTGCCCAGCGGAGCGAGGATGCGCTCGATCGCGTTGCGCAGCTCCTCCTCATCCGGGAAGCGCACCTCGACCGCTTCGATCCGCCCAGCGCGCTCCACGTAGACGCTCTCGAACCCGTTGACCATCACCTCCTCGACGGTGGGGTCGGCGAGCAGCTCCTCCAAGGGGCCGAGGCCGACGGTGTCGCGGACGATGCGGGCCGCCAACTCCGCCCGCGTCTCGGCGCCGAGCAGCACCGCCTCCTCATCGACGAGCGCGCTCACCTCCTCCGCGAGATCCATCCCCGGCGCCCGCCCCGCGGCGGCCTCGCCGCGACGGCGCTCGATCAGGCGTAGCCGCAGGCCGTCGGCAAGCTCCGCGAGGTGATGCTCACCGGGCCGCACCTCAGCCCGCCACCAGCAGCGTCAACTTGCGGGCGAAGCTTTCCGCCGCGATCAAGCGCAGGGCTTGGCGGCGAGTCAGCGCCAGGGTCGCGGCCGCCGTTCCGCCCGGCCCAGGTCCATCGGTGCCGGGCCCAAGCCCAAGCAGCGGCACCGCCGTGGCTGCGACGTAAGTCTTGCCGGGAGCGGCCGCGCTCGGTTCGGTGGTGACGACGACGTCGACCCGCGTCCCCTGCTCGGCCGTCCCCGTTGCCAGCAGCGCATCCGCCCCGCTCACCGAGATCTCAACCGGCTGTCGATCTGCCCCGATCGCATCGACCGGGCCGCGTCCGGACGTCGGTGGGTGAAGCTGGCTGGCAAGCAGATACGAACCGGCGCTCAGATCAGCGGCGGGGACCAGCCCGATCGCTTGCGCCGGCGAACGCAGAGCTCCGGCCGGCACGATCTTCACCGGCACCCGCCTCGCTTCGAGATCGTCCGCCGCGACACCCGGCCCAAGCGGCTTGCCGCCCGGTAGCGCCCGCGTCGCGATGACCACCTCGCGCAACGGGCCGTAGCCGCGCGCCACCTTGCTGCCGTAGCTGTCGGCGATACCGGCGGCGAGGGTCGCGGCCACAAGCGCGAGCACGAGGAAACCGACCGCCCGCGATCGCCTGCTCACGCCGCCAGCCCATCCTCCGGCTCGGCGAGCGGCAGCTCGAGCACGGCCAGGGTGCCCTGCTCGGAGCGGCGCAGGGCAAAGCGCCCGCCGTGATCGGCGGCGACCCGCCGTACCACGCCGAGCCCGTGTCCGTGCCGCTCGCGCCCGGAGACGTGAGCGATTACGCGTCCCGGACCGCGTCGCGAGCGCTGCCGGCGCCCCCGGCCCGAGTCGACCACGGCGATCCGCAGGCGCCCCTCGCGCACGCGCGCGGCGACCACGATCGACGGCCCGCCGTGTTCGATCGCGTTGACGATCAAGTTGTCGAGGGCCTGACCAAGCGCGAAGCGATCGCCCTTGAGGAGGGCCCCGCTCGCGTTCCAGCGCAAATCGAGCGAGGCATCGGCGAGCCGGGCCCGATCCTCCCAGCGAGCGACGGCAGAACGAGCCAGGGCAGCCGCCTCGATCGTGCCCCAAACCGCGACCGCAGGGCCGCCGTTGATCTCACGGTCGAGCCGTTCGAGCGCCGCCGCGGCGAGCTCCATCGGGTCCTCCCCCGCGCCGAATTCGCCGAGGCGGGGACCGCTGGCAAAAGCGACCGCCTGCAGCGGGCGGCGCAGCTCGTGCAGCGCCGCGTTAAGGGCGCTGCGGCGGCGTCCGGCTCGCAGCCCCTGGGCGGCGACGGCAGCCGCCATTGAGAGGACCAGCGGCCAGCCGGCGGCGAATTGAGCGAGCTCGGTCATCCCTCGAGCAACCGGTAGCCGAAGCCCCAGGCGTTGACGACGTAACGGCCGTCCTCGGGGTCGAGTTTGCGGCGCAGGCGACTGGCGTGCGAATCCAAGGTTCGCGTCCGCGCCGGGGACCGGTAACCCCAGACAGCTTCCAGCAGCTCGCCCTTGGAGAAGACGCGCGTCGGGTCGCTGGCGAGCACCCGCAGCAGGCCGAACTCCTTGTTCGAGAGGGCGATTTCGCGATCGCTCACCCAGACCTTGCGCCGGGTTGAATCGACGACGATCTCGCCGACCCGGAGCGGGCCCTCGCGGCGGCTCCGCCCCCGCCTCAAAACAGCCGCGATGCGCGCTCGCAGCTCCCGATAAAAGAGCGGCTTCACGACGAAATCGTCCGCCCCGCTTTCCAGTCCCCGCACCCGGTCCTCATCCGAACCGTGGCCGGTGAGGACGATCACCGGCAGGTTCGGGTCAAAGCGCGAGCCGACACCGTCGGCAGCGCGGATCTCGCGCAGCACGTCGAGCCCGGAGGCGTCGGGCAGAGAGAGGTCAAGCAGGAGCAGATCGGGATGGTTGAACCGGCAGAGCCGCAGGGCGTCGGCGGCGTTGGGGGCGGGCAGGACGCCGAAGCGATCGGCGACGAGGTTGTCGCAGAGCAGCTCGAGGGTCGGCGCGTCGTCCTCGCAGACGACCAGGTTGGCAATCTCTTCTCGCTGGGGCAACATGGGCGGCGCTAAGGCGAGCGCGGCCAGATCTCTCCCCCCGCCCCGGCAGGGAGCTCCAGCACAGCGCTCGCGCCGCCGCAAAATGCGAACCGATTCGACGGGACCCCGAGGCGCGTCGCGACCACTGCCTCTTCGCGGTCGAGGAAATAAAGGTCGAGCGCGAAGCGCATGCCGAAGGTATGGACGGAGGAGCAGCGCGGGATCAAGAGGCCGCCGCCTGCTTCGCCTCGGTCCAGCCTCGTCAATCCCGAGAGTCGCGCGCGAAACCCCTGCGCGAGCCGAACCTCGCGACCGGCGACCGTCGCCACCGGCAGGCGGCCGAGACGCGGCGCAAGATCGCACGCTGGCATCCCTCTATAAGGGGAGTCGGTACGAGACTCTCCGTGGCGATCCGACGCTCAAGTCATACCTGCGCGCCGGGCCAGCCAACCCAGCAGGGCGACGACGCCTATACCTCTAGCCGCCCAGGGCCCCGGCGCGAGTAGGAAGTGCACGAGCACGACACCAGAAATCACTACGGCTACGGCGAGGTAGACCGTTCTCCGAACTGCCTCTAATTCAAGCTCGACGCGCTCGGCATCCAGCCGACGGGCTTCGGCGTCAGTACGCCTCGCCTCGGCCATGACACGCTGAGCCTCCGCCTCAACCAGCTGGGCCCTGCCTTTAGATCGCAATTCGCCTCCCGCGCAATCGCCGCTCCCCCCTGCTGAAGCCAGCGTCTGCGCCTTGGCGACGAACTACGGCCTACCGAACCTTCGGCATGTCCCAGGCAGGGCCGGATCATGCCTGCTCCGCACACCCGTTGCCTTAAGGAACAAGTCTCACACTCGACCGCGGAGCTATCACCCGGATCACGATCCAGAACTGAGCAAATGCACTGCCATTGCTCCTGGCCGTCAGCTACCGGGATACATGGAGTCTAACTTTGCTCGCCGCCTCCGGCAAGCGCCTGTTGAGCCAAGGATCTGCTCAGGTGCAAACGCTCATTCAGACACGGCCCCGCGCGGGCATGGGACTACGATGATCGGCATGATCCAGCACCTGTTCTCACCGGGCTTGTGAGGGCGGACCGGCTTCAACTCATGGATAAGAAAACGACCCGCCGAGGGAACTACGAGTCTGGCTCCGACTACGTACTTGAGTACGGGGAGCTCCGCTTCGCCTTCAACGAGGAGGACTTCGGCCAGCGGGTCGAGCAGGCCGCGGTCAAACTCGGTTTCGTCGACCAGGGCCTAAGCCAAGAGGAGCTCGACGACCTCCTCGACCTCGCCGTCAGCGGCGAGATCGCCGAGCCCAGCTCGCGTCTCGGCGAGCACATCAACGACAACTGGGACGACCTCGTCGGCCCCGCCAACCGCAGCCTCGTGCACTGGCTGCGCCGCCTCGTCTTCCGCGGTGCCTGGCTCGACCAGCGGGTCAAGGAGGGCGAGCTCGACATCCTCTTCGACGAGCGCACCCAGACCTTCGGCTACGTCCAACCGGACCGCAGCTCCGAGCTGATCGAGCTGTCGAAGGAGCCGTCGTGGCGGCGTATTGCGTATCGGCGATAGCCCCCTCTGGGTCAGGGGTTTCGCTTAACTTTTTCGATGGTGCGTCGGACTGCTGACGCCGCAAGGTCAGCGCCGAAAAAGTACAAGACGCTCCACCCCTGCCCCAGACGGGGCTATTAGGACGAGCGCTCTAGGGCCGCTACGACGGTCAGCGATCCTGAGCTTGCTAGGTCCAGGCCTCCGTCGAAGACCTCCTTCGCGGTCTCGGCGTCGTCTAGGCGGGTCAGGGAGTCGACTAGGAGGATCACGTCCTCGCCCTCCTCGGCGCGGCGGCGGGCGGAGGCGAGGGCGTCGCTGGCGTGGCGCGCTTGGGCAGCGACCACGAGCTCGGCTTCGGGCGCCTCGCGCTTCCAGTCGGCGAGCTCCTCGGGGCTCGGATCGACGAGCAAGGCAATTGAGCCCTCGGCCAGCTCGGCAGCGATCTCCCGCAGCAGCGCGGTGCAGGACTCGCGACCGTCACCGTAGACCAGGGACTGGCGGCCCGGCGGCGGCGTCAGCAGGTCGCTGACCTGCAAGGTCTTGCTGCGACGACCGAAGCGACGGCGGCGCCGTTTGCGCTTGGGGACTGGGGAATCCGCCGGGGCTGCCGCCGCCGACGGCGCCGGCTGGGGCTCAGGCGCTGTCTCTGGAGCCTTCTCGCGAGCCGGGCGATCCGCGCGGGCTGGACGCTCTTCGCGCGGAGGACGCTCCTGTCGGGCAGGGCGCTCCTTCGCGGGCGAACGTCCCTCCCGGGAGGAACCCTCACCGCGCTCGCGGGGGCGGCGATCTCGTCCACTCCGCTCGCGGCGGGGACGCGACGGGCGCTCTTTCGTCTCTGAGGATGAGGGCTTCGGCTGCGACGAACCACCGTCGCCGTCGCTCAGCTTCTCGATCAGCTCCTCGCGGCGCAACATGCGGTAACGCGGCACCGCCGCCTCGGCGGCAAGTGCATGCAGCTCGGCGATGTGCTTGGACTCCAGCTCAGTCTTAGTCATGGGCCGACAGGCTATTGCAGCGACTTGACGGGCGAACCGGCGGGGTCGATGCCCGCCTCGGCCGCCGCCGCCGGCCAGGCCTCGGCCGCGCGCTTGACCTCGCGGCGCGACCAACCCAGCTCATCGCCCATCGCCGCGGCGACCTCACGAGCGGAGGCGGCATCGCGGAGCTGCGGCGCGGCGAGCAGGCCGAGTCGGGTGCGCCGCAGGAGCACGTCGGCGACGCTGCGGGCCTGCTCGTAGCGGACCGCGATCACCGCCTCGGCAAGCAGGTCGGGACGGCCGGGCACGATCGGCTGCGCCAGCTTCGGCTGTTCGCGCGCCAGCGCCAGGACTTTGCGGGCGGCGTGCCCGTAGCGGAAGGCGAGCTGGGCGAGCGCCTCCTCTCCCACGCCCGGCGGCGCCTCCAAGTCCTCCGGCCGTGCCGCCATCCCGAGCGGGATCTCGGCGGTGTGACAAGGGGCCTCGCGGCCCTCGCGCTCGACCAAGCGATCGACGGTCTGCTTGGCCATCCGCCGCCAGGTGGTCAGCTTGCCGCCGGTGATCGTCAGCATTCCCGAGGAGGTCTCATAGAGCTCCGCCTTGCGCGAGATATCGACTGACTTCTTCGGATCGCCAGTGGCGATTAGCGGTCGCACCCCGGCGTAGGCGCCGACTATGTCGCCGACACCTAGTGATATGCCGAAGAACTCGTTGGCGGCATCGAGCAGATACTCGACGTCCTCCTCGCCTGGACGCGGGTGGTCGATATCGCCCTCGAAGTCGTTGTCGGTGGTGCCGACCAGAGTGCGTCCGTACCAGGGCAGGGCGAAGATCGCCCGTCCTTCTCCGGCCGGCAGGATGCAGGCCGCCGAGCCGGTCGAGAGCTTCTCCTGGTCGATCAGCAGGTGCGTGCCGCGGCTGGGCGAGATCCGTGGCACGTCCTCCTCCTCGACCACCTCCTCGGGGCGGATCCGGTCGGCGAAGACGCCGGTGGCGTTGACGACGTTGTCGGCGCCGACCTCGATCCGCTGGCCAGAGGAGGCCTCGACGAAGGCGACGCCGTCGGCGCGGCCGTTGTGGCCCAGCACCTCGACCACCTCGGCACCGTTCAGCATCACCGCGCCGAAGCGCTCGGCCTCGCCGAGCACGGTCAGGGTGAGGCGGACGTCGTCGGTCTGACAGTCGTAGAAGAGGTAGGCGTTCTTCGGGTCGCGCGGCCCCAGCGCCGGCACCATCTCCAGCACCTCGTCGCGGTCGATCGTGCGATGGCGATCGGGCGACCAGTAATAGTCCTCAGCGGCCTCCCTTGAGGAGCGCATCTCGCGGCGAGAGCGACCGACCCGCGTCGTCGCCATCACGTCGTACATGTTGAGGCCGATGCCGAGTCCGCGCTGGCGGCGCTCGTC
>Ga0207640_10002326_pt1 | contig 10214 bp, 7 predicted proteins | sample KBSCornC42_FD_184300 | JGI IMG/M metagenome (GOLD analysis project Ga0207640, IMG submission 184300) | Corn rhizosphere microbial communities from Kellogg Biological Station, Michigan, USA - KBS Corn C4-2 (SPAdes) (version 2) | ecosystem: Host-associated > Plants > Roots > Rhizosphere > Soil ... | reverse complement strand
CCACTTCCCGCCGCGCGAAGCCGACGCGGACGCGGCGAATGTACTCACCGACCGTGCAGCCCCGCGATGCGCGGAACTGCCGTGCCAGATGCACGGGGTGAACGCCAACCGCGGAGGCGATGCCGGCGAGCGACAGCGGCGACGCGAACTCTTCCTCGATCAGACGGCGTGCGCGCTCTGCCCATCCATTGCGATCGCTCCTGATCGCAAGGCGCGACGCGAAGACGATCACCTCCGTCGCCAGCGACTCGATGACCATCTCGGACATGCTGTCGGGAGCGGTGAGCTCGGCGTCGAGGCGGTCGCCGAACTGATCGACGAACGGCGATCGCACCCGGAAACGTTCGCCCGCGAAGCCCGCATCGCGCAGCCGCGCCACCCACGCAGGACTGAGATCGATCGCCGTCAGGACGGCGCCCTCTTCGTCGAATTCATTCGAATGCTCGTCGTAGGCGGGACGATAGATACAGGTGAACCGGTCGCATCGCTCGCTCCGCTGGCCATGTCGCTCGAGGAAACCGCCATCACGCACGAAGAGCAGGAACGCCGCCGTGTGCGCGTGCGCCGTTAGCCGAAGCCGCGGCGCATACGCGGTCGCGGTCAGCGCCGAGGGAAGCTCGACGCGCCGCAGCAGCGTCCCGAACGGCGCGTCGCAAGCGCGCTCGACGCGCGAGAGCCGCGCCACGCGCGGATACATCGCCGCCGAGGAGATCGGATCGAACTGCAGCGCAACCGGCGCGACCGTCGGTCCTGTGATTGCGGCGCTCATCTGCTGCAATGGTAGACGCCGGGGAGAGGCTGACGTTAGGCGCCTCCTGACGCGGTGAATTGGCAAAGCCTTGCGCGCTCAGCAAACGCTCAGCTGATCCTCAGGACTTCGGGCGATCGCGGCGTCACCTTGCGCGCATGCGAAACGCACTGCTCCTCCTTTTTCTTTTCCTCATCGCCCTTCCGGCTCTGGCTGCGGACCGCGAGCTCGCTCTCGCCCGCGAGATGCTGGAGGACGCCGTAGTTCGTGACGATGCGGACGGCATGCAGCTCGCCCGCGAACGTCTCCTGCGAATTGCCGCCGACGCCACTGACCGCATCGTTCTCCGGGATGCGCACTACCTCGCGGGCCTGTCGGCATTCTTCGAGTCGTTGAGCGCGTACCGCGACGTTGGTACGAGCGGACGTGTCGCGTTCATCGGCATTCATCACGCCGATCGCGCGCTGGAGAGCGATCCTCAATTCGCGGACGCCTGGGTCCTCTCGGCCGCTCTGCGCCGCAATGCGCAGCGCGCCGGCCAGGTCGTGCCGCCGGATCCTCCCGGCGCCCCCAATCGAGTGGCGAAGGCCATCGAGCTTGACGCGAAGTCGCCGTTGGTTGCCTTCATGACCGGAATCGTCCGGTCGATGAATCCGGCCGGCGCGGCGTTCCCCGCGGGTGTGCAAATCATCGACGACTTCGCCGCGCGGCTGGACGCTGACCGCGCCGCGACCGGCCGCCGATTCGGACTGTGGGACGCCCAGGCGCATGCGTGGAAAATCCTCGTGCGCATCGCCTCCGACGAACCGCGCGCCGAGACCCTCCGTCCCATGGCGGCGCAGCTCATGTCGCAACGCCCCGATTTCGCGCTCGGGCAGTTCATCGCGGAGAGCGTGGCTGAGCGTCGTTTCGTCGCCGCGCCGGAGGTGACCTGGCAACCCTTCCTGACCGATCCCGCCGGCGACGGCAAAGTGGCCTCGCAGCCGGACGTGATCGCCGTCGATCGCGCCGAGACCGCCGACCGGCTCTGGTATCGCGTCACGTTTCGCGAGCCGCTGCCGCGCTCATTCGGAACGAACATCGTCGCCAATCGCAGCGGCGATCCCGCCACCGGAATGCTCTGGTGGGGCACCGGTTCGACGTTCCGCTTCGACCGCCTGGTCACGGCCTGGATCTCGCGCGATGGCGACCGCTACTTCGGACGAATCGGCGTCACCGACGACGACGGTGCGCGCGGAGCGCGGTTCTCGAAAATCACCGCCGACGTTGAGCTGGCGATGGGAGCCGGCGATCGCAGCGTGATCATCGGCGTTCCGCGCGACGCTCTGCAATTGACAGATAAAAGCACGATCGTCGTCGCGGGCGGGACTCACCTGGTGTGGAACGATGACGCGACGAGCGCGGCGAATTCGCGTTGACTGCGCAGCGGGGCGAAGGCCGGATGCACCGCCAGCCAAAGCGTGCCCGGCTCACGCCGCCGCGTGGCCTCGCGCAGCAGTTCCATCGCCTCCGAGGACCGTCCGGCGCGAACGGCATAAAGCGCGAGATTGAATCGGGGAAAGTCCGGTTTCGGTCGAAGCCGCTCCAGCCAGACCGCATGAACGCCGGTCAGTCCCGAGGAGGCATAGGCGCGATCGCACTGCGTGATGAAGTCGTCCGGAACGCCCAGAACCTGCATGGCGCGCCGGTACGACTCCATCGCGGCGCGCGGGCTGTTGCGCAACTCCAGGCAATAGCCAAGTGTGAAGAGCGTTCCACCATTCGCCGGATCGAGATGAACGGAGTCGCGATAGAGACGTTCCGCTTCTCCGAGGCCGCCCGCGATTTCGTGCGTCCAGGCCAGATCCGCGATCGCGCCGGCGGAAGCGGGCTCCATCTCCACGGCGATGCGAGCCTGTTCGGTTGCCTCGGCGAACCGGCCGCGCGCGCCGAGGAGGTAGGAGTAGCGGCGGTGGACACCGGGCATCGAGGAATCGAGCGCAAGGGCATGGAGATAGCTGCGCTCCGCCGTTGCCGCGTCGCGGTCGAGAACGAATTGCACGGTCGCTAACGCCGCGTGGGAGAGCGAAAGCTGCGGTCCGAGCTCCATCGCGCGCGCCGCTTCGCGCCGCGCCTCTGCCTCGTTGGCCGCCGCTCCGGAAGAGCCGATCTCGATCAGTCTCACGCAGACCTGCGCGAGCGCGGCGTGTGGTTCGGCGAAGCGCTCGTCGATGCGGATGGCGTTGCGGAACTCTGTGCGCGCCTCCTCGAGGTCGCGCCGCGTCGTGCGCTCGCTGAAAAACACGCCGCGCGCATTCGCCCGCACAACCTCGCTGGCGCGCTTGATCGAAGGCATCGGCTGCTGCGGGTGCACAAGACCCAACACCAGCGCTCCGGCGAAGGCCGTGGCGATCACTGCCAATGCGGTAGCGAGAACGCCGCGGCGGTTCGGCGGCGCGAGCGCCTCGGGAGCCGACGGCGCAGCGATCCAGCGATACCCGCGGCCGCGGATGGTCTCGATGAATTTCGGTGCGCGCGAGTCGTCCTCGAATGCCTGCCGAAGCGCGTACACGGCGACCATCACCGCATCGTCCGTGACGAACTTGCCGTCCCATACCTCGGCGATCAGCCGCTCGCGGCTGACCGTCTCCTCCGGATGCTGCGCGAAGTAGAGCAGCAGGTCAAAGGCCTTCGGCTCGATGCGGACGATGCGCCCGCGCGGCGTGGTGACGACGCGGTGCACGGTATCCACCCGGTAGCCGGAGAAGTTCATAGGATGATTGTACGGACAGTGCCGGGTCGCGTTTTCGAAGTCAGTAACAGAAGGAGGTATCCGAATGTCGACCATTCTCTTTCTTCTGCTGGCGATGCTGCAGCAAGCCGATACTTCCAAGTCGTCGCCGCGATTTGTCACGAGTCAGGATACGTTCCTCATCGATGAACCGATCCCGATCGTGATCTCGGGACTGCCGGCGGGGAAAGTGGTCACGGTGACGTTGCGAGGCGGCGAGCAGCAGGAGTGGTCGTCGAGCGCGACGTTCATCGCCGGACAGGATGGCGTCGTCGACCTCGGGCGGATGGCGCCGAGAAGTGGCAGTTACCGCGGCGTCGATCCGATGGGCCTTTTCTGGTCCGCGCGGCGCGATCCTGATGCACCGCACGGCTTTCCAGAGATCGCGAGAAATCCACCGCCTCAGAAGTGGCAGATCACCGCCGAAATAGAAAAGTCGGTGGTGGCAGAAACCACAGTCTGGCGGCGGGCTGTCGCGGCGGACGTGACCGTGACGATGGTGCGCGAGAACGGCCTGGTCGGTGCGTTCTATCAACCTCCCGGCCCGGGACGACACCCGGCCGTGATGGTTCTCTCCGGTTCCGGCGGCGGATTGCCGCCAGCCACTTCGCCGGCGGGCGGTTTGGCGTCGCGTGGTTATGCCGTGCTGGCGCTCGCATACTTTGCGGCCGACGGTTTGCCGCCTTCGCTCTCGCACATTCCGCTCGAGTACTTTGGCAACGCCCTGAGCTGGCTTGCGGCGCAGCCCTCCGTCGATTCGTCGCGGATCGGAGTGCTCGGTACATCGCGCGGTGGCGAGCTGGCGCTTCTTCTCGGTTCTGCGTACCCGCAAATCACAACCGTCGTGGCCTATGTCCCGAGCAATGTTGTTTGGGGCGGCTGCTGCAACTCGATCAACGAACCGTCATGGACTGTCGAGGGCCGGCCTCTTTCCTGGGTCAATCCTCGGGCGCGCGATTTCGCCGCGATGGAGCGAGCCACGATCCGCGTCGAGAAAATCAAAGGCGCTGTTCTTCTGATCTCAGGACGGCAGGATCAGGTCTGGAACTCGACAAGCATGTCGGAGCAGGCGATGTCCAGACTCCAGCGCAACCATTTTGCCTACGCATACAAGCACGTTGCCTACGATGGTGCCGGCCACGCGATCGGCCGGCCGTACAGCTCGACGATGGACCTCGAAGCGCGCCATCCTCTGAGCGGACGAATCATGCACTTTGGAGGAACGCCCGAAGGGACAGCACACGCCCGCGAGGATTCGTGGCGACAGACGCTCGCGTTTCTCGACGAACACTTGCGCCGCGCGCTACCCCAATGAATCCAGGATCTCCTCCACGGTCGCGCGGCGGCAGGTGTACATCGGCGTGTCGCGCTGCGTGAATTTCGACGACTCCGTTTCGCGCAGCTCCTGCACCAGGTCGAGGAACTCGGCGGCGGAGTCGGCTTCGAAGGCGACCACGAAATCCTGATCGTCGAGACCGAACGAGTACGTCGTGTTGATCTTCACGCGCGGGTACTTGTGGCCGATGGCGATGTGCTCATTCATGATGCGCTGCCGCTCGCTCTGCGGCAGCAGGTACCAGTCGCGCGTCTTCACGAACGGATAGACGAAAAGAAGCGGCTTCTTGCCGGGCACGATGCGCAGCCGGCGGCCTTCCTGCCCCTCGTGCACATGCTCGTCGACGTACTGCGAGTGCTTGGTCATCGAAAAGTACGAGACCGGGATGTCGAGGTAGCGGCCGAGGATCGACTTGTTGATGTCGGCGGCCATCTGCTGGAACGGATCGAGGTCGTAACCGATGCGCCAGAACATGAAGTCAGTGTTCGGCTTGATGCCGACGGTCGAATAGGGGAGCACCATCATCGGACCGGTGTGGCGTCGGATGATTTCCGCGAATTCGCGTTTCGCCTCCGCTTTGACCTCGGCACTTTCGCGCCGCCAGGAGCGATCCGCTTTGAAGAACATGAAGTTGACGAATTGGCGGGCGGGTGCGGCGGCCGCCTCGCGCGCGGGCTGAGTTTGCGGCTCGGTGATGGTGGTCATGGGCGGGGATTCTAGCGCTGATCGCGACGATGGTGATCGGCCAATTACCGCCCCTCACACTGTCTCATTCGGTACACTTTTTCGAGCAGGCACGGCCGTAAGTCCACACGTTTGCATGAGTTGCACGGATCGGTTACGGCCATCAAAACCGCCTCCGATTGTCAAGAGGGCATGTGGAAACTGCAAAACGTCTTGGGCTACTGCACAAAAACTGCTGCAAGGAATGGGTCTGATTTCGGGTAACCACAATCAGAACAAGCGCTTAGGACAATACGCCCACAGAGTTGTGCAAAGCGGTCAGAAGCCCGCATTTTGCGCGGTCTTTCGAGTTTTTCACAGGGCTTTCCACAGCGTTTTCCGCAGAAACTGTGAAAAGTCAGGATCGCCTTCGCGGATGAAGCGCGGCTCATCGCCGCTAAAGTCCACGATTGTCGAAGGTTGACCTTCGCGAGGACCCGCATCGAGCACCGCATCGAGCCCTTCGAACAAGTCTTGCGCGAGCATTTCAGGTGTCGTAATCGGCGGTTCGCCGCTGCGGTTCGCGCTGGTTGAAATCAGCGGCCCGGTTCGGTCGAGAAGGGCGCGCAGCCACACCAAATCGGGGACGCGCGCGGCGATCGTTGTTGCGCCTGACGCAAGGATCGCCGTCAGCGGCGCCGGCCAGATTTCCTGGAGCACGTTCGGAATCGTCGCGCCGAGTTGTTCGAGTTGTTCGGCCGAGGCAGCGATGGTGACGAAGGGTTTTTGATCGCCGCGTTCTTTCATCGACCGGACGCGCGCCACCGCCTCGTCGTCGATCGCCAACGCGTGCAGGCCATAGATCGTATCGGTCGGCAGCAGCGCGACGCCTCCGGCGCGGAGTACGTCCGCGATCTCATCGAGCACGTCATCGGACGGTTCGCCGTCGACGCGCCAGCGCTTCATCGCCGCGCCTTCGCGGGCCGGCCTCGCGCGCCCTCGAGCAACTCGCGCGCGTGCATCACCGCGGAGGCCGGGATCGATTCGCCGCCCAGCATCCGCGCGATCTCGTTCACGCGCTCATCCTCGGATTCCAGCTTGCGAATGCGCGCGCGCGTGTGGCCGGCCGCGTCCTCTTTCCAGACGAAGAAGTGCGTCGTGCCGAAGCTCGCGATCTGCGGCAGGTGTGTGACACAGATGACCTGATTGCCGCCGGCGAGCTCCTGCAACTTCCTGCCGACGACCTCCGCCACGCGTCCACCGATGCCGGCGTCGATCTCGTCGAAGACCAGCGTCGCTGCCGCCGCTTTGTTCGACGCCTTGAAAAGCGCCGCGGCTATGGCGAGCTGGATGCGCGAAAGCTCTCCGCCCGACGCGATGCGTTGCATCGGCTTCGGCTCCTCGCCGCGATTCGGCGCGATCAGAATTTCGATGCGGTCGATACCATGCGGTGCGGCGTGATCGCGCGAAGGATCGTTCGCATCGACGACGACTTTCACCGTCGTCCGCTCCATGGCCAGGTCATTCAACTCAGACTGAATCGCGCTCTCGAATTTCTTCGCCGACTTTTTCCGCGCCGCCGACAGCGCTTCGGCCGCCTTCCGCCAAGTCGCGAATCGTTGCTCCTCGATGCGCTGCAGTTTGTCGACGCTGGTCTCGTAATCGCTGAGCCGCTCGAACTCGTCCTGGATCGCGCCGAGGTGGGCGAGGACGGCTTCGACGGACCCGCCGTACTTTTTCTTGAGACGCTCGATCGTGACGAGGCGGTCCTCGATCTCTTCGAGCCGCGCCGGATCGTGACGCACCGAGTCGGAAAGGTGCGACAGTCCGCGCGAGGTCTCCTGCAGCCGGTAGATTGCGTCGGTCAACTCGGCAGAAATCGTAGCGATGTCGGCGATCTCTTTCGCCAGCGGTTCTACGAGGTGGAGAGCGCGCGAAAGCTGCGCGAGCGCCGACGATTCGTCATCATCGACCAGCGTAAACGCGCCGCTGGTGGCCTCGGCGAGCTGCCGCGCGTTGGCCAGCATGCTCCGCTCGCCGCGCAGCGATTCCTCTTCACCCGGATCAATTTTCGCAGCGGAGATCTCGTCGATCTGGTACCGCAACAGATCGAGCCGCAACGTCCGATCGCGCTGCGCGTCCGTCAACTCGCGCAACTGGGATGCTGCTTGATTCCAATCCGCATGCGCCTCGCGTGTGGCCGCGGCGAGCGTTGCGTGATCGCCGTAGTCATCGAGCAGCTCGCGATATCCCTGACCGGCCACGCGTCCATGCGACTCATGCTGCCCGTGGATCTCCAGGAAGGCGTCCATTGCCACGCCCAACTCGCGCACCGAAAGCGGCGAACCGTTGATGAGCACGCGCCCGCGTCCGTTCGTAGCGATTTCGCGCTTGACGATGACCTCCGCCTCGGCGGCATCGACGCCAATCTCATCAAGCGCGTCATGGGGCGCGCGCGGCACGTCGAACACCGCCTCGGCCATCATCCGATCCGCACCGCCGCGAATCATCTCCGTCGACCCGCGCGCCCCCCGCAGAAACTCGAGCGAGTCGATCAGCAACGACTTCCCCGCCCCCGTCTCCCCCGTCAGCACATTCAACCCCGCCCCCGGCTCGATCGCGAACTCCTCGACGATGGCGAGATTGCGGACTTTGAGGTAGGTGATCATTCGACCGGGAGAGTTTACCTCCCGGCCGACGGATCAATCTCCCGTCTGTACCCCCGCGTTGCGGACGAGGTTCGCGAGTTTGTCGAGCTTCATCAATACGCCGACGAAGACCCGCAGATCATCGGGTCCGGGCCCAGTATTGAGGTGGGCGCCGAGGTAGATCGGAAAAACATCGTTGCTCAACGCGCCTAAGCGGAGTCCGCCGTCGACGATCACGCGCGGAACACCGTGTTTTCCCTGCCAGTTTGAAAATACGCCGCCGGAGATTTCGATGAATCGGATCGGCTCCAGATTTCGATCTTCTCTTGCTGCATCCGGCTGAAATGAACGTCGGTGCGTAAACCGGGCGCCAAGTTGGATACGATCGACGGTCTGGTCACCGGACTCATTTTTCTCAGCGCGAGTAGTCACGCCTGTCTTGCCGAAAAGTTCCCACCGGTAGGCGTCGTATTTCGCCGGGTCGAACTTCTCCTTGATCGCTTCTGTATCGCGCTCGTCATAGTGTGACCATCGGTTGGGCTGCCAAGTCGCGCCGACTGATCCCGTAAACGCGTTTTCAAGCGGCCCGTTGGTGACAGGTTGCCCCTTAGCCGGCGTCAACCCGAACGGGAACTTGGTGAACTCGATGTTTAGATCCGTATGCCATGCGCCATCGGACCAGGCATGTAAATTGGGAGTCGATTCGATCGTGTTGCACTTCGCGTCGATCTTCTGTTGATCCGTACAAATAGTGCAGGCACAAATTGGCTGCCGCGCGCGGTCTCCATGCCGTTGGTGTTTCCACATGGTGTCAAACGTCAGCCGGATGATTGGACCACCGTTTCCGAAGCCTATGTTTTTTCCATGGTCGTCGTAGTTGTTTGAAAATGTAGTGCCCGTGAAGAGCTGCATATAGGAAAGCTTGCTCCCGAGGGATTCCAGATGTGTGGGAGAGGCTGTGAGCGAAGCAACCGTAATGTGGTCGATATCCGGATGATCCGTTGCGGGATCTTTTCCAACAGGTATCAACTGGACCTGAGTGTTGGCCGGATGATCGTTTACTGTGACGATCGAGAACTTCGCCACGCCGAATGAATCGGTGATCGATGTCGCGCTTCGATCCGGTTTCTTGTCTGAATAGATTTTGACATCATCGCCGACCACCGTAGCCTTGATGCGCATACCTTTCTCCGGCTCGGTGCCAGTCTTCGCGGTGATGGTGATTGCATCGACCTGATTGGCATTCGGCCGCAATTGGGGAAGCGGAGCGCCTAGCTCGTACGTCGTGACGGGTGCGGCTGCGGTCGTTGTCGCGGTCGTTCCTGTGCTTACCGTTGTTCCTGTCGTGGTGGTTGTTCCCGTGGTGCCATTAGTCCCGCTGGTGCCCGTTCCGGTTACCGGGGCTGGCGTCTGTCCGAACAGGGCCATGGCTGTCACCGAGAGAATCAGACAAATCGAAACAAACATCGACCTCATTACGTGCGCGGTACTCATGATCGGCTCTCCTTCATCGACAGGCTTGCCGCCGTCGCCTGATACGGCCCCAACTTTGCTTTGGTGACTCGCATGAATCGACGGACAGGGGTTTCAGTTTTCGCGGTGGCGGTCCTGATTGCCTGCAGTCGCGAACAGACGAACGAGACGAAGGCGCGGGCGGAGAAGGCCGCGACGAAGGTGGTGCAGAAGGTGTCGGACACGTTTGACGTGTCGACGCCGGTCGGCGGCAACGAGCCGGCGCCGACGCAGCAGGATCTCGACCGGCAGCGCTTCGATCAGCAATGGCGGCAGTTGCAGTCGTTCCGTGCGCAGCAGGCGGCACAGGCCGCGGCGCAGCAACAGCAGGCGGCCGCGCAACAGGCTGCGCAGGCGCAGCAAACGTCCACGCAGCCGCTGAATGTGCAGATCGTCCACGGGAAAAAGGAATCGTTCAAAGGGCTGGACGCGAACGCGATCAACAGCGCTCCGGTCAATCTTCCGATCACCGGCGACGTTCGCGGCCCCTCGGTTCTGCGGACGCAGGTGTATCTCGACCGCGCGCACTTCTCCGTC
>Ga0207640_10002309_pt1 | contig 10247 bp, 8 predicted proteins | sample KBSCornC42_FD_184300 | JGI IMG/M metagenome (GOLD analysis project Ga0207640, IMG submission 184300) | Corn rhizosphere microbial communities from Kellogg Biological Station, Michigan, USA - KBS Corn C4-2 (SPAdes) (version 2) | ecosystem: Host-associated > Plants > Roots > Rhizosphere > Soil ... | reverse complement strand
CGAGTCTCGTCATCACCGCGAACGGGCGATTGAAGAAGCTCAACTGGCGATCCGCGTCGAACTGCGCCGTTCCTGCGGTCATTCGGTCAGCCAGTTCGCGCTGCGATTCGATGTGCCGCGCAAGCTCGGTGCGTGCGTCCTCAAGGTCCTGGACGTCGACCGCAAAGCCCGCGACCGCCCCGCTCGACAGCGGGACGTTGACGATACGCAGCATGCGGCGTTCGCCGTGGATGATCGCCGGCTGCATTCGCGAGACGATCCGGCCGCTTTCCTGCGCCTCGCGCGCAGTGGCGGCCCCGCTATCGTCGCCATGCGCGTCGACCAGTTCGGCCGATCGCTCGATGACGTCCTGCGCATCCTTGCCTTCGACGGCATGGACGAAGGCGCTGTTGACGAGCCCGAGCCTCAGGTCGGGACCGCGGTACCACATCGGGAACGGCGCGGCTTCGATCAGATACGTCAACGAGTTGAGCGCAGCTTCCGTCTGGCGAAGCCGAAGATCGAGCTTCGCACGCTCCTCCTCTCCCGCGCTGGTGTCGACGAACCACAGCAGCAACGTGCCGGTCGGCTCCGGCGCCGGTGCCGGAGCGCCGCGCACCTCGAATACGCGCGAAGAACCGGCTAATCGGACCTTTGCCTGAAGGCGCGACGCGGACGTTGCGGCCGCCTCGATGGCACGGCTCAGCTCATCAAGGTCCTCGGCGACCAATCCGGTGCCGTCGCCGTGGAGATCGGAAAGTCGCCTGGGCGACGATTTGAGGCCGAGTTCCCGAAGCAGGTGCGGATCGGTTTCGATGCGTCCGTCGCTTCGAACGAGCAGCGCCCGCGCCGGGGAAATGTCGAGCAGCTTCGCATTGGCCCGGGCGGCGCTCAGCACCTGCTCGGCGAGTGCAAACCGGCGCGCCGCGGCGAGTGACAACGCGACGGCCACCGCAAGCCACAGGACGGCGAGCGCCGCAATGATCAGGCCTGTCGCGCCAAAAGCGCTCATCTCTGCCGCCCGCCATCCCTCTCCAATGAATTCATAGGGCTAAGAGCTGCCCAAAAGAAAGGGCGGGAAGCCAATGGCCTCCCGCCCTCCTCTCGATCGCCGGCCCGCAAGCAGGCTCGGCAAGTCAGCTTACTTAAAGGTCAGGACCGCGCCCGCGTAGAAGAAGCGGCCGATGTCGCTGTAGATACCCGATCCCGCACCCGCGCCGGTCAGACCAAGCGGAGGCAGGCGGTTGAAGACATTATCCACGCCCACATAGAATTGGTAGTTGTGGATCGTGTAGTTCGCCCGGAGATCGGTGTACCAGACCGCGCCGGTGTTGACACGGTCGGCCACGTCCGAGTCGAACGGCGGACAGACAGTGTCGGTCGCGCCGTTCGCCGGATTGACTTGAGGCGTGCACGCCGGTGCGAACGAATGGGTGTCCTCGAACGCGAAGTCGGTCATCGATCCGATGTAACGCTCGGTCAACTGGAAATCGAACTTGCCGACGCCGTAACCGGCGATCAACGTTCCCGAGAAGACCGGATCGCCGAGCTCGCTCAGGATGCGGTTACCAATCGTCGGGTGAACGGGATCTTCAAAATTCGTGCGGTTGAGCGTGTAGGTCGCGATCCCGCGCAGACTCAGCCGATTTCCGTTCGCGAAGGTTCGACGGTAGTTGAGATCGAAGTCAATGCCTCGCGACGTCCGCTTGGCGAAGTTGAAGCTGGTCTCAATCGCCGCCGGAGAGGCAAAAAGACCAAATTGATCACGCTGGAAGATGAAGGGGCAGAACTGATTCTGAATGCTCGGAAGAGCAACGCAATCAGTGATAAGAGTGTTCGCGCCGAGCTGCGTGATCACGTTTTCGATCTTGATGTCGAAATAGTCGACGCTCAGGCTGAAGCCCGGAAGGAACCGCGGTGTGAACACGCCGCCCAGCGTGAGGCTCCGGCCGGTTTCTGGCTTGAGCGCGGGGTTACCCACATCGGTCACCTGAAGGGTGAACGCGTTGGAAATACAGTTGTGGAATGGGCTGTTCACCGGCCCCTTGCTTCCCTGCTGGGTCGGAGCGAAGCACGGTGAGGCTGTGCTGGTGACCGTCGTTGGGACACCCAGCGCCGCGCAGTTCGCTGCGAAGTTCGGGTTTCTATTGATACGGGACTGATCGCATGGATCAGCGACAAAGGCGAAGTTCACCGTGGCCGGCGTGAACAGGTCGCTCAAAGTCGGAACGCGTACCGACTTCGAATAGTTCGCACGGAGCCTCAGGTCCCGCGTGGGGGCCCAGATCGCATTGGCGTTCCACGCAAACGTATTCCCGATCCCGAGACTGTAGTGCGAATAGCGAGCCGCACCCGAAACCGTCAGCTCATGCGCGAACGGCACGTCCTTGAGGATCGGCAGGTTGAGCTCGCCGAATGCCTCGCTGACGACGAACGCGTTCGGTTTGAATTCCGGGAACGCATTGAAGAAGGTGTCGCCCGGAACCGAACTGATCGGATCGGCATGACTTTCGGCCGTCTCCCGGCGATGCTCGACGCCCACCGAGAAGCCCACCGGGCCGCCCGGAAGCGAGAACCACTGCTGGGTGTCGCCGCTGAGGAAGGCAAGAGCGTCTTCCTGAGTGGCGTTCTGGAAAAGGTGCGACGTGCGGTTGACAAAGCTGAGCGCGGCCTTGCTCGGCGCACCTTCGCCGAACAGGTCGAGCGGGACACACCCGTTGTTGGGATTGGTCAGCGTCGAACGGCACTCGACGACCGAACCCGGCGTGCCCGGCGCAACCTCGACGCCGTTCAGAACCGCAACGGCGTCGACCGCCAATGCAAACGGCCCCGGCGTTCCGTCGGGATTCTGCACGAACAGGTCGTTGTGCTGGATGTTATCCTGCTTTGTGTGGCCATAGTTGAACGACACTTCATAGTGCCAGTCGTTCTTGAAGTCGCCGGTGATGCCCGCGACGATGCGGTATGTCGTGCGGAGGTCCTCTTCCTTGCGGGCGCCCATGTCGACGTTGAAACGGTTCATGTACACGATGCCCGAGCTGAGCCCCGTGTTCACGTCAGGTGCAGAGCAAATGCCAAAGCCGCGAAGGGTCGTCAGCGCTTGCTGATTGAGGAAGCCGTTGTCGCAGGTGAGACTCGGAACGTTGGCCCCGAACGCCTGGTGGAAGAAGGTGTGAAGATCGCCCTGGAAGAAGGTGGGCTGGAACTCCTCGAACGCCTTCTGACGGACGAACGTCGCCTGGACGAACGGCTTCAATACGTCGGAAACGTCGAAATGGCCGACCAGCGACCCGGAATAGCGGTTCTGACCCACGGCCAAATCGCCGGTTTCGCGCAGCGTCGAGCCGCCGAGCGGGTCGTTGCTCTGGACGGTGCCTTGGAAAGGGACGAAATTCTGCAGCGGCTTCGACGATATGACCAGGTTTCCGTTCGGAGCGAACGCGAGGGTCTGTCCGGTGCCGAAGGCGCCGATCGAACCGCCATTGGTCACAAACGGATTGCGCAGGCCGCAAACGAAGATGCTGTCGGGAACGCCGTTCGAGCTGTCCGCAACGCCAAAGCCGCTTGGATCATTTGCGCCGCCGTTGTCCGCGGGATTCGGCTCGAAGCCGCAGACATCCGACGCATGCGCGCGGTCACGGAAGAAGAGCTCACCCGCGTGCGTATATTCTGCGTTGATCGCAATGTTGCCGCGGCCGTCGGCGAAGTTCTTGCCGAAGGTCGTGGAGATGAAGTCGACCGGGCGATCGCCATATTTGGATTCGCCGCCCTGGCCGCGAATAGTGAAGCCGTCGTAATTCTTCTTCAGGATGAAGTTGACGACGCCGGCGACGGCGTCGGAACCGTATACGGCCGACTCACCGCCGGTCACGACGTCGACGCGGTCGATGAGGTCCTGCGGAATGTCGTCGACGTCGACGTCGAAGACGCCCGGAGAGCCGGTGACGAAGCGCCGGCCGTCGACCAGCACAAGCGTGCGGTTCGTGCCGAGGCCGCGAAGATCGAGGAAGTTCTGACCGGCGGTGCCGATGAAGCGGCCGGAGTTCTGCTGGCTGAAGGTCGACCGAAGCGCCGGAAGGTCGTTCAGCGCGTCACCGACGCTGACCTGGCCCTGGTTGGTCAGTTCCTGCGCGCTGATCGAGGTGATCGGCACGGGCGACTGGAGGTTCGGGCGCTGGATGCGGGTACCCGTCACCACGATCGCGTTCGAATTGCTCTCGTTGGCCGGAGCGCCGGACGCGGTTGTGACCTGCCCGTTCACGCACGAGCCATTGGTCGACACCGTTCCTGGCGGGCACGGCGGCGGGTTCGCCTGATCCGGAAGCGGCGTCGTCGGCGCGTTGGGCTGAGTCGGCTGAGCGGCAAATGCCGGAGTTGCGGCAAGAGCCGCAAGCGACACGGTGGACAGGATGAACGGAGTAAATCGGCGCATGGCTCGCAGGTCCCCTCGGTGTAGTTGTCGGATTAATCCCCTGCTGAGGGTGGTGGAACGCCGCGAAAAAGGAAACCAGCTAATTGAAAGCCAACGCCAAAACGCTCACCGCTGTTACATTAATGCAACATTCAGGTGGCTGTCGGCTTTCCGACACTTGCGGACGCGCCCAGAAGGCGAGCACGATTGTCCGAAGTTAATAGCGGTAGTGGTCGGGTTTGAACGGCCCCGAAGCGGACACGCCGATATAAGCTGCCTGCTTGTCGGTCAGTGTCGTGAGCTTCACGCCGAGCTTGTCGAGGTGCAGCCGCGCGACCTTTTCGTCGAGTTGTTTGGGGAGGACGTAGACGTCGTTCTTGTACTTCTCGGCACCGGTCCACAGCTCGATCTGCGCCAGCACCTGGTTGGTGAAGCTGGAGCTCATCACGAAGCTCGGATGGCCGGTCGCGTTGCCGAGATTCACCAGCCGGCCCTTCGAAAGCACGATGATCTTCTTGCCGTCCGGGAACTCGACTTCGTCAACCTGAGGCTTGATCTCGGTCCACTTCATATTCGCCAGCGCGCCGATCTGGATCTCGCTGTCGAAGTGGCCGATGTTGGCGACGATCGCCATGTTCTTCATCGCGCGCATATGCTCGAGCGTGATCACGTCCATGTTGCCGGTGGCTGTGACAAAGATGTCGGCGCGCTTCGTCGCCTCCTCCATCGTCACAACCTCATATCCTTCCATCGCCGCCTGAAGCGCGCAAATGGGGTCGATTTCCGTGACGATCACCCGCGCGCCGCCGTTCCGCAGCGACGCCGCCGATCCCTTGCCGACGTCGCCGAAGCCGGCCACGCAGGCGACCTTGCCGGCGAGCATCACGTCGGTCGCCCGGCGGATCGCGTCGACCAGGCTCTCGCGGCAGCCGTAGAGGTTGTCGAACTTTGACTTGGTGACGCTGTCGTTGACGTTGATCGCCGGGAACGGGAGCTTGCCCTGCTTCGCCAGGTCGTACAACCGGTGAACGCCGGTGGTCGTCTCCTCCGAAACGCCCTTGATGCTCTCGACAGTCCTGGTGAGGTAGCCGGGGCGCTCGGCGATGAAACGCTTAAGCGTCGCGCAGAAAATCTCTTCTTCCTCGTTCGACGGCTGGAAGAGCGCTTCGCCCCGCTCCACGCGATAACCCCACAAGGCGAACATGGTCGCGTCGCCGCCGTCGTCGAGGATCATGTTGGCGGTCGAATCGCGGCCCCAGTCGAAGATCCGGCACACGTAATTCCAATAATCCTCGAGCGTTTCGCCCTTGATCGCGAACACCGGAACACCGCGCGCGGCGATCGCTGCCGCGGCATGGTCCTGGGTCGAAAAGATGTTGCAGCTCGCCCACCGCACTTCGGCGCCGAGGTCGAGCAATGTTTCGATCAGAACGGCCGTCTGGATCGTCATGTGAAGCGAACCGGTGATGCGCGCGCCGCTGAGCTGCTTCGTCGTTCCGAACTCTTCGCGCAGGGCCATGAGGCCGGGCATCTCCGTTTCGGCAATCTCGATTTCCTTGCGGCCGAAGTCCGCCAGGCCAAGGTCCTTGACCGCATAGTCGTCGAAACGGGTTTCAGCCTGTGTGGCCACGTCGAGATTCTCCAGTTTAGCTAAGACGAGGTCATGAGCGACCATCTGAACTCGGCCGGCCCCCTAGCGCAGGCCGACATATAAAGAAAGCTTTATATGTGCGGTCAGCCCACGCGACGGCAATGGCCGAACCCTCAAGCCACCTTGAAGAACATGAGGTAGACGAGGCGCCCGTTCTCGAGGCTGTCGCCGAACCCCGGTCCCGACGTATGCCAATATTGCGGCTGAAGCAGGACCAGGCGGTTGAAGCGCATCGGCACGGTCATCGTATGGAGCCATTTCGAGCGGTCGCGACCCTCTTTTACGACGATGTCGCGGTGCAGTTCACCATAAGAGGAATAGCCTAGCGCGCTCACTTCCTCCGGCCTCATCGGCAATCGGTCCGTGCCGGTGCGAATGTGGCGGAAGAATTCGGTTCCCCCGGTGCAGTCCTCCGGGCGGCTGAGATAGAGAATCCCGGAAAGGTTGCTGGGATCGACATGCACGCCGGGGATAGCGTCGTCGGATGCCAGCGTCAGCCGGCACCTGCCGTGCGCATATTCCTCTTGCGTCTGAGCCCGAAACTGCTGGCGCATGATTGCCGAAACGGCATCGTCGAGGCGATCGATCGCCAGCCGCTCCACCGAATCCAGGCCGGGGAAATTACCCTTGATCGAATAAGTGAGGCCAAGCGCCTGCGCCCGAACGGCCTCTGGATCGCTCAGGAAGTCGTCGATGATATAGACCGCCGGGACCATCCCGTCCCCTGTTGTGCAACAGGGTCAGTTTTTCAAGCTGCGCCCGTCTCGCTCGCCAGCAACCGCGGGTCGATGCCCTCGGCCTTGAATGCCGCCGCCCAGCGCTCGTCCGTCGGCGTATCGAAGAGAATGGCGGAATCGCCGCGAGCGGCGAACCAGCCATGCCGGGTCATTTCCTCGTCGAGCTGTCCCTCCCCCCAGCCGGCATAGCCGAGCGCCGCGATCCACCGCGCCGGCCCGCGCCCTTCGGCAATCGCCTTCAGCACGTCGATCGTTCCGGTCATCGTAAAGATCTGCCCATCGGCGCCGTTGACCTGGATGCTGTCCTGGCCGCCCCAGTCGGTTGAATGGAGGACAAACCCCCGGCCCGGCTCGACCGGACCGCCGTGATGAACCGCGCAGTCGGGCGCCGCGCCCGGATCGATATCGAGCTGCCGAAGCAGCGCGCGGAATGTGATTCCGGCGCGCTTGTGGCCCACGCCGACTCCGACGGCGCCGTTTTCGTCGTGGACGCAGACAGCGATCACTGCCCGCTCAAACCGCGGATCGGCCATTCCGGGCATCGCCAGGAGCAGCTTGCCGGAGAGGAAATTCGGCTGAGCGACCATTCCGAAACGACAATGCGACGCTGCCGCTCGGCGGGCAAGGCTTGAGGCGCGTTTCCGCCGAGCCTATCTGCCGCTTCGGCTGACGCGAAGGAGATATTCGATGACCATTCAAGTGGGCGACCGGCTGCCCGAGGTGCCGATCACGGTTGCGACGTCCGATGGGCCCAAGCCGACGACGACCGGTGAGTACTTCAAGGGCAAGCGCGTGGCGCTGTTCGCCGTGCCCGGAGCGTTCACTCCGACCTGCTCGGCGCGGCACCTGCCCTCCTATGTCGACAAGGCCAAGGATCTCAAAGGCAAGGGCATCGACGAGATCGCCTGCATTTCGGTCAACGATCCGTTCGTGATGGCCGCCTGGGGCAAGCGCGACGGCAGCGACGACATCACGATGCTCGCCGACGGCAACGGCGACTTCGCCGAAGCGATCGGGCTGACGATGGACGGCAGCAAGTTCGGCCTCGGCAAGCGCTCGCAGCGCTATTCGATGATCGTCGACGACGGCACCGTCGAGCAGCTCAATGTCGAGGCGCCGGGCGAATATCGCGCGTCCAGCGCCGAGCACATGCTGGATCAGCTCGAGACCGCCTGACGGCTGGCCGCTGCCCCGCCTCCCCTCGCCGCTGCGCGCTCTCACATGGGCGAACAGCGGACGCTTTCAATCGTTGTGTCTGATCGAGAGCGAAACAATTTTGAGAGGAGGAAATCGATGCCGAGAGGTAATAGTCGAGGCGGCCGTAACAACAATCCGACAGGCCGCAATCAATACAGCGACTGGGGTGTGGCGGAGCTGGTGCGCGAGCGCCCGTTCGCCGCTGCTGCCGCGGCAGCCGGCGCCGCGGCCGCCGGCCTGTTCCTGTGGTCGCGGCGGAGCCAGATCAGCCAGCAGCTCAGCAACCTCAGCGACCAGATCGGCGAGTGGACCGACAGCATGCGGAGCGACAGCGACTCCTCGGGTATGGACGACACTGCCGGCCTCACCACCACCGGGTCGTCGAACAGCCGTTCGGGCGCGGGCTCTCGCTCCGCTTCCGGCACCCGCTCCGCATCGACCTCGCGCTCCGGCAGCGGCACGCGCAGCCGCAGCTCGAGCGCCGGCAACCGCGGCATGAGCGAAACCGGTGGCGGGAACGCCAGCCTCGGCGCTCACAGCGGCGGCATGGGGACAAGCTCCACGAACAACAGCTGAGAATGACCTGATACCAAATGCGAGGGGCGTCTCCGGGCGCCCCTTTTCCTACGCCATGAGAAAGGCCGCGATGGCTTCGCCGAGCTCCGGCTTGGTGACCGAGCTCATATGCGTGCCCGGCACTTCCTCGAACACCGCGTTGGGAAGGACGTTCGCGAGCTCCTCGGCCGAGCCATTGTCGTCGTCCTGGTCGCCGCACACGACGAGCGTCGGCATGGTGAAGGCCTCGAGCCAGCTCATGAACGCGTCCTCGAAGCTCTCGAGCAGCTGCGCGGCGGCGACGCGATCGACCTTCTGGCTCTTCATGAACTGGATCGAGAGCCAGTGCGGATCGCCGCGCTGCACTTTATCGAACATGGCGATCGCATCGACAAAAAAGGTCTTGCGCCGCTTCCAGTTGCGCAAGCCGTCGAGCCCGGCGCCGCCGAGGATCGCACGCCGGGGACGGAGCCCCTCGCCCACGCCTTCGACCGTCGTCCGCGCGCCGAGCGAGAATCCGCCGAGGTCGAATTCGGAAAAAGCGAGCAGCGCGATCAGCTCGCGAAGATCGCGCGCGAGGATTCCTTTCGGGTAGAATTGCTGCCCGTGCGGCTTGTCGCTCTGCCCGTGGGCGCGCAGGTCGGGCATGATCACGCGGAAGCCTTGCGCCGCGATCCGCTTAGCGTGGCCGAACTTGATCCAGTTCATGCTGGCGTCGGAGAACAGCCCGTGCAGAAGGACCACCGGACGGCCCTGCCCCAGCTCGTGATAGGCCAGACGGACTCCATCCGACGCGGTCCAGAAGTGGGTTGCGACCTCAGTCACGTGCGAAAGTTGCCAAAGTTGAGAGCTCTACACGCGTGCGCGCGCGCGCGCGCGAGAGACCCATGACGAGTCAGCTCTGAATCGGTCGTGAGAAACGAAAGGCGCAGCATCGCCGCCGCCGCATGTCAGCCGAAATCCTACATTGCAATGGCGGAGGTGTTAGTCGGGGGAATCGATGGGAAGCGACGCTTTTCCGCTCAAGCAGAGTCTTCAAGCGAGTTCCACCAAGACAGCGCAGTGATTGCCCCGCTGAACGCCCCCAAAAAGATCATCCAAAATCCAGCGACCGCTCCGATCGCAAGCAAGACGATAAGTGTAACGGCGAATCCGGCAGCCGCTCCGATTGAGACATAGGTGGTGCGCGAAGCAGCATGCAGCTTCTGGACTAGCAAATGGACCGGGATTCCGATGACAAGACCACTTGCGAAAACCAAGACGAAGGAAATCCACAGCGGCAAGCCAGCAAAATAGATATCTGCAAACAGCCGCCTCTCACCGGAGATCGGTTCCAAGTAGTCGTCCACGGCTATCGTCACGGTGAAGCTCATGGGCAGCAGGCCACCTGCTAGAGTTCCGACCAAAACGGCTTTCGAGAATGCCTTCACGGGTTGGTTCATCGCTCAAGTATTCCAGCACCTCCATCATTCGTCACCCCGGGAATCTCCCCGTCGCTTCAACCCATTTGTCGACGAGCGGCTGGTAATCCTCGGTCCGCTTTTCGGGCAGGCCTTCGGTATTGAGCCAGGCGCGGTGCATGCTCTCGGCACCGAAATGATGCTTTGGCTTGAAGCGCGACGGGTCGTCGAATGAGGCGACCGTCAGGTCCATCTTGTCGCTGCCCTCCCGGAATCGGAAGCCGAACGACGTCCCGCACTCGCGGCAATAAGGGCGC
>Ga0207640_10002306_pt1 | contig 10254 bp, 10 predicted proteins | sample KBSCornC42_FD_184300 | JGI IMG/M metagenome (GOLD analysis project Ga0207640, IMG submission 184300) | Corn rhizosphere microbial communities from Kellogg Biological Station, Michigan, USA - KBS Corn C4-2 (SPAdes) (version 2) | ecosystem: Host-associated > Plants > Roots > Rhizosphere > Soil ... | reverse complement strand
CCGCGGGCGTCGACTCGTACGTCACCGGAAGGCTCGCCTGGAGAATGTCCGACGATCCCTTCCTGTGAAGTGCGAGATCGAGTGTGGCGGGACCGGGCGACATACCGGCCGCGTTGAGAGCAAAAACGAGCTTCGTTACGCCGTCTCCCTGGATGCGACGCGCAAGTGTTGGTTCGGCCGATCGTTTCGCGCCTGCGCTGTCGGTCACCGTGGCGCGGATCATCATCTCCTCGGCGGTTGCGTTGTAGAGAAACAATGCGAACTCGGTATTAGCCGCTGGCTGTAGACGCGGTTTTGCGCTCGGCAGGAATGGCTCGCCGTCGAGAAGAAACGGATAGGACGCGGCGTCGCGTTGCACGCCTTTGAGCAGAGCCCACTGTCCTGGCTTGTCGAAGAAGAGAGGCGAGCTGACGGACGGAGCGCCCGCCTCGGGAACGATCAGATCCGTGCGCACGAAACCTCGCTTCTGCGGGTCCGGCAGCGTCACCAGCGCTCGGATCGCGTAGTGCCCGGGCGGCAATGCCAGCGTCGTAAAGTATTTGATTCCGTTCTCGCGCAACGCGCTGCTGGCTCTGGCCGGATCCACGTCGATGCTCTGATCGACACGATCGCGAACGATGCCGTGCTCGTCGAAGGCGTATACAAAGACATGAGCAGGCACGACCGAGGCGGCGGCGCCAAGCAGGTCCTTCCCGTTGATCTCGAGAAAGAAGGCCACGGGGGAACGTTTTTCGCCGGGAACCGCGGTGGCAATTGCAGCAACGCGGATTTCGCGCCGCGGGATGTCGTTGATGACGATCTCGGCATCGGTGAGCGCGCGCTCGGCCGGCGACTCCCCTCCAGGCTCGACGTACGAGACGCGATTGTGCACGCGAGCGCCCGGCGCATCGATCGCCTTCACACTCAGCTCGTGGAGCTTGCCGGGTTTCGTCGACTGCCCCTGGAATGACAGGACGTACACCACTTCCTGCTGGCGCATCATCCGTTCGAAGTCGCTGTGAAGGTCGTTCGTATTCTCGAACACCGCACCGCCGGTTGGATCGGCGAAAAGATGCAGTGCATCGTTGTTCACCGTCGCCGGCTTCGCAGTGGGAGTTCCGTCATCGATGCCGATCCCATCGATATCGATCGCGTTGATCACGACGTCCGAGAGTTTGAAACGTTCAACCGTCTCCTGGGAGACGCGCCGCATCCGGGGGGAGCCGAAGCGCTCATCATTGTTAATTGCGTAGGCCTGTCCTGAGGTGGCCTTGGCCATGTCGGCCATCTCGGCGCCCATCGTCCCGCGAGCTCCTCGGCCGATCACCATCGAGGCATCGAATCCGCCGGAAAGCAGGATCACCTGTTTCCGGCCAGGCACGGCGCGGAGACTCGTGGCCAGTTGGTCCAACGAGTGGATCTGACTTTCGAGCCGCATTGCCGCAAATTGCCGTTCCTGCTTCGCGGCCCTCTCCTCGATGTCATTCCTCTCCGCTGTTGCTTCCGCTCCGCGTCCGCTTTCCGCGTTCTGGAGGAAGGCTCTGGCGTCGCTGACTGAGTTGCCGAAGGAGTCCAGAGCAGAGAGTTTGAGCGGATCGACGCCGTCGTACCGGTTCGGCGCTGCGATCGCGGCCGACACCAGGTTCCGGTCCGTCGTGAACGCGGTGACGACCTGCAACCCTTTCACCGGGTCGATGAAACCGACGGCGACGAGATCCTGGGGCAGGACGTTCGCGGCGATGAACTTCCGGGCGGCGAGACGGGCGCGCGGGATCGATTTGGGCTTCGAGAACGGGATATCGAAGAGCAGGAAGAAGGAGCGTCTCGCGTTCGGGTTCTGCGGCGAGATCGCGCTCACCGATTCCGTCGACGCAAAGTCGATGGCATCGAAGGCGGTGATCTTCTGCCGTTTTCCGTCGTCAAAGAGCTCGAAGTTCTCCGGCTTGAGACCTCGCATCGGATTCCCGCCTCGGTCGACCACGGTGACCGGCACCTCGACCAGATGGACCTTCACGGTCTCCTGCGCAGCGAGCGGCAGTACGACCATTCCGAGGGAGATGACAAACGCGGCGATCTTCATGCGAGCGTGTCCATCGTGACATCATGCTCCCAATCGTCGAGCTTGGTCATGATCGTCAGAACGATTCTCCTCACCTTCCTCATGGCGACGACGGCGTTCGCAACGCCTCCGAAGAAGATCGGACGCGCGCTCGTCACCTATTACTGGCTGATCGACGAGACGGCGCCGCGGTATCGGGGGAAAGCGAAAGCGGAGCTTCGGGACGCGCGTGGTGAACTCATCGCCAGGACCAGCGTTCGGTTCCGGCGCGATCTGATCCGCGAAGGGAGCGGGCATCTGCGCGATGGGCGGACGGTGGCCTACGATCGCAAGCTGCACGGTACGAATCGATTTCGCATCGTCCGGACGGAGTACGGCGTGGGACGGCTCGGCTGCGCGCTCGTTCCCTATCGAACGGTCGCCGTCGATCCGCACTTCGTGAAACTCGGCACGACGATCAGCATCCCGCAATTGAAGGGAACGCGGCTTCCCGACGGCACGATCCACGACGGCATTTTCGTGGCGAACGACCGCGGGCATTTTCGCGGTGCGCATGTCGACCTTTTCATCGGGATCGGCGCGAAAGGCGCGCGGCCGTTCATCCGAAAAGGCTACAGCTCGCGGTCGCATGTCACCGTGTATCTGGTCGGCACATCACCGTCCGACGACTGTCGGTGAGCGACGGCGGAGCGATCGTGTGTCACATCCGGTGTCACATCGCGGGGTGATACACAGGTAAGTGATTGTGCAGCCGCGGGATGCCGGCCGGCGCATCGTTGAGGTGTAACGCGACGACGTTACAACTCGACTGAAGCATCGCCGCGCACACTCCTGTTTTCAATCACTTACATCATTTGCTGATTCGGCAGGCCGCCTGCAGTCCGAACCCGCACACCTGCGAGGAGGACCGGATGGCAGACACGACCCCGCCCGTTGATACACCTACACCTATACCTTCACCCGAGAACGAACTGAAGGATCTCGAAAAGCAGCTTTCGGACACGCAGAGACATGCGGAACGACTGAAGGTTGCGGTCGCCGGTCAGAAAAAAATCGCCGGCGATGTCGATCAGAAACAGAAAGATTTCGCGAAAGTCCTCGACGACATTGGAAGTAAGAAGCCGGGCCTCGATGAATTCGTCACTCGAGAAAAGAAAATGCTCGAGGCCGCGGTCGCGGACAAGGAAAAAATCCAGACGCTGGAAAAGGACGCGCTCAAAGACCTTGAATGCCTCAAAGGAAAGATCAAAGAGGCGCAGGACAAGGTGCGGCCGCTGGAGCGGGGGCTGGACAGCGCCAGATATGCCACCATCGACGCGCGGAAGAAACTCGACGATCTCACAGGCGTCCCCGCGAACTACGCCACGATCCTCAAAGACGCGGCCGGGCTGCTTGATAAGGCGAATGCCGAGGGAAAAGCGAACAACCTTTCGCGAATGTATTTCCTGGTCCTTGCCCTGGAGGATCGGCTCAAACTGCTCGTCAGGAACTCGAGCGACCAATACAACAAAGACTTGAATGCGGCGGCCGCCGAGCTGGCGAAGGCGGAGGACACGGAGCTGTCGACGAAGGAAGCGCTCGACGCAGCGATCGCGGCCGTGAACGAAGCGCAGAAGAACTTCGACGCGCGGACAGCCACTTGGGTCGACGAGACTCTGAAGGGCATCGCGAAAGGCAATGGCGGCACGACCACGGCTACGCCGCCTGCGCCGGCGACATCGCCAACAACTCCTCCCCCCACAAACCCCGGCGGATCGGAGGCGGCGCCGCCGGCGTAAATGAACGGCGCGCCGAGTCATGAGAACAACAGCATGGAACGCGACGAAATCGATCGCAGCCGCATCGGCGAGGCGCGTTACTCGAACTATGCGGAGATCGGCCACAACTCCTCCGAATTCGTTTTCGATTTCGGGCAGGTGTGGTTCGACGGGGTGGCGGCCGGCGTCTATGTCCGCGTCGTCACCAGCCCCGACACCGCGCAACGGCTTTATGACCTCCTCAACGAAGCATTGAGTCAGTACCGGAGCGCGTTCGGCGAAATCGGGCGCGGTCTTACGGCAGATCAAACGTGAGCGACTACAAAATCATCAACGCCGTCAGCCTCCTCTTGCGGAAGACGCTGTGGGAGGGATTCGAGAACGATGCGGAGCTCACGCAAGAGGTCCCGACCATCGACTCGATCGCGCTGACCAATCCTGCCGAAAAGATCGGCGACGACAACCGCCGGCTCTCCGTCTGGCTCTACCAGGTGCAGCAGAACGAGTTCCTGCGAAACGTACGCCCCACGCGGATTCCCGACGACGTCTCGATCGTGCGCATGCCACCGCTGGCGCTCAATCTCTTTTACCTGCTCACGCCGTCCGCGAAAAGCATGGAAGGAAATCAGCTCATCCTGGGGCGGTCGATGCAGATCCTGCACGACAACCCGGTGCTGCCGGTAAAGAGCGGCCAGGATGCGACGAAGGCGGAGGAGGAGATCCGCATCTCGATGTGCCACCGCGATCTGCGTGAGCTGGCGGAGGTGTGGGAGGCACTGCAGCAGCCGTATCGCCTGTCGGTCTGCTACGAGGTGCGCGTGCCGCGTATTGAATCAACGCGCGTGCAGCACGCCGGCCGCATCGCCGATCGCAGTTTCGACTTTCAGGACAATCCGCCGCCGCAGGAGGCCGCGACGTCATGACCGCGTACGAGACCTTCGCCGGCTCCGCGGTGGGATGCCTGACGCTCATCGACGAATTCGCCCGCGAGCGCGGCACGCACGGATTGATGCCGGTTCCCATTCCGCCGCTGCGCTTCAGCCTTGTCGAGCGGAAAGATCAGGCAAACATGATCGCGCTCGATCCGCCCATCACGCTCTATGCGCAGAGCGGTCCATCGGGCGCGTTTCTGTTCGCCGACGAAGCGCGCATCGGTGACACCGCGCGGATGCGCATCGCTCCTGGTACCTACCGGCTCCGAATCGAATCGGATTACTACCTGACCGGCGAGCCCATTCTCGAGTGGCCGCCGAATGCCTCGGTTGCTCCACTCCCGCTGCGGCCCTCCAGCGCGTATCCGTTCCCTGATGTGACGGTGCCCGGCGCACAGCTCACACTGCTGCGCGGCAGCGTCCTGGACGAAGTGACGGGAGCCGCCGTCGTTGGCGCGGACGTCGAGATGACCGCGCCCGCGGACATGGGGCCGTTTGCGAAATCGCGAAGCGACAGCCGCGGTGCGTGGGTGCTGGCCGTGCCGCTGCCGGCGGCGCCGCCGATTCAAATGGCGGCGTTGAAGATCACGCTGCCGAGCGGCGGCGGCGTCATCGACGTCCCGAACGTCAAGCTGTTCCCCTCGGCGGAGAACAGCCTGCCGCAGACCGCGCTTCGCGGATCGGTTCTGACGACCACCGGCAGCGCCATCGCCGGCGCCGAAATCACGGTCGATACGATGCCTGGAAAAAGCGTGCGCTCAGGCCGCGACGGCGCGTGGTCTTTCTACTTCGGCCTCAATCAACCCGACGGATCGGCGCAGGTCACCGCGACGGCTCCCAACGGACAAAACCAGCTTCAAAACGTGGATGTCATCAACCGCAAAACGATCGTCGTTCCTACGTTTCGCTTCGCGATGAACTGAGGAGAGCCGTATGCCAGAGTATCTAGCCCCCGGCGTTTACATCGAAGAAGTCAGCACCGGCGCGCGTCCGATCGAAGGGGTCAGCACCAGCACGACCGGCTTCGCGGGACCGACAGAGCGCGGCCCGCTGATGCCACGCCTGGTCACGAGCTGGGAAGAGTACGTGCGCTGGTACGGCGACTACGTCGATCGCGTCCCAGGCCGTCAGGCGTTCTATCTGCCTTACGCCGCCCGCGGATTTTTCGACAACGGTGGACAGCGGCTCTTCATCGCCCGCGTGACGTCACAGGCAGCGATCGCGGCCGCGACCGATCAGAACAGCATTGCTCTCCTCGCGTCCGGCCCCGGGATTTGGGGCAACAACGTGATGTTCCGCCTCAAGGCCGCCTCGCTGCAGAAGCCCAACTCGCCGACGCAGGACTGGTTCCGTCTGACGCTGCTGTATTACCGCGACGGCATTCCGGCCAACTTCCTCGATCCGACGGACATCGCCAACTTCGGCAAACCGGATCGGAAAGACCCCGACGTCATCGAGGACTTCGACAACCTGTCGGTCACGCCGGCGGACACGAACTTCGGACAGACCATCGTCAACGCCGCGTCGAAGCTGGTGAAGATCACCAAGCTCACCGGACCGGTCACGCCGGTCGAGCCGTTCCAAACTGGCGCTGTGCTCGCGGGCGGCGACGACGCTGGCGAACCTTCCGAGGACGATTTCCGCGGGCGGGAGATCGAGCCGAACAAGAACACCGGCTTGCGCGGACTGGAAGCGATCCGCGACATCTCCATCATCGGCATTCCGGACGAAGTCGTCCACGAGGCTCTTCGCGCGGACGTCCTTCAGCTCTGCGAAAAGTTGAAGGACCGCTTCGCCATCATGAGCGCCACCGAAGCCGAGATCAATACCAGTCCGGCGGATCTTCGGCCGCCGCAGGACAGTACATACGGCGCCTACTACCTCCCCTGGGTGCGCGTGAACGCGTCGCATACCGCCGAGGGACACGTCCTCGTTCCGCCGACCGGCCACATCGCCGGCATTTACGCGCGCGTCGACGTCGAGCGCGGCGTGCACAAAGCGCCGGCCAATGAAGTCGTGCGCGGCATCATCACGCGCGACATCAGCGGCGACGACAAGCCGCTCAGCGTGACGCTCAACAAGCAGCAGCAGGATCTGCTCAATCCGAAGGGCGTCAACGTCATTCGCGATTTCCGCTCCGACGGCCGCGGCATCCGGGTATGGGGCGCGCGGACGATGTCGTCGGACGCGATGTGGAAGTACATCAACGTCCGGCGGCTCTTCATCTTCGTCGAGCAGTCCATCGACCGCGGTACGCAGTGGTCGGTGTTCGAGCCGAACTACGAGTCCACCTGGATCGCCATCCGTCTATCCATCAGCGCCTTCCTGCGCACGGTCTGGCACAACGGCGCACTGGCGGGCGTGACGCAGGACGAAGCGTTCTTCGTCCGGTGCGACCGCACCACCATGACCCAGGATGACTGGGACAACGGCCGGCTGATCTGCCTGATCGGCATCGCGCCGGTGAAGCCCGCCGAATTCGTGATCTTCCGCATCTCGCAGAAGACGGTGGAACAGCAGCAGTGAGGAGATGAACCATGCCTGAGACAGCGTCGCGGCACGATCCATTGACGTCATTCAACTTCATCATCGACATCCAGGGTGTGCGGGCCGGCTTCGCCGAAGTGGGCGGGCTGAGCGTCGAAACCGACATCATCGAATACCGCGAAGGCGACCGGCCGACGCATATGTCGAAGCAGGCCGGCAAGACCAAATACGCCAACATCAGCCTCAAGCGCGGCTACACGCCCGACGGAAAAGACCTGTGGGAGTGGCGCAAGAGCGTGGTGGAAGGGCGCACCAAGCGGCTCTCCGGCACGATCACGCTGCTCGATGAGTCGCGCAAGCCGGCGCTCGTGTGGCGCTTCTTCGAGGCCTGGCCGAGCAAGTGGGCCGGGCCGGCCTTCAACGCCAAGAACAACGACATCGCCATCGAGGAGCTCGAGCTGGCTCACGAGGGGCTGGAGCTCGAATAAACGGTCTTCCTTCATGCGCACCTATCGCACACCGGGCATTTTCTTCGAGTCGAACGACGCGGCGCCGCCGCTGATCGGTCCGTTGCGGACCGACGTGGCCGGCTTCGTCGGCATCGCCTCGCGCGGTCCGCTGCACACCCCGGTGAAGATCGAGAGCTTCACGCAGTTCGCCAGCGTGTTCGGCGGACCGATGCCGCAGGCTTATCTCGCGTACGCCGTGGACGGATTCTTCGCCAACGGCGGCGTGACCTGTTGGGTGGTGCGCGCCGCCGATCCGTCGGCGGCGAAATCAGCGTCGCTCGATATCGTCGACGAGCACGGCCTCGTCCTCCTCACGCTGACGGCCGGAAGTCCCGGCACGTGGGGCAACAACATCCTGGCGCGGTGGATGACGCGCGGCAACCAGATCGTGTCAGTGACGCTGCATTACCCCGACGGGTCTGAGGAGTTGATCCGCAATCCGCTGCAGCAGCCGCGCGGCGACAACGATCTGCAGCGCGCCGCCGACTCGACTCCGGCCAATCGCATCGCGCCTCTCGTCAAGATCGAATCCGGATTTCTTCCTCGGAATGCGCGGCCGCTGTCGACTCACATCGGCTGGCTGGCCGGCGGCGCCGACGGACTGGCTACGCTCAAGCCCGAGCACATCACCGGCGAAGAAGCGCCGCCCGGCACGCGCTGGGGGCTGGCCGCGCTGGAGATGGTCGACGAAGTGTCGATCGTGGCCATCCCCGACATCATGCCGAAGCTGCGCATCGTGCCGGAGAAGGTTCCTCCGCCGCCGTACGACTGCCGCGTGCTCGATCAACCCGATCCTCCGCCGGCGAAGGATGAGACGCCGCCGGAGTTTCCGCCGTCGCTCGAGACGGCTGATCTGCAGGAAGCGCTGGTCCGTCATTGCGAGAAGCTGCATTACCGGATCGCCATCCTCGATCCGCCGGACGACCTCGCGCCGGATCGCGCGCTCGCGACCACCATCCCCTTCCAGACCACGCGGTACGCGGCGCTCTACTACCCGTGGATTCATGTCTCCGATCCGCTGCGGCTCACCGGCCTTGTGCGCGCGATTCCGCCGAGCGGCGCGGTGGCCGGTATCTACGCGCGCAGCGACCGGCTGTATGGCGTGCACAAGCCGCCGGCCAACGAGATCGTGCAGGGCGCCGTGAACGTGAAATTCGTGGTCGACGAGATCGCGCACGGCGACCTCAATGAGGCCGGCGTCAACGTGGTCCGTCCGTTCGCCGGGCGCGGCATCCGCGTCTATGGCGCGCGGACCACCTGCAGCGACACGCTGTGGCGCTACGTCAACGTTCGCCGGCTCATCTCGATGATCGAGAAGGCCATCGACAAAGGGTCGCAATGGACGGTGTTCGAACCGAACGGCGCGCCGCTGCGGCGGGAGATGGATCGCACCATCCGCTCGTTCCTGGAGTCGCTCTTCCGCCTAGGCATGCTCGACGGCGCCGACTCCGACGCCGCCTACACGGTCAAGTGCGATGACGACACCACGCCGCCGGAAGCGCAGGACGTCGGCCGCGTGATCTGCCAGGTAGGCGTGCAGCCGCCCGCGCCGGCGGAGTTCGTCGTCGTGGTCATCGGCAAGACGCAAAACGCCACGGAGATTCTGAAGGAAGGAGGGTCGATCAATGCCTGATACCGGGTCGCGAAACGATCCCGCGCCGGCCTTCCGCTTCACCGTGCGCTTCGACAACCTCCAGCCGGGCGGCTTCACCGACTGCACCGGCCTGCAGATGGAGACCGAGGTTCAGGAGTATCGCGAGGGCGGCGTCAACACGCACACCTGGCGCTTCGCCACGCGCAGCAAGCAATCGAACCTGATGCTCAAGCGCGGCATCGTCAACAAGACGCTGTGGGATTGGTTCCAGGACACGGCCCGCGGAAAGATGCAGTTCCGCAACGGCACCATCGTGGTGCACGACCCTTCCGGCAGCAAGGACCTCATCGAGTTCCAGATTCTGCAGGCCTTTCCGATCAAGTGGAGCGGCCCGGAGTTGAGCGCCGCGCAGAACAACATCGCCGTGGAGAGCGTGGAGTTCGCGCACCAGGGATTGCAGCGCATCAAGTGAGGAAGAACGCGCCATGCCGGTACACATCGACGAAATGACCAGCGACGTCACCATCGTGGAAGGCGAGCTTCCGCTGACGCCGGCGCAGATCGAGAAGCTGGTCAAGCTGGTCATGCGGCGCATCGGCGAAAAGAGCGTGGAGTCGCAGAGAACGCGCGCCGCGACGCAGCTCAAACGGCAATCGACGGCGCCATTCGAACGGGGAGCCTGAGGATCGTATGTCGCTGGAAAAAGCAGTCATCGAGATCGATCCGCGCGACCGCGGCCCGAACCTGCCGGCGAGCATCACCGTGCAGTTCAATCCGACGGAGTACACGCTGGCCAAGGGCGCGCAGATCGCGGAGATCAACATCCCCGGCATCGACTCGCCGATCCTGCAGTTCGTTCGCGGCCAGAACGAGAAGCTGACGCTGGAGCTCTTCTTCGACACCACGCAGGTGGGCATGGGCGAAAGCCCGGTGCAGG